>Ga0209583_10000146_pt1 | contig 22951 bp, 16 predicted proteins | sample Str014_FD_187201 | JGI IMG/M metagenome (GOLD analysis project Ga0209583, IMG submission 187201) | Freshwater sediment microbial communities in response to fracking from Pennsylvania, USA - Straight Creek_MetaG_SC_2014 (SPAdes) (version 2) | ecosystem: Environmental > Aquatic > Freshwater >... | reverse complement strand
GACAACGGCATCAAGTTCTTCTCGGCGCGGGGCGAGAAACTGCCCGACGTGTGGGAACAGCAGGTCGAGGCGGCGCTGCAGCGGCCACCGCAGTGGGTCGATTCGGCGCACCTGGGCAAGGCCAAGCGCATCGACGACGCGCGCGGCCGCTACATCGAGTTCTGCAAGGGCACCTTCAGCAGCGAGCTGTCGTTGAAGGGGCTGAAGATCGTCGTCGACGCGGCCAACGGCGCGGCCTACCATGTGGCGCCCGACGTGTTCCACGAACTCGGGGCCGAGGTCGTGGCGATCGGCTGCAGCCCGAACGGCATCAACATCAACGCCGGTTTCGGCGCCACGTCGCCTGCGGCGCTGGTCGCAGCAGTCAGGGCGCACGACGCAGACTACGGCGTCGCGCTCGATGGTGACGCCGACCGGTTGCAACTGGTCGACAAATCCGGGCGCCTGTATAACGGCGACGAACTGCTCTACCTGATGGTCGTCGATCGCCTCGCCCAGGGGCTACCGGTGCCGGGCGCGGTCGGCACGTTGATGACGAACATGGCCGTCGAGGTGGCGCTGCGAGAGCGTGGTGTCGAGTTCGTCCGCGCCAAGGTCGGCGATCGCTACGTGCTCGAGGAACTGGTCGCGCGCGGGTGGCAACTCGGCGGCGAAGGCTCGGGCCATCTGCTCTCACTCGACAGGCACACCACAGGCGACGGTATTGTCAGTGCCTTGATGGTGTTGCAGGCGGTCTCGCGCAGCGGCCGCTCGCTGGCAGATCTGCTCGCCGACGTGACGCTCTTCCCGCAGACCCTGATCAACGTGCGCCTCGGCAGCGATGCCGACTGGCGGGCGAACCCGCTGCTGGCGCAGGCGCAGAACGACGTGACGCGCGAGCTCGGCGGCAGCGGCCGCGTGCTGATCCGACCGTCAGGCACCGAGCCGCTGGTGCGCGTGATGGTCGAGGCGCGCGATGCGGCACAGGCGCAGCGATGCGCCGAGAAAATCGCGGCGACGCTGGCCTGACCTTGCTTCTGGCCGCTCAGCGCGCCGGCATCAGCACTTTGTCGACGATGTGGACAACGCCATTGCTGGCGCGAACGTCGGGCGTGGTGACGACCGCTTCGTCTGCCGTCACGAACGTGCCGGAGCGGTACAGCGACATGTCGCTGCCCTGGACGGTCTTGATGGGGCCGTTCTTCACGTCGGCTGACGCAAGGCTGCCGGGCACGACGTGGTAGGTCAGCACGGCCTTCAGGCGCGCTGGATCCTTGCCCAGCGTGTCGAGCATCGCCGGAGGCACGGCCTTGAAGGCGTCGTCGGTCGGCACGAAAACGGTGAACGGGCCGGGGCCCTGCAGGGTCTCGGTCAGGCCGGCTTGCTGAATCAGCCGGGTGGCGGTGCTCAGCTGCGGGTTCGCGGCGATCGTCTGCGCGACGGTCGTCGGCGCCGGTGTGGTCGCGCAAGCGCCAAGGAACAGGGCGGCGGCCAGCGGGGCCAGCTTGAGCAGGATTCGTCTTGTCATGGGATCTCCAATGAGGGGTTCGCGGTCGGTCGGCAGCTTATGCAGCATTCGTGACAGGCGCGTGACTCATAAATGACAGAACGAGAGCGCTGTCATAGTCGCGTCACATCGTATCCATACAGTCCCGCACATCGACTTCGCCCTCACAGAAAGGTGTGCCCGTGAAAATTTCCTTCGTTCGTACCGCACTGGTCGCTGCCACGTTCGGTGGCCTCGTATCCGCCTCGTTCGCGCAAGACGTGACCGGCGCCGGCGCCTCGTTCCCCGCGCCGGTCTACGCCAAGTGGGCCGATGCCTACAACAAGGCCACCGGCGCGCGCATCAACTATCAGTCGGTCGGCTCCGGCGCCGGACTGAAGCAGATCGCCGCCAAGACGGTCGACTTCGGCGCCTCCGACGCGCCGCTGAAAGACGATGAACTCGCAAAGGGCGGCCTGGTCCAGTTTCCGACCGTGATCGGCGGCGTCGTGCCCGTGGTCAACATCAAGGGCGTCACCCCGGGCCAGATGAAGCTCACCGGCCAGGTGCTCGGCGACATCTACCTCGGCAAGATCACCAAGTGGAACGACCCGGCTATCACCGCGCTGAACCCCGGCGTCTCGCTGCCAGATGCAGCGATCGCACCGGTGCGCCGCGCCGACGGTTCGGGCACCAGTTTCAACTTCACGAACTACCTGTCCAAGGTCAACCCGGAGTGGAAAACCAAGGTCGGTGAAGGCACGGCCGTGAACTGGCCGACCGGCGCGGGCGGCAAGGGCAACGAGGGTGTCTCTGCCTTCGTGCAACGCCTGCCGAACTCGATTGGTTATGTGGAGTATGCGTACGCCAAGCAGAACAAGATGGCCTATACGCTGCTCAAGAACGAAGCCGGCAATTTCGTCGCGCCCGACGATTCGAGCTTCAAGGCCGCCGCTGCCAACGCCGATTGGAACAAGAGCTTCTACCAGGTGCTGACGAATCAGCCGGGCAAGGACTCCTGGCCGATCACCGCCGCGACGTTCATCATGATGCACAAGGTCCAGGACAAGCCGGTGAACGCCACCAACTCGCTGAAGTTCTTCGACTGGGCCTACACCAGCGGCGACAAGATGGCCGCCGACCTCGACTACGTGCCGATGCCTGACTCGGTCAAGGCGTTGGTCCGCAAGCTGTGGGCGGACAACATCAAAGATGCGTCCGGCAAAGCCGTTGCGTCGAAGTAAGAAGAAGGTGATTGCCGCGAAGCAGGCCACGCGCCACTGCGTGGCCTGACGCGGCGCGGACGAATTCGAGGAACCACCGTGGCCGCTACACTTCCTGCGACACCGTACAAAGAGCCCGCGAAGATGGATCGAACCGAGTCGCAAGGTAGGCCGCCAACCCGCCGCCGCACGACGCCTTGGGCAGACACGATGTTCTCCGTGCTCGCTCACGCGGCCGCTTGGCTGACGTTGGCACTGCTTGCCGGCATCATCATTTCGCTGATCATCGGCGCCGCGCCGGCGATCAAGGAATACGGCCTGTCGTTCCTCTGGACCAGCGACTGGGACCCCGTACAGAACAAGTACGGCGGTCTCGTGATGATCTACGGCACGCTGATGACCTCGCTGATCGCGCTGATCATCGCGGTGCCGGTCAGTTTCGGCATCGCGCTGTTCCTCACCGAGCTCTCGCCGGCCTGGCTGAAGCGGCCGCTCGGTACGGCGATCGAACTGCTCGCGGCGATTCCGTCGATCGTCTATGGCATGTGGGGCTTGCTGGTGTTCAGCCCGTTGCTGTCGGAGTACGTGCAACAACCGCTTCAGGCACTGTTCGGCGGTGTGCCCTACCTCGGCGCGCTGTTCTCCGGCCCGCCGGTCGGCATCGGCCTGCTGTCGGCCGGGATCATTCTGGCGATCATGATCATCCCGTTCATCGCCTCGGTGATGCGTGATGTGTTCGAGGTCACACCAGCGCTGTTGAAGGAATCGGCGTATGGCCTGGGCTCGACGACCTGGGAGGTGATGTTCAAGGTCGTGTTGCCGTACACCAAGACGGGTGTCGTCGGCGGCATCATGCTTGGCCTGGGCCGGGCGCTGGGCGAAACGATGGCCGTCACCTTCGTCATCGGCAATCAGAATCAGCTCAACTCGGCATCTTTGTTTGAGGCTGCCAACAGCATCACCTCGGCGCTGGCCAACGAATTCGCCGAAGCCGGTGAGGGCTTGCACCAGGCCTCGCTGATCTACCTCGGCCTGGTGCTGTTCTTCATCACCTTCGTCGTGCTCGCCTTCTCGAAGGTGTTGCTGGCGCAACTCAAGAAGAGCGAAGGAACCCGCACATGAGCAGCACTGCGATGACCACCGCGGCCGCGTCGCTGCAGGCCTCGCGAGTCAGCAAGTACGCACGGCGCAAGCGCGTGAACGCGCTGGCGTTGACGCTCTCGCTGGGGGCGATGGCCTTCGGCCTGGTCTGGCTGGTCTGGATCCTGATCGAGACGGTGCACCTCGGCTTCGCCGGGCTGACGCTGTCGCTGTTCACCGAGATGACGCCGCCGCCGCAAGCGGAAACCGGTGGTCTCGCCAACGCAATCTTCGGCTCGGTGACGATGGTCACTTTCGCGACCCTGCTCGGCACGCCGATCGGGATCCTCGCTGGCATCTACCTCGCGGAATACGGCCAGAAAACGTGGCTCGGGAGTATCACGCGATTCATCAATGACATCCTGCTTGCAGCGCCGTCTATCGTGATCGGCCTGTTCATCTATTCGATCGTGGTCGCGCGGATGAAGAGCTATTCCGGCTGGGCCGGCGTGCTGGCGCTGGCGCTGATCGTGATCCCGGTCGTGATCCGCACCACCGAGAACATGCTCTCGCTGATCCCGAACGCGCTGCGCGAAGCCGCCTACGCGCTGGGTACGCCGAAGTGGAAGGTCATCATGACCGTCACACTGAAATCGGCGCGGGCCGGCGTGCTGACTGGTATCTTGTTGGCTCTTGCGCGCATCGCGGGCGAGACGGCGCCGCTGCTGTTCACCGCGCTGTCGAACCAGTTCTGGACCAGCGACCTGAGTTCACCGATGGCCAGTCTGCCGGTGACGATCTTCAAGTTCGCGATGAGCCCGTACGAAAACTGGCAGAAGCTCGCCTGGGCCGGCGTGTTCCTGATCACGCTCGGCGTGCTGGTGCTCAACATCCTCGCGCGCACCTTCCTGCGCAACAAACACTGATCCCGGAGTTGTGATGGACACCAAAGTCGGCCAGACGATCATCGAGAAACCCAAGCTCTCGGTGCGCAACCTGAATTTCTACTACGGCAGCTTCCATGCGCTGAAGAACATCAACCTCGACATTCCCGAGAACAAGGTCACCGCCTTCATCGGGCCGTCGGGCTGCGGGAAGTCGACCCTGCTGCGTACCTTCAACCGCATGTTCGAGCTCTACCCAGAGCAGCGGGCCGAAGGCGAGATCATGCTGGACGGCGAGAACATCCTGACGTCGAAGGAAGACGTGTCGTTGATCCGCGCCAAGGTCGGCATGGTGTTCCAGAAGCCGACGCCGTTCCCGATGTCGATCTACGAGAACATCGCGTTCGGCGTGAAGCTGTTCGAGACACTGCCGCGCATCGAGATGGACGAACGCGTCGAATGGGCGCTTAAAAAAGCGGCGCTCTGGAACGAGGTCAAGGACAAGCTGAACCAGAGCGGCTCGGGTCTTTCGGGCGGCCAGCAACAGCGCCTGTGCATCGCGCGCGGCGTGGCGATCAAGCCCGAGGTGCTGCTGCTCGACGAGCCATGCTCGGCGCTCGACCCGATTTCGACCGGCAAGATCGAGGAACTGATCCACGAGCTGAAGACCGACTACACCGTCGTGATCGTCACGCACAACATGCAGCAGGCGGCGCGCAGTTCCGACTACACGGCCTACATGTACCTCGGCGACCTGATCGAATTCGGCCCCACGAACGACGTGTTCATGAAGCCGAAGAAGAAGGACACCGAGGACTACATCACCGGGAGATTCGGCTGAACGCCGAAGGAGCGAACGAAATGACAGACAAGCACCTTTCCACGCAGTTCGACGCCGAGTTGAGCGGCATTTCGACGCGCGTGCTCGAGATGGGCGGCATGGTCGAGTCGCAGGTCGCGCGCTCGGTCTACGCGCTGACCAACTTCAGCGCCGAGATCGCCTCCGATGTGCTCGCCACCGAAGAGCGCGTCAACCAGACCGAGATCGAGATCGACCGCGACCTTTCGACCATCATTGCGCGCCGCCAGCCGACCGCGCGCGACCTGCGCCTGCTGATCGCGATCTCGAAGACGATCGCGAACCTCGAGCGTGTGGGTGACGAGGCCGCGCGCATCGCGCGCACGGTGCAGCGCCTGCTGAGCTCGGGCGTATCGAGCCGGCTGCGCCTGCCCGTGAAAGACCTGGCCTACGAATCTGAGCTGGCCGTGGCGCAACTGCGCAAGGCGCTCGATGCGTTCGCGCGGCTCGATGTGGAGAAGGCCGTCGAGGTGCTGAAGGCCGACGACCTGATCGACCAGGAATTCGAAGGCCTGATGCGCAAGCTGATCACATTCATGATGGAAGACCCGCGCACGATCTCGTCGAGCATCGATCTCGTGTTCGTCGCGAAGGCGATCGAGCGGGTCGGCGACCACGCGAAGAACCTGGCGGAGCAGATCATCTACATCGTCAAGGGCACCGACGTGCGGCACAACTCGGTGGGCGATGTCGAATCGCTGGTCCGTTGAAGGAGGCAAGCAGATGAGCCACATCCTCGTCGTCGAAGACGAATCGGCTATCGCCGAACTGGTTTCGATCAACCTGCGACATGCCGGCTTCGAGGTCACGATCGCCGCGACCGCGGAGCAGGCGCAGGCCGCGGTCGACGGCGTGCTGCCCGACCTCATCATCCTCGACTGGATGTTGCCCGGCCAATCGGGGCTCGCGCTGGCCAAGCGTTGGCGAAGCGAGGCACGCACCCGCGAGTTGCCGGTCATCATGCTGACGGCGCGCGCCGACGAGGCCGACAAAATCCAGGGGCTGGATGCCGGCGCCGACGACTACCTCACGAAACCGTTTTCGACGAACGAGCTGATGGCACGCATCCGCGCGGTGCTGCGCCGCAAGGCGCCAGAGGCGCTCGACACGGTGGTCGAGGTCGGTGCGCTGAAAATCGATCCGGCCACACGCCGCGTGAGCCGCGAGATCAACGGCGAGTCCCGGGACGTGAAGGTCGGCGCCACCGAGTTCCGCCTGCTGCACTTTTTCATGACGCACCCGGAGCGGGTGCACAGCCGGGCGCAATTGCTCGACCGTGTCTGGGGCGACCACGTGTTCATCGAGGAGCGCACGGTCGACGTGCACGTGAAGCGCCTTCGCGAAGCGCTCAGCCCGGTGCAATGTGCCCAGATGATCGAGACGGTGCGCGGCGCCGGCTATCGTCTGACACAGCAGGCGGCCGGCGTCTCGCACGCGCAGGCCCAGGCGGCGTGAGGCGCCGCAATCTTTTGTGATGAACTGGCTGCTGTCGCGCACCGTCGCGACGCTCCTTCTGACGGCCATTGGAGGCGCTGTCGGCTTGGTGATACCGGGTCACGGTGTACCGCTGTTCGGTGCGCTGATCGGCTTCACGCTCGCGCTCAGCGCAATCGCCGTCCGCGACACCTTGCACGGCTACCGCCTGATCGAATGGCTGCGCAGCTCGCAGGAGGGCCAAGCGCCGCGGGACGCCGGCTTGTGGGGCGAACTGGGCTATCGCATCGAACGTTCGATTCGTCTGCGCGAGCGCGCCGCTGACACCGAGCGCGAAAGGCTGACGCAGTTCCTATCGGCCATCGAAGCCGCGCCGAATGGCGTGATGCTGCTCGATGCCGGCGACCAGATCGAATGGTGCAACTCGCTCGCTGCCGATCACTTCGGGCTCGACCCGCAACGCGACCGCCGCCAGCGCGTGACCAACCTCGTGCGCGCGCCGGCCTTCGTCGGCTACCTGCAGGCCGCGCGCTTCATCGATGCGATCCAGATGCCGGACCCGCGCGGCCAGCGCAGCCTTTCGGTCTTCGTGCGACCCTACGGCGAGGGCCAGCGGCTGGTGCTCTCGCAAGACATCACCGAGCGCGAGCGCTCCGACGGCATGCGGCGCGACTTCGTCGCCAATGTCTCGCACGAGATCCGCACGCCGCTGACGGTGCTGGCCGGCTTCATCGAAACCATGGCGAACCTGCCATTGACCGAGGTCGAGCGCAAGCGCGTGCTGGTGCTGATGACCCAGCAGGCCGACCGCATGGGCACGCTCGTGAGCGACCTGCTCACGCTTGCGCAGCTCGAAGGCAGCCCGCGCCCGCAAGCCGACCGCTGGGTGCCGCTGGCGCCGCTGCTGGCGCAGGTGGCGATCGACGCGAAGCTGCTTTCCGCGGGTCGGCACACGCTGGCGCTCCCGGCGGATGTCGAGGCGCAGATCGCCGGTGCATCGAACGAGTTGCTCAGCGCGATCACGAACCTGGTCACGAACGCAGTGCGCTATACGCCCGAAGGAGGCCGCATCGAGTTGAGCTGGCGCGTACTGGCCGACGGCGCAGGCGAGATCGCCGTCACCGACACCGGCCCGGGCATTGCCCGCGAACACCTGCCGCGCCTCACAGAACGTTTCTACCGCGTCGATGGCAGCCGCTCGCGCGACACCGGTGGCACCGGGCTCGGTCTGTCGATCGTCAAGCACGTCGTGCAGCGGCATGGCGGCGAGCTCGACATCCATAGCGAGCTTGGCCATGGTTCGACCTTCCGGCTCGTGTTCCCGGCGGCGCGGGTGCGCGCTGCCACGACCGGTGCGCCGCTCGCCTTGCCGGCCACCACGCGTGAGGAGCGGGCACTGCCGTGAGTCGCGGGCGACGCTAAGGCGCCGTTGGTGCCACCGCACGGCGGAAGATCGCGGTGGTCTCGTCGTCCCTGGCGTTGCGGCGCTCGCGTGCGATCAGCTTCCAATCCGGACCGGGCGCCTTCGGCTCGCCGTGCGTTTCCAACTGCAGCAGGAAATCACAGCGAGTCTTTGACGGCAGAGCCACTGCGTCGATGTGATAGCCGCCGAACTGCTCCAGCGCCACAACCTGCGCGCGCGGTATGCCGGGCGCGGCGACGCAGCCCTTGGTGGGCACCTGCCGCGCGATGCGTTGCACCAGCGACCGATAGCTGCGAGCGTGGTCCAGCGGCGGCAGCAGCAGTGTCATCACCAGCAGCCAACACAGCGCAACGCCGCTTGCAGGCAGCACCAGACTCTTCCACAGCGGGTGCCGGTTGCGGCCGGTACGCCACTTCACGAGCCAGAGCCACGCCAAGGTGCCCAGCACGGCGAGCGCGAGCGTGAAGGGAGAGAAGTTCGGCGTGTAGCCGGGCGAGAGCCGCGCGATGTTGATCGCCGGTTGTGCTGGCACGCCGGTCTGCATCGAGATGTAGATCACCCAGATCACGATCGCCGCGACCGTGAACAGACAGACCGAGAACCAGTCGATCGCTGCCGCCGTGCTGCGCTGCAGCGTGGGCAGCGCGAATGCGGCCAGCACCGCCAATGGCGGCAAACCGAGCATCAGCGCTCGCTCCGAGCCGCCCATCGCAACGCACGCGATCACGCTCACCGCCGTGCAGCCGAGCGGGATCGCGATGTGGCGGGCCGAAAGGTGTTCGCGCCAGCGCCAGACCGTCCAGACAGCCAGCGGCCACGCCGGCCAGGTGAACCAGAAGAGCAGACGCAGCAGTTCCCAGGCTTCGGACGGCGATGGCACGCCGAACTCGATGCGCCATGCCCAGGCGCCGAGCGCGAACGCGGTCGCGACCGACAGCGCAATGCTCGCCGCGATCCAGACCACGAAGCGGCGTGCCGGCTCATAGCCGGAGGCACGGCAGATCAGGCCACCGACAAGGCCCAGCGCGAGGGCGATCGTCGGCGCGCCGCTCGCGGCGAGCGCGGGCAGCGCCGCGATCACCGCCAGCTTCGACTGCGGGCGCCGAAACGGGCTCGCTGCCAGCGCATAGACGAACAGGGCGACGCTTGCCAACTGAACGAGCTCGGGCGTGGTTTCGTGGCCGAGCTGCAGAAGACCGAGCGAAGCGATGAGGGCCAGCAACGCGCCGTCGGCAATGGCACGCGCGTAGTCGATCGGGCTGGCCTCGCCGCCGAACGCGAACGGCAGGGGCTGCGCGGCGTCGGTGCGGGCGAGGTGGTAGCAGCTGTACCAGGTCAGCACCATGACCAGCACCAGCAAGAGCGCGAACGGGATGCGAGCCGCCACGGTCGGGTCGACCCAAGGACCGAGCAGCTTGATGAACGTGGCGCCCAGCCAGTAAGGCAGCAGGGCCGCATCGGCCGGCAGGCCGCCGACGGTCGGCGCCAGCCACCCGGTGCGGCCCTGCGCGATACCCGCCATGTAGCCGAAGGCGGTGATGTCGGCGCTCTTCCACGGGTCGCGCCCGAACACGCCGGGCAGCACATACGCGGCGCAGAAGAGCAGCAGCGCCGTGCGTGGCAGCCGTTGGGCGGCGCGTCGGGTGACGAGGGCGGGATTCGGTGCGTTCAAATCGGTGCGAGCAATGGGCTCTGGACGGCCGTCAGGCGCGAATGATGCCGCAAGCCGGACAACAAAAAAGGCAGCCTGAGCTGCCTTTTCTCTGTGCCGAACATGCGCGTTTCGGCATGTACCGAAGCAATTACTTCTTCGCGCCCAGGTGCGCAAACTTGTTGCGGAACTTCTCGACGCGGCCGCCGAGCGAGTCGACGCTCTTTTGCGTGCCGGTGTAGAACGGATGCGATTCGCTCGTGGTCTCGAGCTTGAACAGCGGCAATTCGGTGCCGTCGTCCATCTTGATCGTTTCCTTGGTCTGCGCGCACGAGCGCGTCACGAACTTGAAACCGTTCGACAGGTCCACGAAGCAAATGTCGCGGTACGTGGGGTGAATGCCTTCTTTCATGGGAATCCTTCGTGCGCCGCTCGTTGCGCAAGTGTTTCGGGAGCCACGCCAAACCACTTGGCGCACTTTCCGGAAGCGGAAAAGCTTTCGATTATAGCGCGAGCGCGAGCTTCAACCACCGCGCCGCATCATGTCGAAGAAGTCGTGGTTGTTCTTCGTGGCCTTCATTTTCTCGAGGATGAACTCCATCGCCTCGATCTCGTCCATCGGGTAGAGCAGCTTGCGCAGGATCCAGGTCTTCTGCAGGATTTCGGGCTGCAGCAACAACTCTTCGCGCCGCGTGCCGCTCTTGTTCAGCAGGATCGACGGGTAAACGCGCTTCTCGGCCATGCGGCGATCCAGGTGGATTTCGCAGTTGCCGGTGCCCTTGAATTCTTCGTAGATCACCTCGTCCATGCGCGAGCCGGTGTCGACGAGCGCGGTGCCGATGATGGTCAGCGAGCCGCCTTCTTCGACATTGCGCGCGGCGCCGAAGAAGCGCTTCGGGCGCTGCAGCGCGTTGGAGTCCATGCCACCGGTCAACACTTTGCCGGAGGACGGCAGCACGTTGTTGTAGGCGCGTGCCAGGCGGGTGATCGAGTCGAGCAGGATCACCACGTCCTTCTTCATCTCGACCAGGCGCTTGGCGCGCTCGATCACCATCTCGGCGACCTGCACGTGGCGCGCGGCGGGCTCGTCGAACGTGGAACTGATCACTTCGCCGCGCACGGTGCGGACCATCTCGGTCACTTCTTCCGGCCGCTCGTCGACGAGCAGCACGATCAGGTGCACGTCGGGATGGTTCGCCACCAGCGCGTGCGCCATCTGCTGCATCATCACCGTCTTGCCGGTCTTCGGCTGCGCGACCAGCAGGGCGCGCTGGCCTTTGCCGATCGGTGCGATCAGGTCGATGATGCGACTCGTGACGTTTTCGTCGGACTTGATCTCGCGCTCGAGCTTGAACTGCTCCTTCGGGAACAGCGGGGTCAGGTTCTCGAACATGACCTTGTGCTTGCTCTCCTCGGGTGCCACGCCGTTCACGCGGTCGACCTTGACCAGCGCGAAGTAGCGTTCGCCGTCCTTCGGCACGCGCACCTCGCCTTCGATCGCATCGCCGGTGTGCAGGTTGAAACGGCGGATCTGGCTGGGGCTGAGGTAGATGTCGTCGGTGCTCGCCATGTAGCTCGCGTCCGGCGAGCGCAGGAAGCCGAAGCCGTCTGGCAGCACCTCGAGCACGCCGTCGCCGAACACCTGTTCGCCGGCCTTCGCGCGCTTCTTCATGATCGCGAACATCAACTCCTGCTTGCGCATGCGGGCGACGTTTTCGATCTCCAGTGCCTCGCCCATCGTGATGAGCTCCGAGACGTGGATCAACTTGAGTTCTGACAGATGCATGGGTGGACACCCTGGGAGTGGTTTGCGACGGCGCGGTTGCGGCATCGCCGGGCGTTCGGTCAGGCGGTCGAGCAGGCGTGTGCTGTGCTCGGTTGCGCTCGATCAACGAACGAAACTGCGAGAGAACTGGAGTGTTGTTGCCGAATCCACGCTCTGGGCGTGGTGGCGAATCTCGAGTCGCGAGAGTCGGCAGCTTTGGTAAAGCCCCGCGCCCCGCGACGTTTGAGCGAGATTATAGATGACCGTCGAGGAACGCGGTCAATTGGGCTTTCGACAGGGCGCCGACCTTGGTCGCCGCCAACTGGCCATCCTTGAACAGCATCAGCGTCGGTATGCCACGGATGCCGAACTTCGCCGGCACATCGCGGTTCTCGTCGACGTTCATCTTGGCGATCTGCAGGCGACCGTCGTAGTCCTTCGAGACTTCGTCGAGGATCGGCGCGATCGCCTTGCAAGGGCCGCACCACTCTGCCCAGTAATCGACCAGCACCGGCTTGTCGGACTTCAGCACATCGGTGTCGAACGACGCGTCGGAGGTGTGTTTGATCAGTTCGCTGCTCATGGTTTGTCTTTCTGTCTGCACCGCTCGAATGGGGTGACAAGGCACAATGATTCTGACACAACAGCCCGGCTTTCGCGGGGCGCCGACCCGCCCGCAGCACGCTTCTTTCCTATGACCACAATAGCGCGGCCGACCCTTGAAAACGCGGTCGGCGACGAAGGGCGCTGGGATGCGATCGCCGCGCAGATCACGGTGTGGGCGGTCGCGAACGGCGTCTCGTTGCGTGATGCGGTGGTTCTCCTTCCGTTCGCTCAGTTGCTGCCCGATGCGCGCCGCGCATTCGCCCGCAGTGGCGGCTGGATGCCGCGCATCGAAACCACGAAGACGCTCGTCGCGAGTCTCGGCCCGCCATCGCCGGCACAGGCCGGTCAGGTCAGTTTCGATTCGACGCTCGATACCTTGAGCGCCACCGCGCTGCTGCGATCACAGGCCTGGGGTGCGGCCTGGGCAAGGCGTGACCCGCGCGGTTTCGAGCAGGCGGTCGCGGCCCTGGTCGCGACCGCGCAAGAGCTCGTGCGCGCGGCCACCGCGCTGCCGTCGGCTGCACGAGACGCTCGCTGGGCGGCCGCCCGCGAACTGCTGACGCCGATGGCCGGGCCCGGTGCGACCGAGCGGCTGCTCGCACGCGTCGCGCTCGAATGGGCCAGCCTCGCGCCGGCGCCGGCCACCGATCGGTTGTTCGCGGCGGCACCACCTTCCGCGTGGATCGTCGTCCAGGCCGGCGGCGCCGACGCGTTGACCATGCGCCTCCTGCCCGACGCCGCGCCACCCTGCCTGCTGATCGATACCGACCCCGCCGATGACGACGTCTTTGCGGGGCTGAACGCCGCGTGCACGCCCGCCTTCGCGGTCTGCGACGGCTTCGAGCACGAGGCGCAATGTGCCGCCGCGCAGGTGCTCGTGCACGTGCAGCGCGGCGAACTGCCGGTCGCGCTGATCGCACAGGACCGCGTGCTCGTCCGACGCGTGCGGGCGCTGCTCGATCGGTACGGGCTGCGCCTGCTCGACGAAACCGGCTGGAAGCTCTCGACCACGCGTGCTGCGGCGCTGGTGATGAGCCTGCTGCAGGCGGCGCGGCCCGACGCGAGCACCGATGCCTTGTTCGACTGGCTGAAGGCGGGCACCGACGACGAGGCCGCGCTCGGCGCGCTCGAAGCCGCGTGTCGTCGCGCCTCGGTGGCGCGACTCGGTGGCATCGCGAATCTCCGTTTGGAGCCGAGCGCGGAGCGCCTGTGGGCCGCCGCCTCTGCGGTGCTGACGCCGCTGCGCGAGGCGCGTCGCCAATCGCTTTCGGTCTGGCTGGTGACTTTGTCGTCGGCGTTGGAGGCTTCAGGCGCGATGGCCGCGCTGCAGGCCGACGACGCCGGCATGCAGGTGCTGACTGCACTGCGTATCGCACCCGCCGCGGCGAACGCCGGTGCCTGGACGGCAGGCGCCGCTCAGCTGGTGCTGAGCCTTCCCGACTTCCAGCACTGGGCCGACGGTGTGCTGGAACAGGCCACGTTCCGCCCGGCGCCGAGCTTCGACGATCTGCCCGACGTGATCGTCGCGCCGCTCGCCGGTGCGATGCTTCGGTCCTTCGGCGCCGTCGTGCTGCCCGGCGCCGACGACAAGCACCTCGGTGCGCCCGCCACCTCGATCTCCTTGCTGGGCGATGCGCAGGCGATGGCGCTCGGTGTGCCGACCGCCGCGGACCGGCGCCGCGAGGAACTGCTCGCGTTCGTGCAGATCCTGCACGCGCCGCGTTTGACCCTGCTGCGCCGCCGCGTCGATGGCGGCGATCCGCTGGCCGACAGCCCGTTGGTCGAGCGTCTGGCGACGGCGCTGGCGGCGCGCGGCCGGGCGCTGGCCGCGTGGCAAGACCCGCGTGCCCGGATCGAACTCGCGCCCACACCGATCCGGATGACCGCGCCCGCAGCTGCCGAGTTGATGCCGGCGCGGCTATCCGCAAGCGCCTGCGAAGCGCTGCGTGCCTGCCCGTACCGCTTCTTCGCGCTGAACATGCTGAAGCTGCGCGAGGACGACGAGCTCGAGCGCGAGGTCGAGAAGCGCGACTACGGCACCTGGCTGCACGAAGTGCTGCATGCGTTTCACCTTGGGCGCGAGGCGCCGGCCGAAGCCGCGGTCGAGATCGCGCGCATGGTCGAGCTGGCCGACGCGAGCCAGCAGAAGCAGGGCATCGCCGATGCCGACTTCCTGCCCTTCGCCGCGTCGTTTGAGAGCTTCGCGCCGCGCTACATCGCCTGGCTGCACGCGCGCGATGCGGACGGCGCGCGCTGGCTGCAGGGCGAGGAAGAGATCGGCCTGCCGCTCGAAAGCCTGAACACCGAACTGCGCGGCATCATCGATCGCATCGACGAACGCGAGGGCGGCACGGCGATCGAGCTGATCGACTACAAGACCGGCAGCGCCGCCGGTCTGCGCGAGAAGGTGAAGGAGCCGCTCGAAGACACGCAACTCGCGTTCTACGCCGCGTTGATGCGTTCGCGCACCGCGCTGCCGCTGACCGCGCGCTACCTCGCGCTCGATGGCAGCAAGGTCCTGGAGGAGATCGAGCACAAGGGCGTCGAGTACAGCGCCGAGGTGCTGGTCGCGGGGCTCTCGGACGAACTGCGCCGGCTGCGCGCCGGTGCCGGCCTGCCGGCGCTCGGCGTGGGTGCAACCTGCGATCACTGCGCCGCGCGCGGCATCTGCCGTCGCGACCATTGGGCCGAGGCGGCTGCATGACGACCGCCGCCTACCTGGCCGATGGCCGGCCGGTCACGCTCGAAGCGTTCTACGCCCTGGCCTGCGACCCGCGGCGCAGCGTGGTCGTCGAAGCCTGCGCCGGCGCCGGCAAGACCTGGATGCTGGTGTCGCGCATCCTGCGTGCGTTGCTCGACGGGGCGCAGCCGCACGAGATCCTCGCGATCACGTTCACGCGCAAGGCCGCGGGGGAGATGCGCGATCGTCTGAACGACTGGCTGCGCGAGTTCGGCGCGCCCAGCACGTCGGATGCGACGCGCATCGAGGCACTCGTGCAGCGTGGCTTGCCGCCGAGCGAGGCGCGCGAACTCGCACCGCAACTCGCGGCCTTGCACGAGCGCGTGCTGCGCGCCGGCCGGCCGGTCGAGGTGCGCACCTTCCACGCCTGGTTCTCGCAGTTGCTGCGCGCGGCGCCGCTCGAACTGCTGAACGAGCTCGGCCTGCAGCAGGACATGGACCTGATCGAAGACCTCGCCGATCATCAGCCCGAAGTCTTCCGCCGTTTTCACGCCGCCGTGATCGCCGATGCCGCGTTGCGCGAGGACTACGCCGCGCTGACCGCACGACGCGGTCGCTCGCAGCTGCGCAAATGGCTGGAGGCGGGGTGGCACAAGCGCGTCGAGTTCGAACTCGCCGACGCGGCCGGCGTGCTCGAAGACAGCGTGCCGCCGCCCGCGCTCGATCGGCCCGGCGAGCATCCGGCGCAGGTGCTGCTCGGCGCGGCCTGGCACGCGTCGCTGCGCGAACTCGCATTGGCGCTGGGCCTGGGCGGCGTGAAGGCGCAGGACGCGGCGACCGGCCTCGTATTCGCGCTCGAGCAGGCCGATGCCCAGGCGCGCTTCGAGCGCGTCTGGGCGGCGCTGTTCACAGAGAAGAACACACCGCGCAAGCAGCTCGGCAAGGTCGAGGCGCTGGCGCGCATCCAGGACGAGCTCGACGCGATCGCCGCACAGATCCGCCAGCTCGATGCGCACACCGAACACCTGCGCATGGTGCGCCTCACGCGTGCGCTGCTGGCCGAGTTCGCCGCCTACAAGCGCGCGCGCGGCCTCGCCGACATGTCCGATCTCGAAAGTTGCGGCCTCGCGCTGCTGCGCGACGCGACGCTCGCTGGCTGGGTGCAGGAGCGGCTCGATGCGCGCATCCGCCACGTGCTGATCGACGAGTTCCAGGACACCAGCCCGCTGCAGTGGCACGCGCTGCACGCATGGCTCTCGGCCTACGCCGGGGCGGGCGGCGGCGCCAGCGGTCAGCGGCCGCCGGGGCTGTTCATCGTCGGCGACCCCAAGCAGAGCATCTATCGCTTTCGCCGCGCCGAGCCACGCGTGTTCGAGGCAGCGCAGCGTTTCGTCGTCGAGGCGCTCGGCGGAACGATGCTGGCGTGCGACCACACGCGGCGCAACGCGCCGGAGGTGCTCGCGGCGCTGAACGCGGTGTTCGACCAGGCCCAACGCGCCGACGAATTCGGCGGCTTTCGGAATCACACGACGGAGTTGCCGAACGACCCCGCCGCCAGCGTCTTCCTTCTGCCCCGCGTGCCTCGCCCGCCACGCGCCGCGCGGGGCGAGGCTGCCGCCCAGCCCGCGCCATGGCGCGACAGCCTGACGACGCCACGACACGAGCCCGAAGAGGTGCTGCGCGAGCACGAGGCGGCGCAGGTCGCAAACGCCATTCGCGCGCTGATCGAGAACGATGGCGTCGCACCCGCCGCCATCTTCGTGCTCAGCCGAAAACGGCAGTCGCTGCGCCTGGTGGCGTCGGCCCTGCAGCGCGTGCACCTGCCGTACGCGGCGGTCGAAGACGCCGCATTGATGGATGCGCCCGAGGCACGCGATCTCGTCGCCGTGCTCGACGCGATCGTCTCGCCGCGCCACAGGCTCTCGCTCGCGCAGGCCCTGCGCAGCCCGCTTTTCGGTGCGAGCGACGCCGACCTGATCGGAATCGCCGAACGTGCCCGCGATGGCGATTGGTGGCGCGCCCTGATGCGCCCCGATGCCGAGGGCGAGGCGCCGCTGGGTGCCGCATTGCAGCGCGCCCGGACTTTGCTCCCACGCTGGCGTGCCGCGTCGATGGCGCTGCCGCCGCATGACCTGCTCGACCGCATCGTGTTCGAAGGCGACTTGCGCGAGCGCGTCGCCGCGACGGTGCCGCCGGTGCAGCGTGCCTCGGCGCTCGCCACGATCGACGCCGTGCTCGCCCAGGCGCTGACGCTGGACGGCGCGCGCTACGCGACGCCCTACAACTTCGTGCGTGCTTTGAAGCGACGCAGCGTAAAGGCGGCGGCCGCCGCGCATGCCGATGCCGTGCAGTTGCTGACCGTGCACGGCGCGAAAGGTCTCGAAGCGCAAGTCGTGTTCGTGATGGACGCCGACCCCGAGCCCAAGAACCCCGACACCGCGACGCTGCTGATCGACTGGCCGGTCGAGGCCGAGGCGCCGCGGCGCTGCGCCTTCGTCTACGCCGAGGCGCAGTGCCCGCCGTCGCTTGTGGCCGTGCTCGATGCCGAACGCGCAGCCCGTCGGCGCGAAGAACTGAACGGGTTGTACGTGGCGATGTCGCGCGCCAAGCAGCGGCTGGTGTTCAGCGCGACCGAACCGTCGCGCCGCGCGGCCGCCGCGTCGTGGTGGGACCGGATCGAGCCGATGGGCACCGTGTTGACGATCGCGGCCGCCGGTGCAGTCGATGGCGCCGTGGCCGCGCCGCCTGCGCTGCTGAAGGTGCTCACGCTCGCGCCGCGGCCGGCTTCGGCTGTGCCGAGCGGCGTGTCGGCGCGCAGATCCGACACCGATGCCACACGCCTCGGCAAGGCCGTGCACCGGGTGCTCGAATGGGGCGCCGCGTCACGGCTCGCCGATCTCACCGATCTCGCCCTCGCCGCCGCGATCGAATTCGGCGCCCCGGCCGGCGCGGTCGCGCAGCTTGCGCAGACGATCCTGCGCAGCGCCGACTGCGCGCGCTTTTTCGGCGGCGCGCAGCTGCGTTGGGCCGGCAACGAGGTGCCGGTCGGCGAAGGCGGCGAGGCGCTGCGCATCGACCGGCTGGTGCGACTCGAGGGCACGAGCGGCCCCGTCTGGTGGGTGCTCGACTACAAGCTGAGCCATGCGCCACAGGAGCTGGAGGCCTACCGGGCCCAACTGCTGCGCTACCGCGAGGCGGTGCGCCGCGCACAGCCGGGAGAGGCGGTGCGCTGCGCCTTCATCACGGGTACGGGCGCGGTCGTCGAGATCGAGTGATCGCCTGCGGGCCCGGCTGGGCTGCAGCCAGCCCGGCCGCAACGCGATCCCGGAATTTGGCCGGTGATGCGCCCGCTGATCCATCCACCGGGTCGAGATGCGCCGGGTTTCAATCGACCAACTTCATCACGCTCCCGATGGTCGCCAACGCTTCGCCAATTGCCAAACCCCCGGCCTCGGCCAACCCGACCCGCGCATTCGGCCGCTTCGAGCTGCGCCGATTGCTGGGCAAGAGCGCCGGCACGATGGTCTGGCTCGCCTTCGACCCGCGCGCCGGCACCGAGGTGACGCTGACGCTGCCACGCGTGCAGCCGGCCGACGCGCCGGCGCTCGAACACTGGCAGCGCGACGCGCGGCTGGCGGCGCGCCTGAACCACCCGCAGCTCGCGCCCGTCGCCGAACTCGGCGTGCAGGACCACTGGCCCTTCGTCGTGGTCGAGCGTGCCCAGGGTGTGACGCTCGGCGAGTGGCTCGCGGCGCACCCGAAGCCGAAGCCTGCCGAAGTCGTCGGCTGGGTCTGCGACCTGTTGCGCGGCCTCGCGTTCGCCCACGAGGCGGGGATCGCCCACCTCGATCTGCAACTGCACGGCGTGCTGATCAACGAACGCGGCGGCGTCAGCGTGATGGCGCTCGGCGCAGTCGGCGACGAGGCCCGCGTGGCGCAGGACGCCGCTCGAGGCAATTCACTCGAACGCTCGATGGCGATGGACCCCGGCGAGCTGCGCGCGCGCCGCGCCGCCGCTGCGCGCGATTTGCTCGCGGCCGGAGTGCTGCTGCACCATCTGCTGACCGGCCAGCCTGCGCTCGACCAGCCCGACACCGCGCTGGTCATCGCGCGCATGGCGCCGCTGGGCCGCGAGCTCGTGCGCCTGCCGTGGAGCACGCCGCTGCCGATCCCCGAAGCGCTGCGCGCGATCGCGAATCGCTGCACCTCGGGCCAGGAGCGCCTGCGCTACCAGAGCGCACGCACCTTGCTCGAGGCCTTGACGGGCTGGCTCGAAGCGCAGTCCGACGACGGCGGCGGCCCGGTCGGCCTGCTGCTCGACCGCCTGCGCAGCGTCGGCCACCTGCCTGCGCTGCCGGGCCTGGCAGCGCGCGTCGCCAAGGTGACGAGCCTGGAAAGCCAGCGCACCGACGAGATCGCCGACCAAGTGCTGGCCGACATGGCGCTCAGCTTCGAATTGCTGCGCACCCTGAACTCGGCGCAGGTGCAGGGCACGCAAATTCAGGGCAACGGCCCGGTGCTCACCTTGCGCCGCATCATCTCCCTGATCGGCGTCAACGGCGTGCGGCTCGCGGCGAACACGCTGCGCCCGTGGCCGGGGCCATTGTCCGAAACCCACGCCGCGGCGCTGCAGGTCACGCTCGACCGCGTGCGCCTGGCCGGCCACACCGCGCAGGCGTTGCGACCGGCCGGCTACGACGCGCAGGTCGTCTACCTGATCGCGGTGTTGCAGAACCTCGGCCGGCTGATGCTGCGCTACCACTTCGCCGACGAAGCCGAGCAGATCGAGCAATTGATGAAGCCCGCACCGCGCGAAGCCGGTCAACCCGACCAGCCGGGCCTGAGCGAAGAGGCCGCTGCCTACGCGGTGCTCGGCATCGACATCGACTCGCTCGGCGACGCCGTCGCCCGGCAGTGGGGCCTCGGTGACGACGTGATGCACATGGCGCGCCGCCTGCCGCCCGACGCACCGGTGCGCAAACCCGACGCCGATGCCGAGACGTTGCGACTGACGGCCAGCGTCGCCAACGATGCGGTCGACGCCGTCAGCCTGCTGGCCGGCCCACGCGCCGTGACCGCGCTCGGCCAGGTCGCGCAGCGCTATGCGCGCGCACTCTCGATCAGCGCCCGCGACCTCGGCGAAGCCTTGCAGGCCGGGCGCGAGGTGCTGCGCCTCGGTGCCGCGACCCCCGCGGCGCAGCGCGGCGAGACGCCGCCCGAAACGAGCCCCGTCGACGAGGCCAGCCCGGCGGCCGAATGATCATCGGCCGATTCGAACTGAAGCGGGTGCTCGGCGAAGGCGCACAGGCCAGCGTGTGGCTGGGCTTCGACAAGCGGCTTGAGCGCGAGGTCGCGGTCAAGCTGATGCGCGCCGAGGCCGCGGCCGACCCGGTCGCCGTCGGCGAGTGGCTGCGCGAGGCGCGCAGCGTGAGCCGCCTGACGCACCCGAACATCGTGCCCGTCTTCGAGGCCGACCTGCACGGCTCGCAGCCCTACCTCGTGTTCGAGTACGTCGCCGGCCCGACGCTGACGCAGCACCTGAAGGCACGCGGCGCGTTGCCCGCGGTCGAGGCCTGCTCGATGATGCTGGGCGTGCTCGATGCGCTGCACGCAGCGCACAGCGCGGGCATCGTGCACCGCGATCTCAAGCCGTCGAACATCCTCGTGGACGCGGCGGGCCGCGCACGTGTGATGGATTTCGGCATCGCCGCGCGGCTGGAAGACCCGGGCAACCTGGACCAGGTCGTCGGCACGCCCGGCTACATGTCGCCCGAGGCGACATGCGGCGGGCTGCCGACGGCGGCGATGGACGTGTTCTCGGCCGGCGTCGTGCTGGTCGAAATGCTCAGCGGCCAAAAGCTCGTCAACGAACGCGACCCGTTCCGCGCGATGCACATTACTGCGAACGAAGACCTGAAGCTGCCGGAAAGTTTGCCGTCGGAAGTCGACGACGTGCTGCGCACCGTGCTGCGCCGCGCACTCGAACGCGATCCTGCGCGCCGCTGGCCCGACGCCGCGGCGCTCGCCGACGCGCTGCGCACCTGGCTCGTGCCCACGGCGGTGTCGGTCGACGCGACCGAGCCGGGCGCTGGCCACAACGGCACGCTCGACTTCCTGCTGCGCCGCATGCGCCACAAGAGCGACTTCCCGGCTCTGTCGGATTCGGTCGCGCGCATCCAGCGCGTCGCCAATTCCGAGAACGAGAGCCTGGCGAGCCTTTCCAGCGAGATCCTGAAGGACGTGGCGCTGACCAACAAGCTGCTGCGCATGGTCAACACCGCGCACTTCTCGAGCGCGGGCGGCAGCATCAGCACGGTCTCGCGCGCGGTCGCGCTGGTCGGTTTCTCGGGCATCCGCAACATGGCGATGAGCCTGGTGCTGCTCGAGCACATGCACGACAAGGCGCATGCGAACCAGCTGAAGGAGGAGTTCCTGCGCTCGCTGATGGCCGGCATGCTCGCCAGCGAACTCGGTGGCGGAGCACGTACGAGCGAAGAAGCGTTCATCGGCGCGATGTTCCAGAACCTCGGGCGCCTGCTGACGGAGTACTACTTTCCCGAAGAGGCACGGCAGGTGCGCGGCATCGTGGCCGGCAGCGGGCAGGGTGGCGCAGTCGCTGTCGGCGAGGACGCTGCTTCGATCAACGTGCTCGGGCTGAGCTTCGAGGCCCTGGGCCTGGGCGTGGCCAAGAGCTGGGGGCTGCCGCCTTCGTTGCAGGGCTGCATGCGCAAGCCGACCGGCGAACCGCCTTCGCGCGAGCTGGTCGATGCGAACGAGAAGCTGCGCTGGCTCACGCTCGCGGCGAACCAGATCACCGACACCATGCTGCGCAGCGAGCCCGAGCATGCGAGGGCGCGGGTCGCGGCGATCGCCAACCGGCATGCGCGTGCGCTCGGCATGAGCGTGGCCGAGATCGAGGCGGCCACCGCGGTCGCACAGCAAAAGCTCGAGCAGATGGCGCGGGCGATGAACCTGCAGGTGTCGGCCCAGTCGCCCGCCCAGCGCCTGTTCGGGTCGCCAGCGGCGCGCGAGGCGCAGGCGGCGACGAAGGAGCAGGATTCGCTCGTGCCGCACGCGCTCCAGGCGACCGTGACGGTGCAGATGGCGGCGCCGCGCACGGCGCTCGAGAATGCCTGCGAGGTGCTCGCCGCCGGCATCCAGGACATCACCAACACGATGGTCGAGAACTTCAAGCTCAACGACGTGCTGCGCATGATCCTCGAGACCATGTTCCGCGCGCTCGGCTTTCGCCGGGTCGTGTTCTGCCTGCGCGACGCGAAGACCGACACGCTGACCGGCCGCTTCGGCCTGGGCGACAGTGCCGAGGCGGTCGCCGCGAGTTTCAAGGTGCCGCTGAAGGCGGGCTCCGACCTGTTCACCGCGGTCTGCATCAAGGGCGCCGACACGCTGATCGCCGACGCCACCGTCGCGCACATCGGCGCCCGCCTGCCGGCCTGGTACCGGGCGAGCGTCAACGCGCCGGCCTTCTTGCTGCTGCCGATGCAGCTGAAAGGCGCGCCGTTCGCGCTGATCTACGCCGACAAGGCGCAGCCCGGCGGCATCACGCTCGGCGAGAAGGAGCTCTCGCTGCTGCGCACGCTGCGCAACCAGGCGGTGATGGCGTTCAAGCAGGCGGCCTGATCGATTGGGCGCGGGGTCGGGGGTGGGTACGTCCTAGCTTCATTCGAGGGAGTGTCGGCACGAGCCAGCGGGCGTAAATTGGCGACGGATTTCACATCCGCTCACCAGGGCGAACACGCACGAGGGGCCTCCATGATCAGCGCAGTTCTCGTTTTGTTGGGGGCCGTCACGGCCTGGGTGTCGATCGATCGCCTGCTGTCGCTGCGCGACGAACGCCTGCGACGCGGGCGCGCGGCGTGG
>Ga0209583_10000145_pt1 | contig 23213 bp, 18 predicted proteins | sample Str014_FD_187201 | JGI IMG/M metagenome (GOLD analysis project Ga0209583, IMG submission 187201) | Freshwater sediment microbial communities in response to fracking from Pennsylvania, USA - Straight Creek_MetaG_SC_2014 (SPAdes) (version 2) | ecosystem: Environmental > Aquatic > Freshwater >... | reverse complement strand
TCAACGGGCCGCCTTGCAGACTTGCGTCCAGGCGGACCAGACCGCGTCGATCGACGGCGCGGGCTGCGCTTCCACCGAAACCTGATGACGGTGCCCGTGTTCGATCTGCGGCCCGGTGCGCCACGCGGTCGGCCAGTTGTAGATCTGCACGTGCGGCAGGTTCAGCGCCACGGCGATGTGGCTCAGGCCGCTGTCGACACCGACCACACCCTGAGTGCCCGCAAGGCGATCGACGAGCGCGTCCAGGCTCATCGCCGGCCACACCTGCGCCGCATCACCGAGCGCCGAAGCGATGCGCTGCGCGCGTTCGAGCTCGACCGCATCGGCGTGCGCGAGCGCAACGTGCCAGCCTTGCGCGATGGCACGCCGGCCGAGCTCGATCCAGGCGGCCTCGGGCCACAGCTTGTCGTCGCGGGAGCTGCCGTGCACGAGCACCAGCGTGGGCGCGCCGGTGTGCGTCGACGTGGCAGCGCGCAGGCCGAACAGCGGCGGGCCTTCGACGGCATAGCCGAGCGCCTTCGAGGCCAGCACGCGCGAACGATCGAGGGCGTGGATGCGCGGCTCGATGCGGATCGCGCGATCGACCAGCCAGCGCGCCGGCGGCTCGTGCCCCGCGCCTTCGGTGCGGTTGGCCAGGCCGTAGGTTGCACCCGTCGGGGTGAGCTTCGCGAGCCGGGCGACCAGCGCCGATTTGGTCAGGCCTTGCAGGTCGAGCACGGCGTCGTAGCGATGTGCCTGCAGGCGCGCCTTGAACGCCTGCCACTCGGCGCGCACGGCGCCCGTCCACCACGCCTTGCTCCAGCGCCGCAGCGCGCATTCGATGACCTCGTGGACACCGTCGACACGCCGCACCAGCGGCGCGAAGCCGGGCTCGACGACCCAGTCGATCGAGGCCTGCGCGAATGCCGCCCGGATGTCGTGCACCACCGGCATCGCGTGCACCACGTCCCCGAGCGAAGACAGCTTGACGATCAGGACGCGCACGCGGCGGCGGTCGGATTCAGTGCGCTGCGGCCGCGATCGTCGCGTCCGGCTTCACGGCACGCAGGGCCGCCATGAAGTCGGTCTCGATGCGATGCAACGCGGCGGCCGTGTGGCCCTCGAAGCGCATCACCAGCACGGGCGTGGTGTTGCTGGAGCGGATCAGGCCGAAGCCGTCTTTGTAGTCGACACGCAGGCCGTCGATCGTGCCGACCTCGCCGGCCGCGAAGTGCGTCTTCAGGAAAGCCTTGTCGAGCAGCTTCTCGACCACCTGCTTCGGCTCGCCTTCGGCGCAGGGCACGTTCAGTTCCGGGGTGCTGAAGCTGGTCGGCAACGCGTTCAGCACCTTGCTCGGGTTCTTGCTGCGCGAGACGATCTCGAGCAGGCGCGCCGCCGTGTAGGTGGCGTCGTCGAAGCCGTACCAGCGCTCGGCGAAGAAGATGTGGCCGCTCATCTCGCCGGCGATCGGCGCCCTGGTCTCGCGCAGCTTGGCCTTGACGAGCGAGTGGCCGGTCTTCCACATCAGCGGCTTGCCACCGGCCTTGCGGATCAGCGGGGCCAGGCGCTGCGTGCACTTCACGTCGAAGATGACCGTGCCGCCGGGGTTGCGCTTGAGAATGTCGGTCGCGAACAGCATCAGCTGGCGATCGGGGTAGATGATGTTGCCGTCTTTCGTGACGACGCCGAGCCGGTCGCCGTCGCCGTCGAACGCGAGGCCGAGTTCGGCATCGGTCTCGCGCACGGTGCGGATCAGGTCGGCGAGGTTCTCGGGCTTGCTCGGGTCCGGGTGGTGGTTGGGGAAATCGCCGTCGACCTCGGAGTACAGCTCGATCACATCGCAGCCCAGCGCGCGCAGGATGCCGGGCGCCGAAGCGCCGGGAATGCCGTTGCCCGAGTCGACCACGATCTTCATATGCCGCGCCAGCTTGCAATCGCCGACGATGCGGCCGAGGTACTCGGCGCCGATGTCCATCGCGGCCGAGCGGCCCTTGCCTTCCACGTAGTCCTCCGCCTCGATCCGGCGGCGCAGGTTCTGGATCTCGTCGCCGTAGATCGCCTTGCCGGCGAGCACCATCTTGAAGCCGTTGTAGTTCTTCGGGTTGTGGCTGCCGGTGACCATGATGCCGCTCTTGCAGCCGCGCCGGCCGCGGGTGGCGGCCACGTAGTAGAGCATCGGCGTGGTCACGGCGCCGAGATCGACCACATCGAGCCCGGTCGACTTCAGCCCCTTGATCAATGCCGCGACCAGGGCCGGCCCCGAGAGCCGCCCGTCTCGGCCCACTGCCACCGCGCGTTCGCCGGCCTTGACGGCCTCGCTGCCGAAGGCGCGGCCGAGGTGTTCGGCGAAGGCCTCGTCGAGCGCCTCGCCGACGATGCCGCGGATGTCATAGGCTTTGAATGCGGAGGCGCTGACGTGCATTGGAATGGCGGTGAATTGGGGTGCGGCGATTGTAGGGATCGCCCGACCACCGGCACGCGGTGTCGATCCATCGCCGCGGCTGGCGATTCGTCGCGTCGCGGGGGCATCGGCCGGAGCGCGTTCGTACACTGCGCCGCATGAACCGTTCGCAGATGATCCGGGCCTCGTGGGCCTCCTGGATGAGCCAGAGTTTCGAGCCGGTCGGGCCGGGCTGGTGGCAGTACGTGTGGACCTTCGTGTTCTCGATGGGGGTGGCGGCAGGCTTCACGGTCGTCGGTTTCGCGTTGTTCGCATCGGGCGGCACGGCCTGGCGCAACCTGGCCGGCTGGGGCCAGTGGTATCTGAACTACCTGGTCGTCAGCCTGGCCATCGGCTACAGCATCCACGGCCTCTTCAAGCTCGGTAAAAGCGCCTTCGGCAAGGCGCGAATCCAGCGGTTCTCGCGCTGGCAACGCTGTGCCTACTTCACCGTCATCCCGATCGGCGGGCTGATGCTCGGCATGGCCATCGGCCTGCCCCTGGCCAGGGGCAACCTCGGCACCTGGGTCTGGCCGAACGACACGAACGGCGTCGTTGCGAGCGTGCTGCTTTCGTTGCTCGTCTTCTTGCTGTTCCAGGTCTACTTCTCGACGCGGCACCGCCGCATCGCGGCCGAGCACCAGGCCGCCGAGGCCCAGTTGCGGCTGCTGCAGGCGCAGATGGAGCCGCACTTCCTGTTCAACACGCTGGCCAACGTGGTGAGCCTGATGGAGGCCGATACGCCGCGCGCCAAGGCGATGCTCGAATCGTTCACCGACTATCTGCGCGCCTCGCTGCTCAGCCTGCGTGCGCCCGAGCATTCGCTCGGCGACGAGCTCGACCTGATCGAGGCCTACTTGCGCGTCGTCAAGGTGCGCATGGACGACCGGCTGCGCTACCGCATCGACGTTGCCGCCGAGCTGCGGGTGCAGCGGGTGCCGGCGCTGAGCCTGCAACCGCTGGTCGAGAACGCGGTCGTGCACGGACTGGAACCGAGCATCGCCGGCGGCGAGGTCGTGCTGAGCGCGTGGCTCGAAGCCGGTAGGCTCGTGATCCGCGTCGGCGACGACGGCATCGGCCTCGATGGCGCGCATCACAGCGCACGCGCGGGCAACGGTACCGCACTAAACAACATCCGCGCGCGCCTTCAACAAAGGCACGGTGAACGCGCGCAGCTGCAGATCGAACGCGCAGCGCCGCACGGCGTGCTCGCGACCCTCACCTTGCCCACCGGAACGACCGCATGACCACCGCGCTGATCGCCGACGACGAACCCCACCTCGCCACCTACTTGCGCGCGCAGCTCGCCGCGCTCTGGCCCGAGCTCGAGGTCGTGCAGGTCGCGCGCAACGGCGTCGAGGCAGCCGCGTCGATCGCTGCGCACCGGCCCGACCTCGCCTTCCTCGACATCAAGATGCCCGGCCTGAGCGGGCTCGAGGTGGCCCAGGGCATCGAGGGCACGACCCGCGTCGTCTTCGTCACCGCCTACGACGAGTTCGCGGTGCAGGCCTTCGAGCACGAGGCCATCGACTACGTGCTCAAACCGGTGAACGCTCAGCGCCTGGCGAAGACCATCGAACGCGTGCGCCGCGCGCTCGCGGCGCCGGAAGACTCGGTGACCGACGATGCGCGCCTCGCAACCGTGCTGCAGCGCTTGCAGCCCGCGCCTGCGAACGCATCGCCGCGCCTGCGTTATGTGCGCGCGAGCCAGGGCGAGCTCACGCACCAGATCGACGTGGCGCAGGTGCTGTTCTTCCGCGCCGACGACAAGTACACCTGCGTGCAGACGGCCGCCGGCGAGCACCTGATCCGGGCCCCCATCGCCGAACTCGCGGCGCAGCTCGACCCCGAGCAGTTCTGGCAGGTGCATCGTTCGACGATCGTGAACCTGCCTTTCGTCGCCGGCACGCGACGCGACGAACTGAGCCGCCTGTTCGTGCGCTTGCGCGGCTTCGATGCCGAGTTGCCGGTCAGCCGCGCCTACGTGCATCTGTTCAAGTCGATGTAGGTGGCGGGTCGAGCGAGCGCGACGGCTTTTGTGGATCGCGTGACATTTTGCCGTTCTCGACGGCGCATACGTTACGGCTGAAACGGCTACGTACGAGCCGTAACGTCTGGGCGATGCCGCGACACCCGGCAACCGGGACACTCGCCGCTCGAGACCGGTCGCCTCCGCGGCCGACAACGATCCAACAACAAGGACCGACTTCATGAGACCCATCTCCCACGTTGTCTGCTACCTGGGCGCCGCCCTCGGGCTGCTGCTGACCGCCTGCGGCGGCGGCAGTGCCGACAGCGGCACGGCGACGCCGGCCGCCGGCCCGACCGCCAACGCTTCGAGCGCCACCTCGTCCGGCACGATCAGCGCCTTCGGCAGCGTGTTCGTCAACGGCCACGAGTTCGACACCCGCAACGCGACGGTGATCGACGACGACACCGGTGCCGCCAGCACCGGCACCGCGGCGCTCGAGGTCGGCATGACGGTCGACGTGAAGGCAGCCTCGGCGAGCACGAACGCAGCGCCGGTGGCCTCCGAACTGCACGTGCATCCGCTGGTTAGCGGCGTGGTCGATGCGACCGCCACGACCGGCGGCACGCTCACCGTGCTCGGCCAGTCGGTGCAGCTGACCGCGTCGACCAACTTCAGCGACCACCGCGCCTGCCTCACCGCAACCACCTCGCCATGCACCGCCATCGCCGGCCAGAGCGGCCTGAGCGCCACCAGCGGCGCGGGCAGCGCGGCCGTGCCCGGCACCTACGTGACCGTTTACGGCTACCTCTACGCCGCCACCGCGACGGCGGGCAGCGCGAACATCGTCGCCACACTGGTGGCGGTGAACGACGTGCCGACCACGACCACCGGCGTCAACTACAAGGCCGAGGGCGTGGTCACCGTCGCCAGCGGCAGCAGCATCACGATCGGCAAGCTCGCGATCGACCTGACCTCCGCAACTTGCCGCGCGGCCAGCGGCACCACGGCTTGCGCATCCGCCTACAGCGTGGGCCAGGTCGTCTCGGCCTACGGCACGGCGGCTCCGGCGCTGCCGGCCGCGACGCTGACCGCGACCGTGGCGCGCCTGCGCACCAAGCTCGCGGTCGAGACGGCCGGCGCGGCGATCGAACTCGAGGGCAAGGTCGCCAACGTCGCGACCTCGCCGGCTTCGTTCGCGGTGCGCGGGGTCACGGTCGACGCGTCGGCGCTGAGCGGCAGCCTGCCGGCCAACGGCGACATCGTGCGCGTGCTCGGCACGGTCGCAACCGGCGGCACATCCGTCACCGCCACTTCGGTGACGGTGCTGCACGCCGCACGGAGCGCGACGGTCGCGTTCGAAGGCGACTTCAGCAGCGTCGCCGCGGGCACCGGCGCGAACACCTTCGTGCTGACCGTACTCGGCCGCAGCATCGGCGTGAGCGCGAGCACGCGGCTGGCCGATCGCTCGACCCGCGGCGAGGGCACGGGCGGCTCGTCGACCAACCCGTTCAACATCACGACCTTCCAGACCTACCTGGCCTCCAGCACGTCGAAGCACTTGCTGGTGCGCACGCAGTCGGATGCGAGCGGCAATCTCAGCGCCCTGTCGGTCACGATCGTGGGTGCCTCGGTGGTCTCGAGCATCGGCGGCACCGTGGACGCAGCGCCGGCCCCGGCCAACGGCGCCTCGGCCGCCATGCCGACGACGTTCGCGGTGCACGGCCTGGCGGTCAGTGCCAGCCCGGCGAGCGTCTTCGCGCGGCGCGACGACGAGCATGCCGTCACGGCGGGCACCGTCAGCGCGGGCGACCTCGTGCTCGTGCGCGGAACTTTCGCTTCGGGCACCCTCACGGTGGCCGCCCCCACGGGCACGATGAGCGCTACGGCGAAGAACGTGGTGGTCGACTTCGGTACACCGACGGGCGAGGACCACGACGGGTTCTGACCCCACCGGACCGCCTTGCGGCGCGCATCAGGCTTTGCGCGTCGCCAGGCGCCGCTGCGCGGAACCGAGATACTCCGCGAGGCCGCGGCTCAGGGCCAGCGCGGCGTCCAAGTCGAGTTCGATCGGGAGCACGGCGCCTCGGTCGAACAGCAGCTGCAATCGTACTTTTCGTTCCGCACTGGAGCGGACCACGGCAGCCGCCAGCGCATCGAGCGCAGGCTCGAGCTCGTCTCGCGCGGCGCGCGCTTTCGCGGTGGTCGACAGCAACGCGAGCGCGATTGCCGGCGCGAGCTCGGTCGTGACCGCGATCTCGAGTTCGGTGCGTTGATCTCGCGGCCCGGTTTCGGCGCGCACCACGATCTTCTGACCATCGGTGTGCGGCGCAACTTCGGTGATGCGCTGGATGTGGATCTCTGCGGGGACGACGTTCTTCATGGCTGACAACATCAGGTTGTGTCATGAAAATCGTAAGGTCTGTCGATTGCTGCATCGATCAGCGAGCTTCCCGCTGTCGGGGTGGCAGTCGTCCTACAAGCGCCCGCCTCGCTGCAGACGCCCGAGTTTGCTCAGTTTTTCTCGGCCAGCTGGTCGAGGATCGCCGGGTTCTCCAACGTCGACACATCCTGCGTGATCGCCTCGCCCTTCGCGACCGAGCGCAAGAGGCGCCGCATGATCTTGCCGCTGCGGGTCTTCGGCAGGTTGTCGCCGAAGCGGATGTCCTTCGGCTTGGCGATCGGGCCGATCTCCTTGCCGACCCAGTCGCGCAACTGCTTGGCGATCGCCTTGGCTTCGTCGCCGGTCGGGCGCGAGCGCTTGAGCACGACGAAGGCGCAGATCGCCTCGCCGGTGGTGTCGTCGGGCCGGCCGACCACCGCGGCTTCGGCGACCAGTTCGGTGCACGAGACGAGTGCCGATTCGATTTCCATCGTGCCCATGCGGTGGCCGCTGACGTTGAGCACGTCGTCGATGCGGCCGGTGATCGTGAAGTAGCCGGTTCGCGCATCGCGGATCGCACCGTCGCCGGCAAGGTAGTAGCGGCCCTTGAAATCGTCCGGGTAGTAGCTCTTCTTGAAGCGTTCGGGGTCGCCCCAGATCGTGCGGATCATGCTCGGCCACGGCTTCTTCACGACGAGGATGCCGGCCGTGCCGTTCGGTACATCGTTGCCGGTCTCGTCGACGATCGCTGCGGCGATCCCGGGGAACGCCAGCGTGCACGAGCCCGGCACCAGCGGTGTGGCACCCGGCAGCGGCGTGATCATGTGGCCGCCGGTCTCGGTCTGCCAGAAGGTGTCGACGATAGGGCAGCGGCCGCCGCCCACGTGCTTGTGATACCACTCCCACGCGGCCGGGTTGATCGGCTCGCCGACCGAGCCGAGGATGCGCAGGCTGCTCAGATCGTAGCGATCGGGGTGCACCGCGGGGTTGCCCTCGGCGGCCTTGATCAGCGAGCGGATCGCGGTCGGCGCGGTGTAGAAGATCGTGACCTTGTGGTCCTGGATCATCTTCCAGAAGCGGCCGGCATCGGGGTAGGTCGGCACGCTCTCGAACACGATCTCGGTGCCGCCGAGCGCGAGCGGGCCGTAGGTGATGTAGGTGTGGCCGGTGACCCAGCCGATGTCGGCGGTGCACCAGAAGACGTCGTTCGGCTTCAGGTCGAAGGTCCACTTCGTCGTCAGCGCGGCGTGCAGCAGATAGCCGCCGGTGCTGTGTTGCACGCCCTTGGGCTTGCCGGTCGAGCCCGAGGTGTAGAGCAGGAACAGCGGGTGCTCGGCCTCGACCCACTCGGGTTCGCAGGTCGTCGGCTGGCTCTTCACCTCGTCGTGCAGCCAGTGGTCGCGCGCGTCGTTCCATGCGACCTTGCCGCCGGTGCGCTGGTAGACGATCACGTCCTTGACCGATTCGCAGCCTTCGAGCGCCAATGCCTCGTCGACGATGGCTTTCAGCGGCAACTGCTTGCCGCCGCGCAGTTGCTCGTCGGCGGTGATCACCATCACGGCGCCGGTGTCGGCGATGCGGTCGCGCAAGGATTGCGCCGAGAAGCCGCCGAACACCACCGAGTGGGTCGCGCCGATGCGCGCACAGGCCTGCATCGCCACCACGCCTTCGACCGACATGCCGATGTAGATGATGACGCGGTCGCCCTTCTTCACACCGCGCTTTTTCAGCGCGTTCGCGAGCTGGCAGGTGCGTTCGAGCAACTGCTGGTAGGTGACCTTCGTGACCTTCGCGTCGTCGGCTTCGAAGATCAGCGCGACCTTCTCGCCGAGGCCGGCTTCGACCTGGCGATCGAGGCAGTTGTACGAGGCGTTCAGCGTGCCGTCTTCGAACCACTTGAAGAACGGCGCGTTGTCGGCGTTCAGCACCTTCGTGAAGGGCTTCTTCCAGCTCAGCAGTTCACGCGCCTGGCGCGCCCAGAAGGCCTCGTGGTCGGCATCGGCCTCGGCGACGAGCGCACGGTAGGCGTCCATGCCGGACACGTGCGCGTCCTTCATCGCCGCTTCGGACGGGTTGTACACGGGGGTTTCGGATGCGCTCATCGACTGTCTCCAATGTGTTGGGTCGGCCCCAGACTACTGCTTTGCCGCGCAGGTTAGGCACTTGCTCTTACGAAGGGCTTACTCGGTGCGGACACAAGCGACCCCTACAATTTTGCGCAGTATCTCTCGCAATATCTCCGGCCAGTCGGCCCCTGCCGCGCCAGCCCTCGAAAAGAACCAACGCATGGTCCAGCTTCCCGATCCACTGACGCCCAAGCCCAGCGCGAAACTCCGCCCGCTGCCGGCCTTCATCTTCATGAGCCGGTGGCTGCAACTGCCGCTGTACCTCGGGCTGATCCTCGCGCAGTGCGTCTACGTCTTCCACTTCTGGGTCGAGCTGGTGCACCTGATCGAGGCCGCGTTCGGCAACGCGAACGCGCTGACGGCGCTGACCCAGGGCATGGGCTACACCTTCCCGGACGGCCAGGGCCCCAAGCTGACCGAAACCGTGATCATGCTGGCCGTACTCGCACTGATCGACGTGGTGATGATCTCGAACCTGCTGATCATGGTGATCGTCGGCGGCTACGAGACCTTCGTCAGCCGCATGAACCTCGAAGGCCACCCCGACGAACCCGAGTGGCTGAGCCACGTGAACGCCTCGGTGCTGAAAGTGAAGCTCGGCACCGCGATCATCGGCATCAGCTCGATCCACCTGCTGAAGAGCTTCATCAGCGCGGCCAACATGAAGCCCGAGGTGCTGATGTGGCAGACCATCATCCACGTCGCGTTCCTGCTCTCGGCGATCGCGATCGCCTACACCGACAAGCTGCTGAACGCGTCGAGCCCGACCAAAGCGCACTGAGCGCCCAGGGTTCAGTCTTCGAGGTTCTCGTGGTGCGCGATCGCGCCGCGCTTCCAGTACGCCGCGGCGCGGATCGCGTGGCGGTCGTGCCCTTTCTCGTCGACCAGCACGCGCCGGATCGCCGCCATCGCGCCGGCCTCGCCCGCGCACCAGGCATAGCCCTCGCCGGCGGGCAGTGTCAGCGCCTGCACCGCGGCCAGCAATTGCCCGGGCTGCTCCACCCACTGCACATCGACCTTCGCGACGCCGCCGAAACTGCGTCGATCGGCCGCCTCGGCGACCTGTGCGATCACCTGCACCGACGCACCCGCGGGCAACTCCTCGAGCCGCCGGGCGATCGCCGGCAGCGCCGTCTCGTCGCCGATCAGCAGGTGCCATGCGTAGTCGACCGGGATGATGAACGAGCCGCGCGGCCCGCCGATGCTCACACGCTGACCCGGCTGCGCCTGCGCCGCCCAACTCGCGACCGGGCCGTCGCCGTGCAGCGCGAACTCGATCGTCAGTTCGCGCGCAGCGGCATCGAAGCGGCGCGGGGTGTAGTCGCGCCCGACCGGCTGCGCGCCGCCGGTGTCGAGCATGAACTTGACGTGGTCGTCGAACGAGGCGCTGACGAAGCCCGCGAGCGCCTCACCGGTGAAGGTGATGCTGCGAACGTGCGGCGAGATCGCCTCGACACGCACCACCTCGACCTCGCGGCGCTTGAGCTCGTGGCGCACGCGCTGCACGCGGCTGGGGCTGGGGCTGGAAAGAACATCGCTGGGGTTCGGGGTCATGGATATCCGCATATTGATTGATAATGTCACCCATCATGACGAAATCAATTGACAATGTCAACCACAAGGCCAACCCGTCGGACGACGGCGTTCTGGAGCTGGTGCATTCGGTCATGCACGGCTACCGCTCGCTGCAGTACCGATTCCTCAAGGACGGCCCGCACGACATCACCCACATGGACGGCAAGGTGCTCGGCTTCTTCGCGCAGCACCCCGACGCGACCCAGAGCGAACTGGCCCAGCACAGCGGGCGCGACAAGGCCCAGCTCGCCCGCCTGATCAAGGGCTTGCGCGACAAGGGCCTGCTGCACGGCGAGGCGGACGCCGACGACCGCCGCCATGTGCGCCTCTCGCTCACGCCCGACGGCCGCGCCGTGCAGCGCGCGCTGCAGCTACAGGCCAGGCGTTTGGGCGAGCGCGCCGTGGCGGGCCTGAGCGCTGCCGAGCAGCGCCAGCTCGCTGCCCTGCTCCGGCGCGTCAAGGGCAACCTCGCCGACGCCGGCTGACGCGGGCCTCTTCAGCCGGGTGCGAGCGCCGCATCGACGGCGGCGTGCAGCGCGTTCATGTCCAGCGGCTTGGTGAGGTAGCGCACGAAGCCCGCCGACAGCCCGCTTTCGACATCGCCGGGCATCGCGTTCGCACTCACGGCGATGACCGGAAGGTCGCGGCTGGCGGGCTGCAGGCGCAACCGGCGCAACACCTCGAAGCCGTCCATGCCGGGGAGCTGGATGTCGAGCAGGATCAGATCCGGGTGTTCGTCGATCGCCATCTGCAGCCCGATGGCCGGCAGCGGTGCAGACACCATCGTCAGGCCGGGCAGGCGTTCGAGCATCGCCTCCATCAGCAGCACGTTGACCGGGTTGTCCTCGATGTAGAGCACCTTGCGCTGCACGCCGTGCGCCGTGTTTCCGAACTGCGTGACGGCCGGCGAGGCCTCGGGCGCGGTGTGCGCCGGCGACTCGACTTGCGGCAGGCGGATCCAGAACGTGCTGCCGCGGCCCGCACCGCTCGCCACGCCGATCTGGCCACCCATCGCTTCGAGCAGCTGGCGGCTCAGCACCAGCCCCAGCCCCGCGCCCTCGACATGGGTTCGCGCCGCATCGAGCCGCTCGAAAGGCTGGAACAGCCTGGTGGCCTCGTCGTCGCCGATGCCGGGGCCGCTGTCGGTGACATCCAGGCGCACCGAATCGCCTTCGCGTGTGCAGGCGATGCGCACATCGCCATGCTCGCGGTTGTACTTGATCGCGTTGGACAACAGGTTCAGCAGCACCTGCTTGAGCCGGGTCCGGTCGGCGAGGACGAAGGCATCGCAGTTCGACCCGTCGACGACGCCGAGCTCGATACCGCGTTCGCGGCCCAGCGGGTGCATCAACGCGAGGCACTCGTCCAGCAACGCGCGCATCTGCACCGGCTCCATCGACAAGCGCAGCTTGCCGGTCTCGACCAGCGTCAGGTCGAGCACCTCGTTGATCAGGCTGAGCAGGTGGCGCGCGCCGCGCATGATCTCGCGCACGTGCTCGCGCTGCCGCTCCGCCAGCGGGTTCACCTGGTCGGAGCCCAGCAACTGGCCGAAACCGAGAATCGCGTTCATCGGCGTGCGCAGCTCGTGCGACATGCTGGAGAGAAACTGCGACTTCGCGCGGTTCGCACGTTCGGCTTCGTTCTTGGCCGCGATCAGCGCGCGTTCGGCTTCCTTGCGGGCGGTGATGTCGATCCACATCCCGATCGATCCGGCGTATCGCCCCGCCGAGTCGATGATCGGCGTGCCGTTGACCGCGCATTGCACGGGCGAACCGTCGCCCCGGATCAGCACCAGCTCGTAGCGGCCTATCGCGCCTTCGGCACGAAGCCGCATCTGTTCGTGGAACACGGCCGCGTTCTCGGCGTCAAGGAACTCGACGACACGGCTTCCGACCATCGCGTCGCGCGGTCGACCGGCGATGCGGCACATGGCCGGGTTCGCATCGGTCGTGATGCCGGCCGCGTCGATGAACCAGAAGCCGTCGCTCGTGGTGCGCACGAGCAGCTGGAGGAGGTGGTGCTGTTCGGCGAGTGCCCGCTCGGCCGCCTTGGCCTCGGTCACGTCCTGCACCACGCCGGCGATCTGCACGACCTTGCCGTCGCGCGACTCCGGGCGGCCGCTCAGGCGTATCCACCGCTGCTCGCCGGCGTGGGTCGTGAGCGGCAACTGGCGGTCGTAGGAGCTGCCGTTGGCCACTACGTCGGCCAGGCCGGCGCGGATGATGGCCTGCTGCTCGGGTGCGTACAGGCCCACGAAGCCGTCGAAGGTCGCGCGCGCCGCGGGCGGCGAACCGTGGATGTGGAAGGCGTGCGCCGTGAGCCGCAGCGACATCGTTGCCGTGTCGAGCTGCCAGCCGCCCACGCCGGCCATCGCGCCGGTGCGCTCGAGCAGGTCTTCGCTGCCGCGCAGCCGGGCCGCCTGGGCGGCCTCGGCCAGGCGCAGCGACTCGTGCAGGCGCCAGGCCCGGTGCACGCGGTACGCCATCGCGCTCGTCAGAATCACGGTGATGGCCGAGGTGATGCCGAGCACCCAAAGGCCGTGATCGGCGCGCGACAGAAGCTGGGAGCTGAGCAACAACAGCACCGGCAGGCCAAACAGGAGAGCGCCCGCCAGATCGGCCGCGGCGAACAAGGCGCCGCCCACCGCGACACCGACCAGCACGAAGACAAGGATCGCCTGCTGCACCGCATTCCCTGGCGCGAGCGGCAACATGCTCGCCAGGCCCCAGACCACGCCGTGAACGAAGAGGGTGATTCGATACCGCAAGAGCCAGACCCTATCGGGCGCCGGCGCAGACGATGTTTTCCGGTGCCATGCCAGCGTGCCCACGCGCAAGGCGAACGCCAGCAGCAAGGCGGCGAGCCAGTACGTCAGCACCAGGGGCGTGACCGGTCCCCACAGCATCGTCGCCATCAACGCAGCCGTGACTGCGGCTGCACCGATGGCGATGGGTATGCTCGATCGATGGAGTTCGACCTGCTTGGCGCGCAGGGCACCCTCCCACATCGAGTCCTTGTCTTCGACCATCGCCCACGGCACCTCAAGATTCCGGCACACGCCGGACCACACCGAACGAGACGGCCTGCGGCGCGCGTCGCCCCGACGAATTATCGGCGCCTCACTCACGAACTGAACCCCGGGGCGGCCCGCCCCGGGATTCAGCTCTTGCGATTTCGAGCGCGACCGAGCAAGAGCGCCACGCCGAGCAGGCCGGCGACCAGCGAGCCGCCCAGCACGCCGAGCTTGACTTCGACCTCGTACACCGGGTCCTGCCCCGCGAACGCGAGCCCGCCGATGAACAGGCTCATCGTGAAGCCGATCCCGCAGAGCACGCACACACCGATGAACTGGCGCGTCGTCGCTCCGGCCGGCAGGCCGGCGCCGGTGATGCGCATCAGCAGCGTCGAGGCGCCGAACACCCCGATGCTCTTGCCGACCACCAGCCCGAGCACGATGCCGAGCGGGATGCCGCGGCCGAGCGTGGCCAGCGTGACGCCTTGCAGGTTCACGCCGGCGTTGACGAACGCGAACATCGGCAGCACGGCGAACGCGACCCAGGGGTGCAGCGTGTGCTCGGCCGTCTGCAGCGGCGAGCCGCCCTCCTCGTCGCGCAGCGGGATCGCCATCGCGGTGACGACACCGGCGAGCGTCGCGTGGATGCCAGACTTGTAGACGCACACCCAGATCACGAGGCCGATCACGACATACGGGCCGACGCTCCTGACACGCCACTGGTTCAGCAACAACAGCAGCAACGCGCCGCCGCCGGCGGCCGCCAGCATGGTCATCGACAGGTGATCGGTGTAGAAGATCGCGATCACGACGATCGCCCCGAGGTCGTCGATGATCGCCACCGCGGTCAGGAACACTTTCAACGAGACCGGGACGCGCGAGCCGAGCAGCATCAGGATGCCGAGCGCGAACGCGATGTCGGTCGCCATCGGGATGGCCCAGCCGCGCAGCGCCAGCGGGTCGCCGTGGTTCAGGCCCACGTAGATGAGCGCTGGCACGACCATCCCGCCAAGCGCGGCGGCGGCGGGCAGCAGCGCCTTCTTGACCGAATCGAGCTCGCCGTCGAGTGCCTCGCGCTTGATCTCCAGGCCGACGACGAAGAAGAACACCGCCATCCACAGGTCGTTGACCCAGGCCAGCAGCGGCTTGGAGAGCACGAGCCAGTCGCCGCCGATGCGCAGCTCGCCGTGCAGCGCGAGGAAACTTCGGTAGCCCTCGCCGAGCGGCGAGTTGGCGACGATCAGCGCGACCACCGCCGCCAGGGCCAGCACGACGCCGCCTGCCGACTCGGACACTATGAAACGGCGGATGCTGCTGATCACTTCGGGGCCTCTGGGTTCAGTAAACTTCGGGCGCATTGTCAACGAGCAAAACCTCCCATGACCACCAACATCCGCTACGCAGACCTGGTCGATAGCGTCGCCGCCGCGCTGCAGTACATCTCGTACTACCACCCGGCCGACTACATCGCCCACCTCGCGCGCGCCTACGAGGCCGAGCAGAGCCCCGCCGCGAAGGACGCGATCGCGCAGATCCTGACCAACTCGAAGATGTGCGCCGAAGGCCGCCGCCCGATCTGCCAGGACACCGGCATCGTCAACGTGTTCCTGAAAATCGGCATGGACGTGCGCTTCGAGGGCTTCCCCTCGGGCATCGAGGAGGCCGTGAACGACGGCGTGCGCAAGGGCTACCTGAACCCCGACAACGTGCTGCGCGCCAGCATCGTGGCCGACCCGCACTTCGAGCGCAAGAACACCAAGGACAACACGCCTGCGGTGATCCACATGACGCTCGTGCCGGGCGACACGGTCGACGTGCAGGTCGCGGCCAAGGGCGGCGGCAGCGAAAACAAGAGCAAGTTCGTGATGATGAACCCGAGCGATTCGCTGGTCGACTGGGTCATGAAGACCGTGCCGACCATGGGCGCCGGTTGGTGCCCGCCGGGCATGCTCGGCATCGGCATCGGCGGCACCGCCGAACGCGCGATGCTGATGGCCAAGCAAAGCCTGATGGAAGACATCGACATGTACGAGCTGAAGGCGCGCGGGCCGCAGAACAAGCTCGAGGAACTGCGCATCGAGCTGTGCGACAAGATCAACGCGCTGGGCATCGGCGCGCAGGGCCTGGGCGGCCTGACCACCGTGCTCGATGTGAAGATCGCGACCTACCCCACGCACGCCGCGAGCAAGCCGGTCGCGATGATTCCGAACTGCGCCGCGACGCGCCATGCGCACTTCGTGCTCGACGGTTCCGGCGCGGCCTATCTCGAGCCGCCGAGCCTCGATCTCTGGCCCGACGTGAAGTGGGCACCGGACTACAACAAGTCGAAAAAGGTCGACCTGAACACCTTGACCAAGGAAGAAGTCGCCGCCTGGCAGCCCGGCGACACGCTGCTGCTCAGCGGCAAGATGCTCACCGGCCGCGACGCCGCGCACAAGCGGATCCAGGACATGCTGGCCAGGGGCGAGAAGCTGCCGGTCGATTTCACCAACCGCGTCATCTACTACGTCGGGCCGGTCGACCCGGTGCGCGACGAGGTCGTCGGCCCCGCCGGCCCCACCACCGCGACGCGGATGGACAAGTTCACCGAGATGATGCTGAGCGAAACCGGCCTGATCGGCATGATCGGCAAGGCCGAGCGCGGACCGGCCGGCATCGAGGCGATCAAGAAGCACAAGAGCGCCTACCTGATGGCGGTGGGTGGCGCGGCTTACCTCGTGTCGAAGGCGATCAAGCACGCCGAGGTGGTCGGGTTCAAGGACCTGGGCATGGAAGCGATCTACGAGTTCGACGTGAAGGACATGCCGGTCACGGTGGCGGTCGATTCGAAGGGGGTCTCGGTGCACCAGACCGGGCCGAAGCTGTGGGAGGGGAAGATCAAGTCGAGCATTGGCGGGATTCCGGTGGCGGTGGCCTGATCTCGCTTGCCGGTCGGAGCGGAGCGAAGCCGACTGGGCGCTGTGCTCCGCTCATGTCCCCCGGGCCGGGCTTCGCCCAACCCTCCTCCTTGACTTCGCTGCGCACAACGCCCAGCCGACTTCGCTTGGCCACGGCGTAGCACTCCCTTCGTCACCCGTCGCGCTCGGCCCGCTCCGATCGCCGATCCGACCGAACCACTCACGGCTGCTTGCCGACCTCCGTCAACAGCCGCGTCACCAGATACAACCGCGGCACGATCGAATCGAGTTCGATGTACTCGTCGCGTGCGTGGTAGCCGAAGCCGGCGAGGCCGAAGCTCTCGACCACCGTCGCCTTGCCCGAACGCCGCGCGAAGGCCGCGTCGGTGCCGCCGCCGGTCATCGGCACGATGCCCAGATCGCGGTCCAACTCCTTGTAGATGCCTTGCGCCTGCTGCGCGAGCGCCAGTCCCGGGGCGCCGCCGAGGAACGCCGGGCGGCCGACCTCGAGCTTAACGGTCGTCACCGTGTCGGGGATCAGTTTGCCGGCGGCGATCTTGGCCTGCAGCGCCGCGTTGAGCTTCTCTTCGGCGCCGGGCACGGTGATGCGCACGTCGGCCCCCGCGACCGCGAGTTCGGGGATCTGGTTGCGCGCCTTGTTCGAGACCACGTTGGTCCAGTTCAGCGTGACGCCGGGGATGTCCTTGGCGATGTCCTTGGTCTGCAGCATCTGGTACGACGCTTCGAGGATCGCGTTGCGGCCGAGCTCGGGCGCGGCGCCGGCATGCGCGGCCCGGCCTTTCACTTCCATCGTGACCTGCGCGATGCCGGCCGCGCCGAGCAGCAGCGATTCGCCCTTCGCGACCGCCTTGGCCGCGGTTGGCTCGAACGACAGCACCACGTCGTTCTTGTCGGCGGTGGCCGAGATGAATTCGCCCGAGCCGACCGAGCCGACCTCTTCGTCGGGGTTGAACACGACCGTCAGCGTGGCGAAGTCTGTCCAGCCCGCGTCTTTCAGGATCTGCAGCGAGTGCAGGATCACCGCGATGCCGCCCTTGTCGTCGGCGATGCCGGGGCCGTAGAGCTTGTTGCCGTCCTGCTTCAGCGGCTGCGTCTGCAGTATGCCCTTCTCGTAGACCGTGTCCATGTGGGCCTGCAGCATGATCTTCTTCTTGCCACCGCCGGCGAGCGTGCCGATCACGATGTCGGCGCCCGCGCCGGCGCTGGCCTTGCGGCGCTCGGTCTTGAAGCCGAGCGACTTCAAGCGGTCGTCGACCAGCGCGGCCATCTTCATCAGGCCTTCGACATCGGCGCTGCCGCTTTCGATCAGCACCAGGTTCTTGAGCGTCTCGACCACGGCGGGCTGCGCGGCGGTGGCGGCGGCCAGGGTCTTTGCATCGGGTGCGGCACAGGCGATGCCGCTGAGCGCGAAGGCAGCAGCCGTCGCGACGAGGGTTCGGGTGAGAGCGAAACGCGGGAACATGGCAGACCTCCGGGCCGGGGAAAGCTTGCAGCTTACCGGCACGCGGAGTGCTGCCACATCGCCTCAGATCGCCGGCTCGCACTCGCCCACGGGGCAGCAACGGTACGCGGCCGACTTCTCCAGCAGCTCGATCTGCTTCTTCAGCAATTCGTTCTGCAGCCGCTTGTTCTCTAGCTCGAGTTCGATCGCCGTATCGAGCGAGGGTTCACAGGTGTCGCAATCGTCGAGGCAGCCCTTGACCAGCGTGCCCGGTGTGGGCAGAGAACTCTTGCGCGTGAACGAGAGCTCGGTCGTGACCTGCTCGGTGACCTCGCCGCGCTTGTCGATCAAGCCCTGCTTGACCAGCGCCTGATCGACCTGCGCCAGCGCCTTCGCCTTCAGCGCATCGGGGATCGGCGTCGCCTCGATCGCGACGAAGCGCGCGGCGTTGACTGTCGATGCCGTGGTCGCAGCGACCGAGATGCCGGCCACGTCACCGCGCTGGCGTGCCAACGCGCTCGCGCGGCCGATCTCTTCGGCCTTCAGCCGGCTCGCGTCGGTCGCGAGCACGGCGTTCGGGATCGCCGAGACATCGCCGTCGGCGAGGAAGGGGTTTTGCATGATGCGGGTGTCGGCGGCCGGGTCGATCACGCGGCGCTGGATCGCAACGATCTTGAAACTCACCGTCTGCGTCTTGTTGATCTGGTAGAAGAAATAGGTGACCGCGTGGCAGCGGTTCGGGTTCGAAAATTCGCGCGACGACGACTCGTAGCTGTCTTCCGATTGGCCCTGGGTGTGCACACGCGTCGAGACCTCGCCGACCGAGACCGAACTCGCGGCGCGCGTGCCCATCTCGGAGCGTCGATCGCTGCTGGACGCGTGCTGCGAAAGCTCACGCAGAAAGTCGCTCGTCGCCGAGGCGCTGTACGAGCCGCTCACGTCGACCGAGGCGCCGCCGAACAACGACTGGATCGCGCCGCTGGTGCCGGCGTGGCCGTTCGCCGAACCCTTGTTGCTCGACGAGGCCGAGCCCGAATCGCGCACCGACACGTCCGACATGAAGTCGTGCAGGCTCGCCATGTAGTAGCGCTCCTCCGAGGTCTGCTCGTTGCGGTAGCTGACCTGGCTCGCGCTGTCGAACGAGAAGCGCGTGCGCCGGTCGGAGGTGAACAGCCGCACCTTCTCGCCCGGCAGCAGCGTGGTGCTGTAGACCAGGTCGCCCAGCGTCATCGGCCCGGGGCAGCGCTCGAAGCGCGCGTGGATCAGCACCTCGACCTGCACGCGCCGGTTCGCCGACACGACGCTGGTGTTGTGAACCTGGCGATAGTGGAAGTCGAGCACATCGCAAACGTCGTCCTTCTCCAGCACCGGGCAGCAAGGCGGCACGGTGTTCTCGGTAGTCGTGTCCATCGTCATCTCTCCGTTTTGTAGGCGCCGGGCAAGCGCCCGGCAACGGAAACTCTAGGAGCCGATGAACGAACCGAACAGCGCGGAGCTAGGGGCGGGCGCGATAGTTAGGGGTGGCTGCGGCGCAGGTGTTGCGAGACGCACCGTTTGGCCGCCCGGTGGCATTTTTCGGACAGCATCTCATCGAGGCGACAACTTGGTAACCTGCGGCCAACCCGAACCCCCAGCAGACCGCCTGACCGACCTATCGGCCACGAGACCTGCTCGGTGGCCGGCCGCGGCTCGAAACACGTCGAGACCGACCGGTGCTCGATGTTTTCGAACCATCAACTGGAGCCGCGATGCCCACCTGGAATTTTTGCCGCCAACTGCGAGGCGCCGTCGGGCCCGCCGTCGTTCTCATGATCGCGTTGAACGGGGGTTCGGCCGCCGCGGCGCCGCAGGTCATCGCGACGATCCCGCTGGCCGACCCGGTGCGCTGGGACTATGTCAGCGTCGACCCCGCCGCCCACCGGCTGTATGTGGCGCATCTGGAGCGCGTCGATGTCGTCGACTCGCACGAAAACAAGCCCCTCTTCCAGCTCGCACCGACGCCGGGCGTGCACGGTGCGGCCGGGGCTTCCGATCTGAATCGCGTCTTCACGAGCAACGGTGCAGACGGCACGGTGGGCGTCTTCGACGCGACCTCCGGAAAGTTGGTGCAGACCTTGAAGGCGGGCAAGAAGCCGGACGCCATCGTCTACGAGCCCGCGACGCACCGAGTCTTCGCATTCAACGGCGGGTCGTCCGACGTCACGGTGATCGACGCCCGATCGCTCAAGGTGCTGGCCGCATCGATCCCCGTGCCGGGGTCGCCCGAGTTCGCCGTCGCCGACGGGCACGGCCGCGTCTATTTCAACGTCGAGGACAAGAGCGAACTCGCAGTCCTCGACGCGCAGAGCTTGAAGATCGAACGCCATTACAGCCTCGCCCCCTGCACGGAGCCGAGCGGTTTGGCCATCGACCCACGAGGCCGGCTGTACTCGGTCTGCCGCAACGGCTTGATGGTCGTGAGCGACCCGGCCCAGGGACGGGTGATCGGGCAAGCCCCGATCGGCCACGGGCCCGACGGCGTCGCGTGGCTCGACGGCAAGGCTTACAGCGCCAATGGGCGCGACGGGACGATCAGCGTCGTGGCCGAAACGGCGGCGGGCCGTTTCGAGACGGTCGAGACAGTGCCGTCGGCCCAAGGCGCTCGGACGATCGCGGCGGAGCCGAACGAGCACGTTCTGTTCTCGCCGACGGCGGACTTCAAGTCGCAGCCGGCATCCAGCACAGGAAAGGCAGGCCGCCCGGAAGCGATTGCCGGGACGCTCCGGGTGCTGGTGCTGAAAGACGTCGAGACTCGTTGATCGGCAGGCAGCATGGCGTCGTAGCGATCGATAGGTTCCTGAGTGAACTTCACGCCCGCGGCGGGCATCCCGGCGTATGCGGCACGACGGTCGGCGACTCTCGGCGCCAGCAGCGGCATCGCGCCGTCGGCCTCTTCACCCGCGCGGATGGTGCTGCGCGTGCAACTGCTTCAAGCGCTCTCGGGCGATGTGGGTGTAGATGGTCGTTGTCGAGATGTCGGCATGGCCGAGCAGCAGTTGCACCGCGCGCAGGTCGGCGCCGTGGTTCAGCAGGTGGGTGGCGAAAGCGTGGCGCAGCGTGTGCGGTGAAAGCGGCACCTGCACACCGCCGCGCAGCGCGTGGGCCTTGATCAGCTTCCAGAACATCTGCCGCGTCATCGGCCCGCCTCGGGCGGTGACGAAAAGCGCGTCGCTCACCTGCCCGTTCAGGATCCGGGCGCGCGCCTCGGCGAGGTAGCGCCCGACCCAGGCGTGCGCCTCTTCACCGAACGGAACGAGCCGCTCCTTCGCGCCCTTGCCGGTGACGCGCAGCGCGCCCTCGCTCAGGCTCACATGCACGCTCTTCAGCGTGACCAGCTCGCTCACGCGCAGGCCGCTGGCGTACATCAGCTCGAGCATCGTGCGGTCGCGCAGGCCGAGCGAGGTGTCGACATCCGGGGCGGCGAGCAGCGCCTCGACCTGCGCCTCGCTCAGCGTTTTGGGCACGCGCAGCGCCTGCTTCGCGCTCGCGAATTTCAGCGTCGGGTCGGCGGTCAGCAAATGCTCGCGCAAGGCCCAGCGGAAATAGCGCTTGAAGACCGTCAGGCGCCGGTTGGCGCTGGTCGCCTTGCTGCCGGCATGGCGCGCGACGGCATAGGCCAGCAGCTCGGCCTCGCGGGTCGCATCGAGCGGCAGATCGTGGTGCGCGGCGAGCCAGTCGGCATACAGCGACAGGTCACGCCGGTACGCGGCGAGCGAATTCTCGGCGAGGCCGTCCTCGATCCAGAGCGCGTCGATGAAACGGTCGATCGAGGCCTGGCTGCAAGCCCTCGACGCCGCCGCGGCTTCGGTCACGGCACGCGGGCCGAGCGCCGGGCCGCCCCAAGCCGGCCCGCACCCCCTCGGGGGATCGGCGAACGTACCCGTTCGACGAGGGGTGCCATGACTACTCCAACGTCAGCTTCTGCAGTTGAACCACCTTCTTGTAGACCTCGTACTCGGCCGCGATCTGCGCCGCGAACTCGGCCGGCGAATTGCCGACGACGATCGAGCCGGTCTCTTCGATGCGCTTCTTGACCGCCGGATCCTCCAGGGTCTTCTTCACCGCCGTGCTGACCTTGTCGACCACTTCCTTCGGCAAATTCTTCGGGCCGTAGATGCCGTAGAAGGCCATGCGGTTGACCGGCTCCAGGCCGACCTCTTTGAAGGTCGGCACGTTGGGCAGCACCGCGAGCCGCTGCGGCGCGGCCACGACGATCGCGATCAGCCGGCCGTCCTTGATGAAGGGCAGCGCCGATGGCAGGTTGTCGAAGATCATCGGCACCTGGCCGGCCACCGTGTCGTTCAGCGCCGGGCCGGCACCGCGGTACGGGATGTGCAGCACGAAGGTGTTCGAGAGACTCTTGAACAGCTCCATCTGAAGGTGCCCGATGCCGCCGGTGCCCGAACTCGCGAAGCTGTACTTGCCCGGGTGCTTCTTCAACTCGGCCAGAAAGCCCTTGTAGTCGCGCGCCGGAAAACTCGGGTGCACCGCGATCACGTTCGGCGTGGCGGCCACGTTCACGATCGGCGTGAAATCGGTCAGCACGTTGTACGGGATCTTGGGGTTGATCGCCGGGTTCGCGGCGGTGGTGGAGACGGTCGCGACGCCGAGCGAGTAGCCGTCGGGCACGGCGCGCGCGGTGTCGGTCGCACCGATCACACCACCGCCGCCGGCCTTGTTCTCGACGATCATCTGCTGGCCCAACGGCCCGCCGATCTTCTCGGCCAGCACACGCGCGACGATGTCGGTCGTGCCGCCCGGCGCGAACGGCACGACCAACCTGACCGGCTTGTTCGGGTAGGCCTGCGCCCACGCGCCACCGGCGGTGGCAGCGAGCAGCAAGGCGGAGCAGGTGGCGAGCAGCAATCGGCGTGGCATCGGGTCGGTCTCCGGAGATGTGGGTGAGCGGCGATCAGTTTAGGGCCGCGGTCGGCGGTCGCGACAGAGCGATCACCCTGCCCGGGCCGGCTCGCACGCCCGCCCGATCGACGCACGGGTCAGGCCGCGCGAGCGAAGCCTCGCTTCCAGACAACCGGTTCGGTTGCATGCGGTCGCCGCCCCGTGATGTCCGCTTCGAGGGTTTCGTCGGACTTGAGCGAAGAAATCTGGCGACCCGTGATGCCGGCGAGCGGAACCTTCACTCGCCAGCACCACAGCGCGGCACTTGGAGTCTTTCGTTTCCAGCTGAGATAGAGGAACCGAGCTTCAGGCGTGCCGTGCACGAACGGTCCTCGAAACGATACCTCGTCGATCGCGGCACCGATGCGTGCTTCGACGGTGCATTCGAAGACCGTCGTTCCGTCTTTGTGCACTCGCCCCGGGTGAACGAC
>Ga0209583_10000143_pt1 | contig 23276 bp, 12 predicted proteins | sample Str014_FD_187201 | JGI IMG/M metagenome (GOLD analysis project Ga0209583, IMG submission 187201) | Freshwater sediment microbial communities in response to fracking from Pennsylvania, USA - Straight Creek_MetaG_SC_2014 (SPAdes) (version 2) | ecosystem: Environmental > Aquatic > Freshwater >... | reverse complement strand
CTTTGGCACCGATCTCGCCTCGGCGAAATCCCTGAACCGTGCGCTGCTCGGGATCGTCGACGAACACCAGATCTACCGGATTGACCATTATCTCGGCAAAGAGACCGTCCAGAATATTCTGGTCCTGCGTTTTGCCAACGGCATGTTCGAACCGATCTGGAACCGCAACCACATCGATCACATCCAGATCACGGTCGACGAAAAGCTGGGCGTCGGCCATCGCGGCAGCTTCTACGACGCCACCGGCGCCCTGCGCGACATGGTGCCGAACCATCTGTTTCAACTGCTGTCGCTGGTGGCGATGGAGCCGCCAGCGAAATTCGACGCGCACGCGGTCCGTTCCGAGAAGGCCGAGGTCCTGGCAGCGATCCAGACCCAAACCCCGGAGGACGCCTTGCGCAATTCCGTGCGCGCGCAATACCGGGCGGGCAAGGCCGGTGACGCCGAGATAGGGGACTATCGCGGAACCAAGGACGTCAGGCCCGACAGCACCACGGAGACCTATACCGCGCTGAAGCTGACGATCGACAACTGGCGCTGGGCCGGCGTTCCGTTCTACCTGCGCACCGGCAAGGCGCTCGGCCTCAAGCGCACGGAAGTGGCGATCAAGTTCAAGCAGGCGCCGTTTGCGATGTTTAGGAACACGCCGGTCGATCGGTTGTCGCAGAATTATCTCGTCATCGGCGTCGAACCGACCGAGGGCATCACGCTGCAGTTCAACACCAAGGTGCCGGGTCCGACGATCAACATCGACGGCGTCGAGATGAAGTTCCGTTACAAGGATTATTTCAAGGCCGAACCTTCCACCGGCTATGAAACGCTGATCTATGACTGCATGATCGGCGACAATATCCTGTTTCAGCGAGCCGACAGCGTCGAAGCCGGCTGGCAGGCGGTGCAACCGTTCCTCGACGCCTGGAGAAACGCCGGTTCGACCGGCCTTGGGACCTACGAGGCCGGCACCGAAGGACCGGTGGAAGCGCATGCCCTGCTGGCGCGCGACGGGCGAAGCTGGCGGAAGCTCGAGGACCTTCGTGAGCGGTGATACCAACGAAGCAATCCGCGCGCTCGTCGTGATGGGCGTCTCCGGCTCAGGCAAGAGCACCATTGCCCAAGGGCTGGCGGAACGTTTGGGCTGGCGTTTCGAAGACGGCGACAAGTTCCATCCGGCCAGCAATGTCGCCAAGATGAGCGCCGGTCATCCTCTCACCGACGAGGATCGCCGGCCGTGGCTGCAGGCCATCGCCAACGAGATCGACCGCGTGGTCAAAATCGGTGGCCATCCCATCATTGCCTGCTCCGCGCTGAAGCGCGCCTATCGCGACATCCTCGTGGATGGACGCAACGACGTACGCCTGGTTTTTCTTGAAGGCACGCCGGAGTTGATCGCACGCCGGCTCGCCGAGCGCAAAGGACACTTCATGCCACCGGAACTGCTCACGAGCCAGTTCAATACGTTGGAGCCCCCCGCGCCGGGTGAACACGCCGTGACAGAGTCGATCGATGCGCCAGTCGACACGATCATTGCCGACATTATCGGCAAATTGAAGCTGGAACGTCGATGACCCGCATCGCGCTCGTGGTATCCGACGTCGATGGCACACTGCTGACCAGGGACAAAGTCATCACCGATGACACGAAGGCGGCGGTGCGACGATTGTACGAGGCCGGGATCGCCTTCACTCTCGTCTCCAGCCGGCCGACGATTGGAATGGGTTTCCTGATTGAGCCGCTGGCGGTCACCCTGCCGGTCGGCAGCTTCAACGGGAGTTCCATTGTCGATTCCGAATTGAGACCGATCGAACAGCATTTTATTCCGGCCGAGACTGCGCAGCGAAGCCTTGATGTCCTTGATGATTTTGGCGTCGACATCTGGTTTTTCACGAATGACCGGTGGCTGATCCGAAACGACGCCGGCGAATACGTGCCGCACGAGAAACGCGCGATCAAGGCCGAGCCGACCGTCGTCCCGGATTTCACACCCTATCTCGCCACGGCCTGCAAGATCGTTGGTGCCAGTTCCGACGCCGCACAGTTGCAGCGGTGCGAAGCTGCAATGAAACAGGCGGTTGGGGCGCATGCCACCGCGGCTCGCTCCCAAACCTATTATCTCGATGTGACTCCACCGGGCCACGACAAAGGTACCTTTGTGGCAAAGGTCGCCAGACGTCTCGGCATTTCGACCGATGCCGTCGCAACCATTGGCGACATGGAGAACGATCTGGCGATGTTTGCCTGCAGTGGCCTCTCGTTCGCGATGGGTAACGCGGCCGACGAGATCAAACAGCGTGCGACGCATGTGACGACGTCAAATGAAGACGAAGGCTTCGCGAGGGCAGTTGATATGGTGCTAAGGGCCGGCTAGATCACCTTCCGTGTTCGCTCGCGTGTCGCAGCCTTCAGCGCATCGGCATCGATGGCGGAGGCGATCTGCTCGAGCGCGACCGGCAGCCGCTGCCGCCAGTTCGGGTGTTCGTCGATGGTGCCGGGGATATTGGGCTGGTCAACCAGCCCAAGTAAATCTTCCAGCGAGATTGCAAGCAGCCGGGATTTCGTGCGCGCGAGAAAGCCGATCACGGCGTAGAAATCGTTGCGGTCGATGGCATGATGACGCAGGAGATCGTCCAGCATGCTCAGCGCATGCCAGCGGGCGTCGTCGCTTTCGCCAGGATCGATCCCGAGCGAGCGCTTCAATTTCAGGTCGCTGAAAGAGCGCCAGCCGGCATATGTCGAGAGGTCATGGGTATTGAAGGTAACCAGCGCGCTGGCTCGATAGCGATCGACAGCGCGGAATGGACCGTGATCGTCGCGCTCGAACATCATCACCAGATAGGACCAGATATTCCATTCGGCCATCCGCTCGCGAAAGCCTTCCGGCACGGTGCCGAGGTCCTCGCCGATCACGACGCAGCGATGGGCCGCGCTTTCATGTGCCGTCACCGCCAACAACGCCTCGAACGGCATCTGCACATAGACGCCGTCGGCAGGACCAAAGCCATGCGGCACGAGATAGAGGCGTTTCAGGCCGAGCACATGATCGAGCCTGATGGCGCCGGCATGACGCATCGAAGCCTGCAGCATCTCCCGGTAGGGCCTGAAGGATTGCTGTTCGAGGCCGGCAGCATTGAAACCCGCCAGGCCCCAATTCTGGCCGGCCGTATTAAGCGGATCCGGGGGTGCACCGACGGCGAGATGCCGCGAGATTGCTGCCTGCTCGTTCCAGGCATCGAATCCGTCCGATTGGACCCCGACGGCGACGTCGAGGTAGAGCCCGACACGCATGCCAAGCCGATGCGCATGATTCCGGCACGCCGCGAGTTGCCGGTCGGCGATCCATTGCACGAATTCGACGTACTCGATCTCCAGCGCGTCAGGGCCAACGCGCAAATCGGCGGCTCTGGCATCGTCGGGTTGCCGCCATTGTTCCGGCCATTCCCACCAGGGCTTCCCGAATTTGTGCCTGAGCACCTCGAAACAGGCGAAGCGCGACAGCAACGGGTCTCGTTCGGCGCGAAATGTTTCGAAATCCCTCTGGCGTTCAAGCCGGGGATTGGCCTTGAAATCGGTGAACGCCGATCGAAGCGCCCTCCATTTCAGCTCGGCGACCGCGACATAGTCGACGATGTCGCTGGCCCGCAGCCTTGCAAGCACGGCTTTCGTGAGAGTATCGCCCTGAAATTCAGGAAGCCCTTCGACATCGATGTAAAGCGGATTCAGAAACAGGCGACTATTCGGCGAATACGGGCTGCAATCGCCGGGACGGTCATCAAACAGCGCGTGCAGCGGATTGAGGCCAACGCCATCTGCCCCCAGATGCGCGGCGAGCCGGATCAAACCTTCGAGATCGGTGAAGTCCCCCATCCCCCAATTGCGCATGGAGCGGACGCCGTAGAGCTGGACTGCGAGTAGCCAGCAACGATCGAAATCGCCGGCAAAGGCGCTTGCGGTTGCCACAATGAAGGGTAATTCTTCCGTAAATGAAGATGCGTCGGTGAGATGCAGCCGATAGACGCCTGGCGGCAGGTCTTTCGGCCACGCGATGACTCGGGAGTTGGTCTTGCCTTCCGCCATGACGTCAGAATTGGCCACGATTTTCCATCGTAACGGAAGCGTGGCAAGCTGTGAGAGTTCGCTGTTTCCGCCCAGACCAGATCGGACCACGACCGGCTGGCGGATAAAACGGCGCAAAGGCTGGGGCGGCAAGGCATCCAGGATAACTGCCAGTGCCGCCTCATCCGTTGTACGGCGACGACCCTGACCGTCGATAAATTCGGTCTGGATACCTTGGTCTTTGGCTTTGGCGAAAAAGTCCATTCGGCACGCGGTTTGCACGCTAGGATGAGGAAGCGTCTCGAAATTATCCAAATGCAGGAAGGGGATAGGATGCCTGACGCTCTGCCCTGCGCCGTGTTCCCGGGGAACCAATGCCCGGCGACCGGCTTTCCATACAGGTTCGGCGCGCCTCCTGTTCCCGCGACCGGTACATCATGTTCATCTCGACGACGGCATCACCGTGAACAATTCAACCCAGACTGTCGAGAGCCTAGTTGGTGGCTTTCTTCGCGAGGATACCTTTGTCTGGACCGGCACTGGCCAAGACCGGGCTCGGGCGCCTGTCTCGCTTTCGCGCCGTCTGACCTGAAGGCCGCGCCATGAATGTGATGTCATCCCTCGATACGAGAGAACTGACCTCGGCCACCGCCGGCGGCGACGAGCTTTGGTACAAGGACGCCATTATCTACCAGCTTCACGTCAAGGCTTTCGCCGACAGCAACAATGACGGCATCGGGGATTTCGCCGGCCTGACCGAAAAACTGGGATACCTGCAGGATCTCGGGGTCACCACGCTGTGGTTATTGCCGTTCTATCCTTCGCCCGGGCGGGACGACGGCTACGACATCGCCGACTACGGCGACATCAATCGCGACTTCGGCACGATGAAGGATTTCAGACGCTTCATCCAGGAGGCCAAGAAGCTTGGCCTGCGCGTCATTACCGAACTCGTCGTCAATCATACCTCCGATCAGCACGACTGGTTCAAGCGTGCCCGCCGCAGCGATCCCGAATCAAGCGCGCGCAACTGGTATGTGTGGAGCGATACCGACCAGAAATATCAGGGCACCCGCATCATCTTTACGGATACCGAGAAATCGAACTGGACCTGGGATCCGGAAGCGGGCCAGTTCTACTGGCACCGCTTCTTTTCCCATCAGCCCGATCTCAATTTCGACAATCCCCGGGTCGTGAGCGCGTTGGTCCAGGTCATGAAGCGCTGGCTCGATACCGGGGTCGACGGTTTCCGCCTCGATGCCATTCCCTATCTGTGCGAGCGCGAAGGCACCAACAACGAAAACCTGCCCGAGACCCACGCGATCATCAGGACGCTGCGCGCCGAACTCGACGCCTACGCCCCGGGCAAAGTCCTGCTGGCAGAGGCCAACCAGTGGCCGGAGGACGTGCAGGAATATTTCGGCCGCGGCGACGAGTGCCATATGGCCTATCATTTTCCGCTGATGCCACGGATCTATATGGCGATCGCGCAGGAAGACCGCTTTCCGATTACCGACATTTTGCGGCAAACGCCCGACATTCCGAGCAGTTGCCAATGGGCGCTGTTCCTGCGCAACCACGATGAGCTGACGCTTGAAATGGTCACCGACGTCGAGCGCGATTATTTGTGGTCGACCTATGCCAACGACCCTCGCGCGCGCATCAATGTCGGCATTCGCCGGCGCCTCGCGCCATTGATGGATAATGACAGGCGCAAGATTGAGCTGATGAATTCGCTGCTGCTGTCGTTTCCGGGCACGCCGATCATCTACTACGGCGATGAGATCGGAATGGGCGACAATATCTACCTCGGCGACCGCAACGGCGTGCGCACGCCGATGCAATGGTCGCCCGATCGCAACGGAGGCTTTTCCCGTGCCGATCCTGCCCGCCTCTATGCCCCGATGATCATGGATCCGGTGTACGGCTACGAAGCGGTCAACGTAGAGGCACAGTCGCGCAGCCTGTCATCGCTGCTTAGCGCCACCAAACGCCTGATCGCCGTCCGCAAATCGACGCTGGCGTTTGGCCGCGGCAATATGACGTTCATTCGGCCGGCCAACCGCTCGGTGCTTTGCTATGTCCGCCAGTATCGTGACGAGGTCATTCTCTGCGTCGCCAACCTGTCGCGATCCGCGCAGGCCACCGAACTCGACCTCTCCGCGTTCAAGGATCGTATCCCGCTGGAGATGCTCGGCCGGACAATTTTTCCAACAATCGGCGAATTGCCGTACATGATCACGCTGGCGCCCTATGGCTTTTACTGGTTCCAGCTCCAGGAGCGCGACAAGTCCGAGCCCGCTCCCCAACGGGCGGTGCCTGAATTCGAAACGCTGGTTGTGCCACTGGGCTCGACCTGGATGTCGCTCGCGCGGACCCGCGCCGTGTTCGAACACGATGTGCTGCCCGGTCATCTGGCACGGACCCGCTGGTATCCCGAACGCTCGCCACAGGCGATCCGCCCGACCCTGGTTTCGGCGATACCGTTTTGCAACATCGGCGATAACCGGCCATGGCTGGCCTTCTTCGAAACCACCCACAGCGGCGTCACGACACGCTACGTGCTGCCGATGCAGATCGAGTGGGTACGCTTCGACCGCGAACGCTACAATCCAAAGGCATTCTCCGCGGTCCGCCAGGGTGCACGCGAAGGCACGCTGCTCGACGTCGCCAACGACCAGATCTTCATTGCATTGCTGCTACGCAACCTGCGGGAAAGGCTGACCGTCGAGGAAGGCGATCAAGGCCTGCGGCTTGAATTCAGGCCGACCAGCCGCTTCGTTGACGAGCAGGTAAAGCAGCCCAACCGCATCCGCTCCATCGAGAACGAACGATCCAACAGCACGGCCCTGGTCGACAGCGACTATGTCGTCAAGATTTACCGGGAACTCGAATGCGGTATCAAGCCTGAAATCGAGATCGGACGCTTCCTGACCGAAGTTGCAGGATTTGCCAACGCGCCGGCGCTGCTCGGCAGCGTCGAACTGATCGAGGGCGAAACGCGAGGCGCCATCGCGATCGTGCATAGCCTAGTCGAAAACCAGGGCGACGGCTGGACGGTGACATCGGCCTATCTGGATCGATTTGTCGAGGAGCAAAGCCTGTTGGCTATGAGCGACCAGCCCCCGGAAAATGAACAACAGACGCCATACCTGCGTTACATGTCGCAGGCAGGACGACGCATCGCAGAACTTCACGCCGCGCTTGCGAGCAACGATGTACTCCCCGATTTCAGGCCGGAACCGGTTCGCCCGGAAGACGTACAGGGCTGGACCCAGGGCATCATGTCCCGCGCGTCGGGTGTGCTGGACGCACTGACGCAACGATACGATAACGTCAGGGAGCCCGAGCGCCATCTGGTCGATCAGCTGCTGGCGCAGCGTTCCGATCTGCCGGGTCGTGTGGAAGCATTGCTGCCGAACAATATGGACTGGATGAATATCCGGCATCACGGCGACTTGCAGCTCGAACATCTGCTGATTGTGAGGGACGATATCTTCGTTATCGATTTCAAAGGCGAATCGGGGCGGGCCATCGACGAGCGCCGGCGCAAAGCGCCGGCGGCGCGCGATATCGCCAGCATGGTCCGCTCGATCGATTATTCCGCGACCGCGGCGCTGGAACGAGCGCTCCAGGTCGCGCCCGATGAACAGGGTAAGCTTGGCGCTGCGCTGACCGGATGGTGTGACCGGGCGACCCAGGCGTTTCTGGCCTCCTATCGCGAAAGCATGACCGATCGACGGCTGTGGCCTTCAGATCGACATGCCGCGGATCGCATTCTGAACTTCTTCCTGCTGGAGAAGGCCTTCTGCGAGATCGAACATGAGCTGGCGCACCGCCCTGACTGGTTGCGCGTCCCCTTGATCGGGACACTACGTATCTTATCGCAGCAACCCGGCGAGGCTTCATGACCGAGTTGTCCGATGAGGCTTATGCGATCATAGAAGGCCGACATTCCGATCCCTTCCGTTATCTCGGACTGCATACCGAGGGCGGCAGAAAGATTGTCCGCGTCTTCCTGCCGGAGGCCTCCGCCGTCGAGGCCATCGACGAGCATGGTGAAGCGGTCGCGCTTTCGCGCCTTCATGATGAGGGTTTGTTCGCGGGAACGCTGCGGAACGGCGTCACACGATACCGGTTGCGTGCCCAATTCGGCGATAAGTCCGTCGATCTCGACGACCCCTATCGCTTCCAGCCGGTCTTGAGCGATTTCGATCTCTACCTGCTGGGCGAAGGCACTCACCAGCGGATTTACGACAAGCTCGGCGCGCATCCGATGACGCTGGACGGCATCGATGGCGTAGCCTTCGTCGTGCTCGCACCGAATGCGCGGCGGGTGAGCGTGGTCGGAGATTTCAACTACTGGAATGCGCGGCGTCATCCGATGCGCGTGCGCGGCGTCGGCTATTGGGAGTTGTTCCTCCCCCATGCGCGCGCCGGCGACCACTACAAGTTCGATATCATCGGTCGCGACGGCCAACATCTGCCGCTCAAGTCAGATCCGGTGGCGTTCGCCGCGGAAATGCGCCCAAGCACCGCATCGATCGTGTTCGATCCGACCTCGCTTACGCAACCGTGCCCGGCCCCCTTGGGGGTCAACGGGCTGGGCGCACCGGTCTCGATCTACGAAGTCCATCTCGGCTCCTGGCGACGCAAGGGAAACAACGAATGGCTGACCTATCGCGAACTTGCCGAGCAGCTACCGGCCTATGCGCGCGATCTTGGCTTTACCCATGTCGAGTTTCTTCCAGTCAACGAGCATCCGTTTGACGGCTCATGGGGCTATCAGCCGACCGGCATGTACGCACCAACAAGCCGGTTCGGCTCGCCTGCCGATTTCGCGGCGCTGGTCGATGCCTGCCATCGGGCAGGCCTTGGCGTGCTGCTGGACTGGGTCCCCGGACACTTTCCCGACGATCCGCATGGCCTCGGTCGTTTCGACGGCACCGCATTGTATGAACATGCCGATCCGCTGCAGGGCCGCCACCTCGACTGGGGGACGCTGATCTATAACTACGGCCGCACCGAAGTCGTCAATTTCCTGGTATCGAACGCGCTGTTCTGGCTCGACCGCTATGGCGTCGACGGCCTGCGCGTCGATGCGGTGGCGTCGATGCTTTATCTCGACTACAGCCGGCCCGCCGGCGGCTGGATCCCGAACCAATTTGGCGGCCGCGAAAATCTCGAAGCGATCGATTTCATACGACGCTTCAACACCGAACTTTTCGCTCGCTTCCCGCAGGCCACTACCGCCGCCGAAGAATCAACAGCTTGGCCGCAGGTATCGCGCCCGGTCGAATATGGCGGTCTCGGTTTCGGCTATAAATGGAACATGGGGTGGATGCACGACACACTGAATTACATCGGCAAGGATCCGATCCATCGCAAATTTCACCACGGCGATATCCTGTTCGGTCTGCACTACGCATTTTCGGAAAATTTCATCCTGCCGCTGTCGCACGACGAGGTCGTCCACGGCAAACGCTCCATCCTGGGCCGAATGCCGGGAGATGGCTGGCAGCGTTTTGCCAATCTGCGCGCCTATTACGGCTTCATGTTCGGTCACCCCGGCAAGAAATTGATGTTCATGGGCTGCGAGTTCGGCCAGGAGCGGGAATGGAATCACGATCATTCGCTGGACTGGCACCTGCTCGGGCAAGATAACCACGCCGGCATCCAGTCGCTGGTACGCGACCTCAACCGTCTCCATCGCACGCTGCCGGCGCTGCACGAGATGGATTGCGAGGAGGCAGGCTTCGAGTGGGTTGTCACCGACGATGCCAGTAACAATGTGTTTGCCTGGATGCGTAAGGGAAAGAGCGCGCGTGCGCGATGCCTTGTCGTCGTGAATTTCTCTCCGAACGTTTATTACGACTACCGCTTCCGCGTGCCATTCGCGGGCATATGGCACGAAATTCTCAATTCCGACTCCGCGCATTATGGAGGTACTAACGTCGGTAACATCGGCGCGGTCCGGGTGCCGGAAGGTGGACCACCCGAACTTCGCCTCACCGTTCCCCCGCTCGCGGCCATTTTCTTCGTACCGGAAACCGACGCATGAGACTGACGGCAGGAACCTCCACACGCCTCGGCGCAAGCTGGGACGGCCGGGGCACCAACTTTGCGCTGTTTTCTGCAAACGCCGAGAAGGTCGAGTTGTGCCTGTTCGACGCCCAGGGTCGGCGCGAGCTTGAACGGATCGAACTGCCTGAGCGCAGCGAGGACGTCTGGCACGGCTATCTCAACGATGTAGGACCCGGTCAACTCTACGGCTACCGCGTTCACGGGCCCTATGAACCCGAGCGCGGCCACCGCTTCAATGCCAACAAGCTGCTGCTCGATCCCTACGCCAAGCGTCTCGCCGGGCGGCTGGTCTGGAGCGACGCCCATTTCGCCTACCGCACGGGAAGCGCACGCGAAGACCTCTCCTTCGACCGCCGCGACAATGCCCGTGGCGTCCCCAAGGCGGTAGTGGTTGACGAAACCTTCAACTGGGGGCGACGAGAAATTCGTCCTAATATCCCCTGGGAAGACACCATCATCTACGAGGCCCACGTCAAGGGTCTGACGCAGCAGCGGCAGGACGTCCCGCCAAACCTTCGCGGCACCTACGGGGGACTGTCCTCGCCGGCGATGATCGAGCATCTCAGGCGTCTCGGCGTCACGACCATCGAGCTATTGCCGATTCACGGTTTCGTCGATGACCGGCGGCTGGTCGAAGACAAGCTCTTGAACTACTGGGGCTACAATACGCTGGCCTTCTTTGCACCGGAGGCGCGATACGCGCAGGACAACGCACTGGATTCGTTCCGCACGACGGTGGCACGATTGCACGACGCAGGCATCGAGGTCCTCCTCGACGTCGTCTACAATCATACCGCCGAGGGTGACCACAGGGGCCCAACGCTGTCATTTCGCGGTATCGACAACGCATCCTACTACTGGCTGAAGCCGGACAATCCCCGATTCTACGACGATTTCACCGGCTGCGGCAGCTCGGTCAAGCTGACCCATCCGCGCGTACTGCAAATGGTGATGGATTCGCTGCGGTACTGGGTCGAGATCTGCCATGTCGACGGCTTCCGGTTCGATCTCGCCACAACGCTGGCGCGAGGCCCGAACGGCTTCGACCGCGACATTCCGTTTCTGACCGCCATCCGCCAGGACCCCGTGCTGTCGTCGGTAAAGCTCGTCGCCGAATCCTGGGACCTCGGCATGGGCGGCTACCAGGTCGGCGCGTTTCCCTCGCAATGGTCGGAATGGAACGACCGCTACCGAAGCGCGATGCGACGCTACTGGAGCGGTGAAGGCAGCCTGATCGGCGAAGTTTCGCGGCGCATGACGGCTTCATCCGACCTGTTTCATTACGACAACCGCGCGCCTCGCGCCTCCGTCAATCATGTCACCGTACACGATGGCTTCACGCTGGCGGACCTGTTCAGCTATAACGAGAAGCACAACCAAGCCAATGGCGAGGATAATCGCGACGGCTCCAACGACAACCACAGCAATAATTGCGGCCACGAAGGTCCGACCGACGATGCCGGAATCGTCGCGCTGCGCCGCCAGCTTCGAAAGAACCAGCTCGCCTGCCTGTTGCTGGCGCAGGGTACGCCGCTGATCCTGGCCGGCGATGAAGTCGGCAACTCGCAGAGCGGCAACAACAACGCCTATTGTCAGGACAACAAGATCGGCTGGGTTGACTGGGATCAATTGAACAAGCAAGGCGACGACCTCACCGATTTCGTCGGTCACCTGACGGATCTGCGCCGACGGTTCGGACAGATCCGGTGCCAGCGCTGGCTCGACGGTCGCCGTGCGGACGGTAGCTACGGCGTCTTGTGGCTGACGCCCGCTGCCGAGGAGATGAAGGAGGCGGACTGGAATTTTCCGGAAGGCCGCTTCCTGGCTTACGTACTGGGTCCAGTGGAACAGGGACAGGCGCCGATTTTTATCGTGCTGAATGCGGCGCCCGAGGAGATCGCGTTCAAACTACCCGGGATGACTGAATACAAGAACTGGCAGCGAGTCCTCAACACCGCCGACAGCAACCAGACGACCGCCGACTTCGCTTCGGGCGCCGAAACCAGGGCGCCGCCGCGTTCGGTGCTGGCTTTTGCGGGCTCGGCATGAACGCGCGGCAATTCGGGGCGAAGTTAACGAAGGATGGTGCGTCGTTCCGGCTCTGGGCGCCCGCGGCCAAACGCGTTGATCTGCTACTGGACAAGTCTCACGCACTGACGCGCGGCAACGACGGCTGGTACAGCATCGAGATCCCCGGCCTTCGCGCTGGCGCCCGCTACAAGTACCGGATCGATGACGAACTCGAGGTACCCGATCCAGCCTCCGCGTTTCAGCCCGAGGACGTGTCTGGACCAAGCGAGGTGATCGACCACGCTGATTTCCGATGGCGCGCCTCAGGCTGGCGTGGGCGGCCGTGGCACGAGGCGGTCGTTACCGAAGCCCACGTCGGCACCTTCACGAAAGACGGCACCTACCGAGCGATGATCGGCAAGCTCGATCATCTCGTGCAGACCGGGTTCACCGCGCTGGAACTGATGCCGCTCGCGGATTTTGCCGGGCGCCACAACTGGGGCTATGACGGTGTGCTGTGGTACGCGCCGGACGACAGCTATGGCCGCCCCGAGGAACTGAAGACCCTGATCGATGAAGCGCATTTGCGCGGCCTCATGGTGCTGCTCGACGTCGTGTACAACCACTTCGGCCCTGAAGGCAATTATCTCGGCCGCTACGCGCCGGGCTTCTTTGCGCAAGCGCAGACGCCTTGGGGCAGCGCAATCGATTACCGCGTCCCTGAGGTTCGCGCCTTCGCCATCGCGAACGCGCTCCACTGGTTGCGCGATTACCGCTTCGACGGCCTGCGGCTCGATGCCGTCCACGCGATCTCGGAGCCTGGCGAAATCTCGATGTTGCACGATCTCAGCCGGGCCGCCGGCGAACTCGCCGCCGAAACCGGCCGGCATATCCATCTGGTGCTGGAAAACGACGATAACACCGCAAGCCTGCTCGATCCCGGCGAAGCGCGGCCGAACGGAAAATTTCGAGCCCAATGGAATGACGACTATCACCATGCCTGGCACGTTCTGCTGACCGGCGAGGCTTACGGCTATTATCGTGACTATCAGCGTTCTCCAAGGCAGGACATTGCGCGAGCGATCGGTTCGGGCTTCGTCTATCAGGGCGAGACCTCCACGCATCGTGGCGGACGGGCGCGCGGCGAGCCGAGCGGTCATCTTGCATCCATCGCCTTCATCAATTTCCTGCAGAACCACGACCAGATCGGCAATCGCGCACTGGGCGACCGGCTGGAGGGCAACGCCAATCCGAAAGCCGTCGAGGCTGCACTGGCGATCACGCTGCTGGCGCCGACGGTACCGATGCTGTTCATGGGCGAGGAATGGGGCTCACGAACGCCGTTTCCGTTTTTCTGCGATTTCCATGGCGAGCTCGCCAATGCTGTTCGCCATGGCCGCAGGCGAGAATTTGCCGGCGCCTATGCGACGTACGGTGATAATGTTCCAGATCCGCTGGATTTATCGACGGTTCGAGCTGCGATTTTGGATTGGGAGGCGTGCGAAACCGAGCCGGGAGGTCAACGCCTCACGCTGGTGCGGGAATTGCTTGCGATCCGCCACCGTGAGATCGTGCCGCAACTCGTCAACGCAGCGTTCGGCAGCGCTGGCGTCGATGATAACGGCTTGCTGACGGCGCATTGGCGAATGGGCGACGGCAAGACGCTTCGCCTCCTCGCCAACCTGTCGGATCGCGACATGACCTCCACCGGAATCACGGGAACTCCCATTTGGGGACCCGCGTTGAGCGGTCGCGTCCCTCCGTGGGAGGTGCTCTGGCGTATCGGATAAAGCAATGCCACCGGCGATCCCGATCGCGACCTATCGACTCCAACTCACCGCGGATTTCGATTTTGATGCGGCCGCGGCCATAGTCCCTTATTTGAAGGCGCTGGGAATCACGCATCTCTATGCATCGCCCTTCATGAAGGCGCGCGCCGGAAGCACCCACGGGTACGATATCGTCGATCACACCAGGTTCAATCCGGAACTTGGCGGCGAGACCGGCTTCGCACGACTGAGCGAGGCGCTGAGGCAAAACGATCTCGGCCTGATCCTCGATTTCGTCCCGAACCATGTCGGCGTGCATTTCGCTGACAACCCGTGGTGGCTTGACGTGCTGGAATGGGGAGCGGCCTCGCCGCACGCAAATTCGTTCGATATCGACTGGGAACAGCTGCCTTACCGTGCCAGGGGCGGCGTCCTGCTGCCAATCATCGGCTCTTCCTACGGCCACGCGTTGCAGCACGGCGAGATCGAACTACAGTACGATGCCGCCGAAGGCAGCTTCTCGGCGTGGTATTTCGAGCATCGGCTGCCAATCGCGCCGGGGCGATACCGCGAGATTCTGAAAACCGTCGTCAAGGAAGCGCAGGTCGATGAAAGCGAGGCCGGAAAACGCATCCTCGCCCTCGCATCGCGCTCCAAGGGATTGCGCCATCCAAACCGGATGGAAGCCCCGGGTTTCAAGGCCGAACTGAAAGCCATTGCCGACGGCTCGCACATCATCAGGCGCGGACTCGCCGCCTATCAGGCCGGAGCCGATCGGCCCGCACAGACGTTGGCGCTGCATCACCTGCTCGAGCGCCAGCATTACAGGCTCGGGCATTGGCGGCTGGCGTCAAGCGACATCAACTACCGACGATTTTTCGACGTCAATACTCTAGCGGGATTGCGGGTCGAGGATATCGCTACCTTTGAAGCCATCCACCGCCTGGTCAAGAAGTTGATCGCAGAGGACAGGCTGCAGGGCCTTCGAATCGATCACATCGACGGCCTGCGCGATCCCGCGCAGTATTTCCAGCGCCTGCGCCGGCTCATCCGGGACGCGCAAGGACGCGAGACCAGACCGTTCTACATGACCGTCGAGAAGATTCTGGGCTATAACGAAGCGCTCCCCGCTTTCGCCGGCGTGCATGGCACTACCGGCTACGAGTGGATGAACGCAATGTCTCATGTGCTGATCGACGGCAACGGCCTCGAAGCGCTCAATGAAGTTTGGCGTCAAGTCAGCAACCAGTCACCGGATCTGGAACCGGCCCTGAAAGAAGCCAAACGCCGGGTACTGGAGACCTTGCTCACCAGCGAATTCATGGTCTTGTCACGCCTGCTGGCGCGGATCGCCGGCGGGCACTACTCCTCGCGCGACTATTCCGCCGACAGTCTGCGCCAAGCCCTCGAACTCTATGTGCTGCATTTTCCGGTCTATCGTACCTATCTGACGCCGTCCGGCTCCACGCAACACGACCGCGCATTGATTTCGGAGACCATCGAGAAGGCCCGTGCGGACTGGTTTGCAGCGGATGACGGCATCTTCGACTTTCTGCGCGATACGCTGACCATGGATCTGGTCAGGCCAGGCCGCGCAGCGCACAGCGCCCCGCGCGTGCGTCGGTTCGCCCTCAAGGTGCAGCAGTTTACCGGTCCAATGATGGCGAAGTCCCTCGAGGACACCACGTTCTACCGCTACCACCGCCTGCTCGCGCTGAACGAGGTCGGTGGCGATCCTTCGGCCACAGCGCTCCCGGTCGGGACGTTTCATGCCAGGATGCAAACGCGCGCTCGGGAATGGCCGCATGGCATGACGGCCACAGCTACCCACGATACCAAGCGCGGAGAGGATGCGCGAGCACGTATCCTGGCGTTGGCAGAGATTCCGGGCGAGTGGACCAGCGCCGTGGCGCGATGGAAGGTGCAGAACGCGCCTCATCTCGTCAGGGTAGGGAACATGCGCGCGCCGTCGGCGACGTTCGAATACATGCTCTACCAGACGCTGCTGGGCGCCTGGGCACAGGACGACGACAGCTTTCCGGCGCGGATTCAGGCCTATGCCCTGAAGGCGGCGCGCGAGGGCAAGCAAGAGACGAGTTGGCTCAATCCCAGCGCGGGCTATGAGAACGGCGTGAAAACGTTCCTCGACCGAATCCTGGACCGGTCGATTTCGGCAGAATTCCTGAATTCGATGGAGGCACTGGCCGAGCGCGTCTCGCTATTGGGGGCCCTGAATTCGCTGAGCCAGATCACGCTGAAGGCCACCATTCCCGGCGTACCCGATTTCTACCAGGGAACCGAATTCTGGGATCTGGCGCTGGTCGATCCCGACAATCGCCGGCAAGTGGATTTTTCGCGGCGCGCGACAGCCCTCGCCGCCGTGGAAACGCTGGATTGGGAGCGCTTGGCGCAGGACTGGCCGAGCGGCCATGTCAAGTTGGCGTGGACTCGACATCTGCTCAAGCTGCGGGCCGAACTCGCCGGTGTCTTCACGAACGGCGACTATCAACCGCTGGAAACGAGCGGCCCGCACCGCGATCACGTCATCGCCTTTGCGCGACGTCGCGGCCGCGACGCGGCGATCGTCGCGGTTACGAAATCGTTCGCACCGTTGACGCAAGGCGGCCGGGCCTGGCCGCGCTACGACGCTATCGAGGGGACCCTCCACATCGCCGGTTACAGGACCGAGCATGGCCGAAACGAGCTTTCATTCTCTGCATTATTTCGGCAGCTGCCCGTCGCGGTGCTTAATGCAAAATATCAGGGGAGATTGAAGCCCGTCCGTAAGCGCGGCGACAACGGACCGGCTTGAAAACGCGAAGGCCGTCCGGGATCGAACAGCCGGACGGCCTCGCGGATGTCGTGCCGGTCGGGAAGACCGGTTCCCTTCCCCCGCGCGTCCACATAGTCCGGGGAATCACCGAACGGCAAGTTGACCGCATTTATGCACCGCCGGTTTCTCACAACTTTAGTTGCGCGGATTCGACGAAGTGTCTCAGTTGCGCTTTGTCAGCAACAGATTTCCGCGCTTGCGAATGGCGGTCTGCGCCGCTTCGGCGAAGCGCTGGAGTAACCACGGAAGCACGACCTCTACCTTCACGTGATCTTCTTCCACATCGACATAGCCGGCCGCGCTCTGCCCGAGGGCACGAACTCGAAAGATCATCCGGTTCGCCTCCCATCTCTCCTCATCGACATGCAGCACAGGCACGCTCGAAGCGGCGCGCGTCAACCCGGCCTTCAGACGACGGACCGCTTCTTCGCGACCAAGCCGGTGCGGGACGGAAACCACAAGCGGTGCGGACATGATCTAACTCCTGTAGCGTTAACTACATGTAATCACGCACATTTCGAAAATAAGGGCCGTCGGCAATTTGGCGGTCCAAAAATGGAACTTTCAGGGTTCCCGTTCGTTTTTTGCCCGATGGCAGAGCAACCACGTGCCTCGCTGCCGGGCCGAGGAGATTTAAATGTCCATTGGAACAATCATTCTGATCATTCTCGTCATCGCCTTGCTCGGCGGTTTTAGCGGCATCGGCGGCGGACCGTTCTATGGCACGGGTTATTACGGCGGCGGCGGCCTCGGCCTGATCGTCGTGATCCTGCTGATCCTGCTGTTGCTTGGGAAGCTTTGATTGATCTTGCTGGATCGAACCAAACTGTTCTTGTCATGGCCGGGCTTGTCCGAACAAAATCCGGCCATGCCTGGCTAAGTCCACCTCAGCCTTTCGCCGTTAATTTCCTGATCGCCGCCTTGATCGAAGCCGCCGCTTCGTCATAACCGTCCCACGCCTTGGTCTTGCCAAGCAGCGCCGGGACGGTCCGAACGGTATATTTCTTCGGATGGAGATCGCCGCGCACCTGTCCCCAGGCCAGCGGCATCGAGACCGTGGCGCCGTCGCGTGCGCGCGGCGAGAGCACAGCGACCGCTGTCGACATCCGGTCGTTACGGAGATAGTCGAGGAAAATCCTTCCCTTGCGCAATTTCTTCGACATGTTGAGCAGGTAGCGGTCAGGATTATCGTTGGCCATCCACTGGCAGATGCCTTGCGCGAAGGCTTTTGCTTCCTTCCAGGTCACCTTGTCCTTTGCACCGTGAAGCAGCGGCGTCACCACGTGCAGACCCTTGCCGCCCGTGGTCTTGCAGAAGCTTTCAAGCCCGACCGCTGTCAATCGCTGCCGCATATCTTTGGCGGCTTCAATGACCTCGGCGAAATCGACCTCCGGCGCGGGATCGAGATCGAACACCAGACGGCCCGGCACGTCGGGCGCGCCCGGTGCGCAGTTCCAGGGATGCAATTCCAGCCCACCGATCTGCGCCACCGCCGCCAGGCCCTCGATGCGGTCGATCTGCAAATAGGGCTTGCGATCGCCGGAGACCTTGACGAGTTCCAGCAGATTTGAAGCGCCGGACATGGCATGGCGCTGAAAAAAATGCTCGCCGTTGATGCCATCGGGCGCGCGGACGATGGAACAGGGGCGGCCCTTGAGATGCCCGATCATCCACGCACCCACAGCCTCGTAGTACCGGGCGAGATCGAGCTTGGTAACGCACTCTCCATCGCCGCCGTCCGGCCACAGCGGCTTGTCGGGCTTTGAAATCGCCACGCCCATCACCTCGGAGGACTTGTCCACCGACGATCTGGTTACTGTGGGTTTTGCGATCTTGACCATGGCCGGCTTCTCCGCCTCGACCTCGCGTGCCGGCTTGTCCTGGCGCAGACCCTTGAATGCCGCCTGCCGAATATTGCCACCATCGGTCCAGCCGGCGAATTCGATCTCGGCAACGAGCTCGGGCTTCAGCCAGTGCACGTCGCTTGCCTTGTTCGGCGCATCCTTGCCAGTGAACGGGTTTCTGTCCGAGGCCAGTTGCTTCAGCAGCGGCTTCAGGCGGCGGACCTTGTCGGCGCCGAAGCCGGTACCGACCAGGCCGACAAAGCCGAGACGTCCATCGCGATAGACGCCAGCCATCAGTGAACGGAATTTGCCGTTGGTGGTCTTCCAGCCGCCGATCACCACTTCATGCCCGGCGCGGATCTTGGCCTTGGTCCAGTTCTCCGAACGCCCCGAAAGGTAGCGCGCGTCCAGCTTCTTGGAGATGATGCCTTCCAGCGACAATTTCTGCGCGGACTCCAGCATGGTCTCGCCGTCTTCCTCGAAATGCTCGACATAGCGGATCCGCCTGCTGTTGCCTTTCCGTGCTTCCAATAGTCGTTTCAGCCGCGCCTTGCGCTCGCGAAGCGGCAGCGCGCGCAGGTCTTCATCCCCGGCAAACAGCAGATCGAACGCGAAGAAGGATAGAGTATCGGTCTTGCCGTCGGCGATCGCCGCCTGCAGCGCGGAAAAATCCGGTACGCCCTTGCGGTCGATGGCGATGATCTCGCCGTCGATCAGTACATCCGGCAACGAGCTCGCTTCGCGTGCGATGGCTGAAAATTTGGCGGTCCAATCCATTGCCTTGCGGGTTCTCAGGGCCACTTCCCCGGCTTCGACGCGCAACTGCACGCGATAGCCGTCGAACTTGATCTCGTGACACCAATCGGAACCGCGAGGTGGGCGCTCAACCAACGTGCAAAGCTGCGGCGGCACAAAATCCGGTATCGCAGAAACCTTTTTCGGCTTGGCCGAAGCAGTAAGTGCCGCCGGTTTGATGCTTGAACGCGCTTCGGCGGCAATCCCCCGGTTGGATTGCCAGATCGCATCGGCCCTGGTCTTGCCGCGCTTCGCTAGCATGAACGGCTTCGGCGCCCTGCCTTTTCCGTCCGCGATCTGATCCATGGATCGTCCTGAAGCAACCGACCGATCCTGGCCCAGGATGTCCTCGCCTTCCCTGGCGAATTCGTCGCGGTGTTTGATCAGGAGCCAGTTAGTGCGCTTGCCGCCGTAGCGGTCGCCCTTCATCCGCACCAGCACCCAGCTGCCATGAAGCTTTTCACCCTCAAGGGTAAACTTCAGATCGCCTTTCCTGAAGCCCCGCTCGGCATCGTCGGAATTCCAGTAGCCGCGGTCCCAGAGTTGCACTGTTCCGCCGCCATATTGATCACTGGGAATGATGCCTTCAAAATCGCCATAGTCGAGCGGGTGATCCTCGACTTCGACCGCCAGCCTCTTGTCATGCGGATCAAGCGAGGGACCGCGCGTGACTGCCCAGGATTTGAAGACGCCGTCGAACTCCAGCCGGAGATCGTAGTGCAGCCGGGTGGCATCGTGCTTCTGAATCACAAACCGCCGTTGCTTCGACGTGGCGACCTTGACGTCACCAGACGGCTCGCTGGTCTTTTCGAAATCGCGCTTCTTCCGGTAGGTGGACAGACTTTTTGGCGACACGGTCAAACCCCACGCGGGGAAAGGATATCCCGCCAATCCGTCCGACATCAAGGTCCCGGTCGCCGGCGCTGAAGATGCCGAACACCGCCGACGTCGGTTGATGCCTGCTTCGAATAATTCCGTGCCGTGCAGATCCTCCCGTCGAGAGAAATCAATTCTCCCCATCGGGGAAAGTTCCGAATGTACAATCAGGCTCAGTCGGCGGCGCGCAGCCGGTAGCCGATTCCCGTCTCGGTCAGCACGAATTGCGGGCGTTCCGGATCGGCCTCGATCTTCTGACGGAGCTGGCGCACATAGACGCGAAGGTATTGCGCATCGGTCAGTTCGTCCCACAATTCCTTCAGCAAGAACCGGTGGGTCAGCACCTTGCCGGCGTGCTGCACCAGCACCCGAAGCAGTTCGTACTCCTTTGGCGAAAGCTTTATCTCTCGCTCACCTACCTTGACATGACGGCGCACGAGGTCGACGGAAAGTTCACCGCAGCGAAACAGCGGCCGCTCGCCCTGTACCTGCAGTTGGTGCCGCAAGGCCGCGCGCATGCGCGCCAGCAGTTCGTCCATGCCGAACGGCTTGGTAAGGTAGTCATCGGCGCCGAGATCGAGCGCCTGCACCTTTCCGGCTTCGTCTCCCCGGCTCGAGAGAACCACGATCGGAACGCTCTCGTTGCGCGCGCGGATCATGCGCAACAAGTCGTGCCCCTGGATATCCGGCAGGCCGAGGTCGAGGACAATCAACGCGGGGCTTTCCTCCAGCTTTTCCAACGCGGTCTTGCCGTTGGTGGCTTCGAGGATGTCGTAGCCCTGGGTGCTCAGCCCCATCCGCAGCAATTTGCGGATTGGCGGTTCGTCGTCGATGACCAGCACCTTGATCGGCGTCGCGTTCATGCGGCGGTATCCAGCGCATCGGACACTGCCGGGATTGGCAAGCGGATCGTCAGCACCGCGCCGCTCCGGTCGACGCGGTTGGCGGCGGCAATCGTGCCACGCATCGCCTCCACAAAGCCACGCGATATCGCCAGCCCAAGCCCGGTGCCGGGACGAACATGATCGCCCTTTTGCGCCCGGTAAAATTTATCAAACACGCTTTCCAGCTCCGCCGGGTGAATGCCGCTACCCTCGTCCATGATCCGCAACACGACGGACTCCTGCTCCCGCGATCCCCTGATCGATATCGTGGTGTCCGGCGGCGCATATTTTGCCGCGTTGTCCAGAAGGTTGAACAGGACCTGCTCGAACAACACGGCGTCGAGTTCCAGCATCGGCAAATCGGCGGCGAGGTCGAGCGAGACTTTATGCCGCTCCAGAATCCTGCTGGCACGCCGCAACACGCTGCCGACGATCTCGCCGACATCATGCCGGGCCGTATTGGGCACGATGGCGCCGGATTCGAGCTTGGTCATATCGAGCAGATTGGCGATGAACCGGTTCAACCGTTCGGATTCCTCGATCACCGTCGCCAGCAGATCCCGTTTCTGAGCGTCGCTGAGCCGGCTGTCGAGATCACGTATCGTGCTGGCGGCGCCGAGCACGGAAGCCAGCGGCGTCTTGAGGTCGTGCGAAATCGACGTCAGCAGCGCGCCGCGTAGACGATCCGACTCCACGGTGCGCTTGACCTTGTCCATGTCCTCGACCAGCAGCACCCGTTCGATCGCCAGCGCGCCCTGGTCCACCAGCGCGTCGAGCAGGCGGCGCTGGTCCGGCGTCAGCAACGGTCCGCTCCGGTCGTCGTCGATGCCGATCACGCCGATCGGTCCGCGTCCGGTTCGCATCGGAAGAAACAGCCGCCTGGCGCCCGGCAGCGTATCGGAGCCACGCCCGGCCGCGCGGTCATTGCCCCAGGCCCAGTTGGCGGCGGCGAGATCCGCCTTGTCCAGTTGATCCTCCGGCGGATGGCCCGCTTTCACGGTCAGCACGCCTTGTTCCGGCAACAACAACACCACCCGCACCTTCAGCATCAACGCGGTCTGATAGGCGGTCGCCCACAGCACGTCGTCCAGCGTCGCTGTGCCGGCGAGCTTGCGGCTGAAGGCGTACAGAGATTCCGTGGTACGAACGCGACCGATCGCCGCATCGGCCTGTACGCGTACCCGTGCCGCGACATTGGAAACGAGCAGTGCGATCAACATGAAGAAGAAGAACGCGGCGATGTTGGTCGGATCCGTGATGGTGAAGGTGTAGACCGGCGGCAGAAAGAAAAAGTTGTAGCAGAGCGACGCCGCGACGCTGGCCAGCAAGGATGGCCACAGGCCGAAGCGAACGGCCACGCTGACCACGGCGGTGAGGAATACCAGGTCGACGTTCTCGATGCCGAACATCGGCTGGATCAGCTCGGCAGCAATGAGGCCGAAGGCGACGAACGCCAGCGCCATTAGATAAGGGCGTGGGTTAAACGATTCCTGCCGCGCCGCCGTCGCTACCGATGTCTTGCCGACAGGTTGCCCATCGCCCGCAATGACGCTGACGCTGATATTGCCGGCGCGGCGCACGAGATCGTGCACCACCGATCCACGCGTCATTTCAAACCAGCGGGAACGCGTCGATTTTCCGATGATGATCTGGGTCACGTTATTGGCATGCGCAAAGCCGATGATGTCGTCGGCAATGCGGCGGCCGACGGCGGGAATGGACAACGCCTCCCCGCCAAGCGATTCCGCAAGCCTCATCGTATCCGCCAGCCGGTCGCGCTCTTCGTCGCTCAATTGCAGGCTTCGACGCGTCTCGATGCTGATGGCGGTCCATGGCGCGTGCAGCCGGTCTGAGAGCCGCCTTGTAAAGCGCACCAGGCTCGCGGCGTGCGGGTCTTCGCTCAGGCATACAAGGATACGCTCGCCCGCTGCCCATGGGCCGGCAATGGCGTTGGCCTGCATGTGGATGAGCAACTGCTCGTCAACCCGGTCAGCCGTCCGCCGCAACGCCAGTTCCCGCAGCGCGGTCAGGTTGCCCGGCGAAAAATAATGCTCCAGCGCCCGCTCTGCCTGTTCGGGAACATAGACCTTGCCCTCCTTCAGCCGTTGGATCAGATCGTCAGGGGTGAGAT
>Ga0209583_10000142_pt1 | contig 23448 bp, 23 predicted proteins | sample Str014_FD_187201 | JGI IMG/M metagenome (GOLD analysis project Ga0209583, IMG submission 187201) | Freshwater sediment microbial communities in response to fracking from Pennsylvania, USA - Straight Creek_MetaG_SC_2014 (SPAdes) (version 2) | ecosystem: Environmental > Aquatic > Freshwater >... | reverse complement strand
GTCTTTCGATAGGCCGCGAGAACATCGTGATCGAGGCGCAGCTTCACGGCCTCTTTCGGATGTTCAAGGGGTGGCCGGTGGGGGAGGGCGAGCGTCAACCCTACGATCCCGGCCTTGCGGCGGATCCGGACGTGCTGGTGTACCGCATCACCGGCGCTTTCTTCTTCGGCGCGGCATCGACGGTCGGGACGGCGCTCGACAGCATTGCAGACCGCCGCAGGGCGTTCGTGGTGGACTTCGCGGCGGTACCGTTCCTGGATTCAATCGCGGCCAATGCGATGCGCCGTGTCGCGACGAAGGCGGAGCGGCAGGGCATAAGGCTGTTCATTACCGGCGCGTCGCAAACGGTACGCCGCGCGCTTCTGACCCACGGGGTAAGACCGCCGCGCGCCAGATATCGCGAAACCATCGCGCGAGCCGTTGCCGATATCAAGGCGCACCGCGACCAGGCTTCCACGCCGCCGGCGCAGCCGGTTTCCTCGGACGCGGCGATTGCAAAGCCTTGGCATTGACAGCGAACCCGGCTTGCTCGATCTGTCCGTTCGGAAGCCCGCACGCATCGGGCGGCAACAGGAAACATGATGATGGAAGGGAACAAACCCCGCGCTGCTTGTCTGCTCGGCTGGCCGGCGGCGCATTCGCGCTCGCCGTTGATCCATCATTACTGGCTGCGGACGCTTGGCATCGCCGGCGGCTACACCATCGAGGCGATCCCGCCGGAAGGTTTTGCGGAATTCGTCCTGCGTCTCGCCGCGCATGGCTTCGTCGGTGCCAATGTCACGATTCCACACAAGGAACGCGCGCTGGCGCTGACGGTGCCGGACGATCGGGCCCGGGCGGTCGGCGCCGCCAACACGCTGTGGTACGCGGATGGTGAATTGCGCTCGACCAACACCGATGTCGAAGGCTTCATCAACAACCTCGATGCCTGTGCGCCTGGATGGGACCGGGTCGATGATGTGCTGGTGCTCGGCGCCGGCGGCTCGTCGCGCGCGGTGGTTTTTGGATTGACCGAACGCGGCATCAAGCGGGTGTACCTGGCCAACCGTACCTTGACGCGGGCCCAGGCGCTGGCGGAACAATTCGGCGCGCATGTCTTGCCGGTGGCCTGGGATGGCATCGGCGAATTGTTGCTGCGCGCCGAATTGCTGGTGAACACGACCTCGCTCGGCATGTACGGCCAGCCCGCACTCGACATCGACATCGGCCTGCTGCCGCTCCACGCCGTGGTCGCCGATCTCGTCTATGTCCCGCTTGAAACGGCCCTGCTGTCGTCGGCGCGTGCCCGCGGATTGAAGATCGCCGACGGGCTCGGCATGCTGCTGCACCAGGCGGTGCGGGGGTTCGAATTGTGGTTCGGGCAGCGTCCCGAGGTCACCCCGGAGCTTCGCGCGCTGATCGAATCCGATCTCACGAAGGTTTGAGCCGGAATTTCGTCGAGGTACCGGTGTCCATGTTAGGTGCTACCCGCTTGAACCGTTTTTCATGCCAGCCCAGCGTTCAGCTCATCCGTCCGCTGTTCGCCGTCGCGACCGCCGCCGCTATCCGGTAACCTCGTCAACAAAATGGCGGTATTGTCCGCCATCGAGAAAGTCCAGGGAGAGAAATCATGTCGAAGAAATTTTCGATGATGCAGTTGCTGCTGGCAGCCTTGACCGTGGCGTCGTTGACATCGACGGTGTCGGCGCAACAGCCAGCGGCGGTACGCATCCGCGGCACCATCGAGGCGGTCGATGGCTCCATGCTGTCGATCAAGTCCCGCGAGGGCATCGACATGAAGGTGCGCATGACCGACAATGTCGCGGTGTTCGGCGTCGCCAAGACCGAGATGTCGGAGATCAAGGAAGGCTCCTACATCGGCGTGACGGCGATGCCGGAGTCGGACGGCACCCAGAAGGCGGTCGCCGTGCATATTTTTCCCGAGAACCAGCGCGGCGCCGCCGAGGGGTTCCGGCCCTGGGATCAGCGTCCCAACAGCACCATGACCAACGCCACCGTCGCCCAGACCGTCAAGGGCACCGACGGCCAGAATATTCTGGTCAAGTACAAGGACGGCGAGAAGAAGGTGGTGGTGCCGCCGGATACGCCGATCGTCACCTTCGTTGCCGGCGACAAGTCGGAACTGAAGCCGGGCGCCAAGATCATCATCTTCGGCGCCATGAAGAAAGACGACGGCACGCTCGAAGCCAACCGCGTCAATGTCGGCCGCGACGGGATCACGCCGCCGATGTGAGTCCGTTTTTCCCTCGAAGCGAGGGGCTTCAGGCCTCATTGCGCCCGAGTTTCCCGCTCGGCCTCATCGTCTTCAATCGCTCGCCAGCCGGCCCCCTCAAGGTCGTCATACTGGCCGCTCTTGAGCGACCAGAGAAATGCCACAAGACCGATCAGTCCGAGCATCAGTGCCAGCGGAACCAGAAATACCAGGACTTCCATCAGTCCGCTCCGCGGTCGCGACGCTGAGCGCGGAGCGCGTTCAAGACGACCAGCATCGACGATCCCGACATGGCCGCGGCCGCCACCAGCGGCGTGGCCAAACCGGCAATCGCCACGGGCACCGCAAGCAAATTGTACCCAGCCGCCAGCCACAAATTCTGTCGCATCAACCGCAGCGCCTTGCGTGAAAATTCGATAGCCGCCACCACCGGAGCCAGCCGGTCGCCGAGAAATACCATGTCGGCGGTGGCCTGACTCAAATGCGTTGCGCTCGACGGCGACATCGAGACATTAGCGGCCGCCAGCGCCGGCGCATCGTTCATGCCGTCGCCGACCATCAATACCTTGAAGCCTAGCTGCTTGAGTTCATCGATGCGGGCAATCTTGTCGGCCGGCGTCACGCCCGCGCGCCATTGATGGATTCCCAACTGCCCGGCGGCGTGCCGCACCGCGGGCTCGCGGTCTCCCGACAGAATCTCGACGTCGATGCCGTATTGCCGAAGCGCCGCAACCGAGGCGACGGCATCGGGGCGCAGATTCTGCCGGACAGCAAACACATGCCGCGCATCGCCGCTACGGAAGCCAACGACCGAACATTCGGGGTCCCGGAAAAGGAGTTCATTTGCGAGTTCCTCCACCCCGCAGAACGATGGCCTGCCCAATCGGACCTCCAGGCCGTTGAAAACCCCACGCACGCCTTGACCGGTCACTTCCTCGACGCCGGCCATCGGCGTTCTTGCCCCGGCCGCTCGGGCCACCGCGGCGGCGACCGGATGATGACTTCCAAGGGCCACTTGCCCAGCCAGATCGAAGACATCTTGTGGAATGTCCGCGGCATTTGCGACGTCGAGTTCCGGCAAGGTCAATGTGCCTGTCTTGTCAAACACGACCTTGTTGACCCCGGCGAGCCGTTCTATGGCATCGCCGGAATTGAGCAGTACGCCGGTTCGGAACATCGCGCCGGATACGATGGTTTGCACGGCCGGAATCGCCAGCCCCAGCGCGCACGGGCAGGTGATGATGAGAACCGATATCGCCGTTACGATGGCCTCGTGCCAGGATGCGCCGAACGCGACCCAGCCCAGCATGGTCAGGAGCGCGGCGGCATGCACGATCGGGGCATAGAGCCGCGATGCTCGGTCCGCCAGTTGCACATATCGGCAGCGAGCCTGGACGGCATTCTCGAGCAACCGTCCGATCTCCGCCAGCAGGGTGCCCTCGGATGTCGCCGCCACGCGCACGCGCAGCGCGCCGGACAAATTGAGCATTCCAGCATAGACCGCGGTGCCTGGCCCCGCTTTCGCCGGCAAGGTTTCGCCGGTAATCAAGCTCTGATCGATGCTCGATTGCCCATCGACCACGGTTCCGTCCACGGCCGATCGGTCGCCCGGGCGTAGCAGCACGATGTCGCCGGCCCGTACCGCGGCGACCGGAACCTCACAAACTTCGTCGACGCCGACGAATTTCGTCGCCGTTTCGGCCTTCAACGCAGCCAGGTTTGCCGCAACCGCGCGCGTCTTCCGGCGCATGCTCTGATCGAGATAGCGGCCGGCGACCAGAAAAGTGATTAGCATCAGCGCCGCGTCGAAATAGGTATGCTCGGCGTGGTGAATGGTTTCCGCCACTGACATTGCGAGCGCAAGAACGATGCCGATACTGATGGGAACGTCCATGTTGGTGCCACCCGCACCAAGCGCGCGGAACGCCGACCTGAAAAACGGTCGACCCGAATAGGCCGCCGCAGGCAGCGCAACCAGCGCAGACAGCCAGTGAAAGAAATCGCGCTGTTCGGGGATCATGTCCGTGACACTCCCGGACCATACGGGAACCGACAGCATCATTACGTTCATTGCAGCAAAGGCTGCGACGCCGAGGCAGCGCAGCAGGAAGTTCGCCTGCTCCGTCTCGATCGCTTCGGCCTGGACCGGTTCGAACGGATAGGCCTTGTAGCCAAGTTCAGCCAACCGGTCGATAAAGCGAGCGGGGTCCAGCGCCCCCTCTTTCCATTCCAGCGCGACACGGCGATCCGTCAGATTGACGCGCGCGAGTGTCACGTTCGGAAGAGCGGAAAGCCCGCGCTCGATTTTCGACATGCAGCCGGCGCAATTGACGCCTTCCACCGCGAGGTCGAGGTGCGATAGCCCCGAACCCAGATCCCGGACATAATGTGAAAAATCCCGTGCCGCCTGCATGATGCGGCCTTCCTATTTCAACACGATGCGGTTCTTTGACCGGAATAGCCGCCGACCAGCCGCAACGCCTTCCAGAACCAGGTCCCATTGGCCTGGTGCGATCGCCGGCGCGCTTCCGCGATAGACTCCGGTCTCTACCTCGGCGAGGGCCACCGGCCGATCGGCCCGCCGATCGGTCGGTCGCTCGAACCGGCCCTGAAACGCAAGGCCGGACATCGGCTGGCCGTTGCTGTCGTGTGCCTCCACCCGCAGCGTCGCGCCGGCCTGTCCGTTGCGCTGAACATGCGCGTCGACCGTCCAGTTGCGTGTGTTCTGATCGTGCGCGGCCACGATCTCCTTCGCATAGGAAAGGCTAGCGCTATAGGCGCTGTCGACCTCGGTGCCCGGCAAGGTTCGGATGGCAAGCCGCGCCATGAGGAGGTTGACTGCGACCACGACGCCAAAGAACGCCACCAGCATGAAAAGCACCTTGCCTCCGGTCAGAGGTTTCGCGATCGGCGTTGCGTTCATGCGGCGTTCCTCCGGATCCTACGGCGTCAGAAAATGATCGGTGGTGGAAGCAACCTCTCCCAGCCCGATATCGGTGACATGGAAATGCACCGGGATCGATTTCGCGGGATTGTTTTCCGTGGGCGCCGTCACCAGAAGCCGCAGCTCGGTGGTTTGGTCCCGTCCCAGCACGATCATCGGCCGGTCCTGCGTAACGGAGTCGGCACCGACGATTTGAACCGTGGCGTTAGCCGGGCCATCGATATCGATCGCCACAACCCGGTCGAAGCCACGCTTGTTCAGGAGGCGGACGGTGTAGGCATTGCGGATCGATCCGTCGCTCAGCTTCACCGCTACCGGATTGCGGTCGTGCAGCACGTTGATGTCGAGCAGGGTCCGCGTCAGCAGTGCATACAACATGATGGCGCCGACTCCAGCGATCAGGCCGACGTAGAGAATCGTGCGCGGCCTGACCGTGCGATAGACCGGAGGCTCGCCAGCCCTGCGCCGATGAATATTGATATCGTTGTCGTATCCGATCAGGCGGGGTTTCCGGCCGATCCTGGTCATCACGGTGTCGCAGGCATCGATGCAAAGGCCGCACTGGATACATTCGAGTTGAGAACCGTCGCGGATATCGATTCCGGTCGGGCATACGGCAACGCATTGATAGCAGTCGATGCAATCGCCGGCCGGTTCGCCAAGGGCACGCAAGTCGTTCGCCTTTTTCAGCGACGTGCGTTTTTCCCCGCGATCGTATTTGTAGGTGACGTTCAGCGCCCATTCGTCCGTCAGCGCCGCCTGAATGCGCGGCCACGGGCACATATACACGCAAACCTGCTCGCGCATGAATCCGGCGAAGACATAGGTCGTCGCCGTCAGGATCGCGATCCAGATATAGGCGATCATCGGCGCCTGGAAGGTGGCAAGTTGCTTCACCAGAGTCGGCGCATCGTTGAAATAGAGCACCCAGGCGCCACCGGTCCACCACGCGATCATCAGCCAGATCGAATGTTTCAGCAGGATCTCGGCGAACCGCTCGAGTTTCAGCGCCTCCTTAGCCGCATCCTTTCGCATGCGCTCGCGGCGGTCGCCTTCGATCAATCGTTCAACGGCGTAGAAAAGATCGGTCCAGACGGTCTGCGGACAGAGATAGCCGCACCAGATGCGTCCCCCGATCGCGTTCATCAGGAACAGCGTCAGGGCAGCAACAATCAAAAGGCCGGTGAAATAATATACTTCCTGTGGCCACAATTCGATGAAGAAAAAATAGAAGCGGCGGTTGGGAAGATCGACCAGCACTGCCTGGTCGGGCGCTCCCAAACCGCGATTCCATCGAACAAACGGCAGCAAATAGTAGACGCCGAGGCACAATGCCATCAGCCCCCATTTGGTGCGGCGGAAAGTTCCGGAAACGCGCTGCGGAAATACCTTCTTCCGGGACGCATAAAGCGGCCCGTCGGCTTCAAATTGCAGTTCGGTCGGGTCCACAGGCTTGTTCATCGCAGGGGTTGATCTCGTGCCCAGATTCGACGGTAGAGCCCAGCCCCGCAAACGCGTTTGATCTACCTCAATCGAGACCGCGAATTGCCAGTGCTTGCCTTGCCTTCCGCCGGTTACTTGCCCCCGCCGAGCGAATGGACATAGACGGTCAGCGCTTTGATCGTGGTGGGGTCGAGACGGTCGACCCAGGCGGGCATGACGCCGGCCCGGCCATTGGCAATGGTTTCGAGCAGCGTCGCCTGCTCGGAGCCATAGAGCCAGATTTTGTCCGTCAGGTCAGGTGCGCCGAGCTCCTGGTTCCCCTTTCCCATGTCGCCGTGGCAGGACGTGCAATTGTCCGCGAAGAGTTTCGCGCCCGCGGCTGCATCATACCCGGGGATTGTCGGCAGGCCCGACAGGGAGCGAACATAGTTGGCGACGGTGGCGATCTGCTCCTTCTTGAGAACTCCCTCCTTGCCGAAGGCCAGCATGGCGCTTTCGTGGGCCTTCGGATGTCCCGAACGGGCGCCGAACTGGATGGTCTGCGAGATCTGCTCAAGGGTGCCGCCCCACAACCAGTCGTCGTCGTTCAGATTCGGATAACCCTTGGCGCCGGCGCCGCCGCTGCCGTGGCACGGCGCGCAGTTGTCGCCGAACACCGTCCTGCCGCGGGCGCGGGCGAGCGCGAGCAGGTCCGGATCTTTCTCGATCTGCGCCAGCGGCGCTGCGCCGAGCGCCACCATCCTGTCGCCGCGAACCTTTTCCAGATTGGCCAGCTCGGTAGCGACCTCGGCGCGGGTGGAGTAGTTCAGGATTCCAGTCGTGTGGCTCCACAATAGCGGCCAGGCCGGATATACAATCCAGTAACCGATCGCCCAGAGAATGGTCGCGTAGAAGGTTATGACCCACCAGCGCGGCAGCGGCGTATTCAGTTCCTTGATTCCGTCCCACTCGTGTCCTGTGGTCGACCTGCCCGAGACGGGATCGATATCGCTGTGTTCGGTCATGATCCCGTCACTCCTCGCGCAAGGGCATCTTCGCCGCTTCGTCGAACGCGGCCCGGTTGCGCGGCCAAAGGGCGTACGTCACGACGGCGAGAAAGATCCCGATGAAGACCGGCGTCCAGAAGGTCGTGACAAAATCCGATGCGATATTCTGAGCTGTGAGAATTGCTTTCATCGTTCTGCCTTGTCAGCGAAGATTGGCTTTTTCGTTGTAGAGTTTGAAGTCGACCAGCGTGCCCAGCATCTGCAGATAGGCAACCAGCGCATCCATTTCGGTGGGCATACCCGGCTTGCCGTCGAAGTTGTGCGCGACAGCCTTCGGGTAGCGTTTTCCGAACGCCTCTACGCCGGCGTTATCGGGATCGGCTTGGGCCTTGAAATCGGCGACAGCGTTGGCGATCTGGTCTTCCGTATAGGGCACCCCGACCGCGCGGCTGGTTCGCAGGTGAGCTGCAAGAAGGGCGGTATCGATTTCCGTTTCGGCCAGGAACGGATATCCGGGCATCACCGATTGCGGTACGATCGCGCGCGGATTGATCAGATGGGTGACATGCCATTCGTCGGAATACTTGGCGCCGACGCGCGCGAGATCGGGGCCGGTCCGCTTGGATCCCCACTGAAAGGGATGATCGTACATGCTCTCGGCGGCGAGCGAGTAGTGACCATATCGCTCGACCTCGTCCCGCAGCGGCCGGATCATCTGCGAGTGGCAGAGATAGCACCCCTCGCGGACGTAGATGTTGCGGCCCATTAGTTCGAGGGGCGTGTAGGGCCTGACGCCGTCGACGACCTCGATCGTGCTCTTCAGATAAAACAGCGGGGTTATTTCGACGAGGCCGCCGATGGCGATAACCGCAAGAATTCCTGCGATCAAGATGATGGAGTTCTTCTCGAAGATCCGATGCCGTGTCCAGAATGACATTTATTCGTTCCTCATTCCGCCGGCTGAAGAGCGACGGGCGAATGCGCTTCCACCTCGCCCGAGCGCACCGTCATCCAGAGATTGTAGGCCATGATCAATGACCCGATCAGGAACAACGCGCCTCCCGCTGCGCGGATGACATAGAAAGGGTGCATCGCTTCGACGGTTTCGATGAAGGAATATTCGAGGAAGCCGAGCGAGGTGTAGGCGCGCCACATCAATCCCTGCAGGATGCCCGACACCCACATCGCGGAAATGTAGAGCACGATACCGATCGTCGAGATCCAGAAGTGCCAGTTGACGAGTTTCAGGCTGTAGAGGCTCTTGCGATTCCACAGCCAGGGGAACAGGCAGTACAGGGCGCCGAACGAGACGAAGCCGACCCAGCCGAGCGCGCCGGAATGGACATGCCCGATGGTCCAGTCGGTGTAGTGGCTGAGCGAATTCACCACCTTGATCGACATCATCGGTCCTTCGAAGGTCGACATGCCGTAGAACGCAACCGACACCACCAGCATTCGCAGGACCGGATCGGTGCGCAGCTTGTCCCAGGCGCCGGACAGCGTCATCAGGCCGTTGATCATGCCACCCCATGACGGCATCCAGAGCATGATGGAGAACGTCATGCCGAGCGTCTGCGCCCAGTCCGGGAGCGCCGTATAATGCAGGTGGTGCGGGCCCGCCCAGATATAGAGGAAGATCAGCGCCCAGAAGTGGACGATGGAAAGCCGATAGGAATAGATCGGGCGTTCGGCGCGCTTCGGGATGAAGTAATACATGATCGCGAGGAAGCCGGCGGTCAGGAAGAAGCCGACGGCGTTATGCCCATACCACCATTGGAACATTGCGTCCTGCACGCCACCCCAGGCGATGTAGGACTTCGAACCGAAGAGTGAGACCGGAATCGCCGGGTTGTTGCCGAGGTGCAGCACGGCGATCGTGACGATGAAGGCGAGATAGAACCAGTTGGCGACGAAGATATGCGGTTCCTTGCGCTTCACCAGCGTCATCAGGAACACCAACAGATAGGTGACCCATACTATCGTCAGCCAAAGGTCGGCGTACCATTCCGGTTCGGCGTATTCCTTCGATTGGGTGACTCCGAGCAGATAGCCGGTGCCCGCGATCAGGATAAAGAAATTGTAACCGACCACGACGAACCAAGGCGCCAGGTCTCCCGCAAGCCGCACCCGGCTGGTTTTCTGTACGACGTAAAATGACGTCGCGAGCAGCACGTTGCCGCCGAACGCAAAGATCACCGCCGAGGTGTGTAGAGGACGGAGCCGGCCGAAGCTGGTCCAGGGCAGGTCGAAATTGAGTGCGGGCCAGGCCAGCTGCGATGCGATGATGAGTCCGACCGCGAAGCCGGCGATGCCCCAGAACACGGCCATGACGGCTGAAAACTTGATCGGACCGAGATTGTAGTTAGGACGGCCGTTGACCTCCTGGGCCGGCAAGGACGAGGGACGGTCGTAATAGCGATTGATGATCGTGAAAACCGCCACAACGCTGGCGACACAGGCCAGCGATGCGTGGAAGGCGAATGCCGTATCCAGCGCTTTGGCGGAGGCAAACAGGAAAAGAAATGCTGACGCGGAAAGAACCAGCGCCAGACCGGCTTCGCCGTGGGTCATCGATTTCGCGGACTGAGTTTCATTCATGCGCTGCTTCTCTTCTGCGAATGCCGGCCCAAAAATCATACTTTCGGTGGCGTGGATTTGATCGAAATCAAGGTCGATCGGTTTGATGATCCGGCGAGAGTATTGGCCGGACATCGGCATCGCACTTCTGTCGGGACAGCATGCCTGCCCAAACCCAATTTGCTTCGACGCGCCTGTTCAATGGACGCGAGCGCCGATTGATGGGCCGATTCGGTTGTTCAGAACTTCGGAGGTCGGATGTCGCTTCCATCGCGTCGTTGCCCGGCGGAACGGTTGTTGGATCGTGACGGCGTGACAGCCAAGTAGCGCGGAGACGTTCTGGGTGCTCTGGGCGACCGCTTCATCGATCTGCGAGCCCGGCAGATGGGCCACGATCAGGTTCGCGACGCATAGGCGCCTGCGACCGTGCAGGTCGAGATCGACCCGGTAGCTGAACAGGGCGTGGACAATGCCGCGGCAATCCTGAATGGCGATCAGCCCGGTGCGTCCGGACGCGCCGCGGCAATGCCGCCGGGCAAAACGTAGCCATCTGTCGAGGGTGACGCTGGCGTCGTGCAGGCGAACCAGCGGGTAGGCCGTCCTTGCCCACTCCCAATTCATTGGAATAGCCTGGAATTGTCCGTTCATGTCGCAGTCCATGAAAGGCCAAGACTCGCCCGGGACAGGCTCCGCAGCATTGATCTGGATCAACGACCCTTGATTGATTCAAGTCAACGTGACGGTAACCTTTTCGCGGCCGAATTGAAGGCGGACCATTTCATGACCTCCACCGAAGCTCGCGCCGGATTGGATCGGAACCAATGCAAGCACGGGCGCAGCGCCAATGGCTGCGACGACTGCAAGGTGCGCCTGTTTAGCGTGTGTGGCGCGCTTGATCCGTCGGAACTGGACGAGTTGGAGCGGATCAGCCAGGCCCGGGTGTTTCCGGCCAAGGCCACCCTGTTTGAGCAGGGCACGCTCGCCGGCAGCGTATTCAACGTCACCGAGGGAGTAGTCCGGCTCTACAAGTCCTTGCCCGATGGACGGCGCCAGATTGTCGGCTTCGCACTCACCGGGGATTTCCTCGGCCTTGCGCTGATGGATCGATATGGCGTGGCGGCGGAAGCCGTGACGGAGGTCAGGGCGTGCCGGTTCGCGCGCTCCGCGTTTCTTGGCTATGTCGATGGCCGGCCGCATCTGTTGCGCCGCCTGCATGAGTTCGCCGGTCACGAACTCAGTTTAGCGCAGGATCAGATGCTGCTGCTCGGACGCAGGACCGCCGAAGAGAAGGTCGCGGCCTTCCTGCTGAACCTGCAGGCGCGCTATGCCCGCATTGGAAAGACCTCGGTCAATGTGCCGCTGCCGATGAGTCGCCAGGACATTGCGGACTATCTCGGCCTCACGATCGAGACCGTGAGCCGCACGCTGACCCGGCTTGCCCGCGAAAAGGCCCTGCTTGTCGTTCCCGGCGGCGTGCGCGTGCTGAACGCCGGTCGGCTGGAGCAGCTCGCTGCGGCGTGATCGTGACGAGCAAACCGGATTTGACCCACATCAATTCGCTGCCGGATTTCTTCGGTTAGGTTTCTCTCCATCAGAGATGGAGAAAGCCGATGTCCCTCGATACCGTCATGGTTGTCATCGCCGTCACGATGATGTTCGCGACATTCGCAATCGTTCTGGGCTGGGGCGAGCGTCAAACCCGCACCCGCGAGCCGCGACGGCCGTTCTGATCTGGACCTTCCGATCGAAGGCAGGAGAAATCCGATGCGTGCCCATCAAATCATGACGCGTGACGTCATCACGGTGACGCCCGATACTCCCATCCTTGAAGCCGCAAACGTGATGTTGCACCATCACGTCAGCGGGCTACCCGTCCTGGACAAGGCGAACAAGCTGGTTGGTGTCGTCACCGAGGGCGATTTTCTGCGGCGCTCGGAGGTCGGCACCGGACGCCGGCGTCCAGCCTGGCTGCGGTTTTTCGTCGGTCCGGGCGTCACGGGTGCCGATTTCGTTCGTGAGCACGGCCGCAAGGTGGGCGAGGTGATGACCCGGGACCCGCTCACCATTCAGGAGGATACGACTCTCGAGGAAATCGTCGAGGCGATGGAAAAGAACAATGTCAAGCGCCTGCCGGTGATGCGGAAAGAGACCCTGGTCGGCATCGTCAGCCGCGCCAGCCTGTTGCGCGCGGTCGCAAGCATGGCGCGCGAAATCCCCGACCCGACGGCGGATGACGAACACATCCGCGAGCGCATCACCCGCACCGTCTCGCAAGCGCTCTGGCGCCCGGCTGGATTTCAGGTGACGGCGCGAAATGGTATCGTGCACCTCCACGGGATCGTTGCCGATGAGCGCTCGCGTCAGGCCGCCATCGTTGCCGCCGAAAACACCTCCGGGGTGAAGGAGGTGCACGATCATCTCTGTTGGGTCGACACCTATTCGGGATTCTATCTGGAATCACCGGAAGACCGTCGCGCGGCCAGCTAGAGCCCGATGACTTTTCTTCGAATCGTCATTCCGCTCTGGATTATTGTTGGAGCATGATCTTTTCCGAAAACCGGTATCCACTTTTCGGGATCATGCTCTAGACCGCCAGCACGCGATCGTCGATCTCGGCGATGGTGTTGATGCCACACAGCCCCATCGTGGTCGTGAGTTCCTTGCCGATGGTCTCGATCGCCTTGGTGACGCCGGCTTCGCCGGCTGCTCCCAGCCCATAGGCATAGGCGCGGCCGATCATGCAGGACTTGGCGCCAAGCGCGAGCGCGCGCATCACGTCCTGGCCCGAGCGGATGCCGCCGTCGAACATGATCTCCATCTTCGAGCCCACGGTGTCGACGATTTCAGGCAGAACCTCGATCGATGACGGCGCGCCGTCGAGCTGCCGGCCGCCATGGTTCGACACTACCAGCGCCTGTGCGCCGGTTTTCGCGGCTTCCTCGGCATCCTCGACATCGAGAATGCCCTTCAGGATCAGCTTGCCGGGCCAGATGCCGCGGATCCAGTCGAGATCCTTCCAGCTCAGCGTGGTGTCGAACTGCGAACCAATCCAGGTCGCCAGCGCCGTGATATCCTCGGAGCCCTTCATGTGGCCCACCAGATTGCCGAAGGTGCGGCGCTTGCCGCGCAGCACGCCGGCGACCCAGGCCGGCTTGGTGGCGAAATCGACCAATTTGGAAAACGACCATTCCGGCGGCACCGTCATGCCGTTCTTGATGTCCTGGTGGCGTTGACCGTTCACCTGCAGGTCGACGGTCAGGACCAGCGCGCTGCATTTGGCGGCGATGGCGCGCTCGATCAGCGATTTGATGAAGCCGCGGTCCTTCATCACGTAAAGCTGGAACCAGAACGGCTTGTCGACGGCGGCCGCAATATCCTCGATCGAACAGATCGACATCGTGCTCTGCGTGAACGGAATGCCGGCGGCCTGCGCGGCGCGGCAGGCGTGGATTTCGCCGTCGCCATGTTGCATGCCCAACAGTCCGACCGGCGCCAGGATCAGCGGCATCGCGGCGGGTTCGCCGAGAATGGTGGTCGAGAGATTGCGCCTGGAGACGTCGACCAGGACGCGCTGGCGAAACTTGATGGCCTGGAGGTCTTCGTGGTTGGCGCGCAGCGTATCCTCGGCATAGGAGCCGCGGTCCGCGTAGTCGAAAAATGCCTTCGGCACACGGCGCTTGTGGAGCTGGCGCAGATCCTCGATGCAGGTGATGTGCTTCATGGAAGTTCCGGCCCTTTTCTCGTGTCTCGGCTGTGCGGTGATCTAGCATGGTTGGTTCCCGCGCCAAATCGCTTCCACGCATGGTTTGCCAATCGGACTCTGTCAGCTTACCGCATTTCGCTTGCATCCGGATCGCGCGTCCTCTGGCAAATCGCGGGCAGGGTGGAGGACGATTCGGTCGGGTATCACCCTGCCGCCCGCCTTCGGCCCGCTCGATCGGACGCCGATCGAGCGAAATCAACCTGTGGTTCCGCGGCCGATTCCTGGTAAAATATCATTGATAGCAATGAGTTACTAACTGGATCGAGCGCCATTAACGCCGTAATGATTCATCATATTTTTTGAAGCCATTTTAGCGACACAAGGACTATAAACCCGGCACGCAACAAGCGCGTTTCGAGGCCCTTGCCGGGTGGCTGGAGCCGTCCTTGGAAGCTGCTGGGGGTCACATGAGCCGCAAATATTTCGGGACCGACGGGATTCGGGGCCGGGCGAATGGCCTGATCACGCCGGAACTCGCGTTGAAGGTTGGCCAGGCCGCCGGACTGGTGTTTCAGCGCGGCGATCATCGCCACCGCGTCGTGATCGGCAAGGACACGCGGCTTTCCGGCTACATGATCGAATACGCCATGGTGGCCGGCTTCACCTCGGTCGGTATGGACGTGCTGCTGCTCGGCCCGATGCCGACGCCGGCGGTGGCGATGCTGACCAAGTCGATGCGCGCGGATCTCGGCGTGATGATCTCCGCGTCCCACAATCTGTTCGAGGACAACGGCATCAAGCTGTTCGGCCCACAGGGCTTCAAATTGTCCGACGATGTCGAAAGGCAGATCGAGCGGTTGCTCGACGAGCCGATCGAGAAGCGTCTGTCGCAAAGCGCCGGTCTCGGCCGCGCCCGTCGCATCGATGGCGTTCATGACCGCTACATCGAGTTCGCCAAGCGGACGCTGCCGCGCGACCTCAGTCTCGATGGCTTGCGCGTCGTGGTCGATTGCGCGCACGGCGCCGCCTACAAGGTGGTGCCGGAAGCGCTGTGGGAACTCGGCGCCGACGTGATTGCCATCGGGGTCGAGCCCGACGGCTTCAACATCAACAAGGAATGCGGCTCCACCTCGCCGGAGGCGTTGAGCAGGAAGGTACGCGAAATGCGCGCCGATATCGGCATCGCGCTCGATGGCGACGCCGATCGCGTTATCCTCGTCGACGAGCGCGGGCATTTGGTCGATGGCGACCAGTTGCTCGCGGTGATCGCGCAGAGCTGGAAGGAGGACGGTCGCCTCGCCAGGCCCGGCATCGTCGCCACCGTAATGTCGAATCTCGGGCTCGAGCGTTTCCTGAATGGCATGGGACTGGAGATGGTGCGCACGCCGGTCGGCGACCGCTATGTGCTGGAGCAGATGCTGAGCCGTGGTTACAATCTCGGCGGCGAGCCTTCAGGTCACATCATCCTGTCCGATTATGCCACCACCGGAGATGGTTTCGTCGCCGCGCTGCAGGTGCTCTCCGTGGTGCAAAAGCTCCGACGCCCGGTGTCGGAAGTCTGTCATCGGTTCGATCCGCTGCCGCAGATCCTGAAAAACGTGCGCTACCGCAGCGGCAAGCCGCTCGACGATGTCGACGTCAAATCGGCGATCGTGGACGGCGAAAAACGGCTGAACGGCCATGGCCGGTTGCTGGTTCGCTCCTCCGGCACCGAGCCGGTGATCCGCGTGATGGGTGAGGGCGACGATCGCATCCTGGTCGAGGACGTGGTCGATCATATCGTCTCGGCGCTGGGTCAGGCGGCGGCTTGAAAGCCGATTTCGCATCGCAGCCATCAAGGAATGGCGATGGTCGGCTTGGCGGTCGCGTCGTAGGAAATGCCTGTCATACCGCCGGCCGTCCGGGAATCCCGCATTGAACAAGCCTGTCGTCGTCTCCGAAGAGGCACTGGTTGCGCCGGTGCGCGTGGCGGACGTGACGCCCGATTTGGCTGTCAAGGCCACGGCGGCGGGGCCGGCCTATGTCGTGCTGGCGGGGATCAGCTTCTCGCATTTCCTCAACGACACCATGCAGTCGCTGATCGCCTCGGTCTATCCGATCCTGAAGACCAGCTACGCGCTGGACTTCGCACAGATCGGCATGATCACGCTGGCGTTCCAGTTTACCGCGTCGTTGCTGCAGCCGGTGGTCGGGCATTTCACCGACAGGAAAGCTCAGCCATTCTCGCTCGCGATCGGCATGGGCTTCACGTTCTCCGGCTTGCTGCTGCTCAGCGCGGCCAGCCGATACGGCATCATTCTCGTCGCGGCGTCGCTGGTCGGGCTCGGATCCGCGGTGTTCCATCCGGAGTCGGCGCGGATCGCGCGGCTTGCATCGGGCGGCCGCTATGGCTTCGCCCAATCGGTGTTTCAGCTTGGCGGCAGCTTCGGCACATCGATGGGTCCGGTGCTGGCGGCCTTGATCGTGGTGCCGTTCGGCCAGCCCAGCATCGCCTGGTTCTCATCGATCGCATTTCTCGCGATCGTCATCCTGTGGCGGATCGGGGTCTGGTACCGGCCGCAGATTGCGGCCCGGAAACCGGAAGTCGTCGAGCGTCATCCCGACACGCCGGACTCCCGGCGCGTCAAGATCGCGCTCGCGGTATTGGTGGGGCTGTTGTTTTCCAAGCAACTCTACGTGTCGAGCCTGTCGAGCTATTACATCTTCTATCTGATCGACAAGTTCGGCATCTCGACCCAGGCCGCGCAGCTTTATCTCTTCGTCTTTCTCGCCGCGAACGCGGCAGGGGCGTTCTTCGGCGGACCGCTCGGCGACCGGTTCGGCCGCAAATATGTGATCTGGTTCTCGATCCTTGGCGCGCTGCCGTTCACGTTGGCGTTGCCCCATGCCGGCCTGTTGGCGAGCGCGGTGCTGACCGTGTTCATCGGGCTGATCCTCTCTTCGGCGACGTCTTCGATCATCGTCTTTGCGCAGGAACTGATGCCGCATCGCTTCGGAATGATATCCGGGGTGTTCTTTGGCGTAGCCTTCGGCATCGGCGGTCTCGGTGCCGCGGTGCTCGGCAAACTCGCCGACCACACCAGCATCGGCTTGGTCTACCATCTCTGCGCGTTCCTGCCGGCGATCGGGCTGCTCGCGGTGTTCCTGCCGAAGATGCCCGAACACGCGCGTTGACGTTTGCGCCCGGCTCGTTGCCGTCAACGGATTGTTAGCACTTCCGCCGTGTCGCCGTTTCGACCGCATAACTTGCCGCCGAAAAATTCTTCAGCGACTGTCAACCTTAATAATTAAGGTTAAGCGGCGCTTAAGCATTTTCCGCCATGTTCCGTCCGTGAGTTTTTGGATGTGAGGCCTCCGCTGTCTGCCTCACCGGACAAAAGGACCAAGCCAATGCGTAGCGTCAAGTCACTCGTTGCCGCCGGAGCGGTATCCCTGGTGTCGTCGATGGCATTCGCGGCCGACATGGCCATCGCGCCGCCGCCAGCCTATGCGCCGCTGCCGATCGAGGACTTCGGCGGATGGTATCTGCGCGGCGATATCGGCTTCAGCAATCAGCGCGTCAGCCGTTTGAACAATGTGCTCGACGCCAACAACACCTCATCGGTTCAGCATCTCGGCTTCAACACCGCGGGAATCTTCGGTCTCGGCGCCGGCTACAAGTTCAACAACTGGTTCCGCGCCGACCTCACCGGCGAGTACCGCGGCAATTCGCAATTCTTCGGCACCGACGCCATCACTTTCCCCACCGGTTTCGGCACCGATACCTATCACGCCACCAAGTCGGAATGGGTGGTCCTCGCCAACGCCTATGTCGATCTCGGAACGTGGTGGTACATGACCCCGTTCATCGGTGCCGGCGTCGGTGGTGCGCGGGTGTCGATCAACAACTTCACGGACCAGGGTATTACCAGCGGCGGACCTCCCGTGGCCTCGCTGGCTTTCGGCGACAACGTGTCGAAATGGAATTTCGCCTGGGCGTTGCATGCCGGCGTCGCCTACAAGGTTACGCCGAACTTCACCGTCGAACTCGCCTATCGCTATCTCGACATGGGCGACGGCCTGACCGGCGACCTCCGCACCTTCGACGGCACCAACGCCTTCTTTAATCCGACGACGTTCAGGAGCATTACCTCGCATGACCTGAAGCTCGGCATGCGCTGGAACCTGGAAACGACGCAGGTCTACGTGCCGCCGATCATCCGCAAGGGTTAATTCGAACTTCCATTCCTTAACGATTGCAAAGCGGCGCGTGATGTTTCCGCGCCGCTTTGTTTCGCGTGATGGCACGCGTGGATTGGAAGGCGATGCGATGGGAGCTTCGATTTTTCCAGCGAGATCGCGCCAATTCAGGCACGCGACAACGTTTGGTTAAGGTTAACAAGCGATGATCGGCGCGAGCTTGAAGTGTTCGATGGAGCGTTGCGATGCGTAGACTGTTTCTGGCAGCGATGATGTGGGGAGTGGCGGCCGGAGCGCAGGCGGCCGATCTCTCCGATCTGCCGATTCTTCGCGGAGCCTTCACCGAGGGCTTGAGCCGCAGCAGCGTCAACTGGTCGGGCGTCTATGTCGGCGGCCAGGCCACCCGCGGCGCCGCCGACATGGACTTCACCAATTCCGGGCAGGATCTGTTGGCTAAACTGCTGAACAACCTCGACATCGAACAGCAGTTCAACATCTCAAAATGGCCGTTGCTCGGCAAGGCGCATCAGCAAAGCGGCGGCTTCGGCGGCTTTGCCGGCTACAATTTCCAGTGGAGCGAAGCGGTCATCGGCATCGAGCTGAACTATACGCACGGCAGTTTCTATGGCGCCTCAAGCGGCGCGCAGAGCCGTTCGTTCTTCTTTCCGACCGACTATTTCACGACCGCGGACATTTCATCGAGTTCGTCGATGAAGATCAAGGATTACGGTTCGCTCCGTGTGCGCGGTGCCTATGCGGTCGGCAGCTTCCTGCCTTACGGGTTTATCGGGGTCGCACTGGGCCAGGCGGACATCAATCGGCGGGCCGACGCCACCCTGCAGTACACCTATGTCGGCGCGGCCGTGCCGCCAAAGCCCAATATCGGGCCGGTCACCTATAGCCTGACCGACAATGCGAACGGCCATTTCATCAACGGTTTCGCGACCGGTCTGGGTGTGGATGTGATGCTGCTTTCGGGCTTGTTCCTTCGCGCCGAATGGGAATATCTCCGCTTCACCTCCACGGTGGACACCAGCGTCAATACGGTGCGTGGCGGCCTCGGTTACAAATTCTGACCTTCTGCCGGCGCATTCGATGGCCTCGTCTTGACAGCCGGAGATGCGGCTGGTCCGATGCCTTGTCCTCCTTGGGTCGGGCGATCGATGAAGATCTATGGCGACATGAATTCGGGCAACTGCCTGAAAGTGAAATGGGTCTGCGACCGGTTGGCGCTACCCTACAGCTGGGTTGCGATCGATACGCTCAAGCAAGAGACGCGCACGACCGATTTTCTCAAGCTCAACAGCGCCGGCCAGGTGCCTACGGTCGAACTCGCCGATGGCCGCACGCTGGCGCAATCCAACGCCATCATCAGATATCTGGCGCGCGGCAGCGACCTGATCCCGGCCGACGCCTTTGCCGAAGCAAAGATGGACGAGTGGCTGTTCTGGGAACAGTATAGTCACGAACCCTATGTCGCGGTCTGCCGTTTCCAGATGTTCTATCTGGGGAGACCGGCTTCAGATCTCGACTCCGAGAAGGTCAAGCGCGGTTATGCGGCGCTGGCGCGGATGGAGCAGCAGCTCGCGCTGACGCCGTTTCTGGTCGGGGGCGCGATCTCGCTCGCCGATATCTCTCTGCTGGCCTACACCAGGCTGGCGCACGAAGGCGGCTTCCATCTCGACGGTTACGCGGCGCTTCGCCGTTGGATCGGGGCCTGCGAACGGTCGCTCGGTCTGGCACCTGCTCGCTGACGTTCATGGAAGATGACGATGGCTGCCATGTCGCAGATCAGCATTCGTCGCGCCTGCCGTGGCGATGTCGGAGCCATTGTTGCAATGCTGGCGGACGATCCGCTAGGCGCCGCACGCGAACGGCTCGATGACCCGCTGCCAACCCCCTATCTCGCGGCGTTCGCGGCGATCGAGCGCGATCCGAACATTCAACTTGTCGTCGCCGAAGACGGCGAGGGCGCCATTGTTGGCTGCCTGCAGCTCTGCATCCTGCTGGGCCTGAGCTCGCAGGGCGCCTCGCGCGCGCTGATCGAGGATGTCAGGGTGGCCGGCCATAGCCGCTGCCGCGGCATCGGCGAGCAGATGGTGCAATGGGCACTGGCGCAGGCGCGCACGAAGAATTGCAAACTGGTCGAACTGCTGACCCATCAGAGCCGCGTCGATGCTCAGCGGTTCTACCGGCGGCTGGGATTTCAGCCGAGCCATGTCGGCATGACGCTGCGCTTCTAACCCTCCCGCCGCTATGCGAGGCGCCGTCAATCGCCTGTGATCCCCGGGGTCATGCCTGATCCCCCGGTCATACCTGACCCCGCCGAAGTTTCTTGACGGTTTCCGACGTTTCCCTTATGCACCGCGGCGGGACACCTCCCCCCAACGGGAGGCTAGCTATCTGGAAGGATAGATCATGACCGCAGCAAAACCCGCTGTGCGGCCCCAAGTGCCGCATTTCTCCTCCGGCCCCTGTGCCAAGCGCCCCGGCTGGAATCCCCAAAATCTCAAGGACGCAGCGCTGGGCCGCTCGCATCGTGCGAAGGTCGGCAAGGCGAAACTCAAGCTCGCGATCGAACTGACGCGCGAGGTGCTTGAAGTCCCCGCCGACTACAAGATCGGCATCGTGCCGGCGTCGGACACCGGCGCGGTCGAAATGGCGCTGTGGTCGCTGCTCGGCGCCCGGCCGGTCACGACCATTGCATGGGAATCGTTCGGCGAGGGCTGGGTCAGCGACATCGTCAAGGAATTGAAGCTCAAGGACGTCACCAAATTGCATGCCGGCTATGGTGAAATCCCTGACCTCGGCAAGGTCGATCCGGCCTCCGACATCGTCTTCACCTGGAACGGCACCACCTCGGGCGTGCGCGTGCCCAATGCCGACTGGATCAGCGCGACGCGTGAAGGCCTCACCATTTGCGATGCGACGTCGGCGGCCTTCGCGCAGCCGCTCGACTGGGCCAAGCTCGATGTGGTGACCTTCTCCTGGCAGAAGGCGCTGGGTGGCGAGGCCGGCCACGGCATGCTGGTGCTCAGCCCTCGCGCGGTGGCGCGGCTTGAGAGTTACACGCCGCCCTGGCCGCTGCCGAAGATCTTCCGCATGACCAAGGGCGGCAAGCTCAACCAGGGCATTTTCGAGGGCGAGACCATCAACACGCCGTCGATGCTCTGCGTCGAGGATTATCTGGACGCGCTCAACTGGGGGAAATCGGTTGGCGGCCTCAAGGCGCTGATCGGGCGCGCCGACGCCAACACCAGGGTGCTGGCCGATTGGAAGGCCAGGACGCCCTGGATCGACTTCCTGGCGAGGGATCCAGCGATCCGTTCCAACACATCGGTGTGCATGAAGGTGGTCGATCCCGCCATCACCTCGCTGACGCCGGATGCGCAAGCGGACTTTTCCAAGAAGCTCGTCGCGCTGGTGGAGAAGGACGGCGCCGGCTACGATTTCGCGCATTACCGCGACGCACCGGCAGGTCTCCGCATCTGGTGCGGCGCGACCGTGGAGGCCAGGGATGTCGCGCTGCTGACGCAGTGGATCGACTGGGCCTTCGCCGAGACCAAGGCGCAGCTTGCCAAGGCGGCATAGCGTTCTTTCTTCACCTCGCTCCGTTCTTGCGGGGAGAGGTCGGCGCGCAGCGCCGGGTGAGGGGCTCTTTCCGTTTCACCTTCGTTAGTAATGCCCAACCCTCTCCCCGTAAGAACGGGGAGAGGGAGATATCGCTCCGCTGGCCACCTTCTCCCGCGAAGAAATGGGGCTCAGGCGGTCTCTCAAAATTTTGTCGCAGGAACATATCAATGTCCAAACCCAAAGTTCTCATTTCCGATGCGCTGTCTCCCGCCGCCGTGCAGATCTTTCGGGATCGTGGCATCGATGTCGATTTTCAGCCCAACCTCGGCAAGGACAAGGACAAGCTCGCCGAAATCATCGGCAATTACGACGGGTTGGCGATCCGCTCCGCCACCAAGGCGACCGCGAAGATCATCGACAAGGCGAAGCGGCTGAAGGTGATTGGCCGCGCCGGCATCGGCGTCGACAATGTCGAGATCCCCGCCGCCACCGCCAAGGGCATCATCGTGATGAATACGCCGTTCGGCAATTCGATCACGACGGCTGAGCACGCAATCACCCTGATGCTGGCGCTGGCACGCGAAATTCCGCAGGCCGACGCTTCGACCCAGGCCGGCAAGTGGGAGAAGAACCGCTTCATGGGGGTCGAGATCACCGCCAAGACGCTGGGCGTGGTCGGCTGCGGCAATATCGGCTCGATCGTCGCCGACCGTGCGCTCGGCCTGCGCATGAAGGTGGTCGCGTTCGATCCGTTCCTGTCGCCGGAGCGCGCCAAGGACATCGGCGTCGAGAAAGTCGAGCTCGACGATCTCTTCAAGCGCGCCGATTTCATCACGCTGCATACGCCGCTGACCGAGAAGACGAAAAATATCATCGACGCGGCGGCGCTGGCGAAAATGAAAAAGAGTGTTCGCATCATCAACTGCGCCCGCGGCGGGCTGGTTGACGAGCAGGCGCTGGTCGACGCATTGAATTCCAAACATGTTGCGGGCGCGGCCTTCGACGTGTTCGTCGAGGAACCGGCCACGTCAAATGTGTTGTTCGGCCATCCCAACGTGATCTGCACGCCGCATTTGGGTGCCTCCACCACCGAAGCGCAGGAAAATGTCGCACTTCAGGTCGCCGAGCAGATGTCGGACTATCTGCTGACCGGCGCGATTTCCAACGCGGTGAACTTCCCGTCGATCACCGCGGAAGAAGCGCCGAAACTGAGGCCGTTCATCGAACTCGCCGAAAAGCTCGGTTCGTTCGCGGGCCAGCTCACCGAGAGCGGCATCCTCAAGGTTCAGATCACCTATGAGGGGCACGTCGCCGAAATGAAGATCAAGGCGATAACTTCGGCCGTGCTGTCAGGCCTGCTGCGGCCGATGCTCGGCGACGTCAACGTCGTCTCGGCGCCCGTCGTGGCCAAGGAGCGGGGCATGGTGGTCGACGAGATCGTGCGCGCGGCGCAGAGCGACTATGAGAGCCTGATCACCGTCACCGTCACCACCGAGCGACAGGAGCGCTCGGTGTCGGGCACGGTCTATGCCGATGGCAAGCCGCGGCTGGTCGATATCAAGGGCATTCGGGTCGACGCCGAATTCGGCAAGTCGATGATCTATATTACCAATGAGGACAAGCCCGGCTTCATCGGCAGCTTCGCCGGCCTGCTCGGCGACGCCAGCATCAACATCGCAACCTTCCATCTCGGTCGCGTCAAGCGGGGCGGCGACGCCATCGCGCTGGTCGAGGTCGATGGCGAGGTGCCGGCGTCGGTGCTGGCCAGGGTGCAGGCCCTGCCGCAGGTCAAGCAGGTCAAGGCGCTGGTGTTTTAGCTGGGGCGATCCAG
>Ga0209583_10000141_pt1 | contig 23492 bp, 20 predicted proteins | sample Str014_FD_187201 | JGI IMG/M metagenome (GOLD analysis project Ga0209583, IMG submission 187201) | Freshwater sediment microbial communities in response to fracking from Pennsylvania, USA - Straight Creek_MetaG_SC_2014 (SPAdes) (version 2) | ecosystem: Environmental > Aquatic > Freshwater >... | reverse complement strand
CTCAACGGGTAGCGGTCGATGGGTATCGCTGCACGCTCCACCCATCCTGCAAAACAGGCCTCAGCTCAGAATTCCCGAATGCACCCACCACGCCGGGTGTTCCTGCCGAATCTTCTGCGCGGCGCGCCCCGCTTCGGCGGTATTCTCGTAGATCGCGAAACAGGTCGCGCCGGACCCCGACATCCGCGCCAGCCAGGCGCCGTTGGTGGCGTTGAGCGCCGCGATGACCTGACCGATCGCAGGCTCGATGCGCGTTGCGGGGACTTCGAGATCGTTGCAACCCATTGCGAGCGCTTCGACCCAGTCTTCCAGCGATGCGCCCGTTTCCGGCCAGGCGGCGGCCTGCAACACGTCGCTGGCGCCGACCAAAAGCTCGCCGTTGCGCAGGCCGAGGGCTGCGAACACATCCCGGGTCGCCACGGGTACGCGCGGATTGACCAGCACGCAGGGCATGATCGGCGGGCTGAGCGGCAACAGGGTCTCGCCGACGCCGGTCATGTCGCAGGCGCGCGACGCCAGGCAGACCGGCACGTCGGCGCCCGTCTCCAGCGCGACGTCGAGCAGGCGATCGTCGTCGAGCGCAAGGCCGTTGAGTTGCGCGAGCAGGCGCAGCGCAGCCGCGGCATCCGCCGAACCGCCGCCGATCCCGGCGGCCACCGGCAGCACCTTCTCCAGCACGAAATGGCCGGCCTTCAGGTCCGGCACCTGCTCGCCGAGCAGGCGCGCTGCCTTGAGCACGAGATTTTCCGAGGTCTCGCCACAGCCTTCCGCCAGTGGCCCGGACATCTTCAGACCAAGTTCAGGGCCGGGCGTCAGCGTCAGCCGGTCCGCGCAATCGGCAAACGCCACCACGCTTTCGAGGTCGTGATAGCCATCGACACGCCGCCCAACCACCCGCAGGGTCAGGTTGACCTTGGCACGCCCCTCCTCCACCAACGCCCCCACCAGCGACATCTCCCAAACCCGTCGCTCAGCCGCCCTTGCCGTCTTCTTTTTTCTTGTCTGCCGCGGCCGCTGACGAGGTGTCGTCGGCCAGACCGTTTGCGATCTTGGCATCGATCTTCGGCAGCTCTTCGGGTTCCGGCTTGAGGTCGCGGGCATGGGCCCACTGGAATTTGGCTTCCAGGGTTCGGCCGATGCGCCAATAGGCGTCACCGAGATGGTCGTTAATGGTCGGATCTTCCGGCTTCAGGTCGATGGCGCGCTCAAGATTCTTCACCGCATCCTCGAAATTGCCGATCCGGTAGAAAGCCCAGCCCAGCGAATCCACGATGTAGCCATCGTCCGGACGCTGATCGACGGCACGCTTGATCATCTTCATGCCTTCGTCGAGATTGGTCCCCTGATCGATCCAGGAATAGCCGAGATAGTTCAGCACATGCGGCTGCTCGGGCTGCAGATCGAGCGCCTTGCGCATGTCGGCCTCGGCCTTGTTCCACTGTTTGGAACGTTCCTCGCAGATGCCGCGGTAATAGTAGGTGACCCAGGTGTTCTTGTCGGTCACAGCGGGCATCGCATCGAGCGCCTGCGAATAGGTCACGGCGCAATCGCCGAATTTCTTGCGGCCGCGCTCGATGTTGCCGAGTGCCATGATGGCTTCGATATCCTTGGGAGACTCCGTAGTGACCTCCTTCAGAATCTTGATCGCCTCGTCGCTACGGTCGGCACTGTCCAGATTGGTCGCGAGCTGGATCTGGGCGTTGCGCTTAAGCGGCGAACTCGCCGGCATCCGCTCATAGACCTTGATCGCCATCGCCGGTTTCTTCACGGATTCATAGAGATCGGCGAGCGACAGCAGCGCCAACGGATGATTGGGTGCGAGATAGAGCGCGAGTTGCAGATAGACCAGCGCCAGATCCTCGCCGCCGCGGCGGGTCAGCGTCGCGCCAATCCCGTACAGCGCCTCGGCCGCGCCGGCCTGCGCCGAATCGACCAGCGGCGGTAATTTCCTGCCGGCCTTGGTCTCGCGTATGCCTTCCAGCACCAGCGGGTGCCGCGGCAGCTTCTTGTCGAACGCCTCGTACATCGCGGTCGCGGCAGCCGCATCCTTGTTGCGCGAAAGCCAGCGCGCGTAGGCGTCGGAAACGCGAAGCATGGAGTCGTCGAGCTTGTAGGCGCGCTCGAAGCGCGCGCCGGCATCCTTTTCCCGGTTAGCGAGTTCGAGGATCATGCCGGCGTGCATATCCTTGAACATCGGATACCACTCGGGTCCGGTCAGCTTGTCGATATTGGCGACCGCCGTTTTGAAGTCTCCCGCACCATAGCTGGCCCAGCCCGACAACAGTGTCGCTACCAGATCGGTGATCGGGCCGCGGATCGACTGGTTGATGTTGATCTGCGCGGCCGCATATTTCTTTTGCTTCAGATCGCGCACGCCGACGACCAGCCGCGCCACGCGGTTGGATTTGTCCAGCGTCAAAACCCGGTCGGCAAGCTTGACGGCCTCGTCGATGTCACCATCCGCCAGCGACGAAATGAACGCACGATCGAGCAGTTCGTTGTTCTTCGGATCGGTACGAAGCGCCGAACGATAGAAGGCCGCGGCAGAGGCGGCATCCCGTTCCACGCTGGCATGCCGCGCGGCCAGATAGCTGCCGGACGTGGTCAGCGATTTCAGGTCGGTCCTGCTCGGGAATTGCGCTGAATTGCCGGAAGTGTGCTCCGGCGTCTGCGCCGAAAGCGAGCCTGGGACGCAAATTGCGGCAACGGCGAGCGCGGCAATCGTCCGGTGATTCAATCGAGTGAAAAACATCACGGTGCGCCTAGCTCCAGGATTGGTGACGGGGATCTTGCGATCAATCTCGAATGCGAACCCAAGCGGCGGCATCAAGGCCGCCGACAATGCCGCGTTTGCCGATGAACCGCAAGGATACGGCTGTTCAATCGATTGGCAGAAAAGCCCCTGCGGGGCTACCGATTTATCCAGCTTTACCGGAAAACGCTTTCACTGTGGCGGTATCGTGGCCGGCAGCCGGGATATCCCGACCGCGATTCACGCAATCGTGCGCCGGATCGACATGTTCACATCGCCTCGTAATTGGGCCCGCCGCCGCCCTCCGGGGGAACCCATGTAATGTTACCGTTCGGGTCCTTCACGTCGCAGGTTTTGCAGTGAACGCAATTCTGGGCGTTGATCTGGAAGCGGGGGCCCGCCGCCTCCTCGATCCATTCATAGACGCCGGCCGGACAATAGCGATTCGACGGCCCCGCAAAGATGTCATGCTCGGACGTCTTCTGCAGATTGATGTCGGCGACTCTCAGATGAACCGGCTGGTCTTCTTCATGATTGGTATTGGAGAGGAATACCGACGACAGCTTGTCGAAGGTGAGCTTGCCGTCGGGCTTTGGTGGCGCGATTGGCGCATGCGCTTTGGCAGCGTCGAGCGTCTTGCGATCGGGCTTGCCGTGCGAGAGTGTTCCAAACAGCGAGAAGCCCAGCGTGTTGCACCACATGTCGAAGCCGAGGAGCGCGGTGCCGATGATGGTACCAAACTTCGACCACAGCGGCTTGACATTGCGGACCAGGTACAGGTCCTTGCCGACGGCAGAATTCCGCCAGGCATTTTCGTATTCGACCAGTTCGTCGTTGGCACGGCCGGCGCCGAGCGCGGTGACGACGTGTTCGGCGGCGAGCATGCCGCTGCCCATCGCGTTGTGCACACCCTTGATGCGTGGCAAGTTGACAAAACCGGCCGCGCAGCCGACCAGCGCGCCGCCCGGAAAGCTCAAGCGCGGCACCGACTGATAGCCACCTTCTGTGATGGCGCGCGCGCCATACGCCAGGCGCTTGCCACCCTCGAACAGGGTGCGAGCAGCCGGATGCGTCTTGAAGCGCTGGAATTCATCGAACGGCGACAAATATGGGTCGTCGTAATTGAGATGCACGACGAAGCCGACCGCGACCTTGTTGTCGTCGTAGTGATAGAGGAATGAGCCGCCGCCGGTCGAATTGTTCAAGGGCCAGCCGAACGAATGCTGGATCAGACCTTTTTGATGTTTTGAAGGATCGATCTGCCAGACTTCCTTCAAGCCGATGCCGAATTTCGGCGGCTCGCTGTTAGCGTCAAGCGAGAATTTCGCGATCAGCTGCTTGGAAAGGCTGCCACGGGCGCCTTCGGCGAACAGCGTATATTTGCCGAGCAACTCCATGCCGCGGGTGAAGGAATCCTTGTGGCTGCCGTCCCGGGCGATGCCCATGTCGCCGGTGGCGATGCCGCGCACCGCGCCGTTTTCGTCGTACAGTACCTCGGTCGCCGCGAAGCCCGGGTAGATTTCGACGCCAAGCGCCTCCGCTTTCGGCGCCAGCCAGCGGCAGACGTTGCCGAGCGAGCCGATGTAACAGTGATGGTTGTACATCAAGGGCGGCATCATGAAGTTCGGCAGCCGGATCGCGCCGCCCGCCGTCATCCAGTAGAAGCGGTCGTCCTTGACCGCCGTTTTCAGCGGGCAATCCGCGTCGTCGCGCCAGTCTGGCAGCAATTTGTCGAGCGAGACCGGATCGATCACCGCGCCCGACAGGATATGCGCGCCGACCTCGGAACCCTTCTCCACCACGACAATGCTGAGATCGGCATTAAGCTGCTTCAGCCGGATAGCCGCCGCAAGGCCCGACGGCCCGGCACCGACGATCACGACGTCAAATTCCATGGATTCGCGCGGGGGTAATTCTTCGGTGCTCATGATATTGTCCCGGCCCGGTTGCGAAGGCTGCTAAAGGCCCCCGTTGTTTCCGATTTTTGCCCGGAGAACAACCATGGAAATGGATCGGAAGCCGTTTCGCATTGACGCCAGGCGTCCTAGATTGGGCCGATGACCCCTACCCCCGAACGCGCTCCTACGCTACGGCAATTGCTGGCCTTTTATCTGGAGGCCGGGGTCGATTGCGCGCTGATGGACGAGCCGGTCAACCGCCTCGCCGAGCCCGACGCTGTTCCGCCCGCAGCCGCGCCGGGCAAGAGCGCGCCACCGGCCCTGGTGCGGGAAATGCCGGCGGCCATGCCGGCCACGCCGCGGGCCGACGCTGCGATTGCGCCGGAGGCCGCGATCGCTTCGGCGCGCGAGGCGGCGCGAACCGCGCCGTCGCTCGAAGTGCTGCGCAAGCTGCTTGAGGAATTCGATGGCTGCGCGCTGAAACACACCGCGACCCGGCTGGTGTTTTCAGATGGGAATCCAAAGGCGCGCGTGATGTTCGTCGGCGAGGCGCCCGGCCGCGACGAGGATATCGAGGGGCTGCCGTTCGTCGGACGGTCCGGCAAGCTGCTGGACCGGATGATCGCGGCGATCGGGCTCGATCGCAGCAAAGCCTATATCGCCAATGTAATCCCGTGGCGGCCGCCGGGCAACCGCACGCCGACGCCGCAGGAGACGCAAATCTGCCTGCCGTTCATTCAGCGGCAGATCGAGCTCGTCAATCCGGATGTGCTGGTGACGCTGGGAAACCCATCGACCCAGACGCTGCTGTCGACGCGCGAGGGCATCATGAAAACCCGCGGGCGCTGGTTCGATTACGATACCGGCACCCGCACCATCCGTGCCATCGCCACGTTCCATCCGGCCTATCTGTTGCGCTCGCCATCCTACAAGCGGATGGCCTGGCAGGATTTGCGGGCGATTGCGAAGGCGCTGCAGGCTTCGCCATCCTGACCAGCGTGCGTGAGCGCCGGAGTTACGGCGCCTTCGGCCGCACGATGGCCCAGCCGACCCGCAGCGGCGGCTGGCGACCGTCCACCACTCGCTCGAACGCGCGCGGCACTTCAGGCACGAGGCCCGGAAACCGCCGTGAAATCTCGGCGGGCGGAGTGCCGACGGTATCGGCAGCGCGCCACACCACGACACCGCCGGTTTCGTTAAATTTTGCCACTGTCAGCCATGGCGTCCGTTGCGGTGCGGCGTCGATCAGCAGATGCGGACGCCCTGGGCTCATCGCGATCAGGGTCGCAAGCTCTGCCTCGCCGGTTACCGCGCGCAAACGCTGGTTGGTGCGCCGCTCGAAGCTGTCGGCAAAATATTGCGCGATCGCGTTGGCCGGCATCGATGTCGAAATTTCGGCGGGGCCGGCCCATGGCAGCAACAGCGTCGTTGCGACGGCCACGAAGGCCGGTGCGATCACGGCGGCGGCCCAGACCGAGCGCAACAGGCGCTGGCGCCGCAGATAAACCAGATCGCCGGTCGCGACGATGACCGCCAGCCCCGACATCAACAGCGCGACGCCAGCACCGCCTGCGACATGGTCCAGATTGAACAACCCCGCGCTCAGGCTTCCTGCCAGCGCCGGGCCGATGGCGAAGTAATAGACGAAATCCCGCGCCAGGGAATCGACCGGAGGGCGGTAAATGATGGGCGCTTCTTCGGAGTTGCGGTCGAACCAGGCGGAGTTGAGGATCACCAGCAGGACGATGCCGGATATCGCCAACAGCAGGCCACCGAGCAGCCAGCCCAGATGCAACAACCTTGCGGTCAAATCATGGGTCACAGGCAAGCGAGGAATGCCCAGCGTATCGGCGCGGATCAGCCAGATCAGATAGGGCAGCGCCAGGACGACGATCACGAGCAATGCATAAAGCGGGTCGAATGACCGCAACGTCCGCCGTCCGCGCTCGGTCGCAACTGCAAATGCCGCGACCAGCAGGAGCAGGCCGACCGCCGCCGACGTCGTCAACAGCAGGAGCCCGGCTACGATCGACCATGCGAACCAGGCGCTGCGCTGGTTCTCGCCGATCAGCCGCCAGGAATGCAGCAACAACAGCGCCCACAACGGGCGCGCCAGCACGAGGGGACCGAATTCGACGCCGGGCGAACCAAAGGCTGCGACGGTGACGGTCAGCAGGACCGCGAGCGCCGCCTGCTGGGCGCCGACGATTGCGCGCGCCAGCACATAGAGGATCCAGAACGTCGCAACGGAACATATCTGCGCCAGCAGATAGACGCCGAAGACGTGATTGCCGGCGGCGCGGAAGGCGATGTCGGCGAACCAGAACGCCAGCGGCGGACCGAGCTCGGTCCCGACCTGATATTCCCGGCCGTAGGCCAGCGCCATCGCGAGGTCGCCGGGCGGACTTCGGTAGACCAGCGTCGGCAAGATCAGCCACAGCGCCGCCTGCGACAACACCACAAGCCAGACCACCAACCGCGGCCGGGCGCGGATCAGTTCGATAACGAGGGAGGTGAAACGCATGAAACGCCCGAAAACCTGTGTCCAGCCCGCAAGCCAGTATCCGATCCCGGAACGTGTGATAGAGCGCGTGGGCGAGCTAGGCAACCGCCGTCAAATAGCGGCCGATACCTCGGCGATATCTGGCATTTCCGTCGTGAAGAGGTCGCGGACGATAGTCGCCTTGTGATGCCTCGCCCGCGCGGCGGCGACCGGCGCAAACAGGCGGCGGTGATGTGCGCTGGGACCGAGCCGGTTCAGCGCTTCCAGATGCTCGGGCACGGCATAGCCCTTGTGCGATTCGAAACCGTAACCCGGGCAATCCAGCGCCAATGCGCACATCAGCCGGTCGCGCGTTACCTTGGCAATGATCGACGCCGCGGCGATCGATACCACAATGCCATCGCCGCCGATCACGGCGTCGCAATCGCACGATGTGGCAAGTCGGTCGCGACCATCGACGAACACATGTCTTGGCGGCTCCGGCAACGCGTCAGCGGCACGCGCCAGCGCCCACAGCGAAGCGCGCAGGATATTGTCGCGCTCGATCCGCGCCGGCGAGGCGAACGCGACCGCGAACGACGACGTCGCGCAAATTTCCTCGAACAGCTCCTCGCGGCGTTCGGCGGAAAGCCGCTTGGAATCGTCGATGCCCCGGGGAATCCGGTCGGGGTCCAGCACAACGGCGGCGGCTACCACGGGCCCCGCGAGAGGACCGCGGCCTGCCTCGTCGCAGCCGGCGACCGGCCAGATGCCGCGCCGGAGCAGCGCCCGCTCGCGGCGAAAGCTCGGCGACGCCACCACGATCGCGCCGCCCGGCTGCGTGGGCGGCTTTTTCCCGGATTTGTTGCGAATCATGCGGAGATGGTGCGCAAGCCGGCACCGCGGCGCAACCGGGAACTCCAGTCAATGCCCACTATCCAAAGGCGCCGTTCAGGGCTATCCGCGCCGGCGCTGCCGCCATTCGTCGGCCTGGATGATGTAGACGCTGCGCGCAGCGCGCCTGCTGCCTGAGACTTCGCTCACATAGCGCATGCCAAGTTTTTCAAGCGCGTGGATCGATGCTGCGTTTTGTGGATGCACCAGTCCCAACAACCTCGGGCAGTTGAGTTGGCCGAACCCGAAAGCGAGTTGGGCCTCGCCGATTTCGGTCGCAATCCCCTTGCCCCACGCCTCGCGGACCAGGACAAACCCGATCTCGAAATCATCGCATCCGAGCGCATCGCATGGAAACAATCCAGCAAAGCCGATGACTTTGCTGCCATGTTTTTCCGTCAATATCGCAATGCCGGTGAGATCAGGCCTGAACGTGAAAAATTTCCGCATGAAGCCTTCGGCCTCGTCCCTCGCCATCGGAACTCCAGCAAAGGCATGCCGCATCACTTCCTTATCGCCGAAAATCCGCTCCTGCATGAGCGGAATATCGCTTTCCGTCGTGGCGCGCAGAATCAGGCGTGGCGTCGTCAGGATGACGACCGATTGATCGTCCTTTTTTTGCACGGGCGGATCGCTCATCCCCGAGGCCATACCGCAATCCGCTCCGTGACAGAAGCACCGGCCGCCAAAGAATTCTTTGCCGGCCTCAATCCGGCAGGTGAACGCACCGGTCGTCGCCAACCTCGATCCCGGGTGCGACCACCACTTCCCAGGGATGACCGTCGGGATCGGCAAAATATCCTGAATAGCCGCCGTAGTCCGTCCTGTGCGCTGGCTTCAGAAGCGTTGCACCGCACGACACCGCGAACTCGAGCACCTCGTCAACCTCCTCCACTGAACGGCAATTCCACGCCAGCGTCATCCCCCGAAATGTCTCGGGCCGTGGTAGGTTCGGAAGTGTTACGTCGTCCGCAAGCTGGTGCCACGGAAACAAACAGATCACGGTACCGCCGGTGTCGAAGAACGCCACAGCCTCGCCGGTCGCACCGAATTTTCGCGCAAAGCCCAGCGCCCCGTAGAACGCGATGCTGGCGCGCATGTCGCTGACGCCAAGTGTAACGACGGTGAATCGTGCAACCGGCTTCGAGGATTTTTCAGTCATGTCAGCATCCGCATGCACCTATCGGAGGCGCTAGAACAAACTCAATTGCTGCCCGCTCCGCTTCGGCCGTACGAATTGGTCGGCCGTCAGTTTCGACCGCCGCTTGTTGAGGCCAAGCTTCTCGCAGGCGATTTCGAAGCGGCGGCCGATCATCCAGGCCATCGGCCCGGTGCCCTTCATCCGCGTCCTCCATTGCGAGTCGTAGTCACGCCCGCCGCGCATGTCGCGAATCAGCGTGAAGACGTGACGATAGCGGTCGGGATAGTTCGCCATCAGCCATTCGCGGAACAGATCGCGCACTTCCAGCGGCAGCCGCAGCAGCACGTAGCTCGCCTCCCTGGCGCCGGCATGGGCTGCCGCATCGAGAATGCGCTCGATCTCGGCATCGTTGAGCGCGGGGATCACCGGCGCAACCATCACCGTGGTCGGAATTCCAGCCGCCGACAATTGCCGCAGCGCCTCCAGGCGTTTCGGCGGGCTCGAGGCCCGTGGCTCCATGGAGCGCGCGAGCCTGGCGTCGAGCGTCGTCACCGAAAGGGCGACCTTGACGAGGTTGCGCTTCGCCATTCGCGCGAGAATGTCGAGGTCGCGCGTCACCAGCGCCGATTTGGTGACGATTCCGACCGGGTGCCCGGCGCGTTCCAGCACTTCAAGAATGCCGCGCATGATCTTGTATTCGCGCTCGATCGGTTGGTAGGGATCGGTGTTGGTGCCGATCGCGATCATCCGCGGCTCGTAATCCGGTGCCGCCAGTTCCTTTTCCAGAAGCGTTGGCGCATCGGGCTTGGCCATCAGCTTCGACTCGAAATCGAGCCCCGGCGACAGGCCGAGATAGGCGTGGGTCGGTCGGGCATAGCAATAGACGCAGCCATGCTCGCAGCCGCGATAGGGGTTGATCGATCGGTCGAAGCCGATGTCAGGCGAATCGTTGCGGGCGATCACCTTGCGCGAGGTATCGAGCGCAACCGATGTCTTGAAGACAGGCAATTCATCGAGGCTCTGCCAGCCATCGTCGAAAGCGACCCGCGCCTCGGACTCGAACCGGCCGCTGTCGTTGGATTGCGCCCCCCGCCCGCGCCGCCGCTCGCGCTCGATGGCAACGGCGATTTCGGGGAAAGGAGTCGCACCCGCCGGCTCGGAGGGCGCCGTGACCGGCGGGTGCTTGAGGGCATGAGAGGATGCTCGGCTCATGGAGCGAACATAGCATGCGAATAGAACAAATCAAGAACATTACGGAATAATTCGCCTGATGATTATTTGCGGCTTAACGGCTGCGGCATCGTCGGGTCTTGCCTCAAAAAGCTGCATCGAGATGACTGTTTTCATTGTCACAAGGTGATAACAGTTCGGCGTTTTCACCGTTTGAGCCAACCAAGTCCATCCCATGCTGAGTGTCATCATCCCGACAGAAGGCGTCGAACGGCCTATTGTCGCCACACTGGCTGCGCTGGTACCGGCCGCAGCGTCGGGCCTCGTGCGCGAGGTGTTGCTGGTCGACCGCACGCGTAACGGCGTCATCGAGCGGGTGGCTGACGTAGCGGGCTGCCGCTTTCTGCTGTCCGAGGGAACCCGCGCCGCGGCGATGGCGGCGGGCGCCCGGCAGGCCCGGTCGCCGTGGCTGATCTTCCTGCATCCGGGCGCCGTGCTCGACGGCGGCTGGATCGAGGAAACCACGCAATTCATCCAGGGCGTTTCGGCAAGCGGCCGGCCTCGCGCCGGCATCTTCCGCTATGCCCGCTCGCCCTATGCCGAGACGCGGCTGCGCGACGGCTTCAAGCTCGTCATGCGGATGATCGCCGGGCCTTCGGCCGAACAGGGATTGCTGATCGCGCGCGATCATTACGAGCGGCTCGGCGGCTACGCGCCGGATGCGCACCGCTCGGAAGCGAGGCTGCGGCGGCGGCTCGGTCGATCCTCCCGGACCATGCTGCGCAGCCGGATCATCGTCGCGTGAACCTTAACTCACGAATCCCGGATGTCGTTGCGCTCATCCGGGCCGCGGCCGTGACCGGCTACGCCGATGCGCCCCTGGCCTTCGGCCGCCGCAGGTGCTCGTCGAGCCGCGGCATGATCTCGACAAAATTGCAGGGCCGCGTGCGGTAGTCGAGTTGGGGCCCGAGGATGCCGTCCCAGCCATCGCGGCAGGCGCCAGGCGAACCCGGCAGGCAAAAGATGAAGGTCGCGCCCGCGACCCCGGCGGTGGCGCGGCTTTGCACGGTGGAAGCGCCGATCTTGCCGTGGCTCATCATGTGAAACGCGATCGAGAAACCGTCCATCCGCTTTTCGAACAACGGTTCGATCGCCTCGGGCGTCACATCGCGGCCGGTGAAGCCGGTGCCGCCGGTCGTGATGACAGCATCGATGCCGGCATCGGCGATCCATCGATTGACGATGGCTTTGATGGCCTCGACGTCGTCGGTCACGATCTCGCGCGCCGCGAGGCGATGACCAGCCGCCGTCAGCCGATCGGCCAGCGTGGTGCCTGATTTGTCGTCCTCCAGCGAGCGCGTGTCTGAAATCGTCAGCACCGCGATGTTGAGCGGAACGAACACTTTCGGCTCGTCGATAGCAGCCACTCAGTTACCCGAACCGAACGTGTTGCAGGCCTGTATCGTGCCCTGCTGATAGCCGGTCATGAACCATTGCTTGCGCTGCGCCGCCGAGCCGTGGGTAAACGAGTCCGGCACCACCCGGCCCGTCGCCTGCCGCTGCAACGTGTCGTCGCCGATCGCGGTTGCCGTCGTCAACGCGGCATCGATGTCGCCGGCTTCGAGGAAGCCCGGACGCTTCTTCTCCTCGCGGTTGACCCAGACGCCGGACAGGCAGTCGGCCTGCAGCTCGACCTTGACCTGCAGCGCGTTGGATTCGGCCTTGCTGCCGGCCTGCTGCTGCAACCGGGTCACACGCGGCAGAATGCCAAGCAGGTTCTGGATGTGATGGCCGGCTTCATGGGCGATGATATAGGCCGCCGTGAACTTGCAGGCATTGCCGGAGCAGCCGCGGAACCGGGTCTCGACCTCGCGGAAGAAACCGGTGTCGAGGAATATCTGCTTGTCCGGCGGACAATAGAACGGCCCCATCGCCGACTGCGCCATGCCGCAGCGTCCGCCGTTGGTGGCGTTGCGAAACAGCACGATGCGCGGACCCGAATAGGACTGCCCGCTGGCCTGGAAAATCTCGTTCCAGCGATCGTCGATCTCGCCGAGAACGCCGGAGATCATTTTGCCCATGTCGTCGGTCGGCGCGCCGCTCTTGGCCGGTCCCGACCGGCGATCGGTCTGGTAGCTCGGCGCCTGGCCACCGCCGGTGAGGATTTCCGCGCCGCCGATCAGGATGCGCGGATCGATCCCGAAGGCCCAGCCGACCAAGCCAAGCACAATAACAGTGCCGATTCCGAGCCCGCCGCCGCCCATCGGAAGACCAAAGCCGCCACCGCCGCTGCCGCCGCCATCGTCGCGACGGTCATCGATATCGTCGCTGCGGCGGAAATCATCGTAACGCATGGCGGTATTCCTCATCCCGGCTCGATTGATCGCAAGACCCAACGCGGCACAGACGTAAAATTTCCATGCCATTTATCAATAACCCGGCCGGCAATTATTGCCTAGTGCGCTGCCTCGTCAAACTCATCTCGGCAAAATCTCCCTGGGTAGCCTGCCGATTAAGTCGATTTTTACTTTGCCCGGTCAATGTATCGGCAGTCGGTTGTTTAGTCCCGCGTCGCCGGCAGCGTCGCCTGAGTCAGAGTAATTGAGTCATGGTTGTGTCGCGTCGCGGGGCGTCTGCAAGGGCGCCCCGCACTCAATCCGAGTCCGCCTCCGGTATTCGTATCGTCGTTGGCGATTGCGTCGCCGGGATGTCGAAGCTTCCGGCCGGCTCGGTGGATCTCGTATTCGCCGACCCCCCTTACAATCTGCAGCTCAAGGGCGATCTCAAGCGCCCCGACGAATCCCACGTCGATGCCGTCAACAACGACTGGGACAAATTCTCCTCATTCGCCGCCTATGACGATTTCACCCGCGCCTGGCTGCTGGCCTGCCGCCGCGTCATGAAGCCGTCGGCGACGCTGTGGGTGATCGGCTCCTACCACAACATTTTCCGCGTCGGCGCGATCATGCAGGACCTCGGCTTCTGGGTCCTCAACGACATCGTCTGGCGCAAGACCAACCCGATGCCGAATTTCCGCGGCCGCCGCTTCACCAATGCGCACGAGACCATGATCTGGGCCGCGCGCGACGAGAAGGCCAAGGGCTATACCTTCAACTACGAAGCGCTGAAGGCCGCCAACGAGGATGTGCAGGCGCGTTCCGACTGGCTGATTCCGCTTTGCACCGGCGAGGAACGCCTGAAAGGCGCCGACGGCAAGAAGGTGCATCCGACCCAGAAGCCCGAAGGCCTGCTGGCGCGCGTGCTTTTGTCCTCCTCCAAGCCCGGCGATCTCGTGATCGATCCGTTCAACGGCACCGGCACCACCGGCGCGGTAGCCAAGCGTCTCGGCCGCCGCTACATCGGCTTCGAACGCGACCAGACCTATGCCACCGCCGCGGAAGCCCGCATCGCGACCATCGAGCCGCTTCCGGAAGCGACGCTTGCCCCGTTCATGACCGCGCGCGACGCGCCGCGCGTGGCGTTCTCCGAACTGATCGAACGCGGCATGATTTCGCCCGGCACCAAACTGGTCGATGCGAGGAAGCGCCATGGCGCCCTGGTCCGCGCCGACGGCGCCATCATGCTCGGCGACAAGGTCGGATCGATCCACCGCATCGGAGCGGTCGCGCAAGGGTCCGGCGCCTGCAACGGCTGGACCTTCTGGCATGTCGAGACCAGCACGGGTCTCCGCCTGATCGACGAACTGCGCGCCGAAATCCGCTCCGAAATGGCGGCAGGCTGAGCCCTCAAACTCCAGCATTTGCCGTTCGGTCATTCCGATCGCGCCGATCGCCCGGCTTGCCTGCCCCTGAGTGCTCCCTCACGAACTCGTCGCTTGCACTTTTGGCGGAAATTTGCGCATGGACAACGCCGCCCGCGGTCGCGCGCACCGCGCCTCGATTTTCCTGTCGGCAACAAACGCAAGGGAGTTATCAATGCTCAAATTCTATTTCAACGGATCGCCCAACCCGACCAAAATCGCGCTCTTCCTCGAGGAAGCCGGCATCGCCTATCAGCCTGTCGCCGTCGATACCCGCAAGGGCGACCAGTTCAAGCCGGAATACCTCGCCATCAATCCGAACGCCAAGGTGCCGGCGATCGATGACGATGGCGTTACGGTGTTCGACAGCAACGCCATCCTGCTTTATCTGGCGGAAAAGACCGGCAAGTTTCTTCCGGCCAACACGCCGGCCAATCGCGGTGAATTGCTGTCCTGGCTGATGTTCGTCGCCACCGGCGTCGGACCGTTTTCCGGCCAGGCCGTTCACTTCAAGCACTTTGCGCCGGAAAAGGTCGACTACGCCCACAACCGCTATCAGTTCGAAGCGCAGCGGCATTTCGCGATCCTCAACGACCATCTCGCCAGGCGCCGCTACATGGTCGGCGACACCTACACCATCGTTGACATGGAGGTGTGGGGCTGGGGACGCATGCTGCCGTTCATTCTCGGCGACGATGCGTTCGCGAAATTCCCCAACGTCAGGCGGTTGGTGGACGAGGTCTCCGCACGGCCGGCCGCGGCCAAGGCCATCGCGCTAAAGGACAAGTTCACGTTCAAGGCCGAAATGGACGATGAAGCCCGCCGCAACATGTTCAAGCACCTTGCGATCAAGGCAGCCTGATCGAAACAGGCTCGGCGATTCCGGGACAAGCGCGCGTCCCGGAATCGATTCAAATTCCCCGCGCCGAACTCAGCTCTGCTCGTCCGTAAGCACCTTGCGCACCGCCGCCCGCTCCGACATCCGCTTGCGGTGATCGGCCACTTTCGGCAGCGTCGCAAGATCGACGCCATCGCCTTCGAGCCAGCCCGACAGCGTATACAGATAGGGATCGCAGATCGTGTAGGTCTCGCCCATCACCCATGGTCCCCGGAGCATGTCGCGCTCGATCAGCGCGAAGCTGGTGCCCATGGTCTGGGTCACCTTGCGCTTCATGTCGGCAAAGGACGATTCATCGCTGGCCCAGCGACTGCCGCGCATCTTGTGGGCATGCGCGACATGCACGGTTGAACACAAATAGCTGTTGAAGGCCTGCACCTGCGCGAAGGCAAAGGGATCGTCGAGCGGCGCCAGCTTTGACCGCGGCATGCTCTGGGCAATGAACGCCAGGATGGCCGGCGTCTCGGTCAGGATGCCGAAATCGGTCACCAGCGCAGGAACGCGCCCCTTCGGGTTGATCGCGAGATATTCCGGGCTGGTCTGCTGGCTGTTCTTGAAATCGACCCGTTCGGCCGTGTAGGCGGTACCCGCCTCTTCCAAGGTGATATGAGAGGCGAGCGCGCAGCTGCCGGGGGAGTAATAGAGCTTGAGCATGCTGATCCTCATTTCAAAAGCAGAGGGTAGCGGCGCCAACTTCCGCCGTCTATCCCGACGGCGTCTGGCCGACTTTCGCGGTTGCCCACCGCGGCGCTGCCATGCCATGACCATTCCCGATATCGAGGGCGCATCATGACGGTTCTCATCGCGGGCGGAGGTATCGGCGGGCTGACGCTGGCGCTCAGCCTGCACCAGATCGGCATTGCCGCCAAAGTGTTTGAAAGCGTGCCTGAGCTGCGGCCGCTCGGCGTCGGCATCAACGTGCTGCCGCACGCAGTTCGCGAACTGATCGAACTTGGCCTGCACGACCGGCTCGATGCCGAGGGCGTGCGCACCAGGGAACTCGCGTATTTCTCCAAGCACGGCAAGCCGATCTGGAGCGAGCCGCGCGGCATCGAGGCCGGTTATCAATGGCCGCAATTCTCGATCCATCGCGGTACGCTGCAGCAGATCCTGCTCGATACCGCGATCGAGCGGCTGGGCGCGGAGAACATCTTGACCAGCCATCATCTCGCCGGCTGGACCGAGACACCAAACGGCGTTCGCGCCGAGTTCATCGACAAGGCCACCGGCCAACCGGTGCGCAGCCATGACGGCGCCCTGCTGATTGCCGCCGACGGAATTCATTCCGCCATCCGCGAAAAACTCTATCCCGGAGAAGGTCCCCCGCTCTGGAACGGGCGCATCCTCTGGCGCGGCATCACCGAAAGCGACGCCTTCCTGTCCGGCCGCACCATGATCATGGCCGGCCACGAGATCCTGAAATTCGTCTGCTATCCGATTTCGAAACAACCGGACGCGTCGGGCAAACACCGGATCAACTGGGTGGCGGAGCGGCACATGCCGCCGACCTACCAATGGCGGCGCGAGGACTATAACCGGACCGCCAGGCTCGACGAATTTCTGCCGTGGTTTACAGACTGGAAGTTCGACTGGCTCGATGTGCCCGGCTTGATCCGCGACTGCCCGCAACCTTACGAATATCCGCTGGTCGACCGCGATCCGATTCCGCAATGGACGTTCGGTCCCGTCACGCTGATGGGCGATGCCGCCCATCCGATGTACCCGATCGGCTCCAACGGTGCGTCGCAGGCCATCCTCGATGCCCGCGTGCTCACCCGCGAAATCCTCGCTCACGGCCCGACCAACGCCGCGCTGCTGGCTTACGAGGCCGAGCGCCGGCCGGCCACCACCGATCTCGTGATGCTGAACCGGCGCAACGGGCCGGAGCAGGTGATGCAACTCGTCGAGGAGCGCGCGCCCGACGGCTACGACGTCGTCACCGATATACTGTCGTTGAAGGAGCTGGAAGATATCGCGGCCAACTACAAGCGCGTCGCCGGTTTCCAGGTCGAGGGGCTCAACGCCAGACCGCCGATCGTGCAGGTTCCGAACCGGGCGGCGCAAGCGAGTGCCGGATAGTCTTATTCTCCAAGCCCATGCGCGATCACCTTGCGCATGACGTTTGGCAGCGCCTCATCCGACAGCGTCGCGATCGGAACCCAGCGCATTCCAGCGGGCGCCCGCGTGCGCGCCGTCGCCCTGGCGGTATAGACCGCAAGCTCCAGCGGAAAATGGGTGAACACGTGGGTGACGACGCCCGCCTTGCGATGCCAGCGCGTGGCACCCTCGAGCGCCGGCGCCTGCTTCAGCGCGGCCTTGTCATCCAGTCCGGCGAGCCAGTCCGAGCCCGGCACCTCGGTCATGCCGCCGAGCAGGCCCTTCTCCGGCCGGGTCCGGACTAATATCCCCTCGCCGCGCGTGACGATGAAGGCTGCGCCCCGGCGCAGCGTTCCGGTCTTCTTCGACGCCTTGCGCGGAAATGTTTCCTGGTCGCCACGCTGGCGCGCCGCACAATCCTCGTTCAGCGGGCACAGCGCGCAGGCTGGCTTCTTCGGCGTACAGATCGACGAACCCAAATCCATCAGCGCCTGCGCGCTATCGCCGGCGCGAGAAGGACCCAGCAGCGTCGCTGCCAATTGCTGGATCACCGGCTTCGCCTGCGGCAGCGGTTGCCCGATCGCCGATAGCCGCGACACCACGCGCTCGATATTGCCGTCGACCGGCATGGTTCTGATGTCGAAGGCGATCGCCGCGATCGCCGCCGCCGTGTACGGCCCGATCCCCGGCAGCGCGCGCAAACCTTGCTCGGTATCGGGAAACACTCCGGCATGATCGCGCAGCACTGCGACCGCGCAGGCGTGCAGATTGCGCGCCCGCGAATAGTAACCGAGCCCGGCCCACATCCGCAGCACGTCATCGAGCGAGGCCCGGCCAAGCGCTGCGACATCGGGCCAGCGCGCCAGGAATTTCAGGAAATACGGCGCGACCGTCTTGACCCCGGTCTGCTGCAACATGATTTCCGACAGCCAGACCCGGTAAGGATCGGCGCGCTCGCCCGCCGGCGGTCGCCATGGCAGTCGGCGGCGATGGCGGTCGTACCAGTCAAGCAGCAACGCGGGAAGGCCGTAAGGTTCAACCCCTCGTTTTTTGGTTCTGGCGGCGGCGGTAGAATTCATCACAACACTTTAATACATAGATGCCCATCCCTCCACGTCATGCCCGCGCTTGTCGCGGGCATCCACGTCTTTCTGCGGCCTTAACGATTAAGGCGGTTCCGTCCACATCACGCGAGGTGATATAAACGCCCATGTCCCGACCCGGTCGCATCACCGCCAAGCCGCTTTCCGTCCTGCTCGGCGACGTCTTTTCCGATGCCTATGCGAAGCAGGGGTTTGCCGCGCGCGAACTGGTGACCCGCTGGGCCGATATTGCCGGGCCGGAGATCGCGGCCCATTCCGAGCCGCTGAAGATGCAATGGCCGCGGCCGGTCGAAGGCCAGCCGCAGGAGCCGGCGACGCTGGTGCTGCGGGTGGAGGGGCCGATGGCGCTGGAAATCCAGCATGCTTCCGACGTCATCCTGCAACGGGTGAACCGCTTCCTCGGCTGGAGCGCGGTCGGCCGGCTGGCGCTGCGGCAGGCACCGTTGTCGCGCCGCGAACGGCCGAGGCTATCGCGCGCGCCGGATACGCGGTCGGTGGCGAAAGTGGCGGCAACCCTGTCCTCGATCGAGGATGAGGACCTGCGCGCAGCGTTGGCGCGGCTCGGCGCTTCAATCAAGCGAAATTGAGCCGCCGCAAGGATTTACCGCCGCAACCTGCCATTGCCACAAATATCGTTTCAGGCTAGCGAAAGCTTCTTTCCAGACTACTTGAGGCGTGCATGCGCCTTCCGGGAGCAGACCTTGATCATCACGCGCCGCGCCTTCACCGCCGCCCTGTCGCTGACCGGGCTTGCCGCCCTCGCCGGCTTTTCGCCGTTCCGCCTGATCGCCGATGCGATGGCACAAAGCGCCGGCGACGTCGCCAAGCCGCAATCGCTGCCGGACATGGCGCTCGGCCCGGCCGACGCCGCCGTGACGGTCACCGAATATGCCTCGATGACCTGTCCGCACTGCGCGAATTTCAGCGAGACGGTTTTTCCGAAGCTCAAGTCGGAGTACATCGACAGCGGCAAAATTCGCTACGTGTTCCGCGAGTTCCCGCTCGACATCAAGGCCGCCGCGGGATCGATGCTGGCGCGCTGCATCGCCAAGGACGATGCGGGCAAATATTTCGCCGTCATCGACATGCTGTTCAAGCAGCAAGGCGAGTGGGTGATCAAGAACACCACGGAAACCCTGGCGCGAATCGGCAAGCAGGCCGGCCTCAGCCAGCAGGCCGTCGAGGACTGCCTCAAGGATCAGGCGCTACTCGACAAGATCGCCGCCGACCAGAAGTTCGCCGCCGAGGTGCTGAAGGTCAATTCGACGCCGACCTTTTTCATCAATGGCGACAGGCTCAAGGGCGAAACCTCGTTCGAGGAATTCGACAAGCGGATCAAATCCTTGTTGAAGAGCTAAATCTCAACTTCCGAATCAAATCGATTCATTCCGTCCCCTAAGCCCTGCAAAAGCCTTGGGAAAAGCCTCCGGGGCCGGTTGCCCTCGGGGCCTGTGCTCGCCATTGTCGCGAACCATCGGAGCCGCATCAGGCGACTCAGCCACACACTGACATTGCCTTCTATGGTATTGTCGCGGCAGGGAGATTCGCGCCCTGCCAACAGAGAATTGTGTTCATGAAACTCACGCGCCTCCGCCTTCACGGTTTCAAGTCGTTCGTCGAACCCACCGACTTCATGATCGAACCCGGTCTCACCGGCGTCGTCGGGCCGAACGGGTGCGGCAAATCGAATCTGGTGGAGGCGTTGCGCTGGGCGATGGGCGAGACCTCGCACAAATCGCTGCGCGCCGCCGACATGGACGCCGTGATCTTCGCGGGCTCCGGCAACCGGCCGGCCCGCAACCATGCCGAAGTCACGATGACGATCGACAATGCCGATCGCACCGCGCCGGCAGCGGTGAACGATCGCGAGAACCTGGAAATCTCTCGCCGGATCGAACGCGAGGCCGGCTCGGTCTATCGCATCAATGGTCGCGACGTGCGCGCCCGCGACGTGCAGATCCTGTTCGCGGATGCCGCGACCGGCGCGCGATCGCCGGCGCTGGTTCACCAGGGCAAGATCGGCGAGATCATTCAGGCCAAGCCGGAACAACGGCGCCGGGTGCTGGAAGATGCCGCCGGCGTCGCCGGGCTTCACGCCCGCCGTCACGAGGCCGAACTGCGGCTGCGCGCCGCCGAAACCAACCTCACCCGCGTCGAGGACGTGATCGGCCAACTCGCCGGACAGATCGAGGGTCTGAAGAAGCAGGCGCGGCAGGCGATCCGCTACCGCGAAGTCGCGGCCAAGGTGCGCAAGGCCGAGGCCATGCTATTCCATTTGCGCTGGCTCGAGGCCAATGCCGACGTCTCGGAAGCCGCGCGCACCCATGAGCTCAATGTCCGGGAGATGGCCGAGCGCATCCGCGAGCAGGCCGAGGCCGCGCGCATCCAGGCCATCCGCGCTTCCGAACTACCGGCGTTGCGCGAGGCCGAGGCGCGCGCTGCCGCCGGGCTGCTGCGGCTGACCAATGCGCGCGAAACCCTCGACCGTGAGGAAGAGCGCGCCAAAGAGCGCGTCGCCGAACTCGATCGCCGGCTGACCCAGTTCGCCGCCGATATTGCGCGCGAGCAGCAGCAGACCTCGGACGCGGAGATCGCGCTTCAGCGCCTCAATGCCGAAGATTCAGCATTGAAGGAAGAGATCAAGTCGCGCGTCGAAAAGCGCAGCGGCGTCGATGAGCGCGTATCCGATGCCGAAGCCACCTTGGCCGCGACCGAACGGCAGTTCTCCGAACTGACCACCCAGCTTGCCGACCTCACCGCCAGGCGCAACCAGCTTGAGGCCGGTGTCCGCACCCACCGCGACCGGCTGGCACGGCTGGACCAGGAGATCGCCGGCGTTCAGGCCGAAGAGCAGAAGCTCGCGCAGGAAACCGGCAATCTCGGCGATCTGGCGGCGCTCGCCGGCGCCATGGAGACGGCACAGCAACATCTGGCGCAGTCGGAAGCCGCGGCTCAGGCCAGCGAAGCCGGCCACGCCGCCGCGCGCTCAAGACTCGAAACCTCCCGAGCGCCGCTTGGCGAAGCCGACAAGCGCGTCCAGCGACTGGAGACCGAAGCCCGCACCATCTCGAAGCTCGTCAACGTCGAGACCAAGAATCTCTGGCCGCCGATCATCGACGGCGTCACGGTCGCAAAGGGCTTCGAGAAGGCCTTGGGCGCCGCGCTCGGCGATGATCTCGACGCCCCCATCGACCCGTCCGCGCCGATGCGCTGGACCCATGCCGGAGCGACCGGCGAAGACCCGGCCTTGCCCGCAGGCGTCGAAGCGCTTGCCGCCCATGTCGAGGCGCCGGCAGAACTGGCGCGACGTCTGGCGCAGATCGGCGTCGTCGCCAAAGAGCGCGGCGCCGAACTGGTATCGCAGTTGAAAACCGGCCAGCGGCTGGTGTCGCCGGAAGGCGATGTCTGGCGCTGGGACGGCTTTGTCGCCGCGGCACATGCTCCGACCGGCGCGGCCCGCCGTCTCGCCGAGCGCGCCCGACTGGTCGACATCGAACATGAACTCGAACAGGCCCGCAGCGACGCGACTGCGAAGCGCCAGGCGCTGGAGACCGCCGAGACCGAGTTGAAAGCAGCATCGGCGGCCGAATCCGCCGCCCGCGAGGCATGGCGCGCAGCGCAGCGCGAGGCCGATGCCACGCGGGAGCGGCACGCCATCACTGAGCGCGAGATCAACCGCCACGCCGCGCGGAAATCGGCACTGACCGAAGCCCACACTCGCCTTAACGCCGACCTCACCGAAGCCTTTGGCGCGCACCAGAATGCCACCGCCGCACTGTCCGAACTGCCGCCGAGCCTCGATACCGAGACCAGGCTCGCCGCTGTTCGCATCGATATCGAGGGACATCGCCGTCTCGCCGCGCAGGTCCGCGGCGAGGCGCAGGCGCTGGCGCGCGAAGCCGAGCTTGCCGACCGCCGCGTGCAGGCGATTACAGCCGAGCGCACCGAGTGGGAGAACCGCAGGCAGAGCGCGGCCTCGCAGGCTGCCACCATCGAGGCCCGCGTCACCGAGGTGACCGCGGAGCGCGCCGAGCTTGAAAACGCGCCCGCAATGTTTGCGGAAAAGCGCCGCGCATTGATCAGCGAAATCGAGTCCGCCGAAGGCGCCCGTCGGGTCGCCGCCGACGCGCTCGCCGCTGCCGAGAGCCTGATGGCGGAGACCGATCGCGCCGCCAAGGCCTCGCTTGAGGCCCTTTCCAGCGCCCGCGAAGCATGCGCTCGCGCCGAGGAGCGCATGGACGGCACCAAACGTCGCCTCGCCGACATCGAGCGCGAAATCCACGATATGCTGGAAGTCGAGCCGCTGGGCCTCGTCGCTTTGGCCGAGATCGAACCGGGCATGGCGTTGCCGCCGCTTGGCGAGATCGAGGAGAACCTCGAAAAGTTGCGCCGCGACCGTGAGCGGCTGGGCGCTGTCAATTTGCGCGCCGAGGAAGAGTTGCGCGAGGTCGAGGCGCAGCACACCGGGCTTACCACCGAGCGTGACGATCTGGTCGAAGCGATCAAGCGGTTGCGCCAGGGTATCCAGAGCCTCAACCGCGAGGCCCGTGAGCGGCTGTTGACCTCCTTCGAAGTCGTCAACGAGCATTTCAAGCGGCTGTTCGTGGAATTGTTTGGCGGCGGCGAAGCCGCGCTGCACCTGATCGAAAGCGACGATCCGCTGGAAGCCGGACTCGAAATCATCGCCAAGCCGCCCGGCAAGAAGCCGCAGACGCTGTCGCTCTTGTCAGGTGGCGAGCAGGCCCTGACCGCGCTGGCGCTGATCTTCGCGGTGTTCCTCACCAACCCGTCGCCGATCTGCGTGCTGGACGAAGTCGACGCCCCGCTCGACGACCACAATGTGGAGCGGTTCTGTACGCTGCTGCACGAGATGACGGCCGCGACCGAAACCCGCTTCGTCATCATCACCCACAATCCGATCACCATGGCGCGGATGAACCGGCTGTTCGGCGTCACCATGGCCGAGCGTGGCGTCTCCCAACTGGTGTCGGTCGGCCTCGACGATGCCGTGAAGATTCTCGATCAGGACGTGGCGTGAGAAGACTACCTAACGTGCCCCATTGACGTCTGCGCGGAGCACGACGGAGATGACTTCACCCGACCTCCCTGCCGAACTGAGAGCTGCGCTTGACGCCAAATTACAGGGACTCTCACGCACCGATGCGGCGCTGCGCGCAGCTTCCATCTCGCAGACCTACCGCGACGGCGGCGGCTCCGGCGCGATCAGGTCGGAGACCGACGCGCTCGCCTATGCGCTGGCGCGGATGCCCGCGACCTACGCCGCTGTTACCGCCAGC
>Ga0209583_10000140_pt1 | contig 23547 bp, 22 predicted proteins | sample Str014_FD_187201 | JGI IMG/M metagenome (GOLD analysis project Ga0209583, IMG submission 187201) | Freshwater sediment microbial communities in response to fracking from Pennsylvania, USA - Straight Creek_MetaG_SC_2014 (SPAdes) (version 2) | ecosystem: Environmental > Aquatic > Freshwater >... | reverse complement strand
CCCCTATATGTTCCCGCGGGATTTCGGGCATATCCTCCGATATGCGATGAACCTTGCGCCGCAGGTACGCTATCGGTTGCGCGATTTGCCGAGCTTCCTGCCGTGGCTGGTGAGTTACTTTCTGGCCTCCTCGCCGGAGCGCGCCATGCACAGCGCGATGGCCGAGCTGCCTTTGATCCGGCGTAGCCTGATCGAGCATGAGGCCTTGATCGCGGAGGCCGGTGTTCCCGAATTGTTGCGGCGGTGCGGCTGGATCAAGCTGTTCCGTTCCAATACGACGCTGGCCGGCGCGGTCGGCGATCTCGAACGTGCAAGACAATACGGCGTCGCCGGCGACGTGCTCGATGCCGGCGCGATCTCGGCGCGCGAGCCTCATCTGAGCGGCGACTTCGCCGGCGCGGTTTATTTTCCCGCGCCCGGCTTCATTCCCGATCCCGGTGGGCTTGCCAAAGCCTATGCGGCGCTGTTCGGCCGCAGGGGCGGTCGCTTTCTGGTTGGCGATGCGCGCACGCTCGAACCATCGGGAGGACGATGGCGGGTCGCGACGCTGGAGGGCGCGCTGACCGCGCGGGAGGTGGTGGTGGCGATGGGACCGTGGTCCGACCAGGTGTTTCGTCCGCTCGGATATCCGATCCCGCTCAATGTCAAGCGCGGCTATCACCTGCATCTGACGCCACGCGGCAATGCCGTGCTCAATCACCCCGTGCTGGACGCCGATCTCGGCTATGTGCTGGCGCCGATGAACCGCGGCATTCGCCTGACCACCGGTGTCGAGTTCGCCCGCCGCGACGCGCCGGCGAGCCCGATCCAGGTCGAGCGGGCGCTGCCGCGGGCGCATGCGCTGTTTCCGCTGGGAGAGCCGATCGATGCAAAACCCTGGAAAGGCGCGCGGCCGTGCCTGCCGGACATGCTCCCGGTGATCGGGAAGGCGCCTCGTCATCCCGGGCTGTGGTTCGACTTCGGCCATCAGCACCACGGCCTGACGCTGGGGCCTGCGACCGGCCGCCTGCTGGCGGAAATGATGACCGGTGAGGCGCCGTTTGCCGATCCCAGGCCCTTTGCCGTGGAGCGCTTCGGTTGACCATAAGCGGCGAATGGAGGGTCGCGGAACCGTCCCGGCCTGTCAGGTCGCTTGCGTGACCCTGCCGGTCGCGGCGATACTGTGGAAAAGCGACCAGATGCGAACAGGAGCGGTCATGAAGGTAAATGTCGAAATAGATTGCACGCCGCTCGAGGCCCGGCAGTTTTTCGGCCTTCCGGACGTGCAACCGATGCAGACGGCGGTGATGGACCGGATGCAGCAGCAGATGATGGCCAACATCGAGAAGGTCTCGCCGGAATCGCTTATTCAAAGCTGGTTCACCTTCGACCCCAAGATCGCCGAGCGGTTCCAGGATATGTTCGTGACCATGGCCGGCCTGGGCAGCGTGGCCAAGAGGGACAATCGGTAGTGGCGATCGCTGGAGCAACCGAAGCAACGGCGGAACGAAGGTTGCGGCCGCCGGGCCTTTTCCTGATGCTCGCCGAAGCAAGGGCCCTGTTCGAACTGAATTCGAGCCTGTTGCTTGCGCCGCTGCTGATGCGCGCGAAGAGGGGCGACGGACATCCGGTGCTGGCGCTACCTGGATTTCTCGCCAGCGACCTGTCGATGGCACCGATGCGGCGCTATCTGAAAGAGCTCGGTTATGACGCCCATGCCTGGGACATGGGCCGTAACTTCGGCGGTCTGTCGAGCAAGCGCGGCGCGTTGCGCGACCTGCTGCGGCGGACGCATGAATCGACCGGCCGCAAGGTCAGCATCGTCGGCTGGAGTCTCGGCGGCATCTATGCCCGCGATCTGGCGCTGCAGATGCCGGAGATGGTTCGCGCGATCATTACGCTGGGTAGCCCTTTCGCCGATGACGTCAGGGCTACCAACGCGACGCGGCTCTATGAAATGCTGTCCGGCGAAGGGGTGGATGATTTTCCGGAAGTCCGCGACGCCATTGCCGGCGACATGCCGGTCTCGGCCACCTCGATCTATTCCCGCACCGATGGCATCGTGAACTGGCGCACCAACCTGCTGCGGCCTTCCGCGACCGCCGAGAATATCGAGGTGCTGCTCGCCAGCCATACCGGTCTGGGTGTGAACCCGGCCGCGCTGTGGGCGGTGGCCGATCGGCTGGCGCAGGCCGAGGGCGAATTCAGGCAATTTGACCGATCGGGGCCGTTTGCCATTGCATATGGCCCCCCGGGAAATGCACAATCCTGACCGCCGTCCCGGAAACGGACGGTCTGAACGCCAGAAGCGCCAGCAAGGCGCTGCGTGATCTCGCGGGAGGTAGACATGGGTGATGCCAAGAAGCTGTCCTCGATGGACGCGTCGTTTCTGTATCTGGAAACGCCTGAAATGCCGATGCATGTCGGAAGCATGGCGATCTTCCGACTGCCCGAAAATTACAGCGGCAATTTTTTCGAAGAGTTCAAGGCGATAATCGCCTCGCGGCTGCATATCGCGCCGATCCTGAAATCGCGCCTGGAAAAGGCGCCGCTCGACATCGATCATCCCTCATGGGTCGAGGACGACCAGTTCGACATCGATCGCCATATTTTCCGCGGCAGCCTGCCGGCGCCCTATGATCGCGCGACACTGGAGCGCATCGTTGGCTGGATGCACGCCAAGCTTTTGAACCGCGCCCGCCCGCTCTGGGAGTTCTATGTCTTCGAGGGCATGAAGGACAACGAGATCGGGCTGTATTCGAAGATGCATCACGCCTGCATCGACGGCGGTGCCGGCGCGGCGCTGACCAACATGATCTACGATATCTCGCCTGTACCGCGAACGGTCGAGCCGCCGACCGCCAAGGCCAAAATCGGGCAGGAGCCCCGCGACATCGCGGCCAACCTGATCGATTCCTATCAGCAGCTCTGGCGTCAGCCGTTCGACGGTTCCACCGCGCCGAAGAGCATCGAGCTACCCCGTTCCGGCAAGAGCGATCTCGGGTCGATCCTGTTCGACAATGCGATGTTCCAGATCGAAAGCGCGGTAAAATTCGCCGGCAGCATCCCGACGATGCTCAAGAGCGTCTCCGACGTGATGGGCAAGATTTCCGATCCGAAGTCGCGCGACAGCATCGCCAGCATGGTGTCGCCCTCGACCATCCTGAACAAGGCGATTTCGTCGGAGCGCAGCTTTGCCGGCACCTCGATCTCGCTGACGCGGGCCAAGGCGCTCGCCAAGCAATCCGGCGGCAAGCTCAACGATGTCGTGCTCGCGCTCTCGTCCGGCGTGGTTCGCCGCTATTTGCTTGAGCAGGGCGCGCTGCCGACCAAGTCGATGACGGCGGCGGTGCCGATCTCGCTGCGCGAAGAGGGCAATACCGACGCCAACAACCAGGTGTTCGGCATGATCTGTTCGATCGCCACCGATGTCGAGGACCCGAAGGCGCGGCTCGAGGCGATCATCGCCCAATCCACCAGATCCAAGGAAATGTCGCATCCGCTCCGTGCCTTGATGCCGCAGGTCTCCAACATCTCGATGCTGGGCGCGCCGATCCTGGTCCAGATCCTGGCGCTGCTGTACAGCCGCTCCAGCCTGTCGGACGTGCTGCCGCCGGCGGCCAATATCACGGTCTCCAACGTGCCGGGGCCGCGCCAGACCCTCTACGCGGCGGGCGCGGAGTTGTTGCACATCTTCCCGGTGTCGATCTCGACCCACGGGCTTGCCCTCAACATCACCGTGCAAAGCTATCGCGACCAGCTCGATTTCGGCTTCATCGCCGGAGCCAACATCATTCCCCATGTCCAGGTGTTGTGCGACATGCTGCCGCTCGAATTTGAAGCGCTGGAAGCGGCGTTTGCGCCGCCGTCCGATATCACCAGCGCGGCTGAATAGGGACCAACGATGATCGAGATGCCGCCGCTGCGGTTCGCCCAGACGAACGGAATTCGCATGGGCTACTATGAGGCGGGCCCGAAGACCGACACGCCGCCGCTCGTGCTCTGCCACGGCTGGCCGGAGATCGCGTTCTCCTGGCGTCACCAGATCAAGGCGCTCAGCGAGGCCGGCATTCGCGTCATCGCGCCGGACCAGCGCGGTTATGGCGCGACCGACCGGCCCGAGCCGGTCGAAGCCTATGACATGGAGCACCTTACCGGCGATCTGGTCGGGTTGCTCGACGATCTCGGGATCGACAAGGCGATCTTCGTCGGCCACGACTGGGGCGGTTTCATCGTCTGGCAGATGCCGCTGCGGCACCTCGACCGCGTCGCCGGAGTTGTCGGCGTCAACACGCCGCACCTTGACCGGGCGCCGATGGACCCGATCGAGTTGTTCCGCAAGCGGTTCGGCGACAGCATGTACATCGTGCAGTTTCAGGATCCCGCCCGCGAGCCGGATCGAATCTTCGGCAGCCGGGTCGAGCAGACTTTCGACGCCTTCATGCGCAAGCCGATTCCACGCAAGGACGACGCGCCGGCAGCGCCGCCGACCGCGGGGGTCGGCGCGTCGCCCAAGGTCAATCTGGCGTTCCCGCAGATGATCGCCGCCTATGATGCGAAGTTCGATCCGCGAACGCCGATCCTCTCGGCGGAGGAAAAGAAAGTGTTCGTCGATACCTTTACCAGCACCGGCTTCACCGGCGGCATCAACTGGTACCGCAACTTCACCCGCAACTGGCAGCGCTGCGAGGGCATCGACCATACCGTGCGGGTACCGTCGCTGATGATCATGGCCGAGAACGACCAGGTGCTGCCGCCGTCGGCCGCCGACGGCATGGAGAGGCTCGTTCCCGACCTCGAGAAATACCTGGTCCGCGGCAGCGGCCATTGGACGCAGCAGGAAAAGCCGGAAGAGGTCAGCGCCAAGCTGATCGAATGGCGTAGAAAGCGGTTTGGTTGAAGCGTTTGCCACATCGTCATTGCGAACGAAGCGAAGCAATCCACGGAGCCGCAAAGCAAGTGTGGATTAGCTTCGCTCCTCGCAATGACGGCGAGGGTTCAACAAAGAGGCAGGAGACAATTCGACAATGGCGTCCGGCAACAGACTGAGTCCCATCCCGCATCCGCCGAAGAAGCCCGTGGTCGGCAACATGCTGTCGCTGGATCCGAATGCGCCGGTGCAGGATCTCGTCCGAATGTCCCGGGAGATGGGGCCGATCCTGTGGCTGGACATGATGGGCGCGCCGCTCGTCATCGTCTCCGGCCACGATCTGGTCCACGAACTCTCCGACGAAAAGCGCTTCGACAAGGCGGTGCGCGGTTCGCTGCGCCGGGTGCGCGCGGTCGGCGGCGACGGCCTGTTCACCGCCGATACCAGCGAGCCGAACTGGAGCAAGGCGCACAACATCCTGCTGCAGCCGTTCGGCAATCGCGCGATGCAGTCCTATCACCCGAGCATGGTCGACATCGCCGAACAGCTGGTGAAGAAATGGGAACGGCTCAATGCCGATGAGGAAATCGACGTCGTCCACGACATGACGGCGCTGACGCTCGACACCATCGGCCTGTGCGGCTTCGACTACCGTTTCAATTCGTTCTACCGGCGCGACTACCATCCGTTCGTGGAATCGCTGGTCCGTTCGCTCGAGACCATCATGATGACCCGCGGGCTGCCGCTGGAAAATCTCTGGATGCAGAAGCGGCGACGGATGCTGGCGGAGGACGTCGCCTTCATGAACCGGATGGTCGACGAGATCATCGCGGAGCGGCGCCGGAGCGCGGAAGACGCCGAGGGCAAGAAGGACATGCTCGGCGCCATGATGACCGGCGTCGACCGCGCCACCGGCGAGCAGCTCGACGACGTGAATATCCGCTACCAGATCAACACCTTCCTGATCGCGGGCCACGAGACCACCTCGGGCCTGTTGTCGTGCACGATCTATGCGCTGCTGAAGCATCCCGAGGTGCTGAAGAAGGCCTATGAGGAAGTCGATCGGGTGCTCGGCCCCGATACCGACGCGCGGCCGACCTATCAGCAGGTCACCCAGCTCACCTACATCACGCAGATCCTGAAGGAGGCATTGCGGCTGTGGCCGCCGGCGCCGGCCTATGGCATCGCGCCGCTGAAGGACGAGGTGATCGGCGGCAAGTACAAGCTCCGAAAGAACACGTTCATCACCGTGCTGGTGATGGCGCTGCACCGCGACCCCAGCGTGTGGGGTCCGAATCCCGACGCGTTCGATCCGGAGAATTTCAGCCGGGAGGCGGAGGCCGCCCGTCCAGTCAATGCCTGGAAGCCGTTTGGCAACGGCCAGCGCGCCTGCATCGGCCGCGGTTTCGCGATGCATGAGGCAGCACTGGCGATCGGCATGATCCTGCAGCGCTTCAAGCTGATCGATATCCACCGCTACCAGATGGCGCTGAAGGAAACGCTGACGATCAAGCCCGACGGCTTCAGGATCAAGGCGCGGCCGCGCGCCGACCGGGATCGCGGCGCTTTCGCTGGCGGCACGGCTGCGGTCGCGGCCGGCGCGACGGCGCCCCGCGCGCGAACGCGTCCCGGCCACAACACGCCGCTGCTCGTGCTTTACGGGTCCAACCTCGGCACCGCGGAGGAACTGGCGACGCGCGTCGCCGATCTCGCCGAGGTCAACGGCTTCGCCACAAAACTCGCGCCGCTCGACGAGTTCGCCGGGAAATTGCCGGAGCAGGGCGGTGTGATGATCTTCTGCGCCTCCTACAACGGCGTGGCGCCCGACAACGCCACCCAATTCGTCAAATGGCTCGGCGGCGATCTACCAAAGGACGCGCTGGCCAAGGTGCGTTACGCGGTGTTCGGCTGCGGCAATAGCGACTGGGCCGCGACCTACCAGTCGGTGCCCCGGAACATTGACGAACAGATGGCCGCGCACGGCGCGCGCAGCGTCTATCCACGCGGCGAGGGCGATGCCCGCAGCGACCTCGACGGCCACTTCGAGAAATGGTTCGCGGCGGTGGCGCCGGCGGCATCGAAGGAATTCGGCCTGGAGTCGAATTTCAGCCGCAACGCCGACGACGCGCCGCTCTACGCCATCGAACCGGTGGCGCCGGTGGCGGTGAACGCGATCGTCGCGCTCGGCGGCGTGTCGCCGATGAAGGTGCTGGTCAATTCGGAGCTGCAAAACAAGGCCGGCGCCCATCCCTCCGACCGGTCGACGCGGCATGTCGAGGTGCAGTTGCCGGCGAACGTCAGCTATCGCGTCGGCGACCATCTCAGCGTGGTGCCGCGCAACGATCCGGCGCTGGTCGATGCCGTGGCACGCCGCTTCGGCTTCCTGCCGGCCGACCAGATCCGCCTCAAGGTCGCCGAGGGCCGTCGCGCGCAATTGCCGGTCGGCGATGCCGTCTCGGTCGGGCAGCTCCTGACGGACTTCGTCGAGTTGCAGCAGGTCGCGACCCGCAAGCACATCCAGATCATGTCGGAGCACACGCGCTGCCCGGTGACCAAACCGAAATTGCTGGCCTTGGTCGGCGACGACGATACGTCGAGCGAACGCTATCGCGCCGAGGTGCTCGGCAAGCGCAAGTCGGTGTTCGACCTGCTGGAGGAATTTCCCGCGTGCGAACTGCCGTTTCACGCCTATCTCGAAATGCTCTCGCTGCTGGCGCCGCGCTATTACTCGATTTCGTCCTCGCCCTCGACCGATCCCGCGCGGTGCAGCGTCACCGTCGCCGTGGTCGATGCTCCCGCGAGTTCAGGGCACGGGGTCTTCAAGGGCGTCTGCTCGAACTATCTCGCGGGCCGCCGCGGTGGCGACACCGTCCACGCCACGATTCGGGAGACCAAGGCCGGCTTCCGCCTGCCCGACGACTCCAAGGTACCGATCATCATGGTCGGCCCCGGCACAGGTTTGGCGCCGTTCCGCGGTTTCCTGCAGGAACGCGCCAGCCGCAAGGCCGGGGGCGCGAGCCTCGGCCCGGCCATGCTGTTCTTCGGCTGCCGGCATCCTGAACAGGACTATCTCTATGCCGAGGAGTTGAAGGCCTTCGCCGCCGACGGCGTCGCCGAACTGCACACGGCGTTCTCGCGTGCGGAAGGGCCCAAGACCTATGTGCAGCACCTGGTCGCCGCGCAGAAGGAAAAGGTCTGGAGCCTGATCGAACAGGGTGCGATCGTTTACGTCTGCGGCGACGGCGGCAAGATGGAGCCTGACGTCAAGGCCGCACTGGTCGCGATCTATCGCGAAAAAGCCGGCGCCGACGCCAATGCCGGACAGCGCTGGATCGACGACCTCGGCACGAAGAACCGCTACGTGCTCGACGTCTGGGCCGGCGGGTAACCCTCAACTGTCCTCGCATGATTCCGTGGGTAAAGATCGACACCGCGCGCATTCCCGACACCGACGGCGAACTGCGCCTGATGCAGCGTGGCGCTGAGTTCTCGATCATGCTTGGAACCAACGAGTTGATGAACAGCCGTCTCTCGGGCTCCGAGGCCGCGCTTGCCACGCTTGCGGCAAGGAAAATCGAAACGGTCAAGGCGCCGCATGTGTTGATCGGCGGATTGGGCATGGGTTTTACCCTTCGCGCCGCGCTCGCCGTGCTCGGAAGTAAGGCGCAGATCGTGGTGGCCGAACTGGTGCCTGCCGTCGTCGCCTGGGCGCGTGGCCCGATGGCCGAAATTTTCGGCGACAGCCTCAGCGATACCCGTGTCAGCATTCGGGAGGTGGACGTTGCGCAGGTGATCGAAAGACATCCACTCACGTTCGATGCGATCCTGCTTGACGTCGATAACGGTCCGGAAGGGCTCACCCGCAAAGCCAATGATGCATTGTACGACATACCCGGGCTCAAAATAGCTCATACCGCGCTGCGGCGAGGCGGCGTGCTCGCAGTCTGGTCGTCTGGGCCGAATTCGAAATTCTCGAAATACCTTCGCCAGGCCGGGTTCGCCGTGAACGAAGTGGCCATCCGCGCCACCGGAAGAGACGGCGGCGCGCGCCACATGATCTGGATAGCGACGAAGGAGCCTACGCAGCTTTCGCCGCAGCCCGATGGGCGTGCTCATCGATCGCATCGATGATCTCCGGCCACATCGGAATCGGCAGCGCGTGCCCCATGCCTTCGATCATCAGGAGCTTGGCGCCGGGTATCGAGGCCGCGGTGTCCTTGCCGCCCTCCGGGCGCACCAGCGGATCGACGGTGCCGTGGATCACCAGCGTCGGGGCTTTCACGCTGCGCAGCCGTTCCTTGCGGCTGCCGGAGGCGAGGACCGCACGGAGCTGTCGGCCGACGCCGGCCGGGTTGAGCCCGCGGGCGTAGGTGCGCTCGGCGCGCGAACGGTCGAGCGCTTCATCCTCGGGGAAGGAGCCCACGCGAAGGACCTTCCAGTTTTTTGCAAACCGTTCGAAGTACTCTTCCCTGGTGGCTGGCGGGGGCGCCATCAGCGCGGCGGCGGCTTCGCGGGTCGGCTGCGGGAGTCTTGGATTGCCCGTGGTCGACATGATCGAGGTCAGCGAACGCACCCGCTGCGGAAACGAGATCGCGATCTCCTGGGCGATCATGCCGCCCATCGACGCGCCGACCAGATGCGCCGACTTGATGCCGAGCACATCCATCAGCCCGACGGTATCCCTGGCCATGTCGAGCAGCGTGTAGGGCGCGGCAACTGGAATTTTCAGGAACCGCAGCTTGAGCAACTCGACCGCGGTCAGGCGCTTGCCTCCCGTCAGTTTGGTGGATTTGCCGATATCGCGGTTGTCGAACCGGATGACGCGAAACCCGCGCGCCGCGAGCCTGCGGCAGAAATCGTCGTCCCAATGGATCATCTGGGCGGCCAGTCCCATGATCAGCAGCAGCGGCTCGGCGTTGGTGTCGCCGAATATTTCGTAGCAAATGTCGATGCCGTTGGCGCGGGCGATCTGTGGAGGCTGGTGGGCGAGTGGGTTCACTTGGGCAATCCCCTGATGGTACCGGGATGACACAATGGTATGGCATGATTTTGGATATCGAAGAAGGCATTGCGATGTTCCGGAGGTCGCAATCGTCAGGTTGACCGGCCGCAGCAACGGTGTTGGTATGGCGGAAACGGGCGCGTGCGGACGGCACGCGCTACCGCAGGCAGGAGGGCGCCAAATGGCCGACAAGAGCAACGACCCGGTCGCGATCTGGCAAAACATGATCGGGGAAATGGAGAAGGGCCTCAATTCCTTCTCCAATCAGGCCATGACATCGCCGGAATTCTCGAAGGTGATGAACCAGGTCGGCGGTGCGACGGCGGGCGCGCAAAAGCAGTTCGGCGAACTGATGGAGAAATATCTCATCGGCATGAACCTGCCGAGCCGGGCGCAGATGGTCGGGATGGCCGAGCGGCTGCAAGCGATCGAAGGCCAGCTGAACGAGATCAAGGCGCTGTTGCATCAGGTCAGTCACAATTCGGCGGCCCCCGATGGCGGCTACGGTGCGCCCAGGCCGCCGCGCACCAAACGCCCTTCACCGGAGGGAGAGAAAAAATGAACGCACCCGCAGGCCTCGACCTCGCCTCGATCCCGGACCGGATCCAGTCCGAGGTGCAGCGCGCCATCCAGCGCAGCATCAAGGGCGTCGAATATATATCGAGCTCCGGCCCGTCGCTGGGATCGACGCCCAAGGACATCCTGCATGTCCGTGGCACCATGAACCTCTATCACTACCGGCCGATGACCGACGAAATCTACCGCGTGCCGATCCTGATCGTGATGGCAACCACCAATCGCGGCTACATCCTGGACATGATACCCGGCCAGAGCTTCATCGAGTTTCTGCTGAAGCGCGGCTACGACGTCTACATGCTGGACTGGACCCCGCCGAAGCCGGAAGAGAAATCGCTGGGGATGGCGGACTACGTCCTCGACTTCATTCCGGACTGCATCCGCCGCGTGCAGCAGGATTCCGGCGAGACCGACGTCAGCGTGATCGGCTATTGCTTCGGCGGCGTGCTGTCGCTGCTCTACGGCTCGATCTTCAACGACGGACCGATGAAGAACCTGATCTGCTTCACCACGCCGATCGATTTTCGCGAAATGAAGCTGTTCGCCAATTTCGCGGACCGGCGCTATTTCGACGTCGACCGCCTGGTCGACAGCGTCGGCAATGTGCCGCCTGAAATGATCCTGTCGTCGTTCGAGATGCTGCGACCGGCGTCGCGCGCGGTCAGCCAGGCGCAATTGTGGGAGAACATCTGGAACGACGAGTTCGTCAAGTCCTACCGGATGTTCGACCGCTGGGCCACCGACACGCTGCCGCTGGCCGGCGAGTATTTCCGCGACATCACCAAGGACCTGATGTGGGACAACAAGCTCTACAACGGCAGCATGTCGGTCGGCGGGCGCACGGCGGATATTGCGAATATCAAAGTGCCGATCCTGCATGCGGTGGCCGAGCACGATCACATTGTGCCGTATGAGGCGGCAAAACACCTGATCGCCAAGGTCGGCTCTTCGGACAAGCAAGAGGTGATGCTGAAAGGCGGTCACGTCAGCCTGGTCGCCGGTGCCAATGCGATCAAGCGGCTGTGGCCGAAACTGGACAACTGGCTAGGTGAAAGATCGATATGAGTGAAACCCGTTCCTACCCGCGGCACGTCAAGACCGATGCCGGCGATATTGAGTTCCGCCTGATGGCCCGTGCGGACGAGGCCGCCGTGCTCGCTTTTGCGCAGAAACTCCCGACCCACGATTTGCTGTTCCTGCCGCGCAACATCAGCCAGCCGAAGGTGCTGTCGGCCTGGATCGTGGAGATCGAGCGCGGCGCGATCAAGAGCTTGCTGGCGCTTAAGGCGGGGACCGTGGTCGGCTGCGGCACGCTGGTGCGCGACCCGCATTCCTGGTCGCCGCATGTCGGCGAGATACGCATGGTGGTTTCGCTCGATGTCCGCGGGCAGGGCGTCGGCCGGGCGCTGTCGCAGGAAACGTTCGCGCTGGCGCTCGGCGAAGGCCTGGAAAAGCTGTCGGTGCAGATGACGGTCGACCAGCAGGCGGCGATCACGCTGTTCGAGAGCCTCGGCTTCAAGGCCGAGGCGCTGCTGCGCGATCACGTCCGCGATGTCGATGGCAAGAAGCATGATATCGTCGTGCTCGGGCACAACGTGGCGCAGGTCCGGGCCCAGCTGGAAGCCTATGGGCTGCCCGGGGCGGTCCAGCATTAGGGCTGGCGTGGCTTTCGCCGGTTCCGCGTGCATTCGCTTAACAATCAGGCTAATCACGAAATAGTGATATCGCGATGCAACATCATTGTTGCGTCGCACAATTAACTATGGCACAACGATCTCGCCCCGGGCCACACCGGACGGGGTGAGCCCATAGCTCAAACCTGAGGATGGAGAGACCCCCATGACCACCGAAACCAATGCCGTGCTGAATACCGTCAAGGAAGCTTTCGCGCCCGTCACCGAGGCGTTCACCAAGCTCCAGAATTTGGAAGTTCCGGAAGCCGCCCGTGATTTCGTGAAGAAGCAGACCGAGACCGCCAAGGTTCGCGCCGCCGACCTCCATGCCGGTTCCGAGAAGGTGACCGCCGCGATCGAGACCGCCGTTGCCGGTTCGGTCACCGAGGCCGCCAAGATCAGCCGCAATATCCAGCATGCGCTCTATCAGGACGCGGAAGCGTTCTTCGCCGGCATCGACAAGCTGGCTTCGGCCAAGTCGCTGAGCGAAGCTGCCCAGATCCAGTCGGACATGGTCCGCGCGCGCGGCGAAGTTCTCGTCTCGCGGGCAAAGGCCACCACCGAATATCTCGGCAAGCTCGTTGCCGACGGCGCCAAGACCGCGCAGGACAACTTCTCCAAGGTCTACAGCAAGACCGCCTGATTGCGATCTGCCTGACGACCGCTCTGTGAAAGGCCCGCTTCGGCGGGCCTTCCTTTTGATGCGCCGTTCGATTTGTGCGCTTACCCTCACCTCCATCATTCCGGGATGCGCCTCTTGGCGCAGACCTGGAATCCATGCTCCCGATGGTGGTCATGGATTCCGGGCTCGCCGCTTCGCAACGCCCCACATATGACGGCGGTGGATGTGTCGCGCTATGATCGGGACCAACGCCGCTCTGAAAGCCCGTCATGTCCGTTCCCGGCACCTTCTCGTTCGACGCCCCCGGCGATGCCGCGCGCGCCGCCGAGTTGCGGCGCGTGAAGTGGCTTGCCACGCTGGTGCTGGCCGCGACCTTCCTGCTGTTCCTCGCGGCGAAGGCATTGCAGCTGCTGCATCCGGTCTTCGGCTTCATCGCCGCCTTCGCCGAAGCCGCCACCATCGGCGGCCTCGCCGACTGGTACGCCGTCGTGGCGCTGTTCCGCCGGCCGTTGGGCCTGCCGATCCCGCACACCGCGATCATCCAGAGCAACCAGCAGCGCATCGCGGACAAGCTCGGCGAATTCATCGAGGTGCATTTTCTGGAAGCAGCGCCGGTCGAAGCCAAGCTGCGCCAGATCGATTTCGGCGCGTTCATCGCCGACTGGCTGCGCGATCGCAAGCGCAGCGGCGACCTCGCCCGCTTTGCGCTGCGGCTGCTGCCGGAGGCGTTCTCCGCGACCGAGACCTCCGGACTGACGACCTTCATCACCCGCCGCGTCACTTCGCAGCTGATGGCGATCGATCTCGCGCCGCTCGCTGCCGGCACGCTGCGCGGCTTTGTCAGCGAAGGGCGGCATCAGGGATTGCTCGACGATATCCTGCGCGTGGCACACCGGTCGCTGACTGAGCCGGAAACCATGGCGGTGATCCGCGAGAAAATTCGCGGCGAACTGCCGACGCTCCTGAAACTCTATCGCGCCGACAAATTCCTCGTGAACCGGATCGTCGCGTCCGCCACAACGTTCTTCGAGGAAGTGCGCAACGATCCGCAACATCCGTTCCGCGGCGAATTCGACCGCCTGCTGCTGTCGTTCGTGGATCGGCTTGGCGGCGACCAGGCTTTCGCCAGCCGAATCGACGGCCTGAAGCGCGATCTGCTGGCGCGGCCGGAGCTTGGCGATCTCGCGCGCAACATCTGGTCGAACGCGCGTTCGTTCATCGAACGCAGCGCGTCGGGCGAGACCCAGGTGTTGCAGCAGCACCTTGCCCGCATGTTGGCCGAAGCCGGCGAGGCGCTGGCCGGGGATGCGGATCTTCGGGCGGAGATCAACCAGGGGCTGGTTGCCGTGCTCCGCACCGTCGTCGCCGAGCAGAAGAGCGGTGTTTCGACCTTCATCGCCGATCAGGTCAAGGCATGGGACATGGGACAGCTGATCTCGCTGATCGAGATCAATATCGGCCGCGACCTGCAATACATCCGCTTCAATGGCTCGCTGATCGGCGGGCTCGCCGGATTGGCGCTCTATACCCTCGAGTACCTGCTGCGGCTGTTGTGACTAATTCATCACGTCAATGCTTTTAGTTATCCAAGGGATGAGCTGGCCGGCTTGAAAGAACAAAACTGGTTCCTTAGCTTTTGCAGAGTTTGTTGCGTTGCGGAACGATTCCAGGAGATTGATGTCTACCTATTGATCTATTGGCCGGCTGCCGCGACGTAAGGGGCCGGCCCCGAGAGGAGAACCGATGTCCGTTGCTGCGCAGACGCTTCGCCCGCCGTCCAGAGCCCTGATGTTCCTGGAGGGGCGCGCCATTTCCGAACTGGGTGCTTTTGTTGGCGCTCTTCCGCTTCTGAGCCTGGCGCCGAAGGGCGACGGCCACCCGGTGCTGGTGCTGCCCGGACTGGTCGCCTCCGACACCTCGACACGACCGCTGCGCAGCTTCCTGCGCAATCGCGGTTATGCCGTGAGCGGCTGGCGGCAGGGACGAAATCTCGGCCTGCGCCACGGCGTTCAGGACGCCATGGTCGACCTGGTCCAGGAACTGAACGAGACGCATGGCCGCAAGGTCAGCCTGGTCGGCTGGAGTCTCGGCGGTCTCTATGCGCGGCAGCTTGCCAAGATGCTGCCGGATCGAGTGCGCTCGGTGATCACGCTCGGCAGCCCGTTTGCGAGCGGCCCAAAGGCGACCAATGCCTGGCGCGTCTATGAAATGGCCAGCGGCCGTCGCGCCGACGAGGGGGATGAACGTTTCGGCGGATCGCTGGCGAGTGCGCCGCCGATGCCGACCACCGCGATTTTCAGCCGCAGCGACGGCATCTGCGCCTGGCAAGGCTGCCGCGAGCAGGTGTCCTCGCTGTCCGAAAGCATCGAGGTCGAAAGCAGCCATTGCGGTATGGGTCATCATCCCGCGGTGGTTTATGCCGTCGCCGATCGCCTGGCGCAGCCGGAAGGCAAGTGGGCGCCGTTCGACCGCGGCGGCTGGCGCAGCCTGGTCTATCCCGATCCGAACAGGTGACCATCAACGTGGCGAGTTCCGATCACCTCGCCCCGCCTGTGGTCGCAAGCGGCGCGGGGCGAGTGAGAAGACGATCGGCGTTGTCGTGAATCCGAAAAACGCGGTATGGCTTGACGCATGCCGCAGCCGCTTGCCCGGATCGTCGAACAGCTCAAGCGCGAACCCTCGCGCACCGGCTCGATCGTCATCACCGTGTTCGGCGATGCCATCGTGCCGCGCGGCGGCTCGGTCTGGCTCGGCACGCTGCTGGAATTTTTCAACCAACTCGACATCGACAGTGGCGTGGTGCGCACCGCGATGTCGCGGCTGGCCGCCGACGGCTGGCTCGAGCGCGAAAAGGTCGGCCGCAACAGTTTCTATCGGCTGGCGAACAAGGGCCGGCAAACCTTTGCCGCCGCGACCCGGCACATCTACGATCCACCGCCCTCCGGGTGGACCGGCCGCTTCGAATTGCTGCTGATAGGCAATGGCGAGGATCGCGACGCCTCGCGCGAAGCGCTCAGGAATGCCGGGTTCGGCAGTCCGCTGCCCGGCGTCTGGATCGCGCCGTCCGGTGTTCCCGTGCCGGACGAAGCCGCGGCCGCGATCCGCCTCGAGATATCGGCCGAGGACGACAGCGGGCGGCGGTTGTTGCGCGAAAGCTGGCCGCTGGAAAGCATTGCCGATGCCTATCTGAAATTCATCAAGACGTTTGAGCCGTTATGCGGCTGGATCGGCGGTCGCCAAAAGCTGGGAGACGCCGACGCCTTCACCGCGCGGGTCCTGCTGATCCACCATTACCGCCGCGTCGTCCTGCGCGACCCGCTGCTGCCGACCGCATTGCTGCCGGCGGATTGGCCGGGCAGGGCGGCCCGCCGGCTCTGTGGCAAACTCTATCGCGGCCTGCTTCCTGCGTCCGAACAATGGCTTGACCGCCATGCGAGCAACCAGGACGGGCCGCTGCCGAAGGTCGGCGTGCAGCTTTCACGCCGGTTTGAGGAAGTGTAAATATGTTACAAAAAACATTTACAATTTGATATTTTTGATATAGATCAAATCCAACGATATCCGGGAGGACGGCGATGTATACGCAGGCGCTGAACACGGTTGATGCCGACGACCGCCCGATCGAGGACGCCGCCCGGGCCGGGCAATTCCAGGCGCGCATCGACGCCGACGATCGCATCGAGCCGAACGACTGGATGCCGGCGGCCTATCGCAAGACGCTGACGCGGCAGATTTCCCAGCACGCGCATTCCGAAATCGTCGGCATGCTGCCCGAGGGCAACTGGATCACCCGGGCGCCGTCGCTGCGCCGCAAGGCCGCGCTGCTGGCGAAGGTCCAGGACGAGTGCGGCCACGGGCTCTATCTCTACGCCGCCGCCGAGACGCTCGGCACCTCGCGCGAGGAACTGGTCGACCTGATGCTGGCCGGCAAGGCCAAATATTCCTCGATCTTCAATTACCCCACGCTGACCTGGGCTGATATCGGCGCGATCGGCTGGCTGGTCGACGGCGCTGCGATCATGAACCAGATTCCGCTGTGCCGTTGTTCCTACGGTCCCTATGCCCGCGCGATGATCCGCGTCTGCAAGGAAGAATCCTTTCATCAGCGCCAGGGTTTCGAGATCATGGTGACGCTGTCGCGCGGCACCGAGGAACAGAAGGCGATGGCGCAGGGCGCGCTCGATCGCTGGTGGTGGCCGGTGCTGATGATGTTTGGCCCGCCCGACCAGGCGAGCCAGCACAGCGACACCTCGACCAAATGGAAGATCAAGCGCTTCTCCAATGACGAACTGCGCCAGAAATTCGTCGACGCCACCGTGCCGCAGGCGCGGTTCCTGGGACTGACGATTCCTGATCCCGGCATGAAGCAGAACGCCGCAGGTAACTGGGAATACAGCCCGATCGTCTGGGAAGAATTTCACCAGGTACTGGCCGGCAACGGCCCGTGTAATCGCGACCGGCTGGCGGCGCGGCGCAAGGCGCATGAGGACGGCGCCTGGGTGCGCGAGGCGGCGCAGGCCTATGCCGAAAAACGCCGCCAGCGGTCCGCCCTGCAGGCCGCCGAGTAGGGAGATCACGATGGCCACACCGAACATGCCGCTCTGGGAAGTTTTCATCCGCAGCCGCAACGGGCTGGCGCACAAGCACGTCGGCTCGCTGCACGCCACCGACGCGACGCTGGCGCTGCAGGCTGCGCGCGACATCTACACCCGCCGCGGTGAGGGGCTGTCGATCTGGGTGGTGCCGTCGAATGCGATCACCGCCTCCGATCCGTCCGAGAAGGGCATGATGTTCGAGCCGGCAGAATCCAAGATCTACCGGCATCCGACTTTCTACGACGTGCCTGACGAAGTCGGGCATATGTGATTCTGTTCCGTGATTGCGAGCGAAGCGGAGATTCCATGGGGCCACAAAGGAAGTATGGATTGCTTCGTCGCTTCGCTCCTCGCAACGACGAACTCTGGAAAGACTAACATGGCCGCGGCTTCCATCTCCGTCGCTGAAACCCCGCTGGTGCTCTATCTCCTGCGCCGCGCCGACGATGCGCTGATCCTGGGCCACCGGCTGTCGGAATGGTGCGGCCATGCGCCGGCGCTCGAAGAGGACATGGCGCTTGCCAATATGGGGCTCGACCTGCTCGGCCAGGCCCGCGAACTCTACGGCTACGCCGCCAAGGTCGAGGCCAAGGGCAACGACGAAGACAAGTTCGCGTATCTGCGCGATGTCAGGCAGTACCGTAACCTGCTGCTGCTGGAACAGCCGAACGGCGATTTCGCGCGCACCATGGTGCGGCAGTTCTTCTATGCCGGTTTTGCCGACCTTTATTGGCGCGCGATGATGCGGTCGGGCGATCCGACCTTGGCCGCGATCGCTGCGAAATCCGAAAAGGAAAGCGCCTATCATGTCAGGCACTGCTCGGAATGGATCGTGCGTCTCGGCGACGGCACCGAGGAAAGCCACCGCCGCGCCCAGACCGCGATTGACGATCTCTGGGCCTTTACCGGCGAGATGTTCGAGGTCGATGACAGCGAACGCGGGTTGATCGATTCCAGCATCGCCGCCGACCCCGCGACACTGCGCGCGCCATGGCTCAAGACGGTATCCGAGGTCGTGGACGAAGCGACGCTCGCCTTACCCAAGAGCAATTGGATGCAGCAGGGTGGCCGCAGCGGCCGGCACAGCGAGCATCTCGGTCATCTCCTCAGCGAGTTGCAATCGATGCAGCGGACCTTTCCGGGGGCGACATGGTAGGTGCCCCAACCGGCGACGCCGACCTGCGCCGGCGCGCATGGGCCGCCGCGGCGCAGGTGGTCGATCCCGAAATCCCCGTGCTGACCATCGCCGATCTCGGTGTGCTGCGCGAGGTCGCGGTCAGCGACGGCCATGTCGAGGTCGCGATCACGCCGACCTATTCGGGTTGTCCCGCGATGAACATGATCGCGCTGGAGATCGAACTGGCGCTGGAGCGCGAAGGTATTCGGAAGCCGAAAATCCGCACCGTGCTGTCGCCGGCCTGGACCACCGACTGGATGAGCGAGGACGGCCGAAGAAAACTCCGGGAATATGGCATCGCGCCACCGCAGGCGGGAAGCGGTCGTCGCGCGCTGTTCGGTGTGCAGCAGGTCGAATGTCCGCAATGCGGCTCCGAAAATACCGAGCTACTGTCCGAATTCGGCTCGACCTCCTGCAAGGCACTGTGGCGCTGCAAGAGCTGTCGTGAACCGTTCGACTATTTCAAGTGTCACTGAGCATGTCTTTAGCGCCGCGTTTTCATCGTCTCGCCGTCAGTAATCTGCGCCGTGAATCTCCCGACGCGGTGTCGCTGACGTTTGCGATTCCGAAAGAGCTTGCGGGTGATTACAGCTTTGCGCCCGGCCAGTACCTGACCTTGCGCACGACCATGGACGGCGAGGAAGTGCGCCGTTCCTATTCGATCTGCTCCGGCCCCGATGACGGCGAACTGCGGATTGCCGTGAAGAAGGTCGATGGCGGCGCGTTCTCGAGCTGGGCCGCCGACGAACTGAAAGCCGGCGACGAACTCGACGTGATGACGCCGACCGGTCGATTCGGCGTCGCGCCGGCGCCCGATGCAGCACGGGTCTATATCGGCTTCGCCGCGGGTTCCGGTATCACCCCCATTCTTTCGATCGTGAAGGGCGTGCTGGCGCGCGAGCCGCAAAGCCGGTTCTTCCTGTTCTACGGCAACCGTTCGACGGCGGGCATGCTGTTTCGCGAAGCGCTGGAGGAATTGAAAGACCGCTTCCTGCAGCGGTTCGCGGTTTTCCACGTCATCTCCGGCGAGGAACAGGACATTCCGATCCTGCACGGCCGGCTCGACGGCGAAAAGGTGAGGGTGCTGCTGCGCTCGCTGGTGCCGGCCGCGAGCGTCGACCATGTCTTCATCTGCGGTCCGACCGGCATGAGCGACGACATCGAGGCGACCTGCCGCGAGATCGGCGTTGCCGAGGACCGCATCCATGTCGAGCGCTTCGTCTCCGGGCTCGGCGGCAAGCCGCGGGCCAAGACCATCGTGCCGGCGAGCGCCCCGGCGAAGGCCGTCGCATCGCTGGTCATGGACGGCAAGCGCCGCGAGGTTCCGGTGGCCGACGGCGAATCCATTCTCGACGCGGCGCTGCGCGCCGGCATGGACCTGCCGTTTGCCTGCAAGGGCGGCATGTGCTCGACCTGCCGCGCCAAGCTGGTCGAAGGCGACGCCGAGATGGAAGTGAACTATTCGCTGGAGCCGTGGGAGCTGAAGGCGGGCTTCATCCTCACCTGCCAGGCGCGGCCGGTGTCGGACAAGGTCGTGGTGGATTACGACCACGTGTGAAGAAGCCCAACCTTTGAAGGGTGTGGGATCGTTGACACCCGATGGGCTTCGCCTCATGACTAACGCCTGCAAGAAGCCTGCTTCAACCAGCCCGGCGACAGGGAGACCGCGGTGAACGTCAAGGCCACGCTTTCACCCGATGACCTCGCGCGGGCCTGCGCGGAGGCGATGTGGAAGGAAGACGACGCCAGCAAGGGTCTCGGCATGGAAATTGTCGGGATCGGGCCGGGCGAAGCGACGTTGGCGATGACAGTGCAGCCGCATATGGTCAACGGCCAGCGGATCGCCCATGGCGGCTTCATCTTCACGCTGGCGGATTCGGCGTTCGCCTTTGCCTGCAACAGCCACAACGAGCGCGCCGTCGCCGCGCAGGGCAACATCACCTTCATCCGGCCGGGCAAGCTCGGCGACAGGCTGGTGGCAACCGCGCGGGAAATCTCGCGCAGCGGACGCTCCGGCATCTACGACGTCCGCGTCACCGCCGGTGACGTCGTAATCGCCGAATTCCGCGGCCATTCCCGCGTGGTCGGCGGCGCCTGGCTGCCGGCGGCCGAGACCGATAGCAAGCAAAAATAGACCGATCGGGGAAACGCGCGATGGTTTCGACAAAACTCGGGAGCAGTGGATATCGCGCCGAGACCGACGCGGCGGAGCGGGCATCGCGCGACGAAATCGTGGCGCTACAAACCAAACGTCTGGCCTGGTCGCTGCGGCACGCCTACGACAATGTCGCGCATTACAAGAAGGCCTTCGACAAGGCCGGGGCGCATCCGTCCGATTTCAGGCAGCTCTCCGATCTCTCGAAATTTCCGTTCACGGTCAAAGCCGACCTGCGCGACAACTACCCGTTCAACATGTTCGCGGTGCCGCGCGAAAGGCTGGTGCGCGTCCATGCTTCCTCAGGCACGACGGGCAAGCCGATCGTGGTCGGCTACACCCGGGCCGATATCGAGATGTGGTCGGAGGTGATGGCGCGCTCGATCCGCGCTGCCGGCGGCCGCACCGGCATGATCATGCATAACGCCTATGGCTACGGGCTATTCACGGGCGGTCTCGGTGCGCATTACGGCGCGGAGCGGCTCGGTTGCACGGTGGTGCCGATTTCCGGCGGCATGACCGAACGTCAGGTGCAACTGATCAACGACTTCAGGCCGGACATCATCACGGTGACGCCGAGCTACATGCTGGCGATCCTGGACGAGTTCAAGAAACAGGGCCTCGATCCGCGCAAGTCGTCGCTGAAGTTTGGCATCTTCGGCGCCGAACCCTGGACCAATGCGATGCGGGTCGAGATCGAACAGGCCTTCGACATGGACGCCACCGACATCTATGGCCTGTCGGAAGTGATCGGTCCCGGCGTCGCCCAGGAATGCGTGGAAACCAAGGACGGCCTGCATATCTGGGAAGATCACTTCTACCCCGAAGTGATCGACCCCGAGACCGGCAAGGCGTTGCCGGACGGCGAAAAGGGCGAACTGGTTTTCACCTCGCTGACCAAGGAAGCCTTTCCGATCATCCGCTACCGCACCCGCGACCTGACGCGGCTGCTGCCGGGCACCGCGCGGCCGGCCATGCGGCGGATGGAAAAGGTCACCGGCCGTTCCGACGACATGATCATCCTGCGCGGCGTCAACGTGTTCCCGACCCAGATCGAGGAAGCGCTGCTGGCGACCGACTGGTGCGGCGGTCATTTCATCATCGAGCTCTCGCGCGAAGGGCGAATGGACGAGATGACCGTGCTGGCCGAAGCCCGGCCCGAACATTGGGACGGCAGCGGGCTGACGGTGCAGGCCGACAAGGTCGCCGTCTTCATCAAGAACACCGTCGGCATCAGCACGCAGATCAAGGTGGTGGCGCCGGATACGCTGGAGCGTTCGCTCGGCAAGGCCAAGCGCGTCTACGACAAGCGGCCGAAGCAATAGCCTTCACCCCTCATGGACAGGAGGTGCCGACTGCTTCCATTTCACCCGCTTGATGGTGCCGGAAAACGTGAACAGCGACCGTTCACCCGATTTCAGCAGGCCGCGCAGGAAGATCAGCGAGCCGCCGGCACGGGTGATTTCGCCCGAACATTCGACCAGCTCGCCTTCGCACGCGGCGTCGAGGAATTCGCATCCAAACGAAACCGTCACGCCCGGACCCTGCAGCACGGAAGATGCGATCGCAAACAGGCAGTAGTCCGCAAACGCCATGAAGACGCCGCCATGGACGTTGCGCATGCCGTTGAGATGTTTTTGCTCGACCCGGAACGCACATTGCACCCGGCCATTTTCATCCATGCGGTGCCAGAACGGTCCGATGTGGGTCTCGAAATTATCGCGGGTCCAGGTCCGCCAGCCCTTGAATTCGCCCTCGGTTTCGAGGTGCAGATCGGGGCGGCGGTGGAATGCGTTTTTGGGTAGTTCGTTCACGAGAAATGGCCCTTCAATTGGGTGTTTCAGCCCTTAAATCCGATCCGGGGGCGATGTGCAAACACCGATCCCGCAGGGCTCCCCCGCAAAGCACTGGACAGAGCGGAAATGCGCCATAAAAGGCCTTTTCGCCCCCCGTCGATCTTCCTAATAAGAGCCCCATGAACGAACCCCGGATCACCCCTGAAATCGTCGCGAGCCACGGCCTGAAGCCGGACGAGTATCAGCGCATCCTCAAGCTGATCGGGCGGGTTCCGAGCTTCACCGAACTCGGGATCTTCTCGGCGATGTGGAACGAGCACTGCAGTTACAAATCCTCGCGCATCCACCTGCGGGGGCTGCCGACCAAGGCGCCCTGGGTGATCCAGGGGCCCGGCGAGAACGCCGGCGTCATCGATATCGGCGACGGCCAGGCGGTGGTGTTCAAGATGGAGAGCCACAACCATCCGAGCTACATCGAGCCCTATCAGGGAGCGACCACCGGCGTCGGCGGCATCCTGCGCGACGTGTTCACGATGGGCGCGCGCCCGATCGCGTGTCTCAATGCCTTGAGCTTCGGCGCGCCGGAACATCCCAAGACGCGTCATCTTGTCTCCGGCGTGGTGGCGGGCGTCGGTGGCTACGGCAATTCCTTTGGCGTGCCCACCGTCGGTGGGCAAATGCGGTTCCACACCCGCTATGACGGCAACATCCTGGTCAATGCGATGGCGGTCGGCCTCGCCGACACCGACAAGATTTTCTATGCGGCGGCCTCGGGCGTAAACATGCCGATCGTCTATCTCGGCTCCAAGACCGGCCGCGACGGCATCCACGGCGCCTCGATGGCGTCGGCCGAATTCGACGACGATTCCGCCGAGAAGCGGCCGACGGTGCAGGTCGGCGATCCCTTCGCCGAAAAACTGTTGCTGGAGGCCTGCCTCGAAATCATGGCAGCCGACTGCGTGATCGCGATCCAGGACATGGGCGCGGCGGGCCTGACCTGTTCGGCAGTGGAGATGGGCGCCAAGGGCGACCTCGGCGTCGATCTCATTCTCGATCATGTGCCGACCCGCGAGACCGGCATGAGCGCCTACGAGATGATGCT
>Ga0209583_10000138_pt1 | contig 23634 bp, 24 predicted proteins | sample Str014_FD_187201 | JGI IMG/M metagenome (GOLD analysis project Ga0209583, IMG submission 187201) | Freshwater sediment microbial communities in response to fracking from Pennsylvania, USA - Straight Creek_MetaG_SC_2014 (SPAdes) (version 2) | ecosystem: Environmental > Aquatic > Freshwater >... | reverse complement strand
CTGCATGATGACCGGACACCTGATCGTCACCGACGAGGACGCCACGCGCGTGATCACGCTGCGGCGGCCGGAAAAGAAGAACGCGATCACCCAGGACATGTATCGTTCGATGAGCGATGCCATCGACAAGGCGCAGAACAACCCGAATATTCGCTGCATCATCATCACCGGCGGCTCCGGCGTGTTTACCGCCGGCAACGATCTCGAGGATTTCCTGGCCGACGGGACGTCCAGTACCGACACCCCGCGCGCTTCCAACGCGACCAAGTTTCTCTATTCGCTGGCACACAACGTCAAGCCGATCATCGCCGCGGTCGATGGCGTCGCGATCGGGATCGGCTGCACCATGCTGTTCCACTGCGACTATGTGCTGGCCAGCACCACCGCGACCTTCGCGACCCCCTTCATCAACCTCGGGCTGGTTCCGGAGGGTGCGTCCAGCCTGCTGATGCCGCGCGCCATGGGCCACCAGCGCGCCTTCGCCATGCTGGTGATGGGGCGCACCTTCAGCGCCGACGATGCCCGTGTCGCCGGCTTCGTCAATGTCGTGGTGGCGCCCGGCCACACCGAAGCCGAGGCGCGCAAGGTGGCGCGCGAAATCTGCGCGCTGCCGGCGGAAGCCGTGGCGATCTCGCGCAAGCTCCTCAAGCTGCCGCCGGAAGACCTGACCCGCCGGATCGATCAGGAGAGCCATCTGTTCGGCGAACGGATGCGCTCCAAGGAAGCGGTCGCCGCGTTCAAGGCGTTCTTCGCGCGCAAGAGGCGGGCTTGAGGCGGCACCAAATCGATACCATCGGCCGTGTCCGCTCGCCCGCCCGGAAAGCCATGAGACGCCGGCTTAGTCACATCCTCGCAGCGACGGCGCTGGTGACCGCGCTCGCCCTGCCGCCATGCCGGGCGCAGACTGCGAACCCCGTCGAACTGCGCATTCTCGCCATCAACGATTTTCACGGCAACCTTCGCCCGCCGCCGGGCGGAATCGCGATTGCCGATCCCGACGACAAGACCCGAAAGATCACCGTCCCCGCCGGCGGCGCCGAACACATGGCGACGCTCGTCAACGGGCTGCGGCAGGGCAAAACAAACACGATCTTCGTCGCCGCCGGCGACCTGATCGGCGCCAGTCCTTTGCTGTCGGCGATGTTCCATGACGAGCCGACGGTGGAATCGCTGTCGATGATGGGCCTCGAGATCGCCGCGGTCGGCAACCACGAGTTCGATGAGGGCAAGGACGAACTGCTGCGGATGCAGAACGGCGGCTGCCATCCGGTCGACCGATGCCAGGGGCCGCACCCATTTTCCGGCGCCGGGTACCGCTATCTCGCGGCCAGCACGTTCGATCGCAGCACCGGCAAGACCGTGTTTCCTGCCTATGAGATCAGGGAATTCGACGGCATCCCGGTTGGCTTCATCGGCCTGACGTTGAAGGGCACAGCGAACCTGGTCTCGCCGGCCGGCATCACGACGCTCGAATTCCGCGACGAGGCCGAGACCGTGAACGCGCTGGTCGGCGAACTGAAAGCGCGCGGGGTCGAGGCCATCGTCGTGCTGATCCATGAAGGCGGCACGCCGGCCGGCGATTACAACGAATGCCCGGGAATTTCAGGCGCGATCGTCGACATCGTCAAAAAATTCGATCGCGCGGTCGACGTCGTCGTCAGCGGCCACACCCACCGCGCCTATGTCTGCGAGATCGACGGCCGGCTGGTCACCTCGGGCGACAAATACGGCACCATCGTCACTGCGATCGACCTCAGGCTCGACCCGGCGACCCGCGACGTCATCAGCGCCAGGGCCGACAACACCATCGTTCGAACCTCGCTCGCAAAGGATTCCGGACAGACCGCGCTGCTGGAATCCTATGACCGGTTCGCCGCGCCGATCGCCAACCGTCCGGCGGGATCGGTGACGCAAACCCTGTCGCGCACGCCGAACGAGGCCGGCGAGAGCCCGCTCGGCGATCTCATCGCCGATGCCCAACTCGCGGCGACAAATGCCGAAGCCAATGGCGGCGCGGCGATCGCGTTCACCAATCCCGGCGGCGTCCGCAACGACATCCTCCGGAAGGACGACGGCGCGGTCAGCTATGGCGACCTGTTCGCCAGCCAGCCGTTCCGCAACCAGCTGGTGACGATGACGCTGACGGGAAAGCAGATCAAGGACATGCTCGAGCAGCAATGGCTCGATCCGAAACGGCCGCGGATCCTGCAGGTCTCGAACGGCTTCGGCTACAGCTGGGACAATGGCAAGCCGAATGGCGAGCGCATCGTCGCCGACCGCATGACGCTGAACGGACAACCGATCGACCCTGCGGCGAATTATCGCGTCACCGTGAACAATTTTCTCGCCGCCGGGGGCGACGGCTTCACCGTCCTGACGAAAGGGACCGCGGTGCAATCCGGCGTCTACGACGTAGACGCCCTATACGCTTATTTCCAGGCCAACAGCCCGATCGCACCTACCGCGTCCGGCCGGATCGCGCGATTGGACCAATAGCCACTGACGGGTCCACGGCAGGCCGTGCTCTTTCCGAGCGATTGATCCGCGCCTAGACTGATCCATTGACGTGCCAGGAAATTGCATGACGCTGCTGCTCACCCATCCCGCATGCCTCAATCACCTGACGCCGCCGGATCACCCGGAACGGCCCGACCGGCTGCGCGCGGTCGATCAGGTGCTGGCGGAAGCGCGCTTCGATGCGCTCGCGCGCGAAGAGGCGCCGGAAGGCGATCTGGACCAGGTCATGCTTTGCCATGGCGAACATTATGTCGGCGAGCTCCGGCATATCGCGCCGTCCAGCGGACTGATCTATCTCGACGGCGACACCTCGATGTCACCAGGCACCTGGGAAGCGGTGATGCGCGGCGTCGGCGGCGCGGTGGCGGCGACCGACGCGGTGATGTCCGGCAGCCATCCAAATGCGTTCGTCGCGGTGCGCCCGCCCGGCCATCATGCCGAGATCAACAAGCCGATGGGCTTCTGCTTTTTCGACAACGCGGCGATCGCCGCGCGGCACGCACGGCACAAATACGGCATCGGCCGCGCCGCGGTGATCGATTTCGACGTCCATCACGGCAACGGCACGCAGGACATCTTCTGGGCCGATCCGACCGTGATGTATTGTTCGACGCACCAGATGCCGCTGTTTCCCGGCACCGGCGCCAGCGGCGAGCGCGGCGAGCACGATACCATCGTCAATGCGCCGCTTGCGCCGGAAGACGGCAGCGCCAAGTTCCGCGCCGCGTTCGAGAACCTGATCCTGCCGCGGCTGCGGAAGTTTGCTCCCGAACTGGTGGTCATCTCGGCGGGCTTCGATGCGCATCATCGCGATCCGCTGGCCTCGCTCAATCTCAGGGCAGAGGATTTCGGCTGGGTCACGCGCCAATTGATGGACATCGCCGAGGCCAGCGCCGGCGGGCGGGTGGTTTCGATCCTGGAAGGCGGCTACGACCTGCAAGGCCTGCAGGAGTCGGTCGCCTCCCACGTCACCGCATTGCTGGGTGGGTAAATCCACGCCACAATACGCCCGCAAACATTGATTTGATTCGACCCTGCAAGGGGCGCATCCGGGAACGCAATATGGCCGACAATACCCAGCCGGACGTCAAGAAGCTGAGCTTCGAGCGCGCGATGGAGGAACTTGAATCGATCGTCAAGCGGCTCGAGGACGGCAAGGTTCCGCTGGAGGAATCGGTTACCATCTATGAGCGCGGCGAGGCCCTGAAGCGGCGCTGCGAAGAACTGCTGCGCCAGGCCGAGGCCCGGGTCGACAAGATCACCACCGACGCCAGCGGTGCGGCGACGGGCACCGAGCCACTCGACGTTCAATAATGCCGTGTCCGGCCCGCCGCGCGCCTGCAACAATCCCGGGAATTGCTGAATTTGACGCTCCGAACCCCCGCCAGACCGAAATAGCTCTTGGCGCGATACCCGGGCTGATATAGTGCCGCGATCATACCGGGGATCGTCAGTGCGCGTGCAGCACCGCCATATCATCTATATCCAGGGATACGATCCGCGCGGCCTTGCGCAATATTACCGCATGTTCAGGACCGAACTGCGGAAGTTCGGCCGACTGTACCAGTTGTCGGCGAGCACGAGCCGCCCGCAGGCCGCGCCAGATGGCGAAATCGCGTCCTGGACCATCGATACCAAGGCGGACGATTGGCAGACCCGCACCGATTACGATTTTCTGCGCTTCGAGGACTTCATCCAGAGCGATCTCGCCTCGCCGATCTGGCGAACGGTTTTCCACGCGGTGTGGATCTACTGGCGCCTGGTGTTCGCTGGCACCATTGCGCGGTTCTGGAAGGCGAACTGGCGGTTCGCGACCTTCATCACCTACCCGCATGTTCTGCTGCTGGCCGAAGCCATCTGCGCGGCCGGCCTCGCCTTTGCGTTCAGCAAGGGTCTCGGCGCGCTCGGCGTCCCCGAGCCACTCGGTATCGCGGCGGCGGTGGCGGTGTTCGTGGCCGTACTCGGCACCATCCTGAAGTACACGGAAAACCAGACCTATCTGCTCTACGTGCTGTCGGACACGATCTGGACGTGGGAGTTCTCCCACCGTGCGCGGCCGGAGTGGGACCAGCGCATCGACCGCTTCGCGCAACACCTGATCAAGGTCGCGCGCAGCAGCAAGGCCGACGAGATTGTCATTGTCGGCCACAGTTCAGGCTCGTTCCTGGGAACGGAAATGCTGGCGCGGGCGCTGAAGCTCGATCCCGCGCTGGGTCGCCATGGCCCGCGCATCGTGCTGCTGACCATCGGCGGAAATTTCCCGATCGTCGGCTTTCACGCGGTGTCGCAGGAATTCCGTGAGCATCTGCGGCAACTTGCGGTCGAACCGTCGATCGACTGGATCGACTGCCAGTCGCGCAAGGACGTGATGAATTTCTATCCGTTCGATCCGATCGCCGGCCACGACATCGATCCAGGCGATATCAGGCGCAACCCGACGATCGTGCCGGTGCGGTTCCGCGACATCATCAGCCCCGAACATTACAACGTGTTCCGCTGGAAGTTCTTCCGCGTCCACTTCCAGTTCGTCATGGCCAATGAGCGGCCGCATGCCTACGACTTCTTCATGATCGTCTGCGGTCCGGTCGGCCTGAGCGAACGCATGGCGGCTCCCGACGCGGCGCTTGCGCTGGCGGTCGGCGACGCCGCCGCCCGGGACCAGGCCTGGCAGCAACTGGAGACCGGACGCGGCGAGCAGGCCAATGCCGCCGATTTGAGCACTATGGAACCTTCCGCCCGCCGGAGCGGTTAGAAAGTCGGGCTTTTTCAGGCATGCGCGTGAGAATCCGTTCCACTGGCGGATTGGCTTCGCGGGTAGCTTTGGTGTAAAGCTTGCGGTTCCGTGAGCTGTCAAGGGGAGCCTGCCGCCCCTATATAACGCGGCAAGCACTTCAAATGGCTGACAAAACTGGCCAGAGAAGGGTAAAACGACCAACGTGATGAAGATCACACGGTTCGATCCGGACTGCATCTAGGCTTTCGAAACAGGCACCGGCTCGCCAAGGGCGGCACCCGGAAACTGGATTTTTACTGCGCGATGAATGCGCAACCCATCTCGCGTCGGGCCATTCTCCCCGACCTGCAAATTGGAATATCGCTGTGACCACATTTAGCAAGACGCCGCTTCTCGACACCATCCGTACGCCGGACGATCTGCGCCGGCTCAAGGTCGACCAGGTGCGGCAGGTGGCCGATGAACTGCGCCAGGAAACCATCGACGCGGTTTCGGTAACCGGCGGCCATTTCGGCGCCGGCCTCGGCGTGGTCGAACTGACCACCGCGATCCATTACATTTTCGACACGCCGCGCGACCGGCTGATCTGGGACGTCGGCCATCAGGCCTATCCGCACAAGATCCTGACCGGACGCCGCGACCGCATGCGCACGCTGCGCACCGGCGGTGGATTGTCCGGTTTCACCAAGCGCACCGAGAGCGATTACGATCCGTTCGGCGCCGCGCATTCGTCGACCTCGATTTCCGCTGCCCTCGGCATGGCGGTGGCGCGCGACCTGTCCGGCGGCAAGAACAATGTCATCGCCGTGATCGGCGATGGCGCGATGTCCGCGGGCATGGCCTATGAGGCCATGAACAACGCCGGCGCGATGAATTCGCGCCTGATCGTCATCCTCAACGACAACGACATGTCGATTGCCCCGCCGGTCGGCGCGATGTCGGCCTATCTGTCGCGACTCTATTCCGGCAAGACCTATCGCTCGCTGCGCGAGGCCGCCAAGCAGCTCGGCAAGCATCTGCCGAAAGTGATCGCCGATCGCGCCAACCGCGCGGAAGAATATTCCCGCGGCTTCATGGTCGGCGGCGGCACGCTGTTCGAAGAGCTCGGTTTCTATTACGTCGGCCCGATCGACGGCCACAACCTCGACCATCTGCTGCCGGTGCTGCAGAACGTGCGCGACATGGAGACCGGCCCGGTGCTGGTGCACGTCGTCACCCAAAAAGGCAAGGGCTACGGCCCAGCGGAGGCCTCCGCCGACAAATACCATGCGGTGGTCAAGTTCGACGTCGCCACCGGCGCCCAGGCCAAGGCCAAACCGAACGCGCCCGCCTACCAGAACGTGTTCGGCCAGAGCCTCGTCAAGGAGGCCCAGAAGGACGACAAGATCGTCGGCATCACCGCCGCGATGCCCTCGGGCACCGGGATCGACATCTTCAACAAGGCCTTCCCCAATAGAACCTTCGATGTCGGCATCGCCGAGCAGCACGCGGTGACATTCGCGGCCGGCCTCGCCACCGAGGGCTACAAGCCGTTCTGCGCGATCTATTCGACCTTCCTGCAGCGCGGTTACGATCAGGTCGTGCACGACGTCGCGATCCAGAGCCTCCCCGTCCGCTTCGCAATCGACCGCGCCGGACTGGTCGGCGCCGACGGCGCCACCCATGCCGGCTCGTTCGACAACGCCTATCTCGGCTGCCTGCCGAACTTCGTGATCATGGCCGCTTCCGACGAGGCCGAACTGGTGCACATGGTGGCGACCCAGGTTGCGATCAACGACCGGCCGAGCGCGGTGCGCTATCCGCGCGGCGAAGGCCGCGGGGTCGAGATGCCGGAAGCCGGAATTCCGCTTGAGATCGGCAAGGGCCGCATCGTCAAGCAGGGCGGCAAGATCGCGCTGCTGTCGTTCGGCACCCGTCTCGCCGAATGCGAGAAGGCGGCCGACGAACTCGCCGCCCAAGGCCTCTCCACCACGATTGCCGACGCGCGCTTCATGAAGCCGCTGGACGTCGATCTGGTGCTGAAGCTCGCCCGCGAACACGAAATCCTGCTCACCATCGAGGAAGGCGCAATCGGCGGGTTCGGCTCGCATGTCATGCAGACGCTGGCCGAGCACGGCATGCTCGACGGCGGCCTGCGGATGCGCGCGATGGTGCTGCCCGACGAATTCCTCGACCACGACTCGCCGAACGCGATGTACGCCCGCGCCGGCCTCGACGCCAAGGGCATCGTCGCCAAGGTGTTCGAAACGCTGGGCAAGGACTTCAAGGCCGAGACCGTCAAACTCGCCTGAGGTCAATCTCGCTTGAGGCATGGCCGCGTCACGTCGCGTTCCACGCGACGCGAGCCCGGCCCGCGCCAAGATGGCGCGGTCGAAAACCAGCCCGGTCATCCCATGAAGATCTATCTGGCTGGCCCCGACGTCTTCCTGCCGGATCCGATCGATATCGGCAGGCGCAAGGCCGGGGTTTGCGCGCGACACGGCCTGACCGGACTCTATCCGCTCGACAATGCCGTCGACCTGTCGGCGCGCGATGCGTCGCTTGAAATCTTCCGAGCTAACCAGGCGATGATGGACAGCGCCGACGCCGTGATCGCCAATCTGACGCCGTTTCGCGGGCCGGGCGCAGACCCCGGCACGGTCTACGAACTCGGCTACATGGCCGGCCGCGGCAAGCTCTGCCTCGCCTACAGCAACGATCCCTCGACCTATGCCGAACGGGTGGCGCGGCGCGGGCGCGTGGTCGCATCCAACGGCCGCCTCGTCGACGCCGAGGGCCTCACCGTGGAGGATTTCGGCCTGGCCGACAATCTCATGATGATCCACCTGCTCGATCAGCACGGCTGCCCGCTCGTAACCCCGCGGCAGGCGCCGGCCGACAGCTGGAACGATCTCGCGTCTTTCGAGGTATGCGTTCGTATCGCGGCAAAGCATGCCGGCGGAATATCGGACCGCGCGTGACCGGGGAAATCGACAATGGGCCATCTCCCCGCAAGCGCGCGGATGTGCTGCTGGTCGAGCGCGGCCTGTTCGAGAGCCGGGCCCGCGCGCGCGCGGCGATCGAGGCCGGCTTCGTGATCGCCGACGGCAAGCCGGTGTCGAAAGCTTCGGAATTGCTCGCCCTCGGCGCCGAACTGTCGGCACGGCCCGCGCATCCCTTCGTCTCGCGCGGCGGCGTCAAGCTGGCTGGCGCGCTGGAGCAATACCCCATCGAGATCGAGGGCCATGTCTGCCTCGACGTCGGTGCCTCGACCGGCGGCTTCACCGAAGTGCTGCTGGCGAACGGCGCCAGCCTGGTGTTCGCCGTCGATGTCGGCCGCGGCCAGTTGCACGCCTCGCTGCGCGACCATCCCCGGATCGTTTCGATGGAGGAGACCGATATCCGCGCGTTCGAAGGCCAGCGCCTGCCGGCGCGGCCGGACGTGGTCGTGGTCGACGTCAGCTTCATCTCGCTGAAGGCCGTGCTGCCGGTGGCGCTGTCGCTCGCAGCGGCGCCGATGCACCTGCTGGCGTTGATCAAGCCGCAGTTCGAGACGCAGCGCAAACATTCCAGGCGAGGCATCATCCGCAACGCGATGGTGCATCAGGAGATCTGCGACGATATCTCCGCCTTCGTCGCCTCGCTCGGATGCACGGATATCCAGGTGTTTCCGTCGTCGATATCAGGCGGCGACGGCAACGTCGAATTCTTCATCGGAGCGCGCCGTGGCTGAACGTCTGGTGATCGACCATGTCGGCCATCGCGGCGATGGCGTTGCGCTTGTGGATGGCGCCAGCGTGTACGTCCCCTACACGCTCGGTGCCGAGACCGTCGACGTCGCCGCCGTCGCCGACCATCCCGACCGCCGCCGCCTGCTCCGGGTCGACAGCGCAAGCCCGGACCGGGTGGCGCCGTTCTGCCCGCATTTCGGCGTCTGCGGCGGATGCGCGATCCAGCACTGGGACGGCGAGCATTATCGCGCCTGGAAGCGCAATATCGTGGTCGAAACTCTCGCCACGGCCAGGATCGATTGCGAGGTGAAGCCTCTCGTCGACGCCCACGGCGCCGGACGCCGGCGCATCACGCTGCACGCGCGGATCGGAACCCATGACGTGCTCAAGGTGGGGTTTGCAGCCGCCAACTCCCACGAAATCATCCCAATCGGTCGCTGCCCGATTCTCGATCCAGGCTTGGACGGCGCGATCGGGGCGGCGTGGGCGTTGTCGGAACGTCTGATCAAGATCGGCAAGCCGCTCGACATTCAGGTCACCGCCACGCAAGGCGGCCTCGATGTCGATGTCCGCGGCTCCGGACCGTTACCGACCGCCATGATCGCGGCGCTGTCGCGGCTCTCCGAAACGCATCGGCTGGCACGGCTCACCCGCCACGGCGAACTGGTGCTGATGCGAACCTCGCCGGTCGTGACCATCGGCGCCGCACTGGTCACGCTGCCGCCGGGATCGTTCCTGCAGGCAACGCTGGCGGGCGAAGAAATCCTGGCCGGGCTTGTGATGGAGCGTGGCCAAAAGGCAAAACACATCGCCGATTTGTTTTGCGGCGTCGGGCCATTTGCCTTGCGGCTGGCGGCGAAGTCGCGCGTCACGGCGTTCGACAGCGATGCCGGCGCGGTCGCGGCCTTGCTTAAGGCGGCGACATCGACGTCCGGACTGAAGCCGGTCAGGGCCGGGGCCCGCGACCTGTTCCGCCGCCCGCTGATGCCGCAAGAGTTGCGCGAGTACGACACGGTCGTGTTCGATCCGCCGCGGCAGGGCGCGCAAGCGCAGGTGACGCAACTTGCCGCAAGCAAGGTCCCGGCGGTGATCGCGGTTTCCTGCAATGTCACGACCTTCGCGCGCGATGCGCGCATCCTGATCGAGGGCGGTTACAAGATCGAAGCTGTCACCCCGGTCGACCAGTTCCGTCACACCCCGCATGTGGAACTGGTGGCAAGGTTCAGGAGATAGAATCTCGATCGTCCCCGGCGCGTGAGGCTTTGCCCACCCTTGTACCAATCGTCAACGCCCCCAGCGATCCTGCCAGATCTTCTCGCCGATCAGGCAGCTGACCCGCGGCTCCTTGTCGACCACGGGCACCACGGGCCGCGCCGGCGTCAGGCCCGCGACTTCGAGCAGCAGCTTGGTCCGGATCGCTTCCTTGAACTTTTCGCGATCCCTGATCGTCACCACGAAGGAGCCGGGCCCGCCGATCACGCAATCCTCGTAGTAAAAATCCAGATTGTCGATATCCATCGTCGAATAGGACGGCTCTTTCACCATGATCGGCAGGCCGTTGATGATGACGCCCTTTTCCAGCGCCGCGTCGCGCGCGGTAACGACGGGTATGCCGTTGTTGTTGGGACCATCGCCGGAAATATCGATCACCCGGCGCAAACCGCGATGCGGGTCTTCGTCGAACAACGGCATCGCAAAGTTGATCGCGCCCGAGATCGAGGTCCGCGAGGCCCGGCGGATCGGGGCTTTCATGATCTCGTTGGCGACGGCATCGGCGGTTTCCGGCCCGTCGATCACCCGCCAGGGGATAATGATCTTCTGGTCGGTGGAAGCCGCCCATTCGAAATAGGTCACCGAAATCTTGCCGTTGGGGCCGGTCTTCAGCGCCTGCAGGAACTCCTTGGAGACGATCGCCTGCGCATACCCTTCGCGCTGGATCGCGAGCTCATCCATATCCATCGAATAGGAGACGTCGACCGCCAGCACCAGTTCGACATCGACCGACGGCGTGGCTTCCTTGTCAGCCAGACGGTGCGCGGTATTGGGTGCGGCGATACCCGCGACATCACCGCCGACCAGCGCGCCGACGATAATGACAGCTCCGATCGAGACATACCAGCGCATCGCGGCCCTCCCGTCGTCTGCCCGCAATGGTGACATGCAAATCGCGCCGCGCAAGGCACGAACATGATCTGCCCTTCACAATCAGGTTAGTCCAGCCAAGGTGTTCTCAATCCGGCCTGCTGCTTTCGAATTGTTGGTCGACCCGGAACTGCCGCAAAATCACCCCGTTTCGTGACCCGCCCGGAGCCTGTAAACTGTTGGAGACGGCCGTCAGCCGTGGCGATCGGAGCATGAGGCAACGGCTGGCGGCGTGCCGCGCCAATTGATGATGACGCGGCCGTCGTTGGGAACATCGTGGCCATGATCGACACCGTCACCAAGCCAAAGACCAGGGTCAAGACCAAGACCGAGCGGCCGCGCCTGCACAAGGTCATCCTCGTCAACGACGACTACACGCCGCGTGAATTCGTCGTGACCGTGTTGAAGGCCGAATTCCGCATGACCGAGGACCAGGCTCACAAGGTCATGATCACCGCGCACCGGCGCGGCGTGTGCGTGGTCGCCGTCTTCACCAGGGACGTTGCCGAAACCAAGGCGACGCGCGCCACCGACGCCGGCCGCGCCAAGGGCTATCCACTGCTGTTCACCACCGAACCCGAGGAATGACGCACCATGAGAACCGTTTTCACCGCCATGCTGCTGCTGTGCTCGACATCGGCGATGGCCGGCAGTTCGGCCGGCTACGGGATGGGCGGACAATTCTCGCGTTTCGATCCGGTCGTCAGCCAGTACAATCAATCCGGTGAACTGTTCCGGATCGAAGGCCACTGCCAGTCGGCCTGCACCCTTTTCCTCGGCATCCGCAACGTGTGCGTCGATCGCACCGCGACGCTGCTGTTCCATGCCGGTCATGACCGGAACAACAACATCTCGAACGGGTGGACCGCGCACATGATGAGCGCCTATAACGCGGGTCTTCGCGACTACCTGACCGCGAACCACTACATGGACACGCTGGCATTCCATTCGCTATCCGGCCGCAACCTGATCCGGAAGTTCGGCTACAGGGAATGTCCGACGAAGTGAGCCGCGGCTATTGGCCTGAAGCGCCCGGCGTTTCCTCGATCAGGCCGTAGACCCGCTGCGCCCTCGAAAAGCCCGCGATCGGAAACTCGCCGAGATCGCTCCAGCCGCCGCGACAGACACTTGCGAATCCCTCAGACGCCACGATGGTGCGGTGGAGACGGCTTGCGATCTTTTCCAGCCGCGCGGCAAGATTTACGGCCGGACCGATGCAGGTGAAATCGAGCCGGTTGCCGCCGCCGATGTTGCCGTAGAGGATGTTTCCGACGTGCAGGGCGAGACCGAAGCGGAAGTGCTCGACGGTGTCGCCGATCGGATAATGCAGGGCGTCGATGTTGGCACGGAATTCCCGGGCCGCTTCCAGCACACCCGTGCAGACTTTCTGGGCGTCGCCGACATATTCATCGATCGGGAACACCGCGAGCAGGCCATCGCCCATATATTTCAGGACTTCGCCGCCATGGGCCCGGATCGGCGTCACTTGGCAGTCGAAATAGCAATTGAGGATATCGACCACCGTCTCGGCCGGCAGCCGGTCCGACAATGCGGTAAAGCCGCGCAAATCCGACAGCCAGATCGCGGCATGCATGCTCTCGGTATGACCGCGGCGGATCTGGCCACCGAGAATCCGTTCGCCGGCGCGGTTGCCGACATAAGTATCGAGCAGGATCGAGGCGGTACGACCCAGGTTGATGATCTCGATGACCCGCGACAGCGGCGTTACCAGTGATCGCAACGCCTCGAGCTGTTGATCGCTGAATCCTCCCGGTTGCTTGGTGGTCCAACTCGACGAGTGAACCGAACCGGTCGAAAAGAACAGCGGAAGCGCGATGTAGTCGGTAACGCCCTCCGCGCGCATGTCGTCGAAAAAGGGAAACCGCCTGCTCTCGGGGTCGTCGAGGCGAAAGCGGACCTCCTGCTGTTTTTCGTACAGGATCGCCAACGGACTTCGTTTGAATGCCGGTGAGTCCTGAGCGTCGAAATCCGCACCGGTGACGACCACGTCCGCGCCCGGTTTCCAGACGAAACTGAGGCCGAAAATATCGGGGTGCAAGGTGCGCACAAAGACGTTGACGCGCCAAATCGGCATGCCGGCCGCGGCCAGGCCCTGACAGGCCTCCGCCATCATCTGTTTGGGACTGGTCGCCGACCGCGCGCCGTCGATCAGCCAGTCCCGCAGTCGCCGCAAGTCCGCTGGATTCATGACGATTGCATTTGTCGCGCAAGTTCCTGGTACGTCAATCGGATAAACTGACGTTCTGCCGGACTAGCCGACCTGCCCGCGATGCCTAAGGAATTGATCGGCCAGCACGCAGGCCATCATGGCCTCGCCGACCGGCACCGCGCGGATGCCGACGCAGGGGTCATGACGGCCTTTGGTCATGATGTCGGTCTCGGTCCCCTTGCGATCGACGGTGCGGCGCGGCGACAGGATCGACGAGGTCGGCTTCACCGCGAAGCGCACCACCACGGGCTGGCCGGTGGAGATACCACCCAGCACGCCCCCGGCATGGTTGGACAGAAACCGCGTGCCGTCATTGCCGGTCCGCATCTCGTCAGCGTTTTCCTCGCCCGACAATTCGGCCGCGCCAAAGCCGGCGCCAATCTCGACGCCCTTTACCGCGTTGATGCTCATCATCGCGGCCGCCAGTTCGCCATCGAGCTTGGCATAGATCGGCGCCCCCCATCCGGCCGGCACGCCTTCGGCGACCACTTCGATCACCGCGCCGATCGAGGAACCGTTCTTCCGGATGCCGTCGAGGTAATCCTCATAGAACGCCGCCTTGGCCTTGTCCGGGCAGAAGAACGGATTGCGCGCGATCTCGTCCCAGTCCCAGTGTTCGCGATCGATCTTGTGCGGGCCCATCTGCACCAGTGCGCCACGCACCTTCACGCTGGGCATGATCTTGCGTGCGATCGCGCCGGCGGCGACCCGCGTCGCAGTCTCGCGCGCCGACGAACGTCCGCCGCCGCGATAATCGCGCAGGCCGTATTTGGCTTCATAGGTGAAGTCGGCATGGCCCGGGCGAAACTTGTCCTTGATCTCGGAATAATCCTTTGAGCGTTGGTCGGTGTTTTCGATCAACAGCGCGACCGGCGTACCCGTCGTCACCTGCACGCCGGTCTCGGGATGCGCCATCACCCCGGACAGGATCTTGACGGCATCCAGCTCCTGCCGCTGGGTGGTGAAGCGCGACTGGCCGGGACGGCGGCGATCGAGATCGCGCTGGATGTCCTCGTTGGTGAGCGGCAGCAATGGCGGACAGCCATCGACCACGCAACCGATCGCAACTCCATGGCTCTCGCCAAAGGTCGTGACCCGGAACAGATGGCCGAAGGTATTAAAAGACATTGCGCTGCTTTTGTTCGCCAAGAGTAAGTCAGGGTTGGCTTAACGCGCGATGACTAGGGGGTCAATGTGACCTCTCAGTCGTCATGGCCGGGCTTGTCCTGGAAGAGCCTGGGCATGACGATGGCTATTCCGCATCGCCTGCCCTTAACTATATTTCCGCAAGCCGCCGTCGCCGAATACATAGACCGCACCCTGCTCGATCGTCAGATCGGCAGCGCTCAAGGGCGTCTCGATGCCAAGCGTGACCATGAGCGCACGTGCGGTGCCGCCATGGGCCACCGCGACCGTGTCCACCCTCAGCTGGTCATACCAGTCGCGCACCCGGATTTGGACCGAGGCATAGCTCTCGCCACCCGGCGGTGACACCGTCCACTTTTCGGCCTGACGTTTGGCGAAAAGGTCGGGGTCCGACAATTGCATTTGCGGCAGCGTCGAGCCCTCCCACTGGCCGTAACCAATCTCGCGCAAGCGGTCATCCAGCGCATAGTCGGCGGCCGGCAGTTTCAGCTTGCCGCGGACCAGTTCCATGGTCGACCGCGCGCGGCCAAGCGGACTGGCAACGAAGGTAAGCGATGATGTGTCACGGCCATCGCGCGCGAACAGGTCGGCGAGGATGTTGCCGGCATGGGCCGCCTGCTGACGGCCAAGATCGTTCAGCGGAATATCGAGTGTGCCCTGCAACCGGCCCTCGGCGTTCCATGCGGTCTCGCCGTGGCGAATGTAATAGATCGTCGGCGGCATCGATGCGGCGGCTAATCCTTCAGTGAATTGCTCAGCGAGATGTCGGGTGCATCCGGCCGTTTCATGCCGACGACGTGGTAGCCGGAATCGACGTGATGCACCTCGCCGGTGACGCCGCGCGACAGGTCCGAGAGCAGATACATCGCGCTGGCGCCCACTTCTTCGATGCTTACAGTCCGCCGCAGCGGCGCGTTGTATTCGTTCCATTTCAGGATGTAGCGGAAGTCACCGATGCCGGACGCCGCCAGTGTCTTAATCGGGCCGGCCGAGATCGCGTTGACGCGGATATTTTTCTCGCCGAGATCGGCGGCGAGGTAGCGCACGCTCGCCTCCAGCGCGGCCTTGGCAACGCCCATCACATTATAGTGCGGCATCCACTTCTCGGCGCCGTAATAGGTCAGCGTCAGGATCGAGCCGCCGTCGGTCAGAAGTTTTTCCGCGCGCTGGGCAATCGCCGTCAGCGAATAGCAGCTGATCAACATGGTCCTGGAAAAATTGTCCGCAGTGGTTTCGAGGTAGCGGCCGTCCAGCTGGTCCTTGTCGGAGAACGCGATGGCGTGGACCACGAAGTCGATCTTGTCCCATTTCTCCCTGAGCACGTCGAACACCGCATCGATGGTCGCGGAATCCGTGACATCGCAATGGCCAAGCAGGATGCCGCCAAGTTCCCGGGCCAGCGGTTCGACCCGCTTCTTCAGGGCGTCGCCCTGCCAGGTGAGCGCGATTTCAGCGCCGGCGTCGCGGCAGGCTTTGGCGATGCCCCAGGCGATCGAGCGGTTGTTGGCGACGCCGAGAATCACCCCGCGTTTGCCATGCATCAGACCTGAATTCGGCAGCATCCCGTTTCCAATCGAGCTATGATCGGGTGGGAGGTACACCAGCACTCCGCCGCGGTACAGCCCGAATCCCAGCTCCGGTCAACGCTGTTTGCCGCGCCCTTCAATCGCCGGAATAGTACCGTCTTTTGGGTGTTATGTTGGGCAAGGAGCCGATGCCGAAACAACCGAAGACCAGCCATCGATGACCGCGTTTCGTCAGAGCGTCGAAGCCATGATACCCGCGCTGCGCCGGTACGCGCGGGCGCTGGCGCGCGACGCCGACATCGCCGACGACCTGGTGCAGGACACGCTGGTGCGGGCGCTGCGCTCGGAACGGTTGTTTCTCGGCGGCGACGTCAGGAGCTGGCTGTACACCATCCTGACGAACCTGAACAAGAACCGGCGCCGGTCGCTGGCGCGCCGGCCGCAATTCATACCGCTGCACGACAACAATCCCGACGCCAGCGGGACCGAGGCGGAAGGCCGCGACATCACCCGCGCGCTCTCGACGCTGGTGGAGGAGCAGCGCGCGGTTCTGCTTCTGGTGATGCTGGAGGGGCTGAGCTACCGCGAGGTCGCGGACATCCAGGGCGTGCCGATCGGCACGGTCATGTCGCGCCTCGCGCGGGCCCGCGCGCATGTCAAGGCGTCGCTTGACGGCGAAACCATCGTGCCAAGAACCGCGCTAAGGCGAGTGAAATGATGGCAAGCGTTATGCATAGAGATTTTTCGACCGAGGTTCAACAGAGACAATGACGATGAACGACCCGAAGATACCCGTCACCGAAGACGAACTGCATGCTTACGTCGATGATGAGCTGCCCGCCGAGCGGCGCGGCGATGTCGAGGCGTGGCTTGTCTCGCATCCTGATCAAGCCGAACGCGTGCAATCGTGGCGTACGGTGGCGGCAGCGCTGCACGCGCGATACGACTCGGTCGTCGACGAAGCGGTGCCGAAGCGGCTCGAAATAGAACGGCTGTTCCGGCAGCCGCGAAAATGGATTTACGGCGCAATCGCCGCGGCACTGGTGGCGTTCGTTGCCGGCGGCAGCATTGGCTGGGTGGCGCGTGGCGCAGCCGCGGCACCCTCGGCGTTCCGGAATTTCACGGTGGAGGCGCTCGACGCGCACCGGCTTTACGCGGTCGAGGTCAAGCATCCCGTCGAGGTCCCCGGCAGCGAACGGGCCCATCTGCAGCAATGGCTGACCAAGCGCTGCGGCTGGGATGTCCGTGCGCCCGAACTTGCTACGGCCGGATTGAAGCTCGTTGGCGGGCGGTTGCTCCCCGGCCCTGTGGGACCGGCGTCGTTTCTGATGTATGAGAGCGCCTCCGGCGAACGTTTCACCGTCTATACCGCGAAGGCGCAAGCTGAGACCATGCAGATGCAATATACTGCGGAAGGCAATGAAGGCGCGCTGTTCTGGGCTGATCGCGGCGTGGGATATGTCGTGAGCGGTGGCAGCGACCGGGGGCGACTAACGCAGATCGCGCGGTCGGTTTACGACCAGATGGAGAAGAGCGGGGGTTGATGGACCGCTCCGCCCCAATTCCAACATCGAAAATCTTCAATCAAGACATCGACCCGTCTTATTATCGTACCGCTTGATCACGAGAAAATGAGCAGCGTTCGATCCGCCGATCGGCGCAGCGGCCTCGATTGGGGTTTGGTACCGCGCTGGTCCCCCTTTCGAGGCCGCATTTTTTCACAAAGCGCTTTCATAACGCGCTCCGAGCGCTTTTTCCAACTACGTTCCGGGCAGCGATCAGTTTCAAAAAAAGCGTTTCCGGCGATCAATCGAGGTCGCTGCGCGGATTGTACGGGTGTCCGTCGCGCCATTTCTGCATCAAGGCCTCAAGCTCGGTATCGTTCCCGTCCGGCAAGATGATGCGGGTCGTCACAAACAGGTCGCCGGCCCCCGCCGGTTTCGGCAGCCCCTTGCCCTTTAGGCGAAAAGTGCGGCCGCTGGAGGTGTTTTTGGGGATCGAAAGCTCGACCGCGGTTCCCAGCGTGGGTACCCGAACCCTGCCGCCGAGCACGGCCTCGTACAGCGTGATCGGCAGGTCGACCCTGAGATCGCTGCCGTCGACCTTGAAGAAAGCATGGGGCGCGATGCTGACCGTGATCAGGAGATCGCCCGGGCGATGGCCCGGCGCGGTCTCGCCCTGGCCCTTCAGCCTGATTTGCTGACCCGCGGCCACGCCGGCCGGGATTTTGACATTGAGTTCCTTGCCTGTCGGCAGCCGGACCCGCTTTTCGGCACCCTTCACGGACTCTTCCAGCGAAACCGTCATGGCGACGTTGAGATCGAGATCAACCCCTACCCCACCTGCCTCGAATTCGAACGGGCTGCCCCGGCCAGCGCGCCCACCGCCGCGAGCGGCGCCGCCGAACATGCTGTTGAGGATGTCCTCGAACCCGCCGGCGCCGGCGCCGGCACCGCCTCCGCTGCGAAAGCTGTAGGATTCAAATCCGCCGGGACCGGCCCGGCCGCGCGGATCGCCGCCCGGAAAACCCTGAAAGCGCGGCTTGCCATCGGCATCGATCTCGCCGCGATCGAATTGCTTGCGCTTGTCCTCGTCGCCGATGATTTCGTTGGCGGTGTTGATCTCGGAAAAACGCGCCGCGGATTTCGGATCGTTGTTGTTGCTGTCGGGATGGTGCTTCTTGGCGAGCTTGCGATAGGCGCTCTTGATCGCTGCACCGCTGGCGCCCCGCGGCACCCCCAAGACCTCATAGGGGTCGCGCATTCGTCACGTCTCCTTCGGGAAATCGGGTCCCAGAAATCCGGGCTGATCGCCCGCTTTGGCTTGATCTGGGGTGCCAGTGGCATTTATGCAACTGCCCCCAAAGCGTCGCTCAGGTTATCCCAGAACCGATTCGCTCGAAAACGTTTTTGATGCGCCTTAGCCCCGGCGCCATGGCTTTAGTGTATGAATTTCCCAATGGCCACGGTCTGATTGGCATGCAGCCCCCTGAAGCCAGCTTTCGGCGCGGCCGTTGACGTAGCTGGCCAGGAAATCCCGGCAGGTCCGCCCGTCCTCGGCGGCATAGGCCTCGGTCAGCGGAGTGACCGAGCCATGGGCTCCGGTCTCGGGATTTTCCCAGGGCTGACTGGAATCCTTGTCGCCCTTGGTCAGAACGTCAGATGCGGCGTTGCGGGCAAACGCAAGATCGCCATCGGTCGGCCCCTTGGCCGTCCCGAGCGCGCCCGTAGCCTCGTGGTCTTCCATCTTGGCGAAGGCGCCGTCGGGGCGGGAGAAGCTGCAGCCGCCAGATCCGAGACCAATTAGAATCAGTGTCATCAACGCGCCCTTCAGACGGATCGCCGATAGGCCTGCGCGTCCCCATGTCCTATATAGGACAGGATCACCATCGGGCGGCAACGCGCTCTGGGACGCGGACGGACGCAACTCGGGACTCCTGATATGACCGACACAACCTCCATCAAACACCCGGCACCGTTAATATCGGGTGATTTTACCGAAGCCGCAGAACCTTTTGCGCTGTTCGGGGAATGGTTCGCGGAAGCCGTCAAGTCCGAGCCGAACGATCCCAACGCCATGTCGCTGGCCACGGTCGATGCCGACGGGCTGCCGGACGTGCGGATGGTGCTGATGAAGGGCTATGATCTCGATGGTTTCGTGTTCTACAGCCATATCGCCAGCCAGAAGGGCCGCGAACTCGCCGCAAATCCTAAGGCGGCGTTACTATTTCACTGGAAGTCGCTGCGCCGGCAGGTGCGCATCCGCGGCAACGTGTCGCCGGTCAACGAGGCCGAGGCCGATGCCTATTTCGCGACGCGGCCGAAGCAGGCCCAGATCGGCGCCTGGGCCAGCAAGCAGTCGCAGCCGCTGGAAAGCCGCTTTGCGTTCGAGCAGGCGATCGCCCGGGTAGCGGCCCGGCATGTGATCGGCGAGGTGCCGCGCCCACCGGGGTGGAGCGGCTGGCGGATTGAGCCGTCGCGCTTTGAGTTCTGGCACGACCGCCCGTTCCGCCTGCACGACCGTATCGAATTCCGCCGCGATGCGGCGAGCCAGCCTTCGAGCCAGTCATGGTCCAAGGTGCGGCTCTATCCCTGATGAAATCGGCATGGCCTGTGCCGGACATGACGAAAAACGAGAGAACTTTCGATGCCGAACTCCGCCAACACGCCGCGACGCACCATGCTCCTGACCGGAGCCAGCCGCGGCATCGGCCATGCCACCGTGATCCGTTTTTCCAGCGCCGGCTGGCGCGTCTTGACCTGTTCGCGGCATCCATTTCCGGAGGAATGCCCGTGGGGCGCCGGGCCGGAGGATCACATCCAGGTCGACCTCGCCGACCATGCCGACACCACGCGGGCGATCTCGGAAATCCGCGAACGCATGGGCACTGGTGAACTGCACGCGTTGGTCAACAATGCCGCGATCTCGCCGAAGGCGGCCGGCGGCGGTCGACTGGGCACGATGGATACCGACATCGACACCTGGAGCCATGTTTTCCGCGTCAACTTCTTCGCGCCGATCATGATGGCGCGCGGATTGATCGAGGAATTGAAGGCCGCCAGGGGATCGGTGGTGAACGTCACCTCGATCGCGGGATCACGCGTGCACCCGTTCGCGGGCGCGGCCTACGCGACCTCGAAAGCAGCGCTGGCGTCACTGACGCGCGAGATGGCGTCCGACTTCGGCCGCGTCGGCGTCCGCGTCAATTCGATCGCGCCTGGTGAGATCGATACCTCGATCCTGTCGCCGGGGACCGAAAAGATTGTGGACCAGCAAATCCCGATGCACCGTCTCGGTACGCCGGACGAGGTGGCGAAGATCATCTATGTGCTGTGCACGGAAACCAGCTCCTACGTGAACGGCGCCGAGATCCACATCAATGGCGGCCAGCACGTGTAGGAGCCGACGACGTCATTCCGCGCAAGACTTTCGCGGCGCCTCGATATTGAAGGCGCTCGAGCATTCGTCTTCATTCTCGCCGGCCGACAGCGCCGCGCCGCAGTACCGGCAAGCCCGCATCGAAATCGCCATCGCCGCATAGGCATCGTTGCGGCCCCTCCGATAACGCGCGAACTCAACGACGTCGCAAGGTGACGTTATGACTTTCTCAACCATGGAAGTCCTCGTGCGTGAGGCGGTCTTATCGCAGACAAGCTTCGCTCAATCGTTCAGCACACTGTTCAAATTTTCCCTGACTTTCATCGTGGTTCCGTCAGCCCTACAGCCACTTCTTCCACTTGAACAGAAAATACGGCACCACCGCGGCCGCGAGCATCAGGACCAGCGCCATCGGATAGCCGTGGGTCCATTCCAGTTCGGGCATGGATTTGAAATTCATGCCGTAGATCGAGGCGATCAGGGTCGGCGGCATCAACACCACCGCCATCACCGAGAACAGCTTGATGATGTTGTTCTGCTCGAGGTTGACGACGCCGAGCATGGCGTCCAGCACGAAGGTGATCTTGCTGGAGAGGTAAGAAGCGTGGTCGGTCAGCGAGGCGACGTCGCGCTGCATGGTCTTGAGCTGCTCGCGCATGTCCTTGGACCATTTGACGCCTTCCATCACCGCCGACAGGAAGGTGACGAGCCGGCCGATCGAGACCAGACTCTCGCGGACCTTGGAGGTCAAATCCCCCTTGCGCCCGATCGCGATCAGGATCTGCGAATACTGCTTGGCGTGGCCATGGCGTTCGCTTTCGGGCTCGAAGATGTCGTGGGATACCTGATCGACGTCGGCGCCGGCGCGCTCCAGAATGTCGGCGCAGCGATCGATGACCGCGTCGAGCAACTCCATCAGCACCATTTCGCCGGAGATACCCGGCCCGCAAGCACGCGCCAGCTTGTTCTCGACCAAAGCGAACGGCTTCGGCGCGTCGTAGCGCACCGTCACCAGGCGGTGGCCGGAGAGAATGAAGGTGACCGCGGTGGTGCGGGGCATGTCGGTGTCGGACTGACACATCAGCGTCGCGGTCATGTAGCGGGCGCCGTTCTCGATATAGAGGCGGCTGGAAATTTCGATTTCCTGCATGTCCTCGCGCGTCGGCACCGCGATGCCGGCGAGGCGCTCGACCGCATGATCCTCCTCCGCGGTCGGCTTCAACAGGTCGACCCAGACCGCATTGTCCGGCAGCGCCGCGAGATCGGCGAAAGGCAGCTTCTTCAATGAGGCGTCGGTGGGGACATACGCCGAGAGCATAGGCAACTCCAGAACGGGCCAGCCACGGCACCCAGCAGCAAGGAATGCGATTCTGGCAAGTGCTTGATGACCGGCGTATTAAGGGTCGGTTCGGATTTATGGCGCCGAGGCGGCTTCAGAGTGGCGACGGTTCGGCAAAACTGCCACAGCTGCACAAGAATCCGCCGAAACTCGCAAAACTTGCGACAAAAAAGCCACAACCGACCTGCCGCAGCGCCGAACAGGCATCTAAGCGCTGGGAATTTCGGTCGGTTTCGGCAATAATAACCATATCAGAATCGTGGCGTTTGGGGCGCAACCTTGCCGCCACGACGCATGTGTTTCGATTGGAATGGTACGATGGCGTCGCTGAAAGCAAAATTGGGAATCCTGGCCGCAGGCTTGATGCTGTCCGGTTGCATGCAGGGCGCGACCTACGAGGCGGCCAACACCAACAATTTCAAGCCGCGCGACAAGGAATTGCTGTCCAAGGTTTCCTACGTGAAAACGCCGGTTCCGGAAGCTTTCCGCCGCGCGATCGTCGACTATCACCGCAGGGAAGCGCCGGGATCGATCGTGGTCGATTCCGACAACCACTATCTTTATTTCGTGCAGCCCGGCGGCAAGGCGATCCGCTACGGCATTACGGTCGGCGAAGAAGCCATGGCATGGTCCGGCATTGCCAAGGTCGGCAACAAGACCGAGTGGCCGCCCTGGCATCCGACATCGAGCGAAATCTCGCGGCTTGGCGTTCCGAAATTCGTGGCGCCCGGACCGGACAATCCGATGGGCTCGCGCGCGCTTTATCTCTACTCAGGCGGCAAGGACACCTTGTTCCGGATTCACGGCACCAACCAGCCTGAATATATCGGCGCGTCTATTTCGTCGGGTTGTATCCGCATGACCAACGAGGACGTGATCGATCTCTACGATCGCGTCGGGCTCGGCACCGTTGTGGTGGTGCTGGATCCGAAGCACGGCGACTCGCCGTTCAATTCGAAGATGGCGCTGCAGGGCGGTGGCAACAACTCGTTCTGACAGCGAAGCATTGCGAAATTCAAAAGCGCCGGTTTCCCCGGCGCTTTTTTGTTGCGGTTTTGCGTCCTGCCGGCGGCTCGGTGGTATCGGTTTTCGCGGCGTCCGGTTCGGCGGCATCAGGTTTCGCAGCATCGGATTTCGCGGCGTCCTGGCGCGGCGGGGCTTCCTCCGGACGCTCGGCCGGCAACAGCGGCGCGACCTGCGGCAGCGGGTCCCACACATTCCACTGACAGATCCGGTAATTGCCGCGCCGTTCCATCAGATCGAGATGGATGTGGTCCTCATGGTATCCGTCGGAACCGGGCCCCAGCACGGTCGAGAACCGCGCACAGACCGAGTGCAGCACGGTTTCGCGTACCTCGCGTGGCACGGTGCGATCGGTCAGCGCGATCGAACGTCCGCTGGCCAGCCCGATC
>Ga0209583_10000136_pt1 | contig 23953 bp, 21 predicted proteins | sample Str014_FD_187201 | JGI IMG/M metagenome (GOLD analysis project Ga0209583, IMG submission 187201) | Freshwater sediment microbial communities in response to fracking from Pennsylvania, USA - Straight Creek_MetaG_SC_2014 (SPAdes) (version 2) | ecosystem: Environmental > Aquatic > Freshwater >... | reverse complement strand
ATCAGCGGGTGGTCGTCGATCAGCAATACCTTCATGAACTTCTCTCCGGCAAGCGACCATCGTAAACCACGAGGCGCGCGGTTGCCCGCCCGCGTGCCGTTCAGGTGTAGCGGCGCGCCAGAGACTCGGCCACGCAGACCGGCTTGTCAGAGCCCTCGCGCTCCATCGTGACCTCGACGGTGAGCTGCGCGCCGCCTTCGAGCGGCTCGTACTTCATCAGCTTGAAGTGGCCGCGCAGCCGGCTGCCCGAGGGCACCGGCGCCGGGAAGCGCACCTTGCCCAGGCCGTAGTTCACGCCCATGCGGGTGTCGCGCACCTCGAAGGCCGAGGCACTCATCTCGGGCAGCAGCGAGAGCGTGAGAAAGCCGTGCGCGATGGTCGTGCCGAACGGGCCTTTGGCGGCACGCTCGGCGTCCAGGTGGATCCATTGGTGATCGCCGGTGGCATCGGCGAACAGGTCGATGCGCTGCTGGTCGACGGTGATCCACTCGCTCACGCCGACCTTCTGGCCGACCAGGGCTTGCAGCTCGGCGAGGTGCTCGAAACTTCTCATGCTGTGCTTTCGGTAGGAAGAGCGTTTCAGCGATCGAGCCACTGCGCGAGCGGCTGCCACTGTTCGATGTCGCGCTCGAAGCGGGTCGAGGCCACGTCCCACAGCGTGAGGCCGTGGGCTGCGAGGTGCACGTAGTTCTGGGTGTCGCGCAGGAAGCCGAGCAGCGGCACCTTCATGCCGTCGAGAAAGCCGCGCAACTGGTCGGTCGAGATCGTGCCCTCGCGGGTGCGCATGCCGACGATCGCGATCTGCACGCCGTCGCTGCGCTTGTGGGCCTGCAGCTGGCGCACGAACTCGTGGGTCGCGTGGATGTCGAAGATGCTGGGCTGCAGCGGGATCAGCACCTTGTCGGCGAGCCTCATCACTTCGTCGAGGCGCTTGCCGTGCAGCCCGGCGGGCGTATCGAGCACCACGTGCGTCGTGCCTTTGGGCGGGCGCACGATCTCGTCGTGCGCGACCTCCCAGGCCGTGATCGGCGCCAGCCCGGCCGGGCGCTGCGCGAGCCAGGTGCGCGCCGACTGCTGGCGGTCGACATCGCCGAGCATCACCTTGTGGCCACGCCAGGCGAGGTAGCCGGCGACGTTGGTGGACAGCGTGGTCTTGCCCACGCCGCCCTTCGGATTGGCCACCACGATCACCGGCATGCGAACCCCCTGAGTGTTTAACATTCCTTTCGGGTTATGTTAGCGGGGCTTGCAAACGGGTCGCCATCGAGACTAACCAGCGACCCCACACGCCCCCTCTCGTTCTCCCGGGACGCCATGGCCGACACCCCGATCTCCGTTCTCGACGCCCCGACCCGGCCCTCGCCCGGCGCGGACGTGGTCGTCATCACCGCCCACCCGCAGATGGAGCATTCGCGCATCAACCGCCGCCTGATGCGCGCTGCGCGCCGCCTGCCGGCGACCGAGAGCTCGCCGTTGATCGTCGTGCGCGACCTGTATTCGCTGTACCCCGACTACCTGATCGACGTGGCCGAAGAGCAGGCCCTGCTCGCGAGCGCGAAGCTGATCGTCTGGCAGCACCCGATCCACTGGTACAGCATGCCGCCCTTGATGAAGCTCTGGCTCGACGACGTGCTCGCCTTCGGCTGGGCTTACGGCCCCGGCGGCATCGCATTGCGCGGCAAGGACCTGTGGCTGGTCGCGACCACCGGCGGCCCGGAAGAGTCGTACCAGCCGACCAGCTACAACCGCTACTTCTTCAGCGACTTCCTGCCGCCGTACGAGCAGACCGCGAACCTGTGCGGCCTGCGCTTCCTGCCGCCGCTGATCCTGCACGGCGCGCACCGCGCCGAAGACGCCGAGGTCGAAGCGCATCTCGCCGTTTACGCGCAGCGCCTGGCGAGCTACCCGAACTGGCCGGAGCTCGACGAGTTGCTGTACGAGCTGCCCGCGCTGATCCCCGAAGACGCGCGACCCGACGAAGACTCGGACGACGCCTCCGATCCCCCACGCCTCGCGTCGCAAGGAGCCGATTGATGGAGCACGGTTCCTGGCTCACTGGGACACTGGTCTATCTGGCCGCCGCGGTCATCGCGGTGCCGCTCGCACGGTTCCTCGGCCTCGGTTCGATCATCGGCTACCTCGCCGGCGGCATCCTGATCGGGCCTTGGGGGCTGAAGTTCGTCACCAACCCGCAGGACATGCTGCACTTCTCCGAGTTCGGCGTCGTGCTGATGCTGTTCCTCGTCGGCCTCGAACTCGAACCGAAGCGGCTGTGGCAACTGCGCAAGCCGATCTTCGGCTGGGGCAGCGTGCAGCTGTTCGGCTCGGCCGCGCTGATGCTGGGCGTGGGCATGCTGTTCGGGATGGACTGGCGCATCGCGCTGGTCGCCGCGCTGGGCCTGGCGATGTCGTCGACCGCGATCGGCCTGGGCGTGCTCGGCGAGCGCGGGCTGATGAACACCACCTCGGGCCAGGGCGTGCTCAGCGTCTCGCTGTTGCAGGACGTGGCCGCGATCCCGATCCTCGCGCTGCTGCCGCTGCTCGCGCTGTCGCACGAGAAGGCCGAGGGCAGCGCCTGGGTCAGCGCCGCGAAAGCGATCGGCGTGATCGCGATCATCGTGTTCGGCGGGCGGCTGCTGATCCGCCCCGCGCTGCGCTGGATCGCACGCAGCGCGACGCCGGAGATCTTCACCGCCGCCTCGTTGCTGCTGGTGGTGGCCACGGCCGCGTTGATGCAGACGGTCGGCCTGTCGATGGCGCTCGGCGCATTCCTCGCCGGCGTGCTGCTGGCCGAGAGCGAATACCGGCGCGAGCTCGAGACCGACATCGAGCCGTTCAAGGGCCTCTTGCTCGGCCTGTTCTTCATCGCGGTCGGCATGAGCATCGACTTCGCGGTGGTGATGGCGCGGCCGCTGCTGATCGCCGGCATCGTCTTCGGCTTCCTGCTCGTCAAGGCGGTCGTGCTGTGGGGCATGGGCCGTGGGATGCCGCTGCCCAAGCCCGAGCGTCCGGTCTTCATCATCCTGCTGGCGCAGGGCGGCGAGTTCGGCTTCGTCGTGTTCCAGACCGCCGCCGGCGCCGATGTGATCGACGCGCCGACCGCCTCGCTGCTGGTCGCCGCGGTCGCGATCTCGATGCTCGTGACGCCGCTGCTGCTGGTCGCGGCCGACAAGTGGCTGATCCCGCTGCTGGCCGGCCAGGCGAAGAAGAAATCGAACATCGAGGAGCTGCACGACCCGCAGCACCAGGCCGTGATCATCGCGGGCTTCGGCCGCTACGGCCAGGTGGTGGGCCGCATGCTCTACGCGAACGGCATCAAGCCGACCGTGCTCGATGTCGACGCCGAGCAGATCGAGGCGATGCGCCGATTCGGCTGGCCGGTGTTCTACGGCGACGCGACCCGGCTCGACATGATGCGCACCGCCGGTGCCGCGACCGCCAGGGTGCTGGTGCTGGCGATCGACGACGTGGCGCAGAGCATCGAGGTCGCGAAGATGGTGCGCGAGAACTTCCCCGACCTGACGATCGTGGCGCGCGCCCGCAACGTGCAGCACTACTTCGAGCTGCACGACCTCGGCGTCGAGATGATCGAACGCGAGACGCTCGACTCGGCGCTGATGAGCGCGCGCAGCGTGCTCGAGCAGCTCGGCTGGGAGCGGCATCAGGCGCGCACCCTGGCACTGCGCTTCCGGCGCCACAACGTCGATCAGTTGGCGAAGATGGCGCCGCACCGCAAGGACGAAGCCAAGCTGATCGCCGCCGCCAAGCAGGGGCGCCAGCAGCTCGAATCGCTGTTCGCGCAGGAGCGCGACGAGGCGGCCAAGCGCGAGGCGCGCGTCGGCTGGAGCGACGACGCAGACACGCGCGGTGCACCGGCCATCGAGAACGAGACCGCCACCTCGAAGGCCCCGACGCTCACTTGACCAGCATCACCCGCATGCCGAGCGCCTTGCCACCGGCGCGGTCGAGCACCTGCACCGTGACCTGGTTCGGCTTGAAGCCATCGGGCATCGCGACGCTGCCGCGCGCCATCTCGTGGCCGGCGATCGAGACCTTCGCCACCGGCGCCGCGAAGCTGGCAGGTGCACCGCGCGCCGACAGGCCGGCGACCGTGAGCTGCAACGCGCCGTTGAGCGGCTTGCTCGCACCGCGCTCGCGGGTCAGCAGCACGTCGTAGTCCAGCGCCGTGCCGTGCTCGGTGGACTTGGCGACGAAGCGCGCGGCGCGGATCTCGACCGCGCCGCCGCGCGGGTCGGGCGGCAGCGAAGCGACCACGGCGGCGAGGTCGTCACGCAGCGATTCGACGCTGGCGTGGCTCGCCGCGAGCTCGTCGCTCGCCTTCTTCTTGTCGGCCACGGCCGCGTCGAGGCGCTTCGAAACTTCGGCGAGCTGCGAGCTCAGGCGCACGCGCGCCGCATCGGCGGCATCGAACGCGCTCTGCAAGGCGGCGCTGTCGGCTGCGGACAATCGCGGCGGCAGATAGCGCTGCTGCAGGAAAAACAAGCCGCCACCGCCGATGGCGATGCCGACGATCAGCAGTACCAGCCATCTCGGCAATCGTGCGCGAGAGCGGCGTCGGCCGTAGGGGTCGAAGGAAACAGGTTTGGATTGACCGAACATCAAGGGCGCAACAGCGATTCTCAGCAACAGGGCCGGCAGGCTAACGCGTCCGGCACCACCCCGTGAAACAAGCCGTTGCTTCGCGGCCGTGCGGGATCAGCTCATCTCGATCTCCGTGAGCGTCTGTAGCGCCAGGCGCACATTGGGCGCGAGCACGCGCCGCATGTTGTCGAGGCCGAGCTTGCGGTAGCTCTCCCACTGCGCCTCGTCGAAGAACTGGTCGGCGGTGCTCTGGTGCGGGAACTCTGGGTGCGCGATCGCGTACTGGCGCACGTCCTCCGGCGAGCCGGGGAGCACGCGCGGCTTGATCAGCACGATCCAGCAAGGCCGCGCCCACGCGGCGTGCGTGGCCTTCAGCAGCAACGCGCACGGGCAGTGTGGCGCGCCGCCGGGTTGGCGAAAGTCTTCCGGTGCGCCGAACACATCGGCCAGTTGCGGATCGGCAAACCCACGCTGCACCGCCACCTCGACCTGGTGGTCGATGCGCACGAGCCGGATCAGGTTCGCCAGGTCGGCGAAGCCGAACGCCGGGTCGGCGGTGGCATCGACCGCGATCACAAAGCGCAGTTGGCGTTCGGGCCGCAGCAGCTCGTACAGCGCCAGGTTCTCGAAGTGGCCGCCATCGGTCATGTATTGCCACGGCCGGCGCAGGCCGTAGAACTTGGCGCCGAACTCGTCGAGCAGGTAGGCCTGGGTCTTGAAGCTGTCTCGCAGCCCGATCTCGCGCGTGGCCACGCCCTGCGCGTTCGATTGCCACCAGGTGCCCAGCCGCACGTTGGCCGCGCCCAGCAACAGCGACATGCCGAGCGAGGTCTGGCGCCCAAGGCCGGTGGACGCCGCCGCGCCCGAGACGCCGACCCACTGGCCGACCGAAAGGTTGTGCTGGATCTGCGAATCCGGGCCCACGCGGCGGAACGGGTTGCGCGCGCCGTCGATCGCGAAGCCGAGCGGCGAGACGCACAGCGGCTGGCCCTTGCGGTCGCGCTGCACGAGTTGCTCGGCGGGGTCGACCGTTTTCGCCAGGGTCACGTTGATCAGGTGCAGCGGGGCCAGCGACGTGGGTTGCTTCGCGGCGCTGTCCCAGTAGTCGGCGAGCGTGACATCGTCTCCCGGCGCCGGTTCGGCCGCGCTCAGGCGGCTGTCGCCGGGGTTCGCCGCGGCGCGCGTGCCGTTCGAGGCACCGAGGTAGGCGCGCGTCAGGCGCGCGCTGTAGAACGATTGCAGGCTCGACAGGTTGATGAAGCCGGGAAACTGCCCCGTGACCCAGGCCAGGCCGATCGAGACAACAAGCAGCACCAGGCACACCACGAGCACCGTGCCCTGGCGCCCGGCGAGCGTGGGCGGCTCGCCGTCCCAGACGATCCAGGTCACGGTGTAGCTCCACGCCACCGCGATCAGCGCGAATATCAGGATGCCGACCGCGCCGCCGATGAGGCTCAGCGGCAGCTTCTTCAGCCAGCTGTCTCGGGTGGTCGACGAGGCCAGCTTCGAGACCGTCTTCGTGATCCACGCGAGCGCCGCGGCCGCGCCCGAGGTGCCCCAGAGCCCCGCGCCGAGGCCGCCCTCGGACTGCCGGTCGAGGTAGATCGTCTGGCCCACGGTTTCGATGACGCCGAGCAGCAGCAGCAACAGCGTCAACTGCAGCCAGGCCGTGAGCTGGCGGGTTGCGAGCACGCGCTGGCGCGACACGGCTTCGGCGGCCTTCGCGGCCGGATCGACGGCGTGCAGGTCGATCGCATACCAGACCAGGCTGAGGGCCAGCACGACGACGCCGACCAGCAGCGGCAGGCGCCGGCCCGCCATCAGCGCGGCGAACCCCGCGCCGGCGAGGGGCTGGGTCGACAGGTCGGCGGCGAGCAGCAGCACCAGCGCGATCCCGATCGCGATGATGCCGACCACCGCCGAGTTCCAGGCCTTCGGCCCGCCGCCGCGGCTCGGGTAGGTGAACCAGAACGCCAGGCCGACGGGCAACGCGCCGACCAGCATCGGCAGCAGCGCCAGCCAGAGGATCGGGCTGAGCCAGACCTCGATGCCGAACAGCATGTGCACGACCAGGAAGTCGGTGTCCATGAGGTACCAGACCGAAGCGCGAGCGAACGCCATCGCCGCGAACAGCACGACGAGCAGGGTGCCCACGACGTAGTGGATCGCGACCCAGTTGCGCAGATCGAGCGCCGCCGCGTAGGCCATGTCGCCGCCACCGGTGGGCGAGAGGTAGCGCCCGTTCTCGCGCAGCCACGCGAGCGGGAAGCTGCTCGGCGTGCGCGCGCTGCCGCTCGCACCGCTCGAGATGCGGCCGGGCGGGTCGATCGCGAGCGCCTGGACGGCGAGGTCGGCGGCGGCCTCGATGTCGGCGTCGACGTGCGCATGCGGCGGATTGCCACCGGGCGGCACCAGCCGCCGCGGGATGAACAGGCTCGCGACGAAGCTGCCGAGGTAGCCGCCACCGCTGACGGTGGAAAGGTAGTCGAAGCGCGAGAGCAGCGAGCGCGCGAACAGGCTGCCCGCCCGCGCCGTCGGCGCCACCGCGAGCGGGTCGTCTTCGCCCCGGGCCGGCGCCTGCGCGATCGCCTGCATCACGCCGAGCGAGAAGGTGGCGCTGCGAATGCCGCCGCCCGAGAGCGCGATGGCGCGCGAATCGGCGGGCACGGCGCCGGCGGGCTCTGCCGGGGGTTGGTTCGCCGAGGCGTTGAACACGAGGCGGCGGCGCTCGCGCAGCGCCTCGATGCCCAGGCCGCCCGTCGACTCGACACTGCCTTCGTTGTCCGCCACGTTGGCCTCCTTCTGCGTTGCGCCTGCACGCTATGCGGCGTGCCGGCGGAGGTCAAGCCAGGCTCGTGCGGATTCTTGGGGTTGACGGCCGTGTCGGCGCTGTTGCCCTGGGCAAGCGACCCAGGAGCGTGGCTCAAAAACGCTGCTGCGCGTGACCACCGAAGGCGTAGGCAAGACCGATCCAGGCACCGCGTGGCGCGCCCACCGAGCGGAATTGTTCGTCGCGCCAGGTCGCGCCACTGTTGTCGAAGGTATTGCCCGGACCGGTGAAGGCGTTCTGCCCCAAGGTGCCGAACGTCGAGTAGCGGCGATCGAACACGTTGTTCAGCTTGGCGAACAACTCCCATCCGGGCGCGAGTCGGTAGCGCGCATCCAGGTTCACCACCGCAAACCCGGGCACCGGGCCGTTGACATCTTGATTGTTCTCATCGCCTCGCGCGTACTGGCCGGATTGCAAAAGCACGCTGGCGCCAACCGAGGCGCTCGTGCCGAACGCATACGCGGCGGCGAACTTGAGGATGTGATGAGGGATGCCGGGAATGCGATTGCCGGGCTGGATTTGGATGTCCGCGCAAGTCGCGCAGGTCAAGGCAGTTGCCGATGAATTGCTCGGGCTGTGCAGGATCGCAGGGGTCCGGAAGGTGGCGTCGATGTAGCTGTAATGTGCGCTCATCGTGAGGCGCTCGGATTCAGCGCTCAGACCCAGTTCCAGCCCTTGCCGGCGCGTCTGACCGACATTCTGGAAGTAGCCGGCGCTGGTCGCTCCCCCGCCGCTGCTGATGAACTGGATGTCATCGTCGAGGACGCTGCGGAACAGCGCCCCACTCCATCCAATCGACGTGCCGAGGCGGCCGCGGGCACCGAGTTCCAGTGTCTTGGAGATGACCGGCTTCAACGCAGGATCGGACGAGAACGCGTTCGGCAACGAGCACGGCGCATTCGGATCGGCGCAGCTCAATTCGACCGGAGTCGGCACGCGCATGCCCTCGTTGTACGCGGCATATGCGGTCACGGCGTTGGTCGGGTTGTAGGCGATACCGACCGCCGGATTGACGCGATTGAATGAATGTTCGCCGTTCAACGCGGTGCCCAGCCGGTCTTCGAGCGAGACGGTGGCATGGTTGTAGCGACCCGAGAGCGTGAGGAAGGTCTTGTCGTCGATGCCGAAGTTGTCGGAGACGAACAAGCCTGTGGCCGTAGCGCGGGCATGCAGCGAGGTGTCCAGTGAAATCGGCGAACTGGAACTCGTGTCTCGCGAAGACCCGGCCTCCTGGCTGGACTGCGTGAACTCGGTGCGCCCCGCGTCGGACGACGCGCCGACGATCAGTTGATTCGTGTGGCCGAAGAGACCGGCCAGCGAGGTCAATTGCAGCGACGCCCCGGGCCGATATTGATCGACTTGGTTGATCGCGTTTCCGGTCGGCTGGTTGCCCGGCCCCGGTGGCTGTGTCGTATCGAAATTGTTGTTGACGTTGCTGTTCAGCACGTGGGTTTGCAGTTGCCGGTAGTACGCGCTGGCCTCGATGAGCAGGTCGCTCGAAAACCGATGCTCTGCCGTGACATGAAGGAATGCCAGGCGGTTCGTCTGAAAGTCCGGCCAGGAGTAGGCTTGCCGGAAGTCGTCCATGAAGGACAGCGGCAACGACTGGTTGCCTTCGAGCCGGGTGTGAGCGAGGGTCAAGCTGACCGCGACGTCGGTGCTGTCGCCGTGGAAACCGGTCTTGGCAAACACCTGCTGAACCTTGCTCGGGTTGTGTTTGCCCCAGCCGGATTCGTGGGTGGAATTGGCGCTGACGAAATAGTCTTCGCTGTCGCCGTGACCGCCGCTTTCGAACTCGACGACGCTGCGACCGAACGAACCGCCGTACGTCTGGATCGACGTCCCCGCGTTCTTGAGGCCGCTCTTGGTCGAGACATTGAGTGCCCCACCGAGCGTGTTCAAGCCGAACACGGGGTTCGAGCCGGGGATGATCGTGATCGATGAAATGGCCGCGCTGGGGATCAGATCCCAGTTGACCGTGTCGCCGAACACCTCATTGACGCGAACGCCGTCGATGAACACGGACAACCCCTGTGGCGTGCCGAGGGCAGGCGACGCCGTGAAGCCGCGAAGATTCACGTCGTGCTGGAAGGGGTTGCCCGCCGTGTCGTTGATGTTGACGCTCCCCGCACTGCGGTTCAGGGCGTCGGAAACGTTCAGCGCGCGCTGGCTGCCGACGTCTTTCGATTTGATGGTCTGGATGTTGCCGGGCACCTGATTCAGCGGCGTTCCGATGCCGGGCAGTGGGGTCGTTCCGACGACTTCGACGCTCGGCAGTTGTGCGACCGGCCGCGCATCTTGCGCACCCACCTGCGTCGAGGCGATCACGAGCGAAACCGGCAACGCGGAACGGGCAAGCGCTCGACAGATGGAGCCGAAATCCGGGCATCTGCCAGACCGAGGGGCACGCCTTCTTGACGCGATTGGCATTCGGATCTCCGTGTTGAGTTGGTGCTCAGTCTGCTGGTATCGGAGATGCCAAACTTCAACTGAAGACGTCGCCAATTTTGGTGGCGACCGAGTCTTCACTCGTTTCGTCCGCGACACCAGGGAAAAATTCCCGGTCATGCCGCGCGGCCGCGCACTCAGGGTAGGCTAAGTCTCGGCGGTCAGTCTTCGCAGAGGCGTGCATTCGCGCGTCCACCCGATCGGAGATTCAACATGATGCGTTCAACCAAGCTCATTCTGGCGGCGACGTCCGCCGTGGTCCTGTCTTCGGCAGGCGTGTTTGCGGCCACGTCGAACGATGCCTCGTTCGGGCCTTCGGCGACCGTCGGCCTGGCCCAGGCCGTGACCACCGCGGAACAGCACGTGTCCGGCAAGGCCGTTCGCGCCGAATACGAGAAGCACGGTATTCGCAGCCAGTGGGTCTACGACGTCGAAGTGGTCGTCGGCTCCAAGGCATTCGACGTGAGCGTCGATGCCACGACAGGCGCCGTCCTTTCTTCGCAGGAAGACCGCGCCGATCGAGACGACGACCACGACAAGAAGGACTGAGACCGGCCGGCATCGCCACCGTCGACCATAAACCCCGACGAAGGCCCGATGGAAGCGCTGAACCGGACTCTGTTCCTCCACCTCAACGCCGGAGTGCACCCTTCGCTCTGGACGCTGGTCGTTGCCAGCTTCTTGGCGGAGGTGGCGATCGGCCTGATTCCTTTGACGTTGCTGTTCGGTTGGTTGCGCGGCACCGATTCGATCCGCAAGGTGATGCTCGTGGCCGTGGCAAGTGGCGTTCTTGCGATCGTCTTCAATCTATCTCGGCGTTCACTTTCCGTTCGACATGGCGGGTTCCGCCGCACTCGCGATCGTCAGCGCGCTGCTTTGCAAGTGGGGGCGTATCTGGCTCATCGATCCGATCTTCCCGTGGATGGCGGTCCTGCATCGCAAGCTGTTCGGCCCGTTGATCAGGCGCGGCTGGGTGCTGGAATGACAGAGCAGACGGAGGTCAAATGCTGGCGACGGGTTTGCTGACCTGGCTCTCCAACGACCAGGGCCTGATGGCGGTGCTGGCAGGTGCGGGAGGTCGAGCTTCACTCCCTGCTGCGCAACCTGATCGAGAACGCGTGGCGCTTCACGCCGCCGGGAGGTCGCGTCGATGTGGACCTGAAGGCGGATGCCAAAGGCGAGCGGGGCGGGTCTTCGATCCGTTCTACCGTGACGCTGAACGATGCGCTCGCGGGTGCCGGCCTGGGCGGGCTTCGCGTGCTCGTTTCGTTTCCCGCGGCAAAGGCACGTGCGTGATGGGACGCGTGTCGCCGCGGGTTCGCCGAAGTCACCCCCGCCGGGCGACCGGTCGGATCGAATCGCGATCGTGAGCAAGGTGTCAGCCGCCTTCACCGACGATCCGGGCGCGATGCCCATCAGAAGCCTTCGGACGGAATGGCTGCTGCGGGTCTTCGCCCTGGCGGCATATGGTTTCGCCGTTCGCAACCTCGCCTTGTTGTGGTGGGCCGATCGTTCTCGACTGACGTTGCTGTTGCTCTTGCTGATGGAGGGGTTCACGCTCGCGCTGGTGCTGGTGGCGCGGCCGGCGCGCTTCCGCGATGCGAGCTGGGCCGCGGTTTTGCTGAATCTGTATGCCGCGTTCTCCTATGTTCTCTTCGACCCGCGAGCCACGACGCAGCTGATCCCGGAAGTCGCCGGAGCGGTGTTCCAGGTCTGCGGCACCGTGTTGCAATTCAGTGCGAAGGTGGTGATCGGTCGCTCCTTCGGTGTGCTGCCGGCGCTGCGAGCCGTGGTGTTCAGCGGTCCGTATCGCCTGGTTCGACACCCGATCTATCTCGGGTACCTGGTCGGCCACATCGGCTTCTTGCTGGTCAACTTTTCTTGGCGCAACCTGATCGTGTTGAGCGTCTTGTACGTGGTTCAGGTGCTGCGCATCGGGCGCGAAGAGACGATTCTTGTGACGACCAGCGCCGACTATCGGCAATACATGCAGCGGGTTCGGTGGCGGCTGATTCCCTTCGTCTACTAGGCCACACGTGCAGCGATCCCGGGCCCCGGGGTCGCCAATTGCGTCTTCGAAGGCCAGATCAGCCGCCGAATGCCCATTCATCTCGGTCCACCGCCGATTGTTTCGAGCGTTACGGCGGCGAGTGGCGGCACGCTCGTGCACGAGAAACGGCTGAGCGGGGCCGCCGCCCCACTGCATCGTGTCGCGAACCACTGCCTCGCCATGCCGATCCGATTGCGACGGCAATGCGCTCTTCTCGCTAAGCGTCTGCTAAGACTGTCACCCCAGCATCCATGCCTCTTTGCGGTCGGCCGCTCGACGGCAGCGAACAGCCCAGGCGGCAGATGGACGGCATGAGCAGCAACGCGCGAGAAGAGATGTCCGACGAGTGGTCCGAGTGGTTGCAGCGCGACCGCAGCGGTGGCGATCTTGCGAACGAGCGCTGGATTCGTGCGCAGGTCGATCAGTTTGCCGATCATGTTCTGGACGCGGCTCGCTTGTCCCCCGGGATGACTCTGGCCGACATCGGAACCGGTGACGGCGAAGTCGCGTTTCGTGCCATCGACCGAATCGGACCTTCGCCGCGCCGTGCTTGCCTATGTCGCGGACAAGCGTGCGGCGCTGCTCGAATTCCTTCGCGTGCTGAAGCCGGGTGGGCGCATCTCGATCGCCGAGCCCGTCTTTCAGGAGGAGGCATTCAACGCGATCGCACTGGGAATGCTCCTGGACTTGCATTCGGCGCCCCAGGACCCTGTCTTGCCCCTGATGCACCGATGGAAGTCAGCGCAGTTCCCCAACACACCGGAGAAACTTGCCGCGAGCCCCATAGCCAACTATTCCGAGCGCGACCTGCTGGCTTTCGTGCAGGACGTCGGCTTCGTCGAAATCCACATGGAACTGCATGTCGACGTGCGACGCTATCAAGGCATGTCGTGGGAAACCTTCATCGCGTCGTCTCCGCACCCGTGGGCGCCCACGCTCAATGTCATCCTGCAGGAACAGTTCAGCGCCGAAGAGCGAGTGTGCTTCGAGAACGCAGTTCGGCCCACTGTCGAGACCGGTCCGTCCGCGGCGATCGATCGCATCGTCTACCTGAGCGCGAGCAAGCCGCCCGCGTGAGGATCTCCGCGGTGCGCGCCGCGTGTTCGCGGCAACGGATGCTCGGCGCATCGCTGCTGCATCGCGGGCCTCGGGCAGTCTCCTCGACGGCCACCGAGCCCTCGCGACCTTGTTGCAAATCAATTTGCACTAAGATCGTGCGATGGAACGCAACACCCGTCAGCGCGAGGCCGTGCTCGCCGCGATCGAGCACGCCGGCCGCGCCCTGACGCCGGGCGAGATCCTCACTTTGGCGCAAGGCGCGGTGGCGAGCCTGAACCTGTCGACGATCTATCGCCACATCAACGCGCTGCAGGACGAAGCCCGCATCGTCAAGGTGCTGCTGCCCGGCCAGGCCGCGCGTTTCGAGGCGGCCTGCGGCGGCGACGAACGCCACCACGGCCCCGCGCACCATCACCATCACTTCCATTGCAGCGGCTGCGACCGGGTCTATGCACTGCACGCCTGCCCGGGGCCGATGCAGGAGATGGCGCCTACCGGTTTCGTCGTCACCGCGCACGAGATCACGCTGCGCGGCCTGTGCGCCGACTGCAGTCGCAAGCGGGCCTCGTGATGCTGGAACACGCTCACACGGACCTGCCTGTCAGCGGGATGGCGCTGTTCTTCCTGCTCGGCCTGCGCCACGGCATCGAGCCGGACCACATCGCCGCGATCGACGGCCTCACGCTGCGCGCGCACGACCACCACGAACGCCACGCCCCCTGGACCGGCAGCCTGTTCGCGCTCGGCCACGGTCTGGCGATCGGCGCGATCGCGATCGTCGTGAGCCTGCTCGCGGCTTCGATCAGCCTGCCGCCGCTGCTGACGCAGGTGATCGAGTGGCTGCCGATCGTGCTGCTGACGCTGCTCGGCCTGTGGAACCTGCGCGCCCTGCTCGCCCCTGGCGCCTACCGGCCGAGCTCGGTGCGCATGAAGCTGATCCCCGCAGCGCTGCGCGAGCGCACCGACCTGTGGTCGACGGTCGTGATCGGCCTGCTGTTCGCGCTCGTGATCGACACCGTGGCGCACATCTCGGCCTGGAGCGTGTTCGCGACGCACCGCGGCGGCTGGTGGGCCGGCGTGGTGGCCGGCCTGTTGTTCTCGGGCGGCATGCTGATCGCCAGCACGGCCGACTCGCAACTGATCTCTCGCGTGCTGCGCAGCGCGGGCAGCGAGGCCGCGGCATCGAAGCTGCGGCGCGGTATTGGCTGGTTCGTCGTGATCCTGTCGTTCGGGGTCGTGATTCAGACGGTGGTTTCCCGACTCAACGCCTGACCGTCGCAACCGCGAGGGTCAGGCGATCTTGCAAGCCTCGTCGAACGCCAGACGCGGGCTGCGCCCGAAGAGCTTGCTCGCATCCCCATGCCCGAGGTTGACGATGAAGTTCGTCTTGACCGTCGTGCCGGCCCAGAACGCCGCGTCGACCTTTGCCGCATCGAAACCGCTCATCGGCCCGCAGTCCAGCCCCAGCGCCCGGGCCGCGAGGATCAGGTAGCCGCCCTGCAGGCTGGAGTTGCGGAAGGCGGTCGCGTCGATCATCGGCTGGTTGCCGACGAACCAGGCCTTCGCATCGGCGTGCGGGAACAACTGCGGCAGCTTCTCGTAGAAGGCCATGTCCATGCCGACGATGACCGTGACCGGCGCCTGCTTCGTCTTCTCTTGATTGGCGGGCGCCATGCCTTCGAGCAGCTTCGCCTTGGCTTCGGGCGTGGCCACGAAGATGAAGCGCGCGGGGCTGCAGTTGGCCGAGGTCGGGCCCCACTTCACGAGCTCGTAGAGCTGGTGCAGCGTGGCCTCGGCGATGGGCTCCGCACTGAAACCGTTGTGGGTGCGGGCGTTATCGAAGAGTTGTTCGGTCGTGACGTTCATGGTTTCGAAACTCGCTGAAGCAGTGGAAGGGTGTTTCGATTCTGCGCGCTGCACCGAACGACGATTCCCAAAAATTCGTCGACCGCATTCGCTTGCGCTGAAGGGTGTGGCGGGCAGAATCGAGCGATGTTCCAGCCCTCGCAACACGACGTTCGCCGCTTCTTCTGTGAAACCTGGCGCAAGCAGCGCGACGCCTCGCCGCTGACGCCGATGGAGGCGCTCGCGGCCGACTGGATCAGCCAGCACCCCGAGCACCACGCCGAACTCGACGACCTCGACGCCGCGCTCGCCGCGGTCTACGAGGTCGAGGGCGGCCGCAGCAACCCGTTTCTGCACTTGTCGATGCACCTCTCGATCACCGAGCAGATCGCGATCGATCAGCCCACCGGCATCAAGCAGGCCTTCACGCTGCTCGCGGCAAAGCTCGGCTCGCTGCACGAAGCGCAGCATCAGGTGATGGAGTGCCTGGGCGAGATGATCTGGGCTTCGCAGCGCAACGGGCTGCCGCCCGATGGCGAGCGCTACCTGGAGTGCGTGCGCCGCCGCGCGACACGCTGACGAATGGGGCACCCGGTCTCGCGAGTACGCGAGACCACCCGCCGGGCGGGTGCTCGGCCCGCTTGGGAGCGGCCCGGCGCTGGGCCGAGTGGGTCTTTCAGTTGTGCTGTCGGGCGCTCTGCCGCGAGGCCTGCCGCGTCTCGCCGAACAGCGAGTCGCGGAACACCGCCGAGGCCGAGCGATCGTCCATCGCCCACAGCAGCAGCGCGCGCGCCGTCATCGGCTTGGCGAACAGGTAGCCCTGCAGTTCGTCGCAGCCGAGGTCGACCAGGATCTTGTGCTGGCGCAAGGTTTCGACGCCTTCGGCCACCACCTTGAGCCCGAGCGCGTGGGCGAGCTTGACGACCGCGTCGACCACGGCGCGTGCATCGGCGCTGTGGTCCACGTCCTTCACGAAGCTGGCGTCGATCTTCAGCTCTTCGGCGGGCAACTGGCGAAGGTAGCTCAAGCTCGAATAGCCGGTGCCGAAATCGTCGATCGACAGGTGCGCGCCCAACTCGCCGAGGCGGCGAAAGGTTTCCTGCGTGGCACCGGTGTCTTCCATCGCCGCGGTCTCGGTGATCTCGCAGGTCAGCAGCGCCGGGTGGATGCGGTAGCGCGCGAGCGCATCGCTGATGCGCTCGGCGATGTCGTCCTGGCGCATCTGGTGGGCCGAGAGGTTGATCGCCACGCGCATCCGCAGGCCCTTGTCGCGCCAGGCGCGGGCCTGCTTGCACGCGGCTTCGATGACCCAGTTGCCGAGCGGCCCGATCAGGCCCGAACGCTCGGCCAGCGGGATGAAGTTCGCCGGCATCACCAGGCCGCGCGTCGGGTGGTTCCAGCGCACCAGTGCCTCGGCCGCGGTGACCTTGCCGCTCTGCGCGTCGATCTTGGGCTGGAAGAACAACTCGAGCTCGTCGCTCGCGAGCGCCTGGCGCAGATCGCGCAGCAGATCGAAGTTCTGCTGAACGCCCATGTCCATCTCGGGCGCGTAGAAGCAGTGGCGCGCGCCGCCGGCCCGCTTGGCGGCGTACATCGCGGCGTCGGCGCACGCGATCAATCTGTTGGGATGGCACTTCTCGGGGTACATCGCGATGCCGACCGAGCACGAGATCGCGACTTCGCGCCCGTCGATCCGATAGGGCTGGCTCAGCGCGTCGATCAGGCGCTCGGCGAGCCGCGTCACCGCGTCGCGGTCGCCTGCCGCTGCCGCGAGCAACAGGAACTCGTCGCCGCCGACGCGCGCCGCGACCCCCACGCCTCGCGCGATCCGCTTCAGGCGCCGCCCCACCTGCTCCAGCACGCGGTCGCCGCTGGCGTGGCCGAAGGTGTCGTTGACCGGCTTGAAGCCATCGAGGTCGATGAACAGGACGGCGAGCTCCCTGGACTTCGCATCGCACTTCTTCGCGGCGGCCTGCAGCCGCCCCTCGAAGAACAGGCGCGTCGGCAGGCCGGTGAGGTTGTCGACCGCAGCCGGCCGCATCGCCCGGCCGGGCGCATCACCCGTGCTCGCCTGGCGCAGCACGCCGAGCAGCAGCGCGCCGATCGCGATCAGGCCGGCCATCACCAGCCATTCGGGGCCGGCGAGTGCGCGCGACGCCTCGCTGGGCTTGACCGAAAACGCGACGCCGAGGCAGCAGATGAGCGCAGCCGCCACCGCAGCGCCCTTGCGGGCCGCCGCCGCGAAGCGCGGGTCGCGCCAGCGCGTCTGCAGCACGATCAGCGCCGCCGACAGGCACAGCGTCAGGCCCGCGGCGCCGAGCGAGGCCGACCCGGGCGAGAGTCGAAAGATGCCGGAAGCACTGAACATCGCATGCACGTAGGCCGCCGCCGGCATGGCGGCGGCGAACAGCGCCGCCCAGGGTCGGCGCCCCTGATCCCAGAGCACGCAGGTGGTGCAGGCCAGGCCGGCGAGCAGCAGGGCCGGTGGCCAGGGCAGCGCCCATTGCAGCGGGCTGCGCGAAGCCTCGGGTCCGCGCAAGGCATGGGCCGGCCACCACAGCGCGCAGGCGCCGAGCAGCACGCCCGCCGCGAGCAGCGCATGCGCGATCCGCGTCGGCCGGGCGCTCGCCGCCACGCCCAACTCGGCGGACAGCCAGAGCAGCGCGGCGCACATGCCGAAGCTGGCGGCCATCAACAGGGCGAGCGACTGATTCATCCGATTCCGGCAGCAGAACCCGGCGTGTCGCGGCGGGGAGCCGGCGCCAGGAAAAGGCAGATGTTGAACGCTTTCGGCCGAATCGGTGCCGCGCCGATCGAGAACGCGCTCGCAAGACCGCAGCGTCCGTGACGAATGCCGCAAGCCGTCGAAGCCGGCGGCGGCGGGCGGGCAACGCGCTGCGCTATTCGCTGCCGACGAGCCCGTTGCGGATCGCGTAGACCGTCATCTCGGAATTGTTGGTCAGGCCCAGTTTCTCGAGCACGCGGGCGCGGTAGACGCTCACGGTCTTGGGGCTCAGCATCAGCTCTTCGGCGATGTCGGAGAGGCGCTTGCCGGAGGCGATCATCACCAGGGTCTGCAGTTCGCGGTCCGACAGCTTCTCGTGCGCGTTCGCGATCATCGGCGTGGTCAGGCTCTCGACCAGCATCTGCGCGATCTCGGGCGTGACGTACTTGCGGCCCTGCGCCACGGTGCGCACCGCCAGCACGATCTGCGCGGGGTCGCCGCCCTTGTTGACGTAGCCGAAGGCGCCGGCGCGCAGCGCGCGGATCGCGTACTGGTCTTCCGGGTACATCGAGACGACGAGCACGCGCATGTTCGTGACCTCGTCTTTCAGCACGTGCAGCACGTCGAGGCCGCTGCGCCCGGGCAGGTTGATGTCGAGCACGAGCACATCGGCAGTCTGGTCGCGCATCAGCGTGCGCAGCTCGCCGTAATCGCCGGCCTCGCCGACGACCTCGATGTCGGGCGCATCGGAAAGCGTGTCGCGAATGCCTCGCCGGATGAGCGCGTGGTCGTCGCAGAGAAAGACCTTGATCATCGTGTGTGCTGCCTTCGATCGGACGTAGCGAGCGGCGGGACGAGCGCCGGGCCGCCCCAAGCCGGCCCGCATCCCCCCGGGGGATCGAACGGTGTACCCACCGGGCGAGGGGTCGTCATAGGCTGCCCCACTGGCTGGGGTCGTTCTCGTCGTGCAAGTTGGCCGAAGGTATATCAGCGATGCCCAGCGGGTTCAAGGGCACGGACAGGATCATCGTCGTGCCGCCGGCGCTGCTGCTGAGTTCGACCCAGCCGCCCACCGTGCCGGCGCGCTCGTGCAGCCCGCGGATGCCGAACGAGCGTGCCTTGGCGAGGTCTTCGTTGCTCAGGCCGCGGCCGTTGTCGCTGATCTCGAGCGAGAGCACGCCGCCGGCGAGCGAGAGATCGAGCGCCGCGCGGCTGGCCTGCGCGTGCTTGCTGATGTTAGTCAGCGCTTCCTGCGCGGTGCGGTAGGCGACCAGCGGCACGCCGGCCGGGAGCTCGGGGTTGTGGGCCGGCAGCCGGATCGCGCAGTCGATGCCGGTGCGCTTCTCGAAGCGCGTGGCGAGCCAGTGCAGTGCCGCGACCAGCCCGTGCTCAAGAATGGCCGGGCGCAGGTTGTGCATGATCCGCTTGCTCGAGTCGATCGCCAGCGTGACGGTCTCGAGCGCCGAGCGCACGCGCGCCAGGATCTCGTCCGAATCGGAATGGCGCTCGATCCAGGCGAGGTCGAACTTCAAGGCCGTCAACGACCCGCCCACGTCGTCGTGGATCTCGCGCGCGATCGCGGTGCGCTCCTGCTCGATGCTGTTCTGCAGGTGCTGCGCGAGTTCGCGCAGGCGCTGCTGCGATTCGTCGAGCTCGCGATCGGCGCGCACGCGGGCGCGGCGGGTTTCGGTCGCCTCGACCGCGTGCAGCAGCGCCGGCACGAGCCGCGCGAGGTTGTTCTTCAACAGGTAGTCGCTCGCGCCGTTGCGCATCGCCTCGACCGCGGTGTCTTCGCCGATCTCGCCCGAGACCAGGATGAACGGCACGTCGCGCCCGCTCGCCTTGAGCAGATCGAGTGCGACCAGGCCCGAGAAACCGGGCAGGTTGTAGTCGGAAATGATTGCGTCCCAGTCGCGCTCGTCGAGCGCACCGAGGAACTCGGCCTCCGAATCGATGCGCCGCACCCGCGCCCGCAACTGGCCGCGCGCCAGGTGCGCGAGCGTCAGTTCGTGATCCAGTTCCGAATCCTCGAGGTGCAGGATCTGCAGTTCGGAATGACCACCGGTCGAGGCGTTCACGGAGGGGCGCTGCGGCTGCATGTTGCCGAGTATGCCCGCAGGCGCAGACGCTGGCCCCGCGCACCGTCCGGGCGGGCGCGCCCTGCGTCGCCCGAGCGATTCCGCTCAGGTTGGCAAGCGGGCTGCCGAAAAGTGAGGCAGCGCCAGTTCCCTGAACCAGTCGACACGGAAAGCTCCGATGCTCACTTCAATCACAAGCGACCTGCACGACCCGGCACCGATGCCGCTGCTCGCTGCCGCCGATCTGCAGGACAACCTGATGACGGCGACACACGACCTCGACCGGCTGCAGACGCTGCTCTCGCATGCCTGCGACGAGCTGATGCGCGGCTTTCATGGCGCGGCCGGCGAGATCCAGGAGCTGGTCGATGCCGCGCAGGACACACCCTCGCAGGAGCTCTTCGACAGCGTCGTGCAGCACCTGGGCGGTGCGATCACCGCGCTGCAGTTCCAGGACATGGCCTCGCAACTGATCGCCCACACCCACCAGCGCCTGCGCAACTGCGCCGACCGGATCGCCCGCGAAACCATGGGCGACGACGACGACGGCGTCGCGGTGATCGAAGAAGCCCCGCTGCGGCCGAACCCGGTCACGCAGGACGAGATGGACGCGGGCTCGGTCGAGCTGTTCTGACGCAGCACCGATCCCGAACGATTCAAGAACCGCCGCCCGCAACCGAAAACGCCTACAAGTTATCCGGAGATTCAAATGCATTCAATTCTCGCTGTCGACGACTCTGCGTCCATGCGCCAGATGGTGACCTTCACGCTGAAGAGCGCGGGCTACAGCGTCGTCGAGGCCGTCGACGGCCAGGACGCTTACGAGAAAACCGGCAAGAGCGATTTCGACCTCGTGCTGACCGACCAGAACATGCCGCGCCTCGATGGCATCGGCCTGACCAAGAAGCTGCGCGACAACCCGAAATTCAAGTCGACGCCGATCCTGATCCTGACGACCGAGTCGAGCGATCAGATGAAGCAGGCGGGCCGCAGCGCCGGCGCGACCGGCTGGCTGGTCAAACCCTTCGATCCGGCCAAGCTGATCGAAGTCATCAAAAAAGTGATCCGCTGACAGCGGAAGACGAGGAGAGTCAGCATGGGTGAGATGACACAGGAAGGCGCGAACCTCGGGGCAGGCATCGACCTCTCCCAGTTCTACCAGGTCTTCTTCGAGGAAGCGGGCGAGAACCTCGACCGCATGGAAGCGCAACTGCTCGAGATCGACATCGAGGCCGCAGACGACGAGGAACTGAACTCGATCTTCCGCTGCGCGCATTCGGTCAAGGGCGGTGCCGCCACCTTCGGCTTCGCCGACGTGGCCGAACTCACGCACCAGATGGAAACGCTGCTCGACAAGCTGCGCCGCCACGAACTGGAGCCCACCGCGCCGATGGTCGACGTGCTGCTGCAGTCGGGCGACGCGTTGCGCGCCCAACTCGCGCGCCACCAGGGCGCCGGCGGCGACGTGGTCGACACCACCGACCTGCTCGTCAGCATCCGTGCGATGAGCTCGGGCCAGGCGCCCGCGCTTGTCGCCGCACCGAAGCCCGCGATCCCCGAGGCCGCCGCGCAGATGGCTGCAGAGGCGCCCGCGGCAAAACCCGCCGCGACCGGCAACCCTGCAGCGCGCGAACTCGAAGTGCGCGTCGGCCCGCTCAAAGACCCGGCGCAGGCCAACAACCTGGTCGAGCTCTTCAAGGAGATCACCGACCTCGGCACGATCGAGGCGATCGACGGTGGTCAGGCGAGCGAAGGCATCCGGCGCTTTCGCGTCATCACGACCAGCACCGACAACGACCTGCTGGATCTGTTCACCTTCCACGTCGCCCGCGACGAAGTGGCCCTGTTGCCGATGACCGCGGGCTACGGCTTCCATGCCGGCGCGCCCGGCGCACCGGTCGAGGCCGAGAAGGATCCGGGCTACGGATTCTTCGAGAACGCCCCGGGTGCGCCCGGCAGCTCTGACGCGCCAACCGCTGCTGCCAATGGCTTGGCCGAAGTCGAGACCGCGAAGCCTGCGGCCCGCGCCCCGGCCCGTGCCGAGAAGGCGCCCGCCGCCGCGCTCGAATCGTCGACGCTGCGCGTCTCGGTCGAGAAGGTCGACCAACTCATCAACCTGGTCGGTGAGCTCGTCATCACGCAGGCGATGCTGGCGCAGAACAGCAAGCAGATCGACCCCGGTCTGTACCAGCAACTCGCGGCCGGCCTGGCCGACCTCGACCGCAACACCCGCGACCTGCAAGAGTCGGTGATGTCGATCCGGATGATTCCGATGTCGATGGTGTTCTCGCGCTTCCCGCGGATGCTGCGCGACCTCGCCGCCAAGCTCGGCAAGAAGGTCGAGTTCGTGACCCAGGGCGAGGCGACCGAACTCGACAAGGGCCTGGTCGAGAAGATCACCGACCCGCTGACGCACCTGGTTCGCAACAGCTGCGACCACGGCATCGAAAGCCCCGCCGATCGGCTCGCGAAAGGCAAGCCCGAGCACGGCACCATCACGCTGGCGGCATCGCACCAAGGCGGCTCCATCCTGATCGAGGTGCGCGACGACGGCAAGGGCCTGTCGCGCGAGAAGCTGCTGAAGAAGGCGCGCGAGCGCGGCATCGACGCCCCCGATTCGATGACCGATGCCGAGGTCTATGCGCTGATCTTCGCGCCCGGCTTCTCTACCGCCGACGTGGTCACCGATGTGTCGGGCCGCGGTGTCGGCATGGACGTGGTCAAGAAGAACATCACCGCCCTGGGCGGCACGGTCGAGATCGACTCGGCCGAAGGCTACGGCATGAGCGTCAAGGTGCGCCTGCCGCTGACGCTGGCGATCATGGACGGCATGTCGGTCGGCGTCGGCGAGGAGGTCTACATCCTGCCGCTGTCTTCGGTGATCGAATCGTTCCAGGTGCAGCCGGGCAACATCAAGACGATCGGCGGCAGCGGCCGCGTGATCGAGGTGCGCGACGAGTTCATGCCGGTGCTCGACCTGGAGCAGGTCTTCGGCGTGCCGCGCTTCGACTTCGAGAACGCCGGCGGCATCATGGTCGTGGCCGAGGCCGAAGGCGGGCGCGTCGCGCTGCTGGTGGATCAGCTGCTCGGCCAGCAGCAGGTGGTCGTGAAGAACCTCGAATCGAACTACCGCCGCGTGCCCGACATCTCCGGCGCGACCATCATGGGCGACGGCCGCGTCGCGCTGATCCTCGACGTGGGCAGCCTGGTGCGGCGCTCGCGACACTGACCTTCCGGCGACGCCGGATCGCGCCGCCGCTTCCCCTCCTACTGTCCGGACCCAACGCCATGTCACTCAACAACCTGCGCGTCGGCCACCGCCTCGCCCTCGGCTTCGGCGCGGTCATCGTGCTGCTGATGGTCATCGTCGGTATCGCCTACGCCGAACTCTCCAGTGCGAGCAGCGGTCTGGCCGAGGTCAACGCACTCGACCAACGCGACAACCTCGCGCGCGACTGGGCGGGCCGGACCAACCTCAACATGGCGCGCTCGATCGCGATCGCGAAGTCGAGCGGCATGCCGGAAGTGGAAGGCTACTTCGCGCCTCAGGTCAAGAAGACGTCGGCCGAGATCAGCGAACTTCAGAAGACACTGGAAGCCTTGGTCGACAACGAAAAGAGCAAGGCGCTGATGGCCGAGGTCGCCGTGAAGCGCAAGGCCTACATCACGCACCGCGATGCCTTGTTCGCATTCGTCAAGCAAGCCGACATGGTGGCCGCGCAGGCGATCGAGAAAGACAAGGTGATGCCGTCGTCGGACGCCTACATGGCGGCGATGGGCGCCGTTCAGGTGAACGAGGCGGGACTGGCCAAGACCGCCGCCGAGTCGCTGCGCCAGCGCATCGTGCGCGCCAGCCAGATGCTGATCGCACTGCTGCTCGCCGCCGTCCTGGTGGCCGTGGCGATGGCCTGGTTCATCACCCGGTCGATCGTCGCGCCGCTGAAGCAAGGGACCGAAGCCGCCAAGGTGATCGCGGACGGCAACTTGTCGGACACCATCGATTCGAACCATCGCAACGAGGTCGGTGACCTGCTTCGCGCACTCGGCCAGATGCAGACCTCGCTGCGAGGGCTCGTCGGCCAGGTACGTTCTTCGAGCGACAGCATCGGCACCGCCAGCGCCGAGATCGCCATCGGCAACCAGGATCTTTCGGCCCGCACCGAGCAGACCGCCTCGAACCTGCAGCAGGCGGCCTCCTCGATGGAGCAACTCACCGCCACCGTCAAGCAGTCGGCCGACTCGGCACGCCAGGCGAACCAGCTCGCATCCTCGGCTGCCGAGGTCGCCGCGCGCGGCGGCGTCGTCGTCTCGCAGGT
>Ga0209583_10000135_pt1 | contig 24217 bp, 23 predicted proteins | sample Str014_FD_187201 | JGI IMG/M metagenome (GOLD analysis project Ga0209583, IMG submission 187201) | Freshwater sediment microbial communities in response to fracking from Pennsylvania, USA - Straight Creek_MetaG_SC_2014 (SPAdes) (version 2) | ecosystem: Environmental > Aquatic > Freshwater >... | reverse complement strand
CACCAGCGCCGCGCACTCGCGCTGCGCCCGAACTCTGCCGAGATCCACTCGAACCTGGGCAACCTGCTCGCCGAGCGCGGCCACGCGGACGAGGCCGAATCGATGGTGCGTCGCGCGCTCGAACTCGACCCGGCGCGCGCCGCGTCGCACCACAACCTCGCCGTGCTGCTCGCCGACCAGCGGCGCGATGCCGAAGCCGAGCCGCTGTTTCGCCGTGCGATCGAGTTGCGCGCCGACTACCCCCTTGCGCGGCTCGGCTTGAGCTACCTGCTGCTCGCGCAGGGCCGCTTCGACGAAGGCTGGCGCCAGCACGAGGCGCGCCACGACCCTGCCTTGCCCGACAACGGCATCCCGCCGCCACCGCTGGCGCTGCCTGCCTGGCGCGGCGAATCGCTCGAAGGCAAGGCCGTGCTGGTCTGGCCCGAGCAGGGCCTGGGCGACCAGATCCAGTTCAGCCGCTTCGCGACCTTGCTGAAGGCGCGCGGCGCGAAAGCCGTCACGCTGGTGTGCCAGAAGCCGCTGCACGCGTTGTTCGAGAGCCTCGCAGATGTCGACCGCGTGGTCGCCGCCGACATCGTCGACAACGCCTTCACGGTCGACGACGCGACCCTGGCTGCGCACGACGTCTGGGCGTTCCCGCTGACGCTGGCGATGCTGATGCACGCCGACCTGACGACGCTGCCAGCGACCGCCCCACCCTACCTGCGGGCCGCGCCGCAGCGCGTGGCCGCGTGGACGGCGCGCCTGCCGCGCGATGGATTCAAGGTCGGCCTCGTGTGGCGCGGCAACCCGAAGCACGACAACGATGCCGATCGCTCGCTGCCCGCGCTCGCCGCGCTCGCGCCGCTGTGGTCGGTGCCCGGCGTGCGCTTCGTCAGCCTGCAGCCCGGGCGCGCCGCGCAGGGCGCGAACCCGCCGCCCGAAGCGCAGCCGCTGCTGGCGCTTGGCCACGAACTTCGCGATTTCGCCGACACGGCGGCAGCGCTCGAGGCCATCGACCTGCTCATCACGGTCGACACCTCGATCGCGCACCTCGCTGGCGCGCTCGGCAAACCCTGCTGGGTGCTGTTGCCCTGGCACAAGACCGACTGGCGCTGGCTGCGCGATCGCGACGACTCGCCCTGGTACCCGGCCGGCATGCGGCTGTTCCGGCAAGCGCATCGCGGCGACTGGGCCGGCGTGGTCGCGCGGGTGCGAGCGGCACTCGAAGCGCGCATTCGAGCGCGGGGCGAAGCGCAGTGATGACCCGCCCGAGCCCGATCGCCCAGCAGCGCCTCGCGCTGATGCTCCTGCTCGCGCCGGCGCTGCTGTGGCTGGTCGGCCTGATCGTGCTGCCGCACGTGGAGCTCGCGGTGCTCTCGCTGCGCACGCGGGTCGCGCCGCGCGTGTACGAGCCGAGCCTCGCGCAGTACCGCACCTTCTTCGTCGAGCCGCTTTACTGGCATACCTTCGTGCGCACCGCGGTGATGTCGATCGCCGCGACCGCGTTGACATTGCTGCTCGCCTTCCCGATCGCCTGGACGATCGCGAAGCTCGCGCGCGGGCGGTCGAAATCGCTGCTGTTCGTGCTGTGCCTGATCCCGTTCTGGGTCAGCGAGACGGTGCGCACGCTGGGCTGGATGATCCTGCTGCGCGAATCCGGCGTGCTGCCGCAGTTGCTGGTCTCGCTCGGCCTGGCGAGCGTGCCGCCGGAGCTGCTCTACCGCGACGCGACCATCCTGGTCGGGCTGGTCTACACCTCGCTGCTGTTCATGGTGGTGCCGCTGATCGGCGCGCTCGAATCGCTGGACGATTCGCTGATCGAGGCCGCGTACGACCTCGGCGGCAACGGGTGGAACATCCTGCGCACGATCGTGATCCCGCACGCGGCACCGGGCGTCACCGCGGGCTGCATCGTCGTGTTCATGCTCACGCTCGGCAACTACCTCACGCCCACGTTGCTCGGCGGCAAGAACTCGCTGTGGTTCACCGAACAGATCTACACGCAGTTCATCACCCGCTTCAACTGGGAACAGGGCGCGGCGTTCGGCTTCCTGCTGCTGGTGCTTTCCACCGCCATCGTCTGGGGCGGTTTGAAGCTGGCAGGACAACGCTTCGGCGACGTCATGAGGCGCGCATGATCCCCTCGCTGCCCCGCCCCCGCTGGTTGCGTGCCGGCACCGTGCTGTACGCGAGCGCGTTCTTCGCGTTCCTGTTCCTGCCGCTGCTCGTCGTCGCGGTGTTCGCGTTCAACGCCGCGCCCTACCCCGCGCCGCCGTGGCGCGGCTTCACGCTCGAATGGTTCTTCGGGCCGCGCGGCCTGTTCCGCGACGGGCCGCTGCTGAAGAGCCTGTGGACGAGCACGCTGGTCGCGGCGTGGGTCACCGCGCTGGCCGTGCTCGTCGGCACCGCGAACGCGTTCCTGATCGAGCGCGCGCAGTTTCGCGGCAAGGCGGCGCTCTCGCTGCTGATGCTGGCGCCGCTGGTGATCCCGGGCGTGATCCTGGGCATCTCGATCCTCGCGTTCGCGAGCCGCATCGCGCAGTTCGCCGACGACAGTTTCGGCTGGGAACTCGATTTCCTGCGCCCTGGCCTGCCGCTCGTGGTGCTCGGCCAGTTCGCCTACATCGTCTCGATCGCGACGCTGACGATCGCCGCGCGCCTGAAGCGCTTCGACACGACGCTCGAAGACGCCGCCTACAACCTCGGTGCCTCGCGCTCCGCCGTGTTCGCGACGATCACGCTGCCGTACTTGAAGCCGTCGTTGATCGGCGCCGCCGTGATCTCGTTCCTGATGTCGTTCGAGAACTTCAACACGACGCTGATGCTGGTCGGCTCCGACGCGCCGCTCACCGTGCTGATGTACGGCCGCATGCGCGAGGGCGCCTCGCCGGTGTTGAACGCGGTGAGCCTGTTCCTGATGGTGGCCTCCGCCCTGCTGGCGGTGCTGTTGATCCGGGCGGCGCCGTCGCGCGAGCGCGGCGAGTGATTTCTGCGGCAGGCGCGGTCGCCGCGCACGGCGTTGGACAAAGCCTTCGCCGTGCCGCTCAGCTTCGCCGTGGTGTTGCCGATAACCGAACTACACAGCTCCACGAAAAAGGCATGCCATGTCCACTTCCGCCGCCATGACGGTCTCTCGCCAGCTCGCGCTGGGATTCGGTCTGGCCGTCGCATTCGGAGTCGGCATCGCTGTCGTCGGCACCTTCCAGATGCGAAGCCTCGCCTCCGACCTCGACAAGGTCGCCAACGACCGCATGGTCAAGGTTCAGAAGTTCTCGACCTTGAAAGACAACCTGAGCGCGGTCGCCCGCTTCACGCGCAACATCGTCATCGACCCGAGCCCGGCCTCGGCCGACAGCGAGAAGAAGAAGATCGCCGAATTGCGCAACGCCAACGGCGTGCTGCTCGGCGAACTGGACAAGATGCTGGTGCTGCCGAAGGCACGCGGGCTCCTGAAGATCATTGCCGACACGCGCGTGCCCTACAACCGCCTGCTCGACGGCGCGATCACGTTCGCGATCGAGGGCAAGACCGCCGAAGCCAACAGGCTTCTGGTAGGCGAGGCGCGCGACACGCAGAACGTTCTCTTCAAGGCGGTCGACGAGGCCACCGACTTTCAGCGAGGCCTTGCCACCGAGCTGGCTGTGCAGGCCATCGGCAATGCCACGTACAGCGCCATTTCGATGGCCTGCCTGGCCGCGGCCATGGCGCTGGTCGGCGGGTTCGTCGGCTGGGCGCTGACGCGCAGCCTGAACCGCGCGCTGGGTGCCGAGCCCGCACAAGTGAGCGACGCGGTCCAGCGCATCGCCGACGGCGACCTCGTCACGCCGGTCGCGCTTCGCGCCGGCGACACCACCAGCACGATGGCCTCGGTGCGCCGCCTGCAGCAATCGTTCGCCGGCATCGTCGGCTCGGTGCGCGGCAATGCCGAGAGCGTGGCCACGGCCAGCTCGCAAATCGCGCAGGGCAACCTCGACCTGAGCCAGCGCACCGAACAGCAGGCCAGCGCGCTGCAGCAGACTGCCGCCACGATGGACGAACTCGGCTCCACGGTGCGCAACACCGCCGAGAACGCGAAGCAGGCCAGCCAACTTGCACTGAACGCCTCGGGCGTGGCGGTACGCGGCGGCCAGGTCGTCGGCCAGGTGGTCGAGACGATGAAGGGCATCAACGACAGCTCGAAGAAGGTCTTCGACATCATCGGCGTGATCGACGGCATCGCGTTCCAGACCAACATCCTGGCACTCAATGCGGCGGTCGAGGCCGCACGCGCCGGCGAGCAGGGCCGCGGCTTCGCGGTCGTGGCCTCCGAGGTGCGTTCGCTCGCGCAGCGCAGCGCCGAAGCGGCGAAGGAGATCAAGGGCCTGATCGGCGGCAGTGTCGAGCAGGTATCGCGCGGCACGGCAATGGTCGACAGCGCCGGCCAGACGATGTCCGAGGTCGTGGCGGCGATCCGGCGCGTCGCCGACATCGTCGGCGAGATCGATTCGGCGACGAGCGAGCAGAGCGCCGGCGTGGGCCAGGTCGGCCAGGCGGTGTCGCAGATGGACCAGGCGACGCAGCAGAACGCCGCGCTGGTCGAAGAGAGCGCCGCGGCCGCCGAGAGCCTGAAGGTGCAGGCGCGCCAACTGGCCGACGCGGTCGCGTTCTTCAAGGTCGAGGCAGGCGCGGTCTAGCAGACCCTGCCGGGTTTGCCGGCCCGGGCGATCCGCGAGAATGCCGGTCCACCCGAGCCGATCCGCACGGATCGAAAACGAGACCCGCCGACCCATGAGTGACCCCTCCGCCACGCCCGCCATTCCCGCCATTCCCGATCGCCTGTCGGTCGACCCGCGCAGCCCGCACCACATCGCCGCCGTGTTCGAGCGCGAGATCGGCATCCGCCTGAACGACAAGGAGCGCTTCGACGTGGAGGAATACTGCATCAGCGAAGGCTGGGTCAAGGTGCCGGCCGGCAAGACACTCGACCGCAAGGGCCGGCCGCTGATGATCAAGCTGAAAGGCCGGGTCGAGGCGTTCTACCGCTGACCGACCCCGACCTCGACGACCGGGCTGCGACACCCCCCACGCCCGACGGCCAAACCCGGATTGACGGCCGAACCCGGCCTCCCAACAATCCGCCCCAGCCGAAAGAGGCTGCGGTGCCGCAGGGCGCGCCGTCCAACAACCACAAGCTGGAGGGGTCTCATGAAGGTCTTCACTTCACGCGTGCGCAGAGCTTGCGCCATCGTCGGTCTGTGCGGCGCGGGGCTCGGCACGGCAATGGCCGGCCAGCCCGATCCGTTCGCGGGCAACAACACGGTCTATCCCGACCCTTCGGCCTGGAGCGGCACGTTTCGCACCAGCAACTACGACTACCCGCCGACGGTGGTTCAGAGCAAGTGGCTGCAGGTGCGCCAGGGCGCGCGGCTGACGAAGAAGACCGCGCCGGCGTATGTCGCGGCCGTGAAGAAATTCATCGAGAAGGACATGTCGGGCCTGGTCAACGACCCGATGAACTGGTCACCCCAGCAGGCCGGCTGGTACGACATGCCCTGGGGCGGCCAGGGTGCGCCGATGAGCAACGGCAAGATCGACCCCGAATCCGGCCGCGAGGCGCTGCTGGGCTCCTACACCGGGCAAATCCTGCAGCCCTTCTCGTACCCGTCGAACCCGCCGAAGGTCGCGTTCCAGAATCATGCCGTCGTCTACTACAACGACGTGGCCGGCGCCAGGCTCGGCCAGATCTGGAAGAACCCGTTCAGGCCCGATGTCTCGGAAGCGCAGTTCCCCGAGGGTTCGATGGTCGTCAAGGTCGAGGCCGTGACGCTGACCGAGGATCAATGGCCGGTTCTGAAGAACTCTTCCGTCTCCTACATCTTCCGCCCGAGCGTGAGCTCGCTCGCCAACCCCGACCCGACCCAGCGGCCGGCGGTCGTCACGCCGATGCGATTCCTGCAGATGGCGGTGCGCGTGAAGGACAAGGTCGCCTCGCCCGACACCGGCTGGGTGTTCATCGCCTTCGCTTACGACACCCGGTCCTCCGGCGCGACGGTGTGGGACCGCACCATTCCCGTCGGCGCGATGTGGGGCAACGACCCCGCGCTGGCGCGCTACCCGAACGGCCTGGGACCGAACGGCGAGTTGCAGGAGACCTGGGTCAACGACGGCTTGCCGCGCTTCATCACCGATGGCCTCGGCTGGGGTGGGCGCCTGGCCGGCCCGCTGGACGTGGGCATCCGCCACAACGTGGTGACGGTGTCGGGCAAGCGCTTCGGCAAGACCAACCCGCTGGCCTCGAGCGCCTGCGTGAGCTGCCACAGCGCGGCGCAGTACCCGTTCGTCGCCAACCTGTACGCCTCGCCGAACATGGTGTTCCCCGAGGAAGGCGACCAGTTCCTGTTCTTCGACCCGGGCACGCCGCTGTGGGCGAACTGGTTCCAGAACAACCCCGGAACGCAGGCGCTTTCCGGCAAGGGGCGCAACGGCCTGGTCGCGACCGACTACGACATGATGCTGACCTTCGCACTGATGCGGGCCAACGGCTCGGCAGACACCGATGCCTTCATCCGGCATCGGCTCGCGGGGCACTGAAGACAGGGCACCGACGACAGGGCGTGTGCGATCAGCGCGTGTTCGTCGCCTGCCGGCGGCGCTCGGCGATGCGCTCGCCCCACGCGACGGCGCCCTGCTCGCGCGCGAGTGCCGCCGCCGCCTCGAACTCGGCGGCCGCCTCGCCGTTTCGACCGGGCAAGGCGGCCAGCACCGCGGCCCGTTCGGCCAGCAAGGGGCTCTTGAACTGCAGCTCGCCGTTCGAGGCGATGCGCGCCAGTTGCCGATCGATGAGCTGCAGCGCTTGTTCCTGTTGACCCAGGTGCCCCATGATCTCGGCCTGCAGCGAGGCGAACCACGGCTGCCAGTTCTCGAAGCCGGTCTGTGACCAGCCCTCGAGCCCGGCCTGCACGTCGACCAGCCCTTCGGCCCAGCGCTGCTGGCCATGCGCTTGTGCCCAGCCGCGCGCGACGCGCGCCATCGCGATGAATTCCGGAAAGCCGAACTGGCCGGCGAACTCGATGCAGCGCTCGGCCATCGGCAGCGCCTCGCCGACATCGCCGCGCATCACGGCGGTGTTGAAGTTCGCCAGCATCGCGAAGCCCATCGTGTGCGGCTGGTTCAGGCCCTCGGCCAGCTGCAGCGCCTCGGCGGCGATGCGGCGGGCCGCGTCGGCGAAACCCAGCACCTGTGTCGACAGCGCCAGGTAGAAGCGGCCGAAGACACCGAAGTCCATCAGGTACACCGGGTACAGCGCGGCATCGCGCTGCGGCTCGTAGAGCGCCGTGGAACGGGACAGGTGCTGCTGCGCGGCTTCGGCCTGGCCGAGGTGGAAGCGCAGCATGCCGGCCATGTTGTTCGCGGCCATCGCCGCCTCGGTGTCGCCGCCGCGCTGCGCGGCGGCGCGCAGCAGTTGATCGGAGAGCTGCGTGGCCGTGGCCAGGCGCGCGCGGCCCCAGTTGAACAGGCACCAACCGTAGCTGGTGGGGAACAGGCGCGGTTGCTCGGGCAGGATCTGGCTCAGGCCGTATGCACGCTCCTGGACCTCGCCGAACTCGGCGCTGCCGGGCCCGAGCAGCACCATCGTGGTCGGCCCCAGCATCGACAGCAGCCCGAGTTCCGCAGCATCGCGCTCGAGGCCGGCGGGCGCGCCGGCGAGCGCCGCCACGCCGGCACGCAGGTGGCCGGCCGCTTCACGCGGGGCGCCGCGAGACAAGGCCTGCCCGCCGGCGGCCTGCCACCACGGCGCGGCCTGCAAGCCCTGCAGCGCGCGGGTCAGGTGGCGAGCTGCCAGCTCGGGTTCGCGCTCGACGCGGTCCTTGAATTTCGTGAGCAGCGCCTGCGCGACACGGCCGTGCAGTTCGGCGCGGCGCTTCGGCGGCACCGAACCGTAGGCCGTGTCTTCGACCAGCGCGTGCTTGAACACCAGGCGCTCGCCGTCGGCGCTGCTGCGCAGCGCGAGGCCGCTGTCCAGCATGTCGCGCAGGCCGTCGTGCAGGGCCGCGCCGTCGTCGGAGGCTGCGGCGGCGAGCAGGTCGCGGTCGAATTCGCGGCCGATCACGGCGGCCAGTTGCGCCATCAGTTTGCCGCTGGGCGACAAGCGGTCGAGCCGCTCGGTGAGCAGGTCGGTCAGCGTGTCGGGAACCCTGCGCGCGCTGCCGCCGTGGCCGACCGCCTCGCGGTCGTCGAGCAGCATGCGCGTCATTTCCTCGATGAACAGCGGCACGCCGTCGGTGCGTTCGACGATGGTACTGAGCCACTCCGCCGGCAGGTCGGCGAGCTTCGACTGCTGCATCGCGATCGCCTTCGCGTCCGCATCGGGGAGCCGGTGCAGGGGCAGCTCGACGAAATTTTCGGCGCCCTGCCACGGCGCTCGAAAGCCGGGCCGCGCGGTCATCAGCAGGAGGATCGGCGCGGTGTCGCCGCTTTCGAGCAACAGGCCGACCAGCTCGAGCGAGGTCGGGTCGATCCAGTGCATGTCCTCGAAGACGATCAGCAACGGCCGGTGTTCGGCCAGGCCGACGAAGTAGCGCGTCAACACCTGTTCGTCGGCCGTGCCGACCCGGTGTTGGGCCAGACCCGAGAAGTAGTGCTTCAACGCTTCCTTGGTGAGCTGCAGCTGCATCGGCGGCGGCATGGCCAGCGGCGGATAGCGGTCGCCGTAGGGCACGCCCACCAGCGCGCAGATCAGCGCGCATTCGCGCGGATCGTCGATGTCGGCGATCGCCAGTTGCGCCTCGAGCTTGTCGAGCTGCGTGGCGGGCGTGTCGCCGCTCGCCAGCCCGGCGGCCATCGCCAGGTGCTGCACGAACGGTTGCAGCGCACTGTTGACATGGAACGGCGAGCACTGCAGCCGCAGCAAGGTGTGGCCCTGCGCCGGCAGTGCGTGGTCGAGCGCGGTGATCAGGCGTGACTTGCCCAGCCCCGGTTCGCCGATCACGACCGCGCCGCAGGTGCGGCCGGCGGCGGCGCGCTCCCAGTGGCCCAGCAGCAACGCGAGCTCGGCATCGCGGCCCACCATCGGCGAACTCGCGTCGCGACCGCGCCAGGCCGAGCGGCTGTCGAGCGAGAGCGCACCGCGCAGCGTGCTGATCGGCATCGGCGTCTCGAAGCCCTTCAGTGTGTGCATGCCGAGATCGTCGAATTCGAACTGCGTGCCGGCGATGCGCCGCGTGCCCTGCGCGACACCGATGCTGCCCGGCGGCACGGTCGCCTGGATGCGCGCCGCCAGGTTGGGCGTGCTGCCGGCCACGGCCACGCCCTGGTTCACGCTCACGGCCACGAGGCCGGTCGCCAGCCCGATGCGCAGCGCCAGCGGCTCGCCCGCGGCAACCTCGATGCGCGGCACTTCGGCGGCCAGCGCCAGGGCCGAATGCAAAGCGCGCGCGGCGTCGTCCTCGTTCGCCGCGGGGTAGCCGAAATAGACGTCCACACCGTCGCCGACGATGCGTGCGACGAAACCACCGAAGCGCGCGGCGATCAGGCGCACGGCGTCGTGGTAGCGCTCCAGCGCGACGAGCAGGTCGTCGGGGTCGACGCGCTGCGACAGCTCGGAAGAACCGACCAGGTCGCAGAACAACACGGTCATCTGGCGGCGGCTGGTGCGCGGCACAGCCGCTTCAGCGGGCAGGCGCTCGCCGCACTGGGCGCAAAAGCGACCTCCCGGCGGTGTATCGGCGTGACAAGTGGGACAGGGCATGTTCGTACCTCCGGCGAAGGCAGGCGACGTGTCGACGCACGTCTCGACCAACGGCTGGGCGATATTGCCGGCAGCCGGCCAACCGAACAGGATGTTACAGAGCCGCGGCGCCGAAGCAAGCGCGGGGGCGCGCTCGGCCCCCCTCGAACCCTTGCTCGCAAAATCTTTACATTCGTCGCCCGCCGCGCGCCCCGCGGCGCACGGCCCGCTACACCTGCATCTGCATGATGTCGGAGTAGGCCTGCAACAGCTTGTTGCGCACCTGCAGCGTTGCCTGGAACCCGATCTGCGCCTTCTGCATCGCGACCATGGTCTGCTCGAGGCTGACGGTCGGGTTGTCCGTCTGGACCTCGCGCTGCATCGCGGTCGCGTCGGTCTGCGATTTGCTGACCGCGCCGAGCGCCTGTGTCAGCGCCTGCTGGAAACCGGTGCCTTCCACCGCCCCGCCCTTTTGCAGCGGCTGGCCGTTCGTGGCCAGGCCTGCGCGAGCCACGGCCTGGGCGAAGTCGAAGGGTTTGAGGGTCACGTTCATGGAGGCGCTCTCCCAGTGAGGGGATGGCGTCATCGTACGGAGTTCGACCCGGCACCAAGAAGGGAACTGAGGCGGCTTTGTCGGGCTGTTCGCCCCTTTCGCCGCCGTCGAACTCCCGAACAATCGCTTTCAACTGGGGGCAATGGCGCCCTCGAACGGAACCTGACGACACCCATGAACGACGCAGTCGCCATCAACCCCGCGCTACCCCTCGTCGAACCCGCGAGCTTCGGCGCCCGCATGGCGGCGCTGCCGATGCGCAGCAAGCTCAGCATGGCGCTGGGCGTGGCTGCGCTGGCCGGCGTGGTGCTCGCGATGACGCTGTGGAGCAGCAAGGGTGACTTCAAGGTGCTCTACGCGAACCTGTCCGACAAGGACGGTGGTGCGGTGATCGCCGCGCTCTCGCAGATGAACGTTCCCTACCGCATGAGCGAAGGCGGCGCGGCGATCCTGGTGCCGGCGCTGCAGGTGCACGACCTGCGCCTGAAGCTCGCGACCGCCGGGCTGCCCAAGGGCTCGGTCTCCGGCTACGAGCTGATGGACAGCGCGCGCTTCGGCCAGACCCAGTTCCAGGAGCGCCTGACCGCGCAGCGCGGCCTCGAAGGCGAGCTCACCCGTTCGATCACCTCGATGGCCGCGGTCGCGAACGCACGCGTGCACCTCGCGCTGCCGAACCAGAACGGCTTCTTCCGCGAGCAGCAAAAGCCGAGCGCCTCGGTGCTGCTGACCCTGCACGCGGGCCGCACGCTCGACCGCGCGCAGGTCGCCGGCATCGTGCACCTCGTCTCGAGCAGCGTGCCCGAGCTCGACCCCAAGAGCGTGAGCGTGCTCGACCAGACCGGCGCGCTGCTCACCAGCAGCGGCGACGGCCAGCCCAACGCGGGGCTCGACGCGCAACAGCTGCAGTACGTGAGCCAGGTCGAGACCGGCTACAGCAAGCGCATCCTCGAACTGCTGGAGCCGATCGTCGGCCGCGACAACCTGCGCGCCACCGTGGCCGCCGACATCGACTTCTCGCAGACCGAAGCCACCTCGGAAGAATTCCGCCCGAACCAGGGCAACGAGGCCAAGGTGTCGATCCGCAGCCAGCAGGTCTCGGAGCAGCCCGGCGGTGCCGGCGGCGGCCAGCCCAGCGGCGTGCCGGGTGCGGCCTCGAACCAGCCGCCGGTGGCCGCGACCGCACCGCTGACCGGCGCCTCGCAACCGCTGCAGACCGCGCAGGGCGGCACGGGCGGCGCCGGTGGCGGCGCCCGCCGCGATGCCACGACCAACTACGAGGTCGACAAGACCGTGCGCGTGACGCGCAACGCCAGCGGCAACGTCAAGCGTCTGAACGCGGCCGTGGTCGTCAACAACCGCTCGGTGACCGATGCGAAGGGCAAGACCACGCAGGTGCCGCTGTCGACCGAAGAGATCGACAAGCTGACCGCGCTGGTGCGCGAGAGCATCGGCTTCAAGCAGGAGCGCGGCGATTCGGTCAAGGTGATCAACGCGCCGTTCAAGGTCGACCCTTCGACGCCGGTCGCCGACGTGCCGCTGTGGAAGAACCCCGAGGTGATCGACATCCTGCGCAGCCTGGCCGTGCCGGCAGGCCTGGCACTGATCGCGATGCTGGTGTTCTTCGGGCTGGTCCGGCCGGCGCTCAAGGCCGCGCTCGCGCCGCCACCGCCGCCGCTGCCGGGTGCGCAGCTGACGGCCGTCGTCGACGACGAGCAGGTGCTGCCCGCACTGCCCGCGCCGAAGAGCGTGGAGCACCTGGCGCAGGCCAAGGCGCTGGCGCTCGAGAACCCGGCCGCGGTGGCCGGCATCGTGCGCGGCTGGGTCAGCGGCGAATCCGCCGTCAAGACCTGATCGCACCGGCCCAAGCACACCAAGGAGCAGTACGTGGACGACAAGGGTCTCGAGGACGCAGCGATCCTGCTGATGTCGCTCGGCGAGGAGGAGGCGGCCAACGTCTTCAAGCACCTGACACCGAAGGAGGTGCAGGGCCTGGGCGAGACGATCTCGAAGATGAAGTCGATCCCGCGCGAGCGCGTCGACAGCGTGCTGGAGATGTTCAACAGCAACGCCGCCGAACAAAGCATGCTCGTGACCGACACCGACGAGTACGTCAAGGCGGTGCTGCGCAAGGCGCTCGGCGACGACAAGGCCAACCTGCTGATCGACCGGATCATGCAGGGCGGCGACGTGGCCGGCATCGAGAGCCTGAAGTGGATGGACCCCACCTCGGTCGGCGAGCTGCTGCGCAACGAGCACCCGCAGATCGTCGCGGCGATCCTCGTGCACCTCGATTTCGACCAGGCCGCCGACGTGCTCAAGACCTTCACCGAGCGCCAGCGCAACGAGGTGCTGGTGCGCATCGCCACGCTCGACGGCATCCAGCCCTCGGCCCTGAAAGACCTGAACGAGGTCATGAGCAAGGTGCTCGCCGGCGGCGAGAAGATGCGCAAGACCACGCTCGGCGGCGTGAAGGCTGCGGCCGAGATGATCAACATGATGGGCACCAGCGTCGAGACCGCGGTGCTCGATTACATCCGCGAAGCCGACAACGATCTGGCGCAGAAGATCATGGACAACATGTTCACGTTCGACGATCTCGAGAAGCTCGACGACAAGGGCATCCAGGCGCTGATGAAGGAAGTGCAGAGCGAGTCGCTCGTGATCGCGCTGAAGGGCGCCAAGCCCGAGATGCGCGAGAAGATCTTCAAGAACATGTCGACCCGCGCTGCCGAGACGCTGCGCGAAGACCTGGATTCGCGCGGCCCGGTGCGGGTCTCGGAAGTCGAGGCCGAGCAGAAGGAGATGCTGAAGATCGTGCGCCGCCTCGCCGACGAAGGCCAGATCGTGCTGAGCGGCGGAGGCGACGATGACTTCCTCTGATCGGGAACTGCACGACGCGCTGCGCGCGTACAAGAACATCCCGTCGCCGAACGACACGAGCAAGGTCTATGCGCGCTTCATCCCGCGCGAAGAACTCGCCGACGTGAAAGCCTGGCGCCCGGGCGACATCGCCGGCGGCCCCGCGCCCCAGGCCAACGTGCACCGCGCCGCCGACGAATCGCAGAAGCCCGACGTGGCAGCGCAGCTCGCCGCGCAACTGCGCGCCGCACGCCAGGCCGGCTACCAGGACGGCTACCGCGACGGCCTGGTCGCGCTCGAGGGCTTCAAGCAGACCTTCGCGGCGCAGACCAGCACGCAGATCGGCGCGCTCATGCAATCGCTCGGCGACGAACTCGGCGGCCTGCAGCAGGACATGGCGCGCACGCTCGCGATCGCCGCCACGCACCTGGCGCGGCAGATCGTGCGCAGCGAGCTCGCGTCGAGCCCGGCGCTGGTCGCGCAGGTGGCGCAGGAGGCGATCGACACGCTGCTGCTGAGCGCCAAACACATCACGCTGCGCGTGCACCCCGACGACCACCCCCTCGTCGCCCAGGGCGCCGCCGATGTGCTCGCGGCCCGCGGCGCGCGGCTTCTGTCGGACGCCTCGATGTCGCGCGGCGGCGTGCTGGTCGAATCCGACATCGGCGTGATCGACGCGAGCCTCGAAGCGCGCTGGCGCCGCGCCGCGGCCTCGTTGGGCTGCGACGAAGCCTGGAACGGCGACATGCCGGCCGAACCGGAAGCCGACCGATGATCAACTCCCTCGACGAGAACCTCGCACTGGCGCGGGCCGAGAAGTGGCCGCGCTACCTGGCCGACATGCGCAGCTTCTCGGCCGACAAGCTACCGCTCGAAACGCAAGGGTTGCTGGTGCGCGTGAACGGGCTCGTGCTCGAGGCCGCCGGCCTGCGCGTGCCGGTCGGTTCGGTCTGCGAGATCCGCATGGAAGGCCAGTCGCCGGTGATCGCCGAGGTCGTCGGCTTCTCGGGCGACCGCGCCTACCTGATGCCCACCGGCGACGTGGCCGGCCTGGCCAGCGGCGCGCGCGTCGTGCCCAAGCCTTCGCCGGTCGTGCCGATGAAGCTCGGCGCGGCCAAGCACCCGTGGCGCCGCTTTGAGGATCGCACGCTGCACCTGCCGGTCGGCGACGGCCTGCTCGGCCGCGTCGTCGATTCGCACGGCCAACCGATGGACCGCAAGGGGCCGATCGAGCACGTGCACAAGGAGCCGCTCACCCGCCGCCCGATCAACGCGATGGACCGCGACCCGGTGCGCACCCCTCTGGACACCGGTGTGCGCGCGATCAACGCGATGCTCACGGTCGGCCGCGGCCAGCGCATCGGCCTGTTCGCCGGCACCGGTGTGGGCAAGTCGGTGCTGCTCGGCATGATGGCGCGCTACACCGCGGCCGATGTGATCGTCGTCGGCCTGATCGGCGAACGCGGCCGCGAGGTGAAGGAGTTCATCGAGGACATCCTCGGCGAAGAAGGCATGCGCCGCTCGGTCGTCGTCGCGGCACCCGCCGATGCACCGCCGCTCGTGCGCATGCAGGGCGCGAACTACGCGACCGTGATCGCCGAGCACTTTCGCGACCGCGGGCTGAACGTGCTGCTGCTGATGGATTCGCTCACGCGTTTCGCGATGGCGCAGCGCGAGATCGCGCTCGCGATCGGCGAGCCGCCCGCGACCAAGGGCTACCCGCCGAGCTGCTTCGCAAAACTGCCGCAGCTGGTGGAGCGCAGCGGCAACGGCATCAAGGGCGGCGGCTCGATCACGGCGTTCTACACCGTGCTCAGCGAGGGCGACGACCAGCAAGACCCGATCGCCGATGCGGCGCGCGGCATTCTCGACGGCCACATCGTGCTCTCGCGCGAACTCGCCGAGGCCGGCCACTACCCGGCGATCGACATCGAGAAATCGGTCTCGCGCGTGATGACCAGCGTGGCGAGCCGGGAGCACATCGAGGCGGCACGGCGCTTTCGCCAGCTGCATGCGCGCCACAACAAGGCGCGCGACCTGATCCAGCTCGGTGCCTACTCGCCCGGCCACGACACCGAGCTCGACACCGCCGTGCGCCTGCACGACCCGATGGTCGCGATGCTGCAGCAGAGCATGCACGAGAGGGCTGCGATGGGCAGCAGCGTGGACCAGTTGCGCGCCGCCATCGCCGGATGATTCCTGAAGACTTCGAATGACCGACATCCAGACATTGACGATCCTGCTCGGCCAGAACGAGCGCCAGCGAGATGCCGCGATCGCCGGCCACCAGCGCGCCCGAGCCGCTGCCGAGGCAGCGAACGCGCAGGCCGAACAACTGCGCATCTATCGGCGCGAATACGAGCAGCGCTGGAGCGCCCAGTTCCGCCGCGAGGGCAAGATCGAAGTCGTGCATTGCTACCAGAGCTTCACGGAGCGGCTGACGCTCGCGGTCGAGCAGCAGGCGCGCGTTGTCGATCACGCGGCGCAGCAGGTCGAGCAGGCGCTGGGCACACTGCGCGAGGCCGAACTGCGCTGCGCCTCGGTGCGCAAGCTGATCGAGCGCCGCGTGGCCGAGCAGCGCCTCGCCGCCGAGCGCCGCGACCAGAAGCAGACCGACGAGGCCGCCAGCCGCGCCGCCTGGAACCGCCTGGGCTCGACGCGCCCGGCGCCGCTGATGTGACACCGGAGAGACCGACATGCTGACCATCAACCCCTCCTCGCTGCGCGCATCGCCGCTCGACGCGGGCGGCGCGCCACCGGCTTCGTCTTTGGCCGACCCCGCCGGCTTCGCGTCGCTGCTGCGCCAGACGCAGCTGGCACCAGCGCCGCTGCCCGTGGTCGCAGCACCACCGATGGCGCCCACCGCATCCGCATCCATGCCCGCCGAGAAGGACGCGACGACCGAGCCTGTGCCGCCGAAGGATGCCCCTGAGGAATCCCCCGCCTCGCAGACCTCCGACGCTGCCCAGCGCAGCCGCGCGCTGTTGAAAGGCAAGCCGCGCGCCGACGGCGCGGCCGCCGCGCCGCGCGATGCCAGGCTCGCGCCACCCGCCCGCGAGGGCCGGACAGCCACGACCGACGGAAATGCCGAGAAGGCCGACAAAGCCGAGAAGGCCGACAAGACCGCAACCACCGATGGCAAGGCGCCCGAAGCCCCGCCCGCCAACGGCACGGCGCCGGTCGATCCGAACGTGATGCAGTGGCTCGCTGGCCTGCAGCGCGCGGCCGCCGGGCAGACCACCGAGGCCCAGCCCGGGTCGGCCGACAAGGCCATGCCCGCGGAGACCGATACGCCCCTGATCGAAGCCCGCAGCCCCGCCAAGGGCGCGCTCGCCGCCGACCCGAAGGCCGATACTGCGCAGGCGAAGGCGCCAAGCACCGAGGCTTTCGCCGCGACCCCGTTCGCGGCCGCACTGGTCGAGCAGCGCGAGATGGTCGAGAAGCCGCAGTCGAAAGGCGCCGACCGCATCGCGGATCTCGCCGCCGTCGGCGCGAGCGCCGTGGCACCCACGCCGACCGGCGCTGCCGAGGTGGCGGCGCCCGTGGCCGTCGAGATCGCCGCCAACGTGACCACGCCCGACTTCGCCCAGGAGCTCGGCCTTCGCCTGAGCACGCTCGCGAAAGACGGCGTGCAGACCGCCGAGCTGCACCTGAACCCGGCCGACATGGGCCCGGTCTCGGTGCAGATCGTGATGGACGGCACGCAGGCGCGCGTCGACTTCGGCGCCGACCTGGCCGCGACCCGCCACGCGATCGAAGCCGGCCTGCCGCAACTCGCCAGCGCGCTGGCAGACGCGGGCTTCACGCTCGCCGGCGGCGGCGTCTCGCAGCACGGCGGCGGCCGCGGTGGCGGCGCCGGCTCGGGCGGCTCGACCGGTGACGGCTCGCGCCGCATCGCGGCCGCCGAACAGGTCACGCGGGTCGCGACCGCCGCACGCCGCATCGTCACGAACGGCGGCGTCGACCTGTTCGCGTAGCGCCTGCCGACGCTACTGGGCGCCCAATCCCCCGCTTATCCCCGCTTAAGTCCCGGGGCATCGATTCCACAATTTCCTTCATGCCATCACACGCCCGCGGCGACCGATGGCCCAAAGAATTGAAGGAGTACCGATGTCCGCTGCCGCTGCTGCCCCTGCCAACGCCGGTGCCGCCGTGCCCGCCAAGAAGGGCAAGAAGAAGCTGATCATCATCGTGGCCGCCGTGTTGCTGCTGCTGGTGATCGGCGGTGGCGCCGCCGTGTTCCTGCTGAAGAAGAAGGCCGCTGCCGCCGAGGAGGGCGACGAGCCGGCAGCGAGCGCCAGCGCCGAACACCACGGCGACAAGCCCGACCTGAAGCACCCGCCGACCTTTCTGCCGATCGACCCGTTCGTCGTGAACCTGGCCGACAGGGACGCCGATCGCTATGCCCAGATCGGCATCAATTTCGAGGTCGCCGACGCGCATTTCGCCGACCAGATGAAGGCCTTCATGCCGGCGATCCGCAACGGCATCCTGATGATCCTTTCGCACAAGACCTCCAAGGAACTGCTGGACCGCGCCGGCAAGGAGCAGCTCGCCGGCGAGATCCTGCGCGAGTCGGCACGCACGATGGGCATCGAGGTCGAGGAGCCGGAAGAGCCGGCCGCGAAAGCCGCCGAAGGCGAGAAGCCTGCGGCCGACGATGAACAGGCGAAGCCGAAGGCGAAGAAGAAAAAGAAGAAGGCGCCCGCCGAACCGAACCCGATCAAGCACGTTCATTTCTCCAACTTCATCGTGCAGTAAGTGAAATGAATCAGCAGATTCTTTCGCAGGACGAAGTCGACGCGCTGCTGCAGGGCATCACCGGCGAGAGCCAGAAGCTCGAGCAGGAAGAGGTCGTCGAAGGTGCGATCCGCAACTACGACATCGCGAGCCAGGAGCGGATCGTTCGCGGGCGCATGCCCACGATGGAGATCATCAACGAGCGCTTCGCCCGCAACATCCGCATCGGCCTGTTCAACTTCATCCGCAAGAGCCCCGAGATCGCGATCGGCAGCATCAAGGTGCAGAAGTACAGCGCCTTCCTGCGCGAGATCGTGGTGCCGACCAATTTCAACATCGTCAGCGTGCGCCCGCTGCGCGGCTCGGGCCTGATCGTGTGCGACCCGACGCTGGTGTTCGCGGTGATCGACGCCCTCTTCGGCGGCGCCGGCAAGTTCCACACGCGCATCGAGGGCCGCGACTTCTCGCCGACCGAATTGCGCATCATCCGCCGGCTCGTGGACGTGGTCACGGTCGAGTACAAGAAGGCCTGGCACGGCATCTACCCGCTCGAGCTGGAGTACCAGCGTTCGGAGATGCAGCCGCAGTTCGCCAACATCGCCACGCCGAGCGAGATCGTGGTGGCGACCAGCTTCACGCTCGAGATCGGCGACACCAGCGGCACGATCCACTTCTGCATCCCGTACGCGACGCTGGAGCCGATCCGCGACGTTCTGTATTCCACGATCCAGGGCGACGCGACCGAACCCGACAGGCGCTGGGTCAACCTGCTGAAGCAGCAGATCCAGGCGGCCGATGTCGAACTCGTCGCCGAGCTGGCGACGGCACCCGCCACGATCGAGCAGCTGATGTCGTTCAAGGCCGGCGACTTCATCGAGCTCGACCTGAACACGTCGATCGAAGCCAAGGTCATCGGCGTGCCGGTGTTCAACTGCAACTACGGCACCTCGAACGGGCGATACGCGCTCAAGGTCAATCAAATGTTGACCGGCCAAGACCAGGGCTGGTTGGGAGAAAGCCATGTCAACTGACAACACCGCCCCGCAATCCGAAGATGCCGACGCGATGGCCGCCGAATGGGCTGCCGCACTCGCCGAGACCAAGCCCGAGACGGCCTCCGAGGTGCATGCGCCGGCCGATCAGATCTCGCCGGCGTCGTTCCAGAACTTCGCGCCCACCGGCGCGAGCACGGCCGGCAACGACATCAACATGATCCTGGACATCCCGGTGCAATTGACCGTGGAACTGGGCCGCACGCGCATCCCGATCAAGCACATCCTGCAGCTCGCGCAGGGCTCGGTCGTCGAACTCGAGGCGCTGGCCGGCGAACCGATGGACGTGCTCGTCAACGGCTACCTGATCGCGCAGGGCGAGGTCGTGGTCGTGAACGACAAGTTCGGCATCCGCCTGACCGACATCGTCACCCCGAGCGAACGCATGCGCCGCCTCAGCAAGGGATGAAGATGAAGCCCCCACGCTCGCTTCGCTCACTGCCCCCCGAGGGGGCGTCAGTTCGCTTGGGACGGCCCGGCGGGAACTGAGATGAAGCCCCCACGCTCGCTTCGCTCACTGCCCCCCGAGGGGGCGCCAGTTCCCTTGGGACGGCCCGGCAGGAACTGAGATGCCTTCGAATGGATTGACCTCTCTGCTGTGGTTCGTCGCCATCATCGCGATGATCCCGGTGGCGCTTTGGCTGCTCAAGCGCACGCCGATGGGCGGCGCTGCGAGCAACCACCTGATGCGCAGCGTCTCGGCCCTGCCCTTGTCGCCGAGCCAGCGCATCGTCACGGTCGAGGTCGGCGAGGGTGACGAGCGCCGCTGGCTGGTGCTGGGCGTGACCGCACAGAGCATCACGACGCTGCACACGATGGTGCCGCAGGCCGAAACCGCGGTCGACCCCATCGGGCCGACGACGACGCCTTTCGCGCAACTCCTGCGCAAGCTGCGCGGCAATGCCGGATCGCCCGATGGCCGCTGAACTCCCGCTGGTGATCGCGCAGGGCGCGGCCGGCACCAGCTACTCGGTGCCGATCCAGACACTGCTGTTCTTCACCGCGCTCTCGTTCCTGCCCGCGGTGCTGCTGCTGATGACCGGCTTCACGCGCATCGTGATCGTGCTGAGCCTGCTGCGCCAGGCGATGGGCACCTCGGCCGCGCCACCCAACCAGGTGGTCGTGGGGCTGAGCCTGTTCCTGACCTTCTTCGTGATGAGCCCGACGATCGACAAGGTCTACGCCGAGGCCTACCAGCCCTATCAAGAGAACAAGATCCAGTTCGACGAGGCGCTCAAGCGCGGCGAGGTGCCGATGCGCGCCTTCATGATGAAGCAGACGCGCCAGGCTGACGTGATGCTGTTCGCCAAGCTCGCGAAGATCGACCCCGCCGTGAAGACGGCCGACGTGCCGTTCAAGGTGCTGGTGCCGGCCTTCGTGACGAGCGAGTTGAAGAGCGCGTTCCAGATCGGCTTCCTGATCTTCATCCCGTTCCTGATCATCGACATGATCGTCGCCAGCGTGCTGATGTCGCTGGGCATGATGATGTTGTCGCCCGTGCTGATCGCGCTGCCGTTCAAGCTGATGCTGTTCGTGCTGGCCGACGGATGGAACCTCCTGCTCGGCTCGCTCGCGGCCAGCTTTTCAACCTGAACGGATATGGACGCAACCCAAGTCTTCACGGTGGGCCAGCAAGGCCTGTACATGCTGCTGATGGTCTCGGCGCCGCTGCTGCTGAGCGTGCTGGCGATCGGCCTGCTGGTCAGCATCTTCCAGGCCGCCACGCAGATCCAGGAGGCCACGCTGTCGTTCGTGCCGAAGGTGATCGGCGCGGTCGCGGTGCTGGCAGTGGCCGGGCCGTGGATGCTGACGACGCTGGTCGAGTATTTGCAGCGGACCTTGCAGTCGATCCCCAGCGCCGTGGGCTGAGGTCGTTCGGTGCTGACCTTCACCGACACCCAAGTCCTCGAATGGATCACGCCGATCCTGTGGCCGTTCCTGCGCGTGCTGGCGCTGTTCGGCACCTTGCCGATCTTCGCGCAGCGCGGCGTGCCGGCCCGGGTGCGCGTGGCGCTCGCGTTCCTGATCGCGTTCTGCGCGCAAGCCACCCTGCCGACGATGCCGGTGATCGCGCTCGACTCCGGAGCGGCCGTGCAAGCGACGCTGCAGCAGGTCTTGATCGGCGCATCGCTCGGCTTCGCGGTGCGCATCGTGTTCGCCGCGGTCGAGTTCGCGGGTGAGATGGTGGGCCTGCAGATGGGTCTGAACTTCGCCGGCTTCTTCAACCCGATGACGGGCGGCGACGCGACCGCGACCAGCCGCTTCTTCAGCACCGCGGTGAGCTGGCTGTTCATCGTGATCGGCGGCCACCTGATGCTGATCGCCGCGGTGGTGCAGAGCTTTCAGGTCTTTCCGGTCGGCCCCGAGCCCTTCGCCTTCCTGCGTGCCGTTCAACCGCAGGTCTGGGGCGCCGAGGTGTTCCGCCTCGGGCTGTGGATCGCGCTGCCGATGACCGCGATGCTGCTGTTCGTGAACCTGGTGATGGGCATCATCTCGCGCGTCGCGCAGCAGCTGAACATCTTCTCGATCGGCTTCCCGATCACGGTCTCGGTCGGCCTGATCGGCATGCTGCTGACGCTGCCGATGATGCAGATGCCGTTCACGATGGCACTCGAACGGATGTTGCAGAACTTCCAGTGACCGGCGCATGTGAAGCCGGTGTAAATCGCGGTGCTCGGATACAGTGTGCCGAACGATAGCCAGCACCGGAGACGAGCATGCAGACCACCACAGCCGGTACGGGCCGCCCAGGCCCGTCGGCCGGCACGACCGAGCCGCACCGCTCGAAACTCGGTGCGGTGGTGCGCGTCACCAGCGGCAATTTCCTCGAACAGTTCGACTTCTTCCTGTTCGGCTTCTACGCCACCTACATCGCGAAGGCCTTCTTCCCGACCGACAGCGAGTTCGCCTCGCTGATGTTGACCTTCGCGGTCTTCGGCGCCGGCTTCCTGATGCGGCCGCTCGGGGCGATCGTGCTCGGCGGCTACATCGACAAGGTCGGGCGGCGCCGGGGCCTGATCGTCACGCTCACCATCATGGCCAGCGGCACGATCTTCATCGCCTTCGTGCCGGGCTATGCGCAGATCGGCCTGCTCGCGCCGCTGCTGGTGCTGATCGGCCGGCTGCTGCAGGGCTTTTCGGCAGGCGCCGAGCTCGGCGGTGTCTCGGTCTACCTCGCCGAAATGGCCACGCCCGGCCGCAAGGGCTTCTACACGGCCTGGCAATCGGCGAGCCAGCAGGTCGCGATCGTGCTGGCCTCGGCGCTCGGCTTCGCGCTGAACGCCTGGATGGCACCCGCGGTGCTGGCCGACCGGGGTTGGCGCGTGCCGTTTTTCGTGGGCTGCGCGATCATCCCGTTCATCTTCATCCTGCGCCGCTCGCTGCAGGAGACCGAAGAATTCACGGCCCGCAAACACCGGCCCGAATTGCGCGAGGTCTATGCCTCGATGCTGCAGAACTGGGAGACGGTGCTCGCCGGCATGTTCCTGGTCGCGCTGACGACGACCACCTTCTACCTCATCACCGTCTACACGCCGACCTACGGCAAGACCGTGCTGCACCTGAGCGCGGCCGATGCGCTGCTGGTGACCTTCTGCGTGGGCATCTCCAACTTCGTCTGGCTGCCGATCGGCGGCGCGATCTCCGACCGCATCGGGCGCAAGCCGCTGCTGATCATGACCTCGGTGCTCGCCATCTTGACGGCCTATCCCGCGCTCTCCTGGCTCGGTGCGGCGCCGAGTTTCGGCCGCATGCTCGATGTGCTGCTGTGGTTCTCGTGCCTGTTCGGCCTGTACAACGGCGCGATGGTGGTCGCGCTCACCGAGGTGATGCCGGTGCAGGTGCGGGTCGTCGGCTTCTCGCTCGCCTACAGCCTCGCGACAGCCGTGTTCGGTGGCTTCACGCCGGTCGTCTCGACCTGGCTGATCGAGCGCAGCGGCGACAAAGGCTCGCCCGCGTGGTGGATGACCTTCGCGGCGGTCTGCGGCCTCGTCGCCACGCTGGTTCTGTACCGCCGCAGCGAAGTGCAGCGACGCGCTTGACGAACTTCGCGCAGTCCACTCTTGCGTTCGCCGAGGGCTTCGCGACCTCGGCCGCGCTGATCGTCGCGATCGGCGCCCAGAACGCGTTCGTGCTGCGCCAGGGCATCAAGCGCGAGCATGTGCTGGCGGTGGTGCTGGTGTGCGCGCTGTCGGATGCGCTGCTGATCACGCTCGGGGTCGCCGGCCTGGGCTCGCTGGTGCAGCGCAGCCCGTCGTTGCTGACGATCGCGCGCTACGGCGGTGCCGCCTTCCTCGTCGCCTACGGGCTGCTCGCCGCGCGGCGCGCGCTCGGCAGCGAGTCGATGGCCGCAGCGGCCGACAAACCGCTCAGCCTGCGCGCAGCGATCGGCGCCTGCCTCGCGTTCACCTACCTGAACCCGCACTGCTGGCTCGACACCGTCGTGCTCCTCGGCTCCATCTCGAGCCAGCAGCCCGAAGGCGCACGCGCTGCCTTCGGCGTCGGCGCCACCTCGGCCAGTTTCGTGTGGTTCTTCGCCCTCGGCTTCGGCGCGCGTGCCTTGCGCGGCGTGTTCGCACGACCGATCGCCTGGAAGATCCTGGACGCCGTCATCGCGTTGGTGATGTGGGCCATCGCGGTGTCGCTGTTGTCGGGCGGGTGACGGCACGCGACGAGCGCGATGCATCGCTCGAACTGGCAGGCGCAAGCACGATTGCTGCGCCGATCGGCGGCGAACGGCGGCCTGCAGAATGGGTGAGTCGCCCCACATCTTCAATGAAAGTTGTTTCCATGTCCGACGTCTCGAACCCCTCGTCGCGCCTGCTGACGGCGATGGCCGCCGCCGCCCTCCAACTCGTGTCGGTGTCGACCGCGTTCGCCCAAACAGCCGCACCATCGGCCGCGCCAGTCGCTGCGGCCGCGTCGGCGCCGCTGGTGCCGTACTACGCGCCCGACCCGGAATTGCTCGCGGCCTTCGGCGGCAAGGAAGGCATCGCCAAGCTCGCGAGCGTCTTCGTCGACAAGATGCGCGCCGACCCGCGCATCGGCCACTATTTCGAGAAGACCAAGCTGCCGCTGTTGAAGACGCAGCTCGCGGACCACCTGTGCCAGGTGCTGGCCGGACCCTGCGTCTACGACGGTGACTCGATGAAGGCCTCGCACGCCGACATGAAGATCGACAAGGCCGACAGCTTCCGCCAGGTCGAAGTGCTGCAGGCCAGCATGGACGAACTGAGCATCCCGTTCTCGACCCAGAACAAGCTGCTGGCGCGGCTCGCGCCGATGTACCGCGACATCATCACGCGCTGACACGGCCACGCCGCCATG
>Ga0209583_10000134_pt1 | contig 24481 bp, 25 predicted proteins | sample Str014_FD_187201 | JGI IMG/M metagenome (GOLD analysis project Ga0209583, IMG submission 187201) | Freshwater sediment microbial communities in response to fracking from Pennsylvania, USA - Straight Creek_MetaG_SC_2014 (SPAdes) (version 2) | ecosystem: Environmental > Aquatic > Freshwater >... | reverse complement strand
CCTGCGAACAATGCGGCCAACCACTTGCTCGTGGCGGTTGCGCCAGCGAGATCAAGATGGCCGACTTCGCGGAGCAGGTCAGGCCCGACGGGCATGATGATGCCAAAGCCAATCGCATCGATAACGATCGTGAGCAGCACAAAGGCGATGGTGAAGTTTTTCGAACGCGACATAAGGCGGCGGGTATCACGGATCGAGGGGGGTTGAGCAAGTGCTACTTCGCGCGTGGCTTGATTTTTGGCACCTTGGGCTTTTTCTGCGGTGCGCGAAGGGCCGCTGCAAGGCCGAGTTCAGCCCAGCGGCGCATCGCCTCGGCGTCGTCGTAGACTTCATCGGGCGCGCGGCGATAGTTCATCGTGCCCGCCATCTTGCCGTCACCGAAGTCATAAGTGAACAGCGAACACCCTTCAGCCTCCCAAATTGGGTTGCTCACCGCATCGCATTTGAACCACAAAATGGCGTCGGCGATCATCGCGAAGATGCGTCCATCTAAGTACAGCGCGAGGCCGCCAAACATTTTGCGCGCAGAGAGTGCCCCCTCCGCATCCAGGGCCTCGCTCACCCATTCAACCAAGCTGTTGTCACTCATGACGCTCTCCTTCGGCACTTCTCTTCCCGAGTGGAAGAGGAGTCAAACGGGCTCCCAGCATAGCATCACGCTTGCACCCTGCCAAACTGCGCGCTAGGCTATCGACAATAGTGTAAACACAAAAATGAGGGTGGGGCCGCATGGCATCTAAATGGCTGGTTGGACTGGGCGTCGTCGCGATAGCGTTGGGCGCGGGCGCGTATGTGAAGCGCGATATGCTCTATTTCTACACCCATGCGCCGCACGACCGCGATGTACTGCAATGGACGGTGCCGCAGCGTGACTATGCCTTCCGCCACCTCGCCGATCTGCCGATGATTAAGGCGCACACGATGGAGCCTGCGTCTGCGCCCATCGCCTTCACCCCCGGCCCCGAACTGCCGATTGCGGGTGCGGATGGCAAACCGTTCGATCTGGATGGTTTTATGAATGAGCAGCGCGCGGTGGGCACGCTCGTGATTGTTGACGGCAAAATTCGACTAGAGAAATATGGTATGGGCTATACCGCCAACGATACGTGGACGAGCTTCTCGGCCGCGAAATCCTATACCTCCACATTGGTGGGTGCGGCGATTAAAGACGGGTTTATCAAGAGCATTGACGAACCACTGACCGACATCATCCCCGAGTTCAAAGGCACGGCCTATGATGGCGTGACGATCAAGCACATTCTCACCATGACATCGGGCGTGAAATGGAATGAGGATTATGCCGATCCGAATTCTGATGTCGGCAAAATGAGCACGTTTAAGGGTATTGAGGGCGGCGAAGAGTCGGTGGTGGCGCAGCTTAAGTTGCAACCGCGCGAGGCCGCGCCCGGCACACGCTGGCATTACAGCACCGCAGAAACCGGCCTCATCGGTGTGATTGTCATGCGCGCGACGCACAAGTCGCTCACACAATATCTCAACGAGAAAATCTGGTCGCACAAAATGGCGCAAAAGGGCTTCTGGGTGCTTGATTTGAGCGGGCGCGAGATTGGCGGCTGCTGCATTTCCTCGTCACTCAGCGACTATGCGCGCATGGGGCAGTTTATGATGGATGGCGCGCAAGTTGATGGCAAATCCGTACTTCCTGATGGCTGGATCGAAGCCGCGACGCATAAACAGCAGGACATCAAGGAAGCTGGTCGCGGTTATGGCTATCAATGGTGGACGTATGACGACGGCAGTTTTTCGGCTGTCGGTCATTTTGGGCAAACAATCTTTGTTGATCCCAAGCGCAAGCTCGTCATTGCAACTAACGCCGATTTCCCGAGCAACAATGAGCATGACAAGATGGAACATCGTTTCGCTTATCATCGGCTGGTGCAGCAAGCGGTGGATAAGGAGCAAGGCGTGACCGGCAGGGCGTTGATGCAATAAGCAGCATGGCCTCCCCTGCCTCATAGTTTGGGTTGCACCCTTCGTCTGAAGCGTTAAAGGGTTGCCAACAAAAGACTCAGGCCAATCACCGCAGGGGCATATCATGGCAGTTAAGCACGCACGGCCACTCTCGCCGCATCTCAGCATCTGGAAGCCGGGCGCCCATATGGCGATCTCGATCTTCAATCGCGTTTTTGGCGTAGGGCTCGCAACGGCAGGTACGCTCATGCTTGTGAGCTGGTTGCTTGCGCTGGCGGGTGGGAAGGAAGCTTATGAGGGTTTCATGAGTTATGCCAATTGGTGGCCGGGTTATCTCATTACCATCGGGCTTACTTTTGCGTTCTTTTTTCATTTTGCGATGGGCGCGCGGCATTTCGTGATGGATGCAGGCGCGGGTTTTGAATTGAAAGCGAATCGACTGTGGGCGTGGCTGATCCCGCTTGGCGCGGTGTTGCTGACAGCGGCGGTGTGGCTCATCATTCTCGGAAAGGCGCTCTAATGGGTACAGGTACCGAATTGGGGAGGGTGCGCGGTCTCGGCTCCGCAAAAGAGGGCGTTCATCACTGGTGGATGCAGCGGGTGACCGCATTTGGCAATGTGTTCCTGGTCTTGTGGTTCGTCGTTTCGTTGCTTCGATTGCCCTCGCTTGATTTTGCAATCGTGACCAGTTGGCTCGCGGCCCCGCTTCCTGCGGTATTAATGGCGCTTTTGGTCATCAACGTGTGCTATCACTTCCGCTTAGGACTTCAGGTGGTGATCGAGGATTATATCCACGGCGGGTCGCGGATCATCGCATTGGGGATCCTCCATCTTTGGACGTTCGGTATGGGCGCAGCCGCGCTTTATGCCATTTTCAAAATTGCCTTTACGGGAGCCGCTCATGGCTGATGCCGCTTACAAGATTATTGATCATACCTATGACACTGTGGTTGTTGGTGCGGGCGGATCAGGCTTGCGCGCGACGATGGGTGCGGCAGAGGCGGGGCTCAAGACCGCCTGCATCACGAAAGTTTTCCCGACGCGCTCGCATACTGTGGCCGCACAGGGCGGGATTGCGGCTTCGCTTTGCAACAATTCACCTGACCACTGGACGTGGCACATGTACGATACCGTCAAGGGTGCTGATTGGCTTGGTGACCAAGATGCGATTGAATACATGGTGCGCGAGGCACCGGCGGCGGTTTATGAATTGGAACATGCTGGCGTGCCTTTTTCGCGCAATGCGGATGGTACGATCTATCAGCGCCCGTTCGGCGGGCATATGCAAAACATGGGCGAGGGGCCACCCGTGCAACGCACCTGCGCAGCCGCTGATCGCACGGGGCACGCGATGCTTCATGCGCTTTACCAGCAGTCGCTAAAATATGACGCGGACTTTTTTATTGAATATTTCGCGCTCGATCTGATTATGGAACAGGGTGCCAATGGCCCTGAATGCCGGGGCGTCATCGCGCTGTGCATGGAGGATGGCAGCATTCACCGTTTCCGTAGCAAGGCAGTCGTGCTCGCGACGGGCGGCTATGGCCGAGCCTATTTTTCTGCGACATCGGCGCACACATGCACCGGCGATGGGGGCGGCATGGTGCTTCGTGCTGGGCTTCCGTTGCAAGATATGGAGTTCGTTCAGTTTCACCCGACGGGTATTTATGGCGCGGGTGTACTGATCACCGAGGGTGCGCGCGGCGAGGGTGGCTATCTTACGAACTCAGAAGGCGAGCGCTTTATGGAACGCTATGCGCCGTCCGCGAAGGACTTGGCGAGTCGTGACGTGGTGAGCCGCTCGATGGCGCTCGAAATGCGCGAGGGGCGCGGCGTAGGCCCTAATAAGGACCATATCTACCTTCACCTCGACCATATTGATGCCAAGGTGCTCGCGCAGCGGCTGCCGGGTATTACTGAGTCGGGTAAAATTTTTGCCGGTGTTGATCTTACGCGCCAGCCGCTCCCGGTGTGCCCGACGGTGCATTATAACATGGGCGGTATCCCGTGTAATTATCATGGCCAAGTCGTCACGCTCAAAGGTGATGATCATGATGCGGTCGTGCCCGGATTGTATGCGGTGGGTGAGGCCGCCTGCGTCAGTGTGCATGGCGCGAACCGCTTGGGGTCTAACTCGCTTATCGATCTCGTCGTATTCGGCCGTGCAACAGGTCTTCATTTGAAGGACAACGTCAAGCCCGGTGCCGTGCATAAACCGCTTCCGAAGGGCTCTGAGGAGCTCTCGTTGACCCGGCTCGATCATTTTCGCAACGCCAAGGGTGGGTCACCCACGGCGGCCATTCGGCTTGAAATGCAGCAAACGATGCAGAAGCACGCCGCCGTTTTCCGTGATACCGCGCTGCTCGCGGAAGGTGTCGATGTGATGCGTAAGGTCAATAAGCGGCTGGAAGACGTATCGGTCACCGATCGTAGCTTGATCTGGAATACCGATCTGGTCGAAACACTGGAGTTGGATAATCTAGTTGCCCAAGCTGTGTGCACGATCGAGAGCGCCAACAACCGGAAGGAATCGCGCGGTGCTCATGCGCATGAAGATTTCCCACTGCGCGATGATGCGAACTGGATGAAGCACACCGTAAGCTGGTTTGACGGGTGGGGCGGCGGCGCTAAAGGAAGCGGAACCGGCGCAGTCAAGCTCGATTACCGCGCAGTCCACGACTATACGCTGACCGATGAGGTCGCGTATATCAAGCCCAAAGCACGCGTGTATTGATCTCGGCATTCCTAAACCTGCGATAAACAATCCATTCCCGCGCGGTTAAGCTGACTCGCGCTACATCGTGATCATCGGGCGGTTAGCCTGAGTGAATTCTCGCAGTGAAAGGAATGGAAGGTGCTTAACAAGACAATACTCGCAACGGCAGCATTGGTTGCGCTCTGTGTGCCTGCGGCGTCGTTCGCTGATCATGATGGGTGGCAGGGTGATCGCGGCGGTTGGCACGAAGACTGGCGCGGTGACGGCGACCGCCATGATTGGCGCGAGCGCGAATGGCGGCAGCACGAATGGCGCGAACATAACGGTTATGGCTGGCGTCCGGGTGCCGAGGTCGGCTTCGGTTACGCTCCCCGCTGCTGGACAGTAAACCACGGGTATTACACCTGGTACGGTGCCTACGCTTACCGCCCTGTGCGCGTCTGCCGTTGAGTTGGACTTATTTTTCGGCCTTGAGCCGGAAATCCATCCTGATCCGCACCCAAGCGCCGATCTGTGGCTTATCGCCGATATGCGGAGGCCTGACGCGGAACTGCCAAGCGGCCTGACGGATGGCTTTGGCGAGACCGGAGCCAGGCGGAGACTCGCCCATTGATTGGCACGAGTCGACGTGGAAATTTTCGATGGTGCGACACGCGATGATCGCCCAACTGCCCTCGGGCCGGTTGGGCGGCAAATAATATGCGAGTTCGCCATCGGTTGGTTCGCGATACCATTCGGCATTGTAGAGCGGTTCACCGTTCGGGCCTTCGCCGGGGCCATAGGCGGGTTTCGACGATCCGCCGCCACTGTCGGCTTTATGAGCGTATTTACTAATATCACTCGCCGAAAACTCGTCCTTGCTCATCTCAATGAACGTGATCGGCGGCTTAATGGGCTTGATAGTGACGGGCGGTGGCTTGAGATGTGGCTTTGGCTTGGTGAGAGTGGCTGTCTGGTGCTCTTTGGTTGGAGCCGTTTTCGCTTGTGCGGCCTTTTCCTTGGCGGGGGGAGTGAGTTGGATGGTCACCATGCCACCGTTTGGCTTGGCAGGCTTCGATAATTGCAGACCAAGCCGCAACAGACCCATGATGAGCACCGCTTCGATGAGCAGTGCGATCAGCATCCCACCCGCCCGACTGCGAATGGTGGCGCGCCCGCGACCCGGCGGAGAATCAGAAGTCGGGGTGATCATGTAAGGCCCTATGCGATAGTCTGCGCCTATGTGCAGCCCTGTATTGCTCACCGATGAACGATCGGCAAATTGGTGGCGTTTGGAATGCTGGTGTTGGGGGAGGGGGGAATGGTGCCCGGGGACGGATCCGAACCGCCGACACTGCGATTTTCAGTCGCATGCTCTACCAACTGAGCTACCCGGGCATCGCGCTGCCCAACTGAATGGCGGCAGAGCGAAGCGCCGCCTATAGTCAGGCTTGGGGGGCGCTGTCTAGCGGCTTTTTATTTCTGTCCGCTATCGTCGGTTATCAATTGTCGCGGCGGTGTTCCCACGAGTCGGCTTCTTCCTCATCGAGCGGTGCGGGCGCGGCGTAAGCACCATCGATCCAATTGATCAGGTCGCGGTCTTTGCAGCCCTGCGAGCAAAACGGCTGATGCGCGGCAACGCTGGGCTTTTTGCAGATTGGGCAGCTTTCAGATTTTGGCAACATAGCCCGATCCTATGGCGAGCGCGGGATCGGCGTGCAAGTCGATTGTCCCGCCCATCTGCGCGCTGAGCGTGGCGATCCATTCGGGCCGCGCGTCGAATGTTGTGATGACGTCCGGGTGCGCACTGAGGCGCGCGGTACCAATGACACCGCTTCGCTGTGCACGCCGCAACAGCGCGCGCGCGGCGCACGGTGCAGCCTCATATTCCAGGCGTTCGCAAAGCGACGCGCGAAGGCGGGGGCGGATGACTTGCAGAAAGCCAAATCCATTGATGCTCGTTCGCTCAAACGGCAGCGGGAGCGCGCTGTCAAACGTCGCAACCGTCGCCAGCCGCTCGGCCTTATTGGCGAGCGTGGGAAAGTCCACACCAATCGAGCCCGTAATGTCGAACCGACGAATAGCCGCAGCGGCGGCGCGTGCGGCTGCCACCGCGAGCGCAGCAGGCGGCAGATGGCCATCAACGTCGATCAGCGTCATCGCGGGGGTGAGGCTGATCCGCAGGGCGCCCCCAATGAAGGCGACGGTTCCCGAGGCCGCGTCTTCAAGACATTCAGACCAGCCGGCAGTCTCCAACGCATCGGGATCGGACGGGAGAAGATGACGAATCGGGTACGATGACGTTGCCATTCGGTCGAGCAGGCTTGGTCCGAGACAGAGCGCCGCGTCCGGCGATGCCACGCGCGCCTTTGAGCGCTTGACGGCACCGGGCTCAGCAATCGCGTCGCGCACAATTTCGACCCTGACGGTACCGCCTTGCGTCAGCCCCTTAGGAAGCGGCTCAAGCAGCGCGTCTTGCCCCGTGGCGACCCTAACAAGCCCCCGTCGGCCAGGGACGGTGATCTGGGTAAGCTGCGCCATGCACACTGTCCCCGCGCGCAGGCTCCCATCGTCCGGCTCAATATGCGCTTCAATGATGCGCTCGCCTACGACCAATGCGGCGCGCGCCTCGCCAATCCCGGCTTCGTAGAGCCACTCAGCCAAAATAGCCCGCTGTCGTAAGCAATGCGCGGGTTTCGAACAGCGGCAATCCCATGACCCCTGAATGGCTGCCGATGAGCGTGCGCACGAAGCTCTCGGCATAACCCTGAATAGCGTAGCCCCCTGCTTTTCCGTGCCACTCGCCACCCGCAATATAGGCTTCAATTTCGGCTGGTGCGAGACGTTTGAACATCAAAATGCTCTCGGACAATCGGTGGCGTGCTTTGCCCGTTCCATCAATAAGCGTCACCGCACTAAGCACATGATGGCGACGACCGGAAAGCAGTGCGAGGCAGGCGCGCGCCTGCGCCTCGTCATCCGCTTTGGGGAGGATGCGCTGGCCACAGGCCACGACGGTATCAGCGGCAAGCACGAGCGCGCCACTATGGCGGGGGGCCACGGCGGCTGCTTTTTCCGCCGCCAAGCGTTGCGCGTAATCACGTGGACGCTCTGCGCGGCGCGGGGTTTCATCGATGTTAGCAGGGTCGATAGCGTGCGCAGTTAAGCCCAGCCGCCCAAGGAGTTCAACCCGGCGAGGGGAGGCCGAGGCCAGTATAAGCGAACGAACGGAAGCGGGCGCAGGCATGCCGCGCGCCTTATTTGAAACGATAGGTGATACGGCCCTTGGTCAGGTCATAGGGCGTGAGTTCGCATAACACATCGTCACCAACCAACACACGGATGCGGTTCTTGCGCATCTTGCCGGCGGTGTGGCCCAGCACTTCATGATCGTTCTCAAGTTTGACACGGAACATCGCGTTGGGCAGCAATTCAACCACCTGCCCGCGCATTTCAATAAGTTCTTCTTTAGCCATGCGGCTCCTTGGGGTAAAAGTAGTGTGCGCGCATAGCGTGGTTTCGTGTGAAAGGGAAGGGGGTGCGGCGCGGCACCGCTCCCTGGCCCGTCCGCTGGCGTTTTGCTTCAAAAAATTGCCGATATGATGGCCACGCGTGACGGCCATCACGCGGTTACATTGTGTTACACGTTAATTGGGTCTCGCGACGTCGAACTCGGGTTGGCATCGCTGTTCAGGTACTTGTACCCAAACAGCGTTTTTGGCCTGGTTCTCCCTACCCCGCCGGAGCAATCTGGCGGGGATTTTTTGGACTAAACTCGCCCCGCAATCAGCGCCGTCAAATCTGTTTCGGGGCGCGGACCGTAATGTGAGATCACCTCCGCTGCCGCGATCGCACCCATCGTGAGGCTGGCGTGAACGCTGAGACCGTCGGCCTGCCCCGCCAGAAATCCCGCAGCGAACAAATCACCGGCACCTGTGGTGTCAACAACTTTGGCGATCGGTTCGGCGGGGACATGCGTGATCACCCCACCCGTCACCGCAATCGCACCATGTTCGCCGCGTGTGCATACCAACATTGGGACTTGCGGCGCGACCTGCGCGACGGCAGCGTCAAAATCGTCGTGCTCAATGAGCGCGAGGATCTCGCCTTCGTTGCAGAACAAAATATCAATGTCACCCGCCGCGAGCATTGCCTTGAAGTCATCACGGTACCGGCCAACGCAAAACGCATCGGACAGCGTGAACGCCACCTTGCGACCCGCTGTGTGCGCGATCTTAATCGCCGTCGCCAGCGCCGCGCGTGTTTCGGGCAAGTCCCAAAGATAGCCTTCGAGGTAAAGGACCGCCGCCGACTCGATAAGCGCTTGATCGATCGCCGACGCGTAGAGCGAGTTCGCAACGCCAAGGCTGGTATTCATCGTTCGTTGGCCGTCGGGCGTCACCAGAATGAGGCAGCGGCCTGTCGGGACGCCGCCGGTCATCGCTGGCGTTGAGAAATTGACGCCGACGGCGCGAATGTCGTGCGCAAAAACTTCGCCGAGCTGGTCGTCGGCCACTTGCCCGATAAAGCCGCATTTGCGGCCCAGATTTGCCATCCCTGCGAGGGTGTTGGCGGCCGAACCACCACTCGCTTCAAGGCCAGGAGCCATACGGCTATAAAGCTCTTCCGCTCGTCGAGCATCGACCAGCCGCATACTGCCCTTGTCGAGCTGCTCCGCCGCCAGAAAAGCCTCATCAGCCTGGGCAATAACATCGACAAGCGCGTTTCCGATGGCGACTACATCGAGTACCGCCGGGGCGTGAGCAACAGTCATAAAGAAATCCTTATATGGTAATGAAGCGGCTGATAGCGCAGACGAAGTGTGGGGGGAAGCCTTGTTACGCGCCAATATCCTGCTAAATTCAACCGCATGACAATTTCGATCAAACAAACACTGGTGCTCGGCCTCATTCTCCTGCTCGCCGCCTGCGCCGACACACCTCAATCGGTGAACACGCCGCTCCCCCCAGCACTTCCGCCGCCGCCGGCAAAGCTGGGCGGCCTTAATCAAGTGATGGGGCATTCAGCGGGCGAGCTTACCGCGCTGTTTGGAACGCCCGAGCAGGATTTGCGCGAGGTGAACGGTCGCAGACTTCAATTCTCGGGCGGCAAATGTGTCCTCGACGCTTTTTTATACCCGCCGGTGCCTGGACGCGACGCGGTCGTGACCTATGTTGAGGCGCGCACGCCCGACGGGCGTGATAGCGACCGTGCCGAATGTGTTACGGCGCTCATGCGGTCGCGCGGGCGCTAAGTTCAGCGAGTGCCCAGACCGCAGCTTCGGCAACGAAGGGTGCCGGGTCATTCACGAGTTTGCTGAGCGCGGCGGTTAGCGCGCGGTTGCCACTGTTGCCCGCTGCAATACAAGCATTGCGCACCATGCGGTCGCGCCCAATCCGCTTGATTGGCGATCCGGTAAACAACAAGCGGAAGGCGGCGTCGTCGAGCGCGAGCAGGTCGGCCAGCGCAGGGCCGTTGAATTCAGGTCGCCCCACAAAGGCTGCGTTTGTCTGGGCGGCATCGGCAAAGCGATTCCACGGGCAGACCGCGAGACAGTCGTCGCAGCCATAAATGCGGTTGCCAATCGCGCGGCGGAATTCGTGGGGAATCATGCCCTTATGCTCGATCGTGAGATAAGAAATGCAGCGCCGTGCATCGAGTTGATACGGCGCGGGAAAGGCATTGGTCGGGCATGCTGACTGGCAGGCCGTGCAGCTTCCGCAGCGGTCAGCATGCGGGCGATCGGCGGGCAAATCGATCGTCGTGATAATCGCGCCAAGAAACAACCACGACCCATGCGTACGGCTGACCAAGTTGGTGTGCTTGCCCTGCCAGCCAATCCCGGCCTGAGCGCTCAAGGGCTTTTCCATCACCGGCGCGGTATCGACAAATACCTTGAGTTCACCGCCACCGGCGGCGACCAACCAACGTGCAAGCGCCTTCAGCGCCTTTTTGACAACATCGTGATAGTCTTTGTTCTGCGCATAGACCGAAATCCGCCCGCGCGTCGGCTTGGTCGCGAGGGCCAGAGGGTCGCCGCTCGGCGCATAGCTCATCCCGAGCGCGATCACGGAGGCGGCATGTGGCCAAAGAGAGTGAGGATGGGCACGCTGGTCAGCGCGCGCGTCCATCCACCCCATATCGCCATGGTGCCCCAGCGCGAGCCAGTTGCGCAGTCGCTCGCCCTGAACGATTCCAACATCGGCAGGTGTAATCCCACACGCAACAAAACCAAGCCTTGCGGCTTCTGCCTTCAATGATTTAGCAAGGTCTGCGCTGGTATTAGCCATCGACACGCGATAGCATGAACCGAGCTTTAGGGAACAGATGAATGGCATTGGCAGTAGACGCGCGTGGGCTTGTGAAGAATTTTGGGGCGACACGAGCGGTTGATGGCGTTGATCTGCAAGTGCCCGAGGGCGCGATTTACGGCGTTTTAGGGCCTAACGGTGCGGGCAAGACCACATCGCTACGAATGACGCTGGGGATAATCGATCCCGACGCTGGTGAACGTTTTGTGTTCGGTCACAATCGTCCGCTCGATATAGCGCATGAGATTGGCTATCTGCCGGAGGAGCGCGGGCTCTACCAGTCGATGCTGGCCCGTGAGGCTATCGCGTTTATGGGGGCGTTGCGCGGCTTGCCGCTCGCCGAAGGGCGCAAGCGCGCGGATGTGTTGATGGAAGAATATGGTCTCGGTGCGGCAACCAAACGCCAAGTCCGCACCTTATCAAAGGGCATGGCGCAAACGGTGCAGTTGCTGGGTACGCTCGTCCACAACCCCCGCTTGATCGTGCTCGATGAGCCTTTTTCGGGGCTCGACGCGCTTAATCAGGGGCGGCTGGAGAAGCTTATTCGCGCGCGACGGGCGCAGGGTGCGACGGTGCTGTTTTCGACACACGTGATCGCGCATGCCGAGCGGCTTTGCGAACGGATCGCCATTATCGCGGGAGGAAGGGTTCGTTACGAGGGGACCGTGTCCGAGGCGCGTGATCGGTTGCCTTCGCGGGTGCATGTCCGTACGCGGGCCACTGATGGCGCGTGGCGGGCCACGTTGCCGCACGATGCTGTGCTTGAGGATGGTGTGTGGAGCTTCGCATTGCCCGCCGAGGGAATCGAGCCTGTACTCCAAAATTTGATTACGCACGATGCTGGCATCGAAACGCTCACCGTTGAGCGCCCTGGTTTGCATGACGCCTTTATTTCAATCGCAGGCGAAGCGGCAGCCCAAGCCATGAGCGAGACCGCCGTCGGAGAAGGCACATGAAGAAACTGTTCGCCTCGGCTTTCGTGATCGCCCGCCGCGATTATCTCGCCACCGTGCTCTCGCGGTCATTTCTGTTGTTTATCTTGTCGCCGATGCTGGTGATCGGATTTTCGGGCGGGATCGGGTTTATTACCGCCACCAGTATTGTTCAGAAGGCACCGCCGATTTTGGCGGTGGTCGCGACGGCGGATGCCCAACAGGCTGACGGCGGGGTGGCTTTTCGAGCGACTTATGCCGATTTGAGCCACCGGCTTGAGCAACAGAAGTTCGAAAATGTTGAGCTTTTCCCGCCTCAGGGGGACGCCGACACGCAGGCACACGCGCTGCTGACCGATACAAAGCACCCTGCGAGAGCCGTTCTCGTGGGTTTGCCGGGCGCGCCACGTCTGATCGGGCCAAAGGCAAGTCTCGACGATTTGCGCGACGGAGTCAAACTCGCTCTCGATACGATGCACCAAAATGGCGCGCTCAAAAAGGCGGGCCTGATCGCAACACCGACGGCGCTTGCGGAAGTGGCGATTGATCCGGCGCACAATGACATCGCTGACAAACGCGAGCGGTTGGCCGGCTTCGGTAAAACGCTGTTGTTCTTTCTCAATATGCTGTTGGCGGGCATGATGCTGTCAAATCTGGTGGAGGAAAAGGCGAATAAGATTATCGAAATTCTCGTCGCTGCGGTGCCGATTGACGCGGTGTTTGTTGGAAAAATGATGGGGATGCTCGCGGTCGCGCTGACGATTGTCGTCGCGTACGCGGTGCTGATCGGCGGCGGCTATGTGATGGTGTTGTCACGTTTGCCGACCGAATTTCAGTTGGCCGCGCCCGCCGTGGGCTGGCCGATGTTTATCGTGTTGGGCTTTGCCTATTTCATGATGAATTACCTCGTGGTGGGCGGCATTTTTCTGGGCATCGGAGCGCAAGCCAATACGCCGCGCGAGGTGCAGACCATCTCGATGCCGGCAACTTTTGCACAAATGACGGTCTTCATCGTTGCGAGTGTCGCCTTAAACACGCCACATAACGGCATGTGGTTTGGAGCTGCGATCTTCCCGCTCTCCACACCGCTGGTCATGTTTGCGGAAAGCGCCCGTGAGAGCGCGCTTTGGCCGCACCTCTTGGCATTGACGTGGGAGGCCTTGTGGGTCATTATCATCGTCCGGTTCGCGGGGCAGCGGTTCCGTACGAATGTGCTCAAGTCCGGCCCGGTGCGCGCTAAGCGGGTTTGATCGCCGGTAGATTAACGCTTTTTCGTTCGTCCAACCGCGTCATCAATCCACTGCTGATCGAGTTTAGGTTCTTTTTGATCGTCGGCTGGGCCACTGTTGTCCATTGCGGTATCGGGATTGCTACTGTCGCTCGCCGTGTCGGGAGTTGAATAATAGGCATCCGCATCAGGTTCGAGTTGCCACTCGGGCAATGTCACGGCCGTATCGAATTTTTCAATCGGCCGGTTGGCGACCGCAACCTTCATGTAACGCGCGAACGCTTGGGCAGGGGCATGGCCACCCGACAAGCCGCCGACGGCCCGCGAATCGTCGCGTCCCATCCACACTCCTGTCGTCAACCCGCTCGAAAAACCCAGAAACCAGCCGTCCTTGTTTGAACTTGTCGTCCCCGTCTTACCGGCGACAGGGCGTCCAATTTGCGCGGCCTTGCCGGTTCCGGTGTTGACCGCCGTTTGCATCAAGTCGGTCATATCCGCCGCCACTTGCGGTGCCACCAACACGCGCGAAGTGTTGACATGGTATTGGTAAATGACATTGCCCTTGGCTGTCGTCACCTTGATAATACCATAGGGTGTCACGGCGACCCCCTTCGCGCCGACGCTAGCGAACGCGCGGGTCATTTCGATCAACCGCACATCTGATGAGCCAAGTACCATTGAGGGGTTGGTGTTGATCGGCGTGGTGATCCCGAACCGTCGCGCCATATCGGCGATAACGGGGGTCCCAATCTGATCGCCAAGTTTGGCGGCGATGGTGTTGACCGAATAAGCAAACGCCGTGCGCAAATCGATCTGCCCCGAGAACCGCCCATTCGAGTTTTTGGGGCTCCAATTGCCAATCGTGACGGGCTCATCGACCACTTTGTCGCTCGGCTTATGCCCGGCTTCGAGAGCGGCAAGATAGACAAACAGTTTGAATGATGACCCCGGCTGGCGGATCGATTTCGTCGCGCGGTTATAATTTGAAGTGACGTAATCAGTCCCTCCGATCAGTGCCCGCACCGCGCCGTCGCGATCAAGCGACACGAGCGCCCCTTGTGTGCCCTTGGGGACGGACGCGCGAATGGCGGCATCGGCCGCGCGTTGCATAGTGGGATCGATCGTGGTCCACACGTCGAGTGGATCGGTCTTGTTGTCAATCATGGTGTCGAGCTGCGGCAGCGCCCAATCGGTGAAATAACGCACCGAATTTTGCATCGGCTCGGGCGCGAGTTTGACGCTCGCGAGTTGAATGTTGGCGGCTTGATCGGCTGTGATCTTGCCATTTTTTTGCATCGCCATCACGACGACGCCCGCGCGGCTGATCGCGGCTGTCGCGTCGGCGGTGGGCGCATAGTTCGAGGGAGCCTTTACGAGACCGGCAATAATGGACGCTTCTTCCAGCGAGAGTTTCGTCGCGGGATGCCCAAAAAAACGACGCGAGGCGGCATCGATGCCATAAGCGCCGCCACCAAAATAAGCCTTGTTCAAATAGGCTTCAAGGATTGCGTCTTTGCCATATTTACGTTCCATTGCCAGCGCCAGGATCGCTTCCTTGAACTTACGATCAAACGTCTTGGAGTTGGTAAGGAACACATTGCGCGCGAGTTGTTGGGTCAGTGTCGAGCCGCCTTGCGTAAAATGGCCCTTAAACGCGCGCACAAAAAAAGAGCGGGCAATGCCAATAGGATCGACACCAATATGCGAACGAAACCGTTTGTCTTCGATCGACACCATCGCATCGATCATGACAGGTGGGATGTCGTCATATTTAATCCATTCGCCATAGCTCGGCCCCATCGAAATGATGGTTGAGCCGTCGAGCGCATGAACCCTGATCATTTGTCCATTTGGCGAGGATTTGAGCGCGTCATACTCGGGCAAATCGGAATAAGCGACTGCGACCATCACTCCGCCGGCGATCAGAACAAGGCCAATGAAAATCGAGAAATAGGTGGATAGTCTGCGGACCAACCCGCGTTTGCGAGGTGCTTTGGGGTTTGGGTCCGAACGTGATTTGCGCTTCGCCATATCCGTTGGTGGTTACGGGCTTTGTCGCGAGCGAGCAAGCGCAGAGTGCGCCTGCACCAAATCTCCATATTTTGCCTAGTGTTTAGTCCGCAAGCGCCTCGGCGATCAGCTTTCGGCTATTCGTGACACCATAAAGCGCGATAAAACTTCCCATGCGCGGACCGGCGGACGAACCGAGCAGCGTCTCATAAAGTGCTTTGAACCAGTCGCGCAGGCTTTCAAACCCACCGTCATTGCCAATCGCATAAACAATATTTTGGATCGCCTCTGGCGTTGGGTTGGAAGGAAGGGCTGCGAGTTCGGTGTCGAGCTTTTGCAAAGCGCCAATCTCGCTCCCCTCGGGCTTGCGGCGACTCAGCGTTGGCGCCACATAGTCGTGATTGTACGCAAGCGCATGGCCGATAAGCGCGGCGAGTTCGGGGTGGCTCTTCGCCGTCGCGCCGGGCACATAGTTTTGCAAATACGCCCAAACCTGCTCCGGCGTCGCCTCGGCACCCATAACACCGACCAGGTTGAGCAAGAGGCCAAAGCTGACGGGAGGTACGCCCTCCGGTACATTGCCATCGTGGATATGGTGCACCGGATTGCCGAGCTGCTGGTCGAGCGCTTGTGTCGGATAATTCCCACGAAACTGAAAATACTCGTCGATTGCGCGCGCAATCACCCCAATGTGCAACTGCTTTGCCTTTTTGGGCTCACGATAGGCATAGAAACTGAGACTCTCCTGCGGGCCGTACGTCAGCCATTGCTCCAAGCTCAGCCCGTTGCCCTTTGATTTTGAGATCTTCTCGCCCTTTTCATCAAGGAACATCTCATAAGTGAGCGACTCTGGAGGGCGCGCGCCGAGCGCCCGTGCGATTCTTGAGGATTGGGTAACACTGTCGGTCAAATCCTTTCCTGACATCTCATAATCAACGCCGAGCGCGACCCAGCGCATCGCCCAATCGACCTTCCATTGTAACTTGGCCAAGCCGCCAAGCGCCGATTGCGTGATCGTCTCGCCCTCATCTTCGAACCGGATCAGCCCCGTATCGGCATCAATGATTTCGACCGGAACTTGCAGCACGATGCCCGATTTGGGCGAGATCGGGAGTATCGGGGAATAGGTCGCGGCCCGCTCTTTGCGCAACGTGGGCAGCATAATGTCCAAGATTGCCTGATTGGCGCGTAATACGCCCCGCAGCGCGTCGTCGAACGCCCCCGAGTGATAGCGTTCGGTAGATGAGACGAACTCATATTGAAAGCCAAAACTGTCCAAAAAGGCGCAGAGGCGTGCGTTGTTATGCGCAGCGAAACTGTCGTGCGTCCCGAACGGATCGGGCACCTGCGTGAGCGGTTTGCCCAGAAATTCGGCGAGCATTGCTCCATTTGGCACATTGTCGGGCACTTTGCGCAGGCCGTCCATATCGTCGCTAAACGCCACCAGTCGCGTGGGCGTATCGGAGAGGGCATGATAGGCATTGCGGACCATGGTTGTTCGCAAGACTTCGTTAAACGTGCCGATATGCGGCAACCCACTCGGGCCATAGCCGGTCTCGAAAATGATCGATTTCCCCGCCGGAACACCCTGTGGATAGCGCTTAAGCAGCTTGCGAGCCTCTTCATAGGGCCAAGCTTTGGAGGCGAGTGCGGCGCTCCGTAGCGCCACTTTGAGGTCAGTCACAGGTTGTTCTTTCTTGTCGCTTCGGTCATTGTCAGCTGATGCAACCTCCTTTGCCTTTTCCCGCGCTCCATGCAAGTCATAGCGGCATTTGGACGGTTGATGAGCGCGGGGTGCGCGCGGTGACGCGCGGCGAGGCGATCAGTAAAGCCACCGAGACGCCAATGATCATGCTCAACGCGCCGCTCGTCGCGCATCGCTTGGGCTACCCCGAATTGTCTGGGCTCGATCTGCTGGAATTATACGCTTTTCTTTTTCCAGCGCGGTTTATTGTGCCGACACCTGAGGGGTTGGCGGATGCGTTAGGCATTGAGCGGCCACGCGGAGAGGGCGCCGCCGCCGACTTTTTGCGGACTGCTGCAACCCGTTTGCTTGAGGTGACAGAAGACTGCGATTGGCCTGAGCGCGAGGGCGCGTGGACGGCGGCGCAATCGCTAATGCGCCTGCGCTGGCCATGGGCGCAACTGCTCACCCCTCGGCTCAAAAAGCCGCCGGCAGCGGAGCGTTGGTTATTTGCGAAACTGCCCGAATGGGAAGAGACCCCGCCCCGCGCGCCGCCGCGTCCCGTGGTTTTGGGGCCTCACGAGGTGCAAGAGCGGCTCGCAACGTTGACGGGGGCACGGGCGGAACAGCGCGACGGGCAGCGTGCCTTTGCGCAGGCGGCCGTGCGCGCTTTTGCGCCGCGAGAGGCTCCTGAGCGTCCCCATATTGTGCTGGCCGAGGCGGGTACGGGGATTGGCAAGACGCTCGGCTATCTGGCCCCAGCCTCGCTGTGGGCAGACCGTGCGCAGGGTACGGTGTGGGTTTCAACCTTCACCAAAGCGTTGCAACGCCAGCTCGATCAGGAATCGGTGCGGTTGTTTCCCGATGCGAACGCGCGCGCCGCCAAGGTTGTCATCCGCAAAGGGCGGGAGAATTATTTGTGCCTGCTCAATTTGGAGGACGCGCTGCAAGGCGGCTTTGCGGGGCGTGCAGCCGTTCTGGCGCATTTGGTTGCGCGTTGGGCCTCGTACACGCGCGACGGCGACATGGTCGGTGGCGACCTCCCCGGGTGGCTCACAACGCTCTTTCGACGTAATGGTGCCACCGCGCTCACCGATCGACGCGGTGAATGCGTTTATGCGGGGTGTCCACACTATCGGAAGTGTTTCATCGAACGGGCCGCGCGGGCGTCCGTTGGCGCCGATTTGGTGATCGCCAACCACGCTCTGGTGATGGTGAATGCGGCGCGTGGGCGCGAGGCGAATGTCCGCCCAACGCGGTATGTGTTCGACGAAGGGCATCACCTGTTCGACGCCGCCGACGCGATGTTCTCCGTCGCACTCACCGGGCAGGAAGCGATTGAGCTGCGGCGGTGGATCATTGGCCCCGAGACTCAGTCGCGGGGGCGCCGACGCGGGCTTGCCGCGCGGCTCGCTGATGTCGCGAGCTATGACGCCGAGGGGGCAGCGGCAATCAATGCAGCGGTGGCTGCGGCACAGACGCTCCCGTCGGATGGTTGGTTGCCACGAATGGGGAGCAACGATCCGTTTGGACCGATTGAGGCGTTGCTCCATGCCGTTCGCGCCACCGTGTTTGCGCGCGATAGCCAAAGCGAGGATGCGGGCTATGGCCTTGAAACTGAATTGGCGGAACTCGATGGTGCTTTGCTCTCGGCGGTTGAGCCAGCGGTTAAGATGCTCGACACGCTCCTGCGCCCGCTGATCGCGCTCGGACGGCGGCTGGAGGCAGTGATGGCCGATGCGCCGGATTGGCTGGATGGGCCGGCCCGCGCGCGAATTGAAGGGGCGCTTGCGAGCCTGAGCTGGCGCGCTGATACGGTCGCGTCGTGGTTGAGCTTGCTTTCGCGGCTCGGCGGACCAGCCGATCCCGACTTTGTCGATTGGCTGAGCGTCGAACGCTTTGAAGGCCGCGAACTCGACATCGGCGTGCAGCGCCATTGGCTCGACCCGATGCGACCTTTTGCGCAAGTCGTGCTGAAGCCAGCGCATGGTGCCGTGGTCACCTCCGCAACATTGCGCGGCGGGGGCGCCGCGCACGATGAGAGTTGGGACACCGCCGACGTTCGGACGGGGGCGGCGCATGTCGAGGGCCCTACGCACCATTTCGCGGCGCCTTCACCGTTCAATTATGCCGCGCACTCAAGTGTTATCGTCGTGACCGACATTAAACGCGGCGACACGGCGGCGTTGGCAAACGCTTATGCACGGCTGATCGAGGCGTCAGAGGGCGGCACGCTGGGGTTGTTCACCGCGATCCGACGCCTGCGCGCGGTTCACGCACGGATTGCCGATCATTTGGCACGCGCTGGCCTGCCGCTCTACGCGCAGCATGTTGACCCCATCGATACCGGAACGCTGGTTGATATATTTCGCGCCGATCCGCACGCGAGCTTGCTGGGGACCGACGCGCTGCGTGATGGAGTTGATGTGCCGGGGGATTCGCTGCGGCTCGTGGTGATGGAGGGGGTGCCGTGGGTCAAGCCCAGTGTCCTTCATGCGGCACGGCGCGCCGCGAACGGCGGCAGCGCTTATGATGACCAACTGGTCCGCGCGCGGCTCGCACAGGCGTTTGGTCGGCTCATTAGGCGTGCGGATGATCAGGGAACCTTTGTTCTGCTGTCGGCTGCAATGCCCTCGCGTTTGCTGCGTGCGTTTCCACCTGAGACGCCGGTACAGCGGGTCACGCTTGACGAGGCGGTCGCACTCGTGAAAAAGCAAACGCAGCGGCGCGAGCGTCTTATTCCTGCAACAGCCATCGGGCAGATACCATGACTGAAATGAAAACGCTTACCCTGTTGCGCCACGCCAAGTCTGGATGGGATGATCCCGTCTCGCGGGATTTTGATCGTCCGCTGAACGCGCGTGGAAAAAAGGGCGCGGCGGTGATCGGCACGCACATGCGCGCGGGTGGGCACCGCTTTGATTACGTGATTTCTTCGCCTGCCGTGCGGTGTATCGATACGCTTGACGCGGTGTGGGAGGGATATGGTCAAATTCTGCACCCCAATTGGGACCGGCGCATTTATCTTGCGTCGGCCGCGACGTTGCTCGACGTTGTTCATGATCTGCCAGATACGGCCAACCATGTCTTGATGTGTGGTCACAATCCGGGATTGGAAGATTTGGCGCTCATGCTCGTGCCCGACCGTAAAGAAGACGTTCTGCGCACCGAACTCGAAGAAAAATTCCCCACGGGAACGCTCGCCGAATTGCAATTTGTGGTGGCGTCTTGGTCGGCGGTGAATACAGCGGGGGCAACCCTCGCGCGCTTCATTCGTCCCCGCGATTTAGACCCGAGCCTCGCACCGACAGACCATTAATTCGCTGTGGTTAGGCGTTTGGCGTGGTTAGGCGTTTAATGCCGCGATCAATTGCGCGCGAACCCGCTCAAGTTCAGCAAGCGGGAGCGCAGGAGTGGTTCGCAAGTCATCGCTTGGTGCGCGCTGTGACAGCATTTTTTTGGCCCCGTCGATCGTAAAGCCTTGTTGGTTGAGAAGCGCATGAATGCGCCTCGCGAGGTCAACATCAGCAGGTCGATAATAACGACGGTTGCCCGCGCGCGTCATCGGCCGCAGTTGGGAGAAGCGGGTTTCCCAATACCGCAAAACATGTTGCGGGACGCTAAGTTCAGCGGCCAGCTCACTGATCGTCAAAAAGGCACCTGGAGATTTGTCCTGCATTATCGAGCCTTACTAATGGCATCCTTAAGCGAATGGCTTGCTCGAAAGTTCAACACTCTGCGCGCAGGAATTTTCGCTTCGATGCCTGTTTTTGGGTTCCGCCCCACGCGCTCAGCTTTTTGGTTGAGCACAAAGCTGCCGAACCCAGAAATTTTGACATTCTCGCCCGCCGCCAACGCCGCGCTTACTTCATTGACAACCGATTCAACAAAGGTCGCAGACTCGGCTTTAGATAGCCCGACATGACGCTGTATTGCCTCGGCTAAATCGGCACGTGTCAATGTTTTGTTACGCACAATCCACTTCCCCTAATAACGCAAACACGGGTATTTAAGACTATGGTTAATGTAACAAAAATATAAGATTGGTCAATCGCGATGTTTTGGGGCGCAATTGTCGTGTCTGTGCAGTAGCTTAGCGACTACACGCGGACAACCGCCGCCCCCCAAGTAAAGCCGCCGCCCATCGCTTCAAGCACAATCAGATCGCCAGGCTTGATTCGATGATCACGAATGGCGGCATCGAGTGCGAGTGGAACTGACGCGGCGGAGGTGTTCGCGTGTTGGTCGACTGTGATGATCACGCGCTCGGGGGGCAGATTGAGTTTGCGCGCGGTGGCATCGAGAATCCTCAAATTGGCTTGATGCGGAACCAGCCAATCGATGTCGGCGGCGCTCAGGTCGATCGTCGCCATCACTTCGTTGAGGACATTGGCGAGTTTGGTCACGGCATGGCGGAACACCTCGGAACCCCGCATTCGCAATTTACCGACCGTCTGCGTCGTCGAAGGGCCGCCATCGACAAAGAGCAGATCGTTATAGCGACCATCTGCATGAAGCTTGGTGGTCAGAATGCCGCGTTCGCCCTCTTCGGCGCGAAGCACGACCGCGCCCGCCCCGTCACCGAATAAAACACATGTGGCGCGATCTTCCCAATCAAGGATGCGGCTAAACGTTTCCGCCCCGATCACGAGCGCAGTTTTGGCACTTCCGCTGCGGATCATGCTGTCGGCAACGCTGAGCGCATATAGAAAGCCTGAGCAGACGGCGGCGACATCAAAAGCAACACAGTCATCAATCCCGAGTGCGGCTTGCACAATCGTGGCAGAAGCAGGGAAGGTTTGGTCAGGGGTGGCCGTCGCAAGGATGATGAGGTCGACGTCAACTGCCGCCATCTCGGCGGCCGCGAGCGCCTTGCGCGCGGCTTCAGTGGCCAGCGAAGCCGTGGTTTCTTCAGCGCTTGCAATATAGCGAAACTTGATACCGGTGCGTTCGACAATCCACGCGTCGCTCGTGTCGACCGTCTCTGCGAGTTCCGCATTCGACACACGACGGGCGGGCAGCGCCGACCCGGTCCCCTTGATCACCGCGCGCATCGTCATACGGCGTCAGGATTGGAGCGTGGAGTGGTGGTGGTTGGCTGATCAGCGATAGGCATGTCGGTATCGGGCATCTCTAAATTGGCAAGGTCGTGCCTTATGCGCTGCGTGATTTGATTTGTCACCAGTTTGACAGCCACACCGATGGCATTCGCGATCCCCTTGGCATTGGCGCCACCGTGGCTTTTGATAATGACGCCGTTGAGACCCAAGAATACCGCGCCATTATGATTGTTGGGATCGAGATGATGGCGCATCAACTCGGTCGCGGGCCGCGAGATGAGAAATCCAAATTTGGACCGCAGCGAGCTTGAGAAGGCGCGACGCAGCAAATCAGTCACAAATCGCGCGGTGCCCTCGGCGGTCTTCAGCGCGATGTTGCCAGAAAACCCGTCGCACACCACGACATCGACATCACCGTGTGAGATGCGGTCACCTTCAACAAAGCCCTTAAAATCGAGAGGCAGGTGGGTTGATGCACGCAGGGTGTTGGCGGCATCGCGGATTGTGTCAGTGCCCTTCATCTCCTCGCTACCAATATTGAGGAGCGCCACGCGCGGATTGTTGAGACCGAGCGCGGTGCGCGCGTAGGCGGCACCCATGACGGCAAACTGCACAAGGTTGCGCGCGTCACATTGTTTGTTGGCGCCCAAATCGAGCATCACATGATCGGTGGGGCCGAGGCTGGGGAGGAGCGCCGCAAGCGCAGGGCGATCGATTTCGGGGAGTGTACCGAGCGCAACTTTTGCAATCGCCATCAACGCGCCGGTGTTGCCCGCCGAGACAGCGGCACCGCAGTGCCCACTTTTGACGGCCGCAATCGTGAGTCCCATGCTTGTGGTTTTCGCGCGACGCAGCGCTTGGGCGGCGCTGTCGGTCCCCGCAACGACCGCTGGAGCATGCGTTATCGTTACGGCACCAGACAACGAACCATAAGCCGGAAGTGCCGCTTGAATCGCAGCTTCATCGCCGATAAGTTCAAAAAGCAGGCTCGGCCACCGGGTGTGTGCCTCGCTGACACCCGCCAGCATAACAGCCAAACCTGTGTCACCTCCCATCGCATCGATGGCAATTCGTGGCGTATCGGCCACTGGCACCATCTCCTCAATGTTCCCTGACGGCGCGATTAACCTGCGACCGAGACGATTTCACGACCGTTATAATGGCCGCAGGCGCTGCACAAATTATGCGGGCGCTTAAGTTCACCGCAGTTTGAGCATTCTTGGAAGGCTTGCACTTCCAGCGAATCGTGACTGCGGCGCATGTTGCGCTTCGAGGGAGACGTTTTTCGTTTTGGAACGGCCATTGCGGCACCTTATCAGCTAAAAATCTGTTATACAATGAACGTGCAGCGCCAAGATTTTAATCCCTGCAGGCGCGACATGACCATTGCGAGCGAGCCAGCGCGTATAACGATTCGTTGGGCAGTTGCAAGTGACTCGTTGCCGTGGCATCGTAAACTCCTCATTTTTCGAGAGGAATATCATGTATCCTATCAGTCTCACGATGGCCGGACTTGCAGCTTTGATCAATATTTGGCTCGGCATTCGCATTGGCCAAGTGCGCCAAGCCGAAAAAATTTCTATTGGCGATGGCGGCAACGGAAAATTAATTGCGCGGATGCGGGCGCAAGCCAACTTCATCGAGAACGTGCCCTTGGTGCTCATTCTCCTGGTGCTTATCGAAATGGCGCTCGAAAACGGAGATGACGCCATGGCGCACGGGCCTGCTTGGCTTTGGATCGTTGCGGCAGTGTTCATGTTGGGGCGGATAGCGCACGCGCTAGGAATGGATGGCAGCTTCAAGCAGGGTCGTCAGATTGGCACCATTCTCGCGCTGCTTTCGCTCGCGGGGCTGGGTGTTTATGCCATCGCACTGCCCTATGTTCATCAAGTGCCGCAAGTCCAAGAGGAAAATGTGGTCGACGCGGGCTAAGCCCTCAACGCGCTACTGCTTGAGCGCAAAATCGGCCACAAAGGGGTTGGTTTTGCGCTCATGGCCGAACGTCGACATCCCGCCATGCCCGGGAATGAAATGCGTGTCATCGCCAAGCGGCCACAGCCGCGTGGTGATCGCGTTCACCAGGTCAGCATGATTGCCGCGCGGAAAATCGGTGCGCCCGATTGACCCGCGAAAAAGCACATCCCCGACGATGGCCAGTTTCGATGGCCGATGGTAAAACACGATATGACCGGGCGTATGGCCTGGGCAATGATAAACCTCTAGCGTGAGGTTGCCCACCGTCACCGTATCCCCCTGATCCAGCCACCGATCGGGGGTGAAAGTCTTTGAAGGGACGCCGTAGCTGGTCGTATCGGGCCCAAGTTGGTCAATCCAAAAGGCGTCATCACGGTGCGGGCCTTCAATCGGGACGCCTGTTTGGGTCGCCAGTTCCCCTGCGAGGCCGCAATGATCGAAATGTCCGTGGGTGAGAATAATTTTTTCGAGCGTGACGCCGTGCTGCGCAATCGCTGCCTTAAGCATATCCAAATCGCCACCAGGATCACTCAGCGCGCCGCGCATCGTCGCGGTGCACCAGATGAGCGTGCAATTTTGTTGATATGCCGTAACCGGCAAAATAACAGCATGAAGCGGGGGCAGAACGGCACTCATCAGGCTCCAATGCCGCACC
>Ga0209583_10000131_pt1 | contig 24674 bp, 21 predicted proteins | sample Str014_FD_187201 | JGI IMG/M metagenome (GOLD analysis project Ga0209583, IMG submission 187201) | Freshwater sediment microbial communities in response to fracking from Pennsylvania, USA - Straight Creek_MetaG_SC_2014 (SPAdes) (version 2) | ecosystem: Environmental > Aquatic > Freshwater >... | reverse complement strand
CAAAAACCCTGGGGAACAGGTCCGGTTGCAGGGTGCCCAGCAGTACATTGCAGTCCGTCACTGTCAGCGGGCCGCCGCGACGGTAGGCCGCGGGACCGGGGTTGGCGCCGGCGGAGTGGGGTCCCACGCGGTAGCGCGCACCGTCGAAATACAGAATCGAGCCGCCACCGGCTGCCACGGTGTGAATGTTCATCATCGGTGCCCGCATCCGGACACCGGCCACCTCAGTCTCAAAGCTCCGTTCGAACTCGCCGGCATAGTGCGAGACGTCGGTCGAGGTGCCACCCATGTCAAAGCCGATGAGCCGATCGTGGCCGGCAGCCATGGCGGTGCGCACCATGCCGACGATGCCCGCGGCGGGACCGGAGAGCACGGCATCCTTGCCCTGGAACCCCGCGGCGTCGATCAGGCCGCCGGAAGATTGCATGAATTGCAGGCGCACGCCAGGCAGTTGTGCGGCCACCTGCTCGACATAGCGGCGCAGTATCGGGGACAGATAGGCATCCACCACCGTGGTATCGCCTCGCGCCACGAACTTCATCAGCGGCGAGACTTGGTGCGAGACCGACACCTGCGTGTAGCCCTGCTCGCGCGCGAGCTGCGCCGCGACGCGTTCATGCTGCGTATGGCGATAGCCGTGCATGAAGACGATGGCGATGCAGCGCAGACCCTGGTCCCAGAGCGTTTGCAGGGTCGCGCGGGTCGCGTGCTCATCGAGCGGCACGAGTACCTCGCCGTGCGCATTGATGCGCTCGCGCACCTCGCAGACCTTCGCGTACAGCAGTTCGGGCAGCACGATATGCCGGGCAAAGATCTGCGGGCGGTTCTGGTAGCCGATGCGCAGCTGGTCGCGAAACCCCGCGGTGGTCAGCAACGCGGTCGGCGCGCCTTTGCGCTCCAGCAGCGCATTGGTGGCCACCGTAGTGCCCATCTTCACCACCGCAATCTCGTCGACCGGAATCGCGGCGCCCGGCGCGACCTGCAGGAACTGGCGGATGCCGGCGATGGCAGCATCCGCATACTGCTCAGGGTTTTCGGACAGCAGTTTCGCCGTGACGAGCGAGCCGTCGGGCCGGCGCGCGACCAGGTCGGTAAAGGTACCGCCCCGATCGATCCAGAATTCCCAGCCGCGCCGGTGTCCAGTCACGATAGTCATGGCTCGCGATTATCGAAGGCTTACACTCCGCCCATGCTACCTCGCTGTCGATCAGGGATGCACTGAAGGCATGGGCCGCACCGCCCCCGCCGAACCGACCGGCGTACCCGTCCGGATCGTGGTGCTGCTGGCGATCGCGGTATTCATCAACTATGTCGATCGCGGCAATCTGGCGACCGCGGGCCCGCTGGTGAAGGACGAACTCGGGCTGTCCAACGCGCAGTTCGGTGTGCTGGGCTCCGCGTTTTTCCTGTCGTATGCGCCGCTGCAGCTGGTTGCCGGCTGGCTGGCGCAGCGCTTTGAGGTCCGCTACGTGCTCGCGGCGGGCTTGGTCATCTGGGCCATCGCGACTTCACTGGTAGGGCTGGCGACGAGCTTTGCCGCACTGCTGGCATTGCGGTTACTGCTAGGGGTGGGTGAAAGCGTCACCTATCCGTGCAACTCCAAGCTGCTGGCGCAGCGTGCGCCCGAACACCAGCGTGGCCGCGCCAACGGCGTGATTGCCGGGTGCCAGGCGCTGGGCCCGACCTTTGGCACGCTGGTGGGCGGACTGGTCATGGCCAGCTTTGGATGGCGAGCCGCCTTCATCGCCTTCGGCCTGGTGTCGCTGCTCTGGCTGCTGCCCTGGTTGATCGTGACCCGCGGCGGCACCGCGCTGGCCGGCGCACAGCACGGTGCGCCGCTGCCGTATCTCACGCTGCTGAAGCAGCGGGCGCTGTGGGGGGCCAGCCTGGGGCAGTTCTGCTCAACCTATTCGTTCTATTTCGTGCTCACCTGGCTGCCGCTGATCCTGGTCAAGAGCTACGGCTACAGCGTGCAGGAGATGACGCGGATCGGCGCCGGCGTCTATGCCCTGTACGCCGCGAGTTCCCTGCTGACCGGCTGGGCCTCGGACCGCTGGATTCTGGCCGGCGCCTCGGCCAATCGGGTGCGCAAATCCCTGCTGGTCGGTGGACTGATCGCCATCGCGATACTGATGATGGTGCTGGCGAGCGCCGTGTCGACCGCCGCGGTCCTGCTGCTGGCCGCGACCGCGGCGCTGTTCGGGACCCAGACACCGAACATCTTTGCCATTTCGCAGACTTTGGGCGGCCCGCGCGGCGCCGGCAAATGGATGGGCGTGCAGAATTTCGTCGGCAACCTCGCCGGCGTGGTGGCCCCGAGCGTTACCGGTTACGTCGTCGATCACACCGGCGAATTCTATTGGGCGTTCGTGATCGCCGCCGGTGTCACCCTGCTGGGGTGCCTGGCCTTTGGCGCGCTGATTCCGCGTATCGCGCCCATTGCATGGCCGGTCGAACCGACTTAGGGTAGTTGCGCGCACTGCAGCCGGACGCACACCAGGACTGAACGATGGCAAAGAACAATACGATCACGCTGTTCGACCTGCAGCTCTCGACCGGCGCCACGATCAGTCCCTTCGTCTGGGCGACCAAATACGCGCTGAAGCACAAGGGCTTCGACATCGACATCGTGCCCGGTGGATTTACCGGAATCCGCGAGCGTACCAACGGCTTCCACGATCGCGTGCCGGTGATCATCGACGACGGGCACTGGGTGAAGGACAGCTGGGATATTGCCGAATATCTGGACCGGCAATACCCGAAGCGACCGATGCTGTTCGCGGGCGAGAGCATGAAGATACTGACGAGGTTCCTCGACAATTGGCTGTGGGCCACGGCAATCCGCCCCTGGTTTCATTGTTACATCCTCGACTACCACAACCTCTCGCTCCCGCAGGACCAGGCCTACGTGCGCGAGAGCCGCCAGACCATGTTCCTGGGCGGGCGCAAGCTCGAGGACGTGCAGGCGGGCCGTGAGGAGCGCCTGCCGCTGGTGCCGCCGCAGCTGGAGTTGCTGCGCCAGCTGCTGAAGCAGACGCCGTGGCTCGGGGGCGAGCAGCCGAACTACGCCGACTTTCGTACGCTCGCGGTATTCCTGTGGACCGCCTCGGTGGCGACCATTCCGGCGCTGCACGGCGATGACACGCTGAAAGACTACATCGATCGCGGCTTCGATCTGTACGGCGGACTCGGCCGGCATCCGGGGTTGCACACGCTGTTTGGGCTGCCGGCGGTGCGGGGATGACAGCGGCGCAAGTGCCAGGAGGCCAATACACCATGACTGAGTCTGACACTGTGTTGGGTGTGCCACGTACCGTGTTGGCACTGAGCCTGCTGGGCCTGTTCGCCTGCGCCTCCGCAGCCGAGCCGGCCAATGTCACGGCGCCTGCAAGTCACTGGCTGCGCTGCGGCCAGCTCTGGGATGGTCGCGGCGGACCATTGCGAGGGCCCGTGCTGGTGGAGATTCGCGGTGACCGCATAGGCGAAGTGCGAGCGGCGACGGGCACGCCGCCGTCCGGGCCGGTGACTGACCTCCCTGACCTGACCTGCCTTCCGGGTCTCATCGATAGCCACACTCATGTGCTTCTGCAGGGCGACATCACGGCCGAAGACTATGACGCGCAGCTGTTGAAGCAGTCCCCGGAGTACCGGACGATTTTGGCCACAGTGAACGCGCGCCGCATGCTGTCGTGGGGATTTACGACCATCCGGGATGTCGAGACGGAGGGTGCCGGCTACGCCGACGTCGACGTCCGCGACGCGATACAGCGTGGCGTCATTGCTGGGCCGCGTATGCAGGTCGCTGGTCGATCGATGGACGTCACGGGCGCCTATCCGCTGCTGGGTTATGCACCCGCGGTCGTGGTGCCCAAGGGTGTTCAGGAAGTTGACGGCGTCGAAGGCGGCCGTCGCGCGGTCCGCGAGCAGCTCTCGCACGGCGTTGACTGGATCAAAGTGTACTCCGACCGCAGCTATCGCGTCACTGGGAACGGCGTGCTCGACGATATTCCCACCTTTACGCTCGATGAGCTGAAAGCCATTGTCGATGAGACGCATCGTCAGCGACATCGCGTCGCCTCACATGCGATGGCGCTCTACGGGGTACACAATTCGGTCGAGGCTGGGGTCGACAGTATCGAGCACGGTAACTACATTGCGGACGAGGATCTGCGCACGATGGTGCACAAGGGCATCTACTACGTGCCGACGATTTTTGTCGGCGAGTACGTGGCCGCGGGCCGTGCCAAGGCCGGCGCCCCCGTCTGGCTCGACATGCTCGCCATTCACGAGAACACTTTTCGCCGTGCACTCAAGGCGGGCGTCAAGATCGCCTTTGGTACCGACATCGGCGGTTTTGACTGGCGCCTCAACCCCGCGCAGGAGTTCGCGCTGATGGTGAAATACGGCATGACGCCTGAGCAGGCGCTGCGCTCAGCCACGGTCACGGGCGCCGCACTGCTGGGCTGGAGCGATCGGCTCGGCACCGTGGAAACGGACAAGTTTGCCGACCTGATTGCTGTGCAGGGTAACCCGCTGGCAGACGTCAGGCAGCTCGAACACGTTCGCTTTGTGATGAAGGGCGGCGTGGCGTATTCAACTAACGAGGACCGCTAGTGGTCGAGGCCCGCTCGCCAGGTCAAGGCAGACTGGAGTTGCCAACAGCTTGGCAACCCAGCCCGCCACTCGTACTGTCGGCTTACTTCACGCTCTTGGTAGCAATCCAGATCTGAGGAGCGCCTTTGACGCCGGCCTTCTCCATGGCGGCCTTCAATTCGGGTGAGGCCGCAAACGCCTTGGCCTTCTCAACGCTACGGAAGTCGTGAGTTACCGTCACGTCATTGGCATTGTCAGCAGACCGATACACGGCTGAACCCATGACCCCCAGCTTCTTCTGTGTCGGCGCAAACGCCGCGAACGCCTGTCGCCAGACACCGTAGTCTGCGACCTCGTGGCGAACGAACAGGCGTGCGCCTGCGGCTTGCACCGTGCCCGCGGCGCAGATCGCTGCCACCGTCATCAATCCGGCAATCATCAGATTCCTGAGTCTCATTCAGCTACTCCATAGTTGTATATTTGCTTATCGACGAGCAGTGCAATCTGCGCTGTTCTCGGAGCGCGAGCGCGCACCCGTATGACCGGAACCAACCCGACAATCAATGGTCGGGGTGACAGGATTCAAGCCTGCGACCCATACGTTCCGAACGTTACCCAAATTGACATCATTGACTATAACGCAATCATTGTCGATAAAGAAGGGCATGGCGAGTATGGCCATCCGCGATATTGATGATCGCCGCAAGGCGAAATTGCGCCTGCGGGCGGCCCACCGTGGCCACTCGATGGAGGAGGAAGTGCGGGAGATTTTGCGGACCGCGCTCGAATAGAGCCGCTGGACGGCATCGAATTGAAGCTCGCGCCTCTCACGTGCTGAGTTTCGACAATGACGCCGCGGACCTGTACGCCTAAATCGCTGCATCGCGACTCAAGGCGGACAAGCCTATCAGCCAGTTCGACGCCATGATTGCCCCCATGGCTCGTTCGAGCGGGGCAAGTCTCGCCACACGCAACGCGACGGACTGCGAGGATTGTGGCCTTGATAGTGTAAATCCGTGGACGTCATAGACTTTCCGCTTCGGTGTGGCATAGGAGTCATTCATGCCGCTGCGTCGACCTGCTCGTTCCATCGTTGAACGGCTACCCCCATTACTAGAAGCCACAGGCACAGCGCCACTTCTGCGATTGCGGTGGCCGAGAAATACGGCCAGATCCGGGCTTGCAGCGCCGGCGCGAGAAACAGTGAGAAGCTGTTGACTAGATACCCCAAGCCCTCGATTGCCAGCAGCACGCCGATGAGTCGCGGTAAGAACTTCGAATGTACGATCAGGTATGCCATCGTGAAGCAATCGAATCCGAAGAATACCAGGCTGATGGCAAAGCCAATTTCGAACAGCTGAACCGAAAGCAAGGCCGCAGCATTTATCTGTTCGGCGGTAAATGCACTTAGATGGTGCTCGCTTCCCAAAAGAACCAGGGGTACAAAATGTGCGAGCAAACTGAGGCTCTCAATCGCGTTGGCAATGAAGGCGAAGCAGACCATCATCAATGCGACGTTTTTGTTGACCACCTTGAACAAGTTGTACAAGATAAGTATCAAGGGAACATTGCATACGCAATAAGACAGTTCAACAACGAAGCCCAATCGATAGAGGAATTCGTGTACCTGGATGTTATGTGCCGTGGCCGCGGCATCCCCGTGAACCACAAGACGAGCGCGAACGAACAGTTCGGCGAATGTGCCCCCAACAATTACATTCAAGTACAAGCCACCTGCGATTCTGGCGTATAGCTGCGGCCAACGTTGCCAATGCTTCGTGGTCATCACGGCTGCGTTCACTCCAGAATCTCCTGTGTCGCCTGGCAGTGGCAGCGTGTGGCGACCAATGCGTGGTCCGCTTATGAACGCCGCTAGGGCCAGTAGCCCATGCCGCGGGTGAGTTGCGCGCTGCGCTGCGCCGAAATTACTTCCTCAGCAATTGATGCTCTCGAAAGAAGGTCCACATCTGCCTCGTCGCATCGATGCTGCGGCTATACGGTCCGAGCAGCCATTCCGCCGCGACCCGCTTGCCGCCGGGCCACTGATGGCCTGCTCCCTTGACCGTGTACAAGGCCACGCCTGCGTTGTCAGCGCAGTCCGTGTATTGCAGACGCGTCACATCCGCAGCGATTGTTGATTCGACGGGACTCGGTCGACACTGGTTGCGACGAGACCAAGTCGCAAAGAATCCTCGAACGCTCGGAAAGCTGCCGCCGGCGAGTTTTGATGCTCCACCGTTGTAGGGACATACGGGATCGGCAGTCCCGTGAAACGCAATCACCGGCACTGGTCGATGATCTGTGCACCAGTCCCAGCCCGGGTCGAGTCCAGCCGAAACCATTCCGACCGCCGCGATCCGGTCCGAGAGCGTGCACGACAGCACGAACGCCATGCCTCCGCCGTTCGACATTCCGTTGGCGTAGATCCTCGTGTTGTCAATGCTATAGGAGGCCTCCAACTTGTCGATCAACTCCGACATGAAGACGACATCGGGCATATGCGTGGGCGTTTCACTGCCGGTCATTTCCCATGACTTTGGGCCGAACCCTGTTCCCTGGGCATACACGACGATGAAGCCGTTCTCGTCGGCCAAGGAATTCCATTGGCTGATGGCCATTGCCGAGCTATCCCATGACATCGAGGTGTGAAGGGTTATGACAAGCGGCGCCGGCTTTGCACGGTGGTAACGCTTGGGGACGTACAGCAGGTACTCCCGCTTTTCGCCGGAGGAGATGATGGTGCCGGTGGTCCCGCTGTTCCAATTCGGGAAGTAGAAAACGGAGTAGAAGTAGCCGTACAGGATTAGGACCAGCACGATAGGCAGGCCAATGAGAACCAGCCCCGCGCGGACCGCGACCTTTCTGACATTCATAGCGAACCTTCGACTTACCAGCGGTTGCTTGCAATCGCGACACAGACATACAAAGTCGGCAAGCAATGCCGACGACGCCAAGAACTCTTGTTCATAGCAGGCCCGGTGTCGTGCGGTTCTCTCACTGTTGCGGGTGAGGACATCGTTGTTTACTCGACGTCCTTGAGAATCTTCTCGACCACAGCAAGTCGGGCTTGCAGTTGTCCGAGCGCAGCCGCGGTTTCGGCTTGAGCGTTGGTGGCCTTGGTCGCCAGCTCACGATAGGCTTCGTCTTGGCCCAGGCGTACTCTCGCCTGTAGGACCGCCGACACATATTTCATGAAGAAAACGAGTACCACTGCAGCAGCCGGGAAGAAAAAGGCTGCAAAAAAGGCTTGTTCTGTCATAAAGGCCTCTAAGATTCAGACTTGGACGTGAGGGACGGGGTTGCCTTGGCGATGGCCGCAGGCGTGAGTTCGAGTTCAAATCTGCAGACCTCAAAGTAATTGAGGGCTTTGCCATCCTGGGAGAGCTCGAGTTTGCTGGTGACGAGACCGACCGCTTCCAGGCGCTGCAAGTGCAAATGAAGCAGGGGTCGGCTGATCGCAAGCTCTCGTGCCAGCTGACTGACGTAGTTGCGTCCGCCAGATGCGAGCGCGGCAATGATTCGCAGGCGATGCGGATTGGCTAGCGCCGCCAATATGGCTAGCAAGCGATCACCACTCGGTCTGTGATCTTTCATATGTCAGATAATACTGACACATGATAGGCGACCGCGTCAAGGCTATGGTCGGGGTGACAGGATCTGAATCGGCAACCTCTACGTCCCGAGCGTAGGGAAAAAAAGAACTTCAATGATTTCAATATGTTGAATTCGCTATCGAGCAAGGACGATCGGGGCATCGACGGAATAGCCCCCGAAACCCGTCTTCTTAGGAAAGCTGCCTGCCTTCTGCAATGCATAGAGCTTGGATTTCTTTAGCCCGTCTGCGACATGACCTGTTTGAGCCTCTAGAGGCGTATCGGCTCTACACCGTGCGATTGTCTATCGCGTCCGGGCCGCTTCAGCGCTGCGTTTTGGTCACTCCGAGTCGTGGCCCGTGACCTTATCGCTGACTAGCGTGCTGGCGCGAACTCGCTTGCCGCACAATCGAAGGTCTTGTTAGCCGCCGTTTTGCCCTGACCGCCGTGATCGCAGTAGCAAATAAGCGGACGGGATCAGAAACAGCGACAACAACGGGGCCGTAATCATGCCTCCGACCATCGGCGCGGCGATTCGACTCATCACTTCCGAGCCCGTGCCATGACCCCAAAAAATTGGGAGGAGGCCGATGACGATGACAGCGACGGTCATGGCTTTCGGGCGAACCCTTAGTACTGCGCCTTCCCGGATGGCGTCTTCAAGCGCCGGTCTGTCCAGGACCGTTCCGGCGCTCCGTCGGGCGGCTGTCGCCTGCTGCAGATACAGCAGCATGAGGACGCCAAACTCCGCGGCCACGCCGGCAAGCGCAATGAAGCCTACGCCGGTGGCCACCGACAAATTGTAGCCCTTGAGATACTGGAACCACACGCCACCTGTCAGCGCGAAGGGTAGTGTGGCCAAGATCATTAGCGCCTCATCGAGGCGGCGAAAGGTCAGGTACAGCAGTACCCCGATGATAAGCAGCGTGGCTGGAACGACGAGCTTCAGGCGGGCGTTGGCACGCTGCAGAAACTCGAACTGCCCGGCGTAAGCGAGACTCATGCCAGGCTGCAGCGCGACCTTGCCGGATACCGCTGCCCGCAGGTCGTTGACCACTGAGGCCAGATCGCGACCATGAACATCGATGTATACCCAACCCGAAGGCCGCGCGTTTTCGCTCTTGAGCATCGGTGGGCCGTCGTTCAGGGCGATGTGCGCGACGGCGCCCAGTGTGATCTGCTGCCCGGAGGGCGTCAGGATCGGCAGTCGTTCCAATGCCGGCACCGAATTGCGCAGTTCGCGCGGATAGCGCACGCTGATCGGAAAGCGGGCCAGCCCCTCAACGGCTTCGCCCACCGTCTGTCCGCCAATCGCCGAAGACACGACGGACTGTACGTCGACGATATTCAGACCGAATCGCGCGGCGGCCTCACGGTCAATGGTGATGTCGACATAGCGTCCGCCCGTCAATCGCTCCGCTAACGCGGAGCTGACTCCGGGTATGGTCTTTGCTACCCGTTCTACTGCCAGCGCCACACGGTCGATGTCGGCGAGGTCGGAGCCCGTGACCTTGACCCCAATCGGACTCTTGATGCCTGTGGCCAGCATATCGATGCGATTGCGAATGGGCGGAATCCACACATTGGTCAGCCCCGGCACCGTGACCACGCGATCCAGCTCTGCGATCAAAGTGTCGGGGGTCAATCCGGCGCGCCATTGCTCGCGAGGTTTGAACCGGATCGTGGTCTCGAACATTTCCATGGGTGCGGGATCCGTGGCCGACTCACCCCTTCCGGCCTTGCCGAATACCGTATCCACCTCTGGAACCGTCTTGATCAGCCGATCCGTCAGCTGCAGGAGCTCCGAGGCCTTTGCAGCCGAAAGGCCGGGCAGCGCCGAGGGCATGTACAGGATGTCACCTTCGTCCAATGCAGGGATGAACTCTCCGCCAATGCGTGAGAGGGGCCAGAGCGTCGTAAGCAACAGCAGGAAGGCGATCACCAATACGGATTTCGGGCGGTGCAATGCCCAGTCGAGTAGCGGGCGATACAGCGAGATCAGAGTTCTATTGAGCGGATTGGCGGACTCGTCGGGAATGCGGCCGCGAATCCAATACCCCATGAGAATCGGCACCAGCGTCACCGCCAGGCCCGCGGCGGCGGCCATGGAATAGGTCTTGGTGAGGGCCAGGGGGCCGAACAGCCGGCCCTCCTGGGCCTGCAGGGTGAAGACCGGAATAAACGAGAGGGTGATGATCAGCAGGCTGAAAAACAGCGCCGGACCGACTTCCGAGGCGGCCTCCGTGATCACGTTCCAGTGGGCGACGCCGTGCAGCGTTTCGCCCGGATGCTGGCGCGACCAGGTCTCGATTTTCTTGTGAGCGTTCTCAATCATCACGACGGCAGCGTCGACCATCGCGCCAATCGCGATCGCCACGCCTCCCAGGGACATGATGTTGGCGCTTACGCCCTGGTAGCGCATCAGCGCGAATGCCGCCCCAATGCCAATGGGCAATGAAACAATCGCCACCAACGCCGAGCGCAGGTGCCAGAGAAAAAGTCCACACACCAGTGCCACGACGATGAATTCCTCGATCAGCTTGTCGGTCAGGTTGGCAACTGCCCGATCGATGAGTTGCGACCGATCGTAGGTGGTAATGATCTGGACGCCGGCGGGCAGGCTCTTCTGGAGTTCGGTGAGTTTGAGTTTGACTGCGGCGATGGTCTCGCGCGCATTCTTTCCGGAGCGCATGACGACGACGCCGCCGGCGACTTCACCCTCTCCATTGAGCTCCGTGACGCCGCGGCGCATTTCGGGGCCCCGCTGAATGGTGGCGACATCGCCCAACTGAACCGGGATGCCCGATGCATTTGCACTTAGTGGTATGGCCCTGAAGTCGGCAAGGTTCCGCAGGTAGCCGGAGGCGCGCACCATAAACTCGGATTCCGCAAGCTCCAATACCGCGCCACCGCTTTCCTGATTTGCGCCCTGGATGGCATCGATGACTTTGCGGTGGGTGATGCCGAAGGACGCGAGTTTTAGCGGGTCGAGCACTACCTGATATTGCTGGACCATGCCGCCAATGCTGGCGACTTCGGCGACGTTTGGGAGCGTCTTGAGTTCGAACTTCAAAAACCAGTCTTGCAGGGCGCGCAATTGACCGAGATCGTGGCCGCCGGTCTTGGCGACCAGGGCGTACTCAAATATCCAGCCCACCCCGGTGGCGTCAGGACCGAGGGCGGCCTTGGCGGTCGCCGGCAAGCGATCCTGAATCTGGTTGAGATACTCCAGTACTCGCGAGCGTGCCCAATACAGATCTGTGCCGTCCTCGAAGATGACATAGACGAAGGAATCTCCAAAGAAGGAATAGCCCCGAACGGTGCGTGCGCCAGGTACCGAGAGCATCGTCGTGGAGAGCGGATAGGTGATCTGATTCTCGACAATCTGCGGTGCCTGGCCAGGGAAACTGGTCCGAATGATGACCTGGACGTCAGAGAGATCCGGCAGCGCATCGACGGGTGTGGTGCGGATGGCGTAAACCCCGCCGGCCATTACAACGAGCGTCGCGAGCAGCACCAGGAAGCGATTGGCGATCGACCAGCGGATCAAGCGCACGATCACGGCGTGCCTCCACGATGGTCCATCGACTGGGTAGTCCCCGGGGCCGCATTCATGCGCGCTTCCGCGCCGCGTAGACTCGCCTCGGAATCAATCAGGAATTGCCCAGAAGCCACGATCTTTTGGCCTTCGCGTAGACCCTCAATAATGCCGGTGCTCTCGCCGTACTGGGGTCCGATGCGTACTTCAACGGGCTCGAAGTGATGGTCGGCATTGGCGACTATCACCAGATCGCGCGTACCGGTGTGAATGATGGCCTCTGACGGCACGAGTAAGGTCTCCTCACGGGCACGGCCGGTCAGGCGTACGTGTGCAAACATTCCGGGTCGCCATCGCCCGTCGTGATTCGGCAGTTCGATGCGGACGCGCAGCGTGTGGGTATCAGCGTTGGCTTGCGGCAGTAAGCCGACGATTCGGCCCTGGAAGGATTGGTCGGGAAGCGCCGCGCTTTGAACGGAGGCGGAAGCTCCAGTCATATTCAGGGTGCCGACTGTCTCCGGCACGGCAGCTTCAATCCAGATGGGATCGATGCTCTTGATCGTTGCAAGCGTAGTGCCGGCGCTCACCGTCATCCCGGTGCGAACGTCCAAGGTATCGATCACGCCGGCGATCGGAGCGGCGAGGGTGACTTCGGCGCGCACCAGCCTTGACTGTTCGAGCTGCGTAATGAGCGTGGACGGAATCCCAAGCAACACGAGGCGCTGCCGCGCGGCACCGATGAGTGCGGTGTCGCCACTATTGAACAGGGCAAGATATTCTGTCTGAGCCGCGGCCCAATCGGGAACCACGAGATCGACAAGTGGGGAGTCGCGGCGTAGGACATCGCCGGGCGCGTGGGGATAGACTCGCGACACGAATCCTGCCGCCCGCGCCTGCAGGATCGCCATGTCGCGACCGTTGAATACCACCGTCCCGGGGGCTTCGAGCGATGGTGAAACCGCACGGCGCTCGACAGTGGCCAGTCGGAGCCCCAGATTTTGAGCCAGCCGCGGGTCGATCTGGATGCCCGATTTATCAGCGCCGTTTTCCTCGGCATATCGTGGGACAAGCTGCATGTCCATGTAAGGCGACATTCCCGGCTTGTCGAAATGCTGGGCTGGAACCATTGGGTCATACCAATACAGCGCCTGATGTTGGGGATCCTTGCTGACGGTTGCCGATGCGGAGGGAGGGCGCCCCGTGTCCCTTGCCCACCAGAATCCCGCTAGGGCGCCGATCGCACCCACTACAAGCGCTCCGACAATGATCGCTCGAAGTGTGAGAGTCATGGGGTGGGCTCCAAATAGCTGAAGTAGATTGTGGCCGCCGCCGCGTCGCGTCGGCTCTGCAGGTCCAGCTGCGTGAGCTGGACGTCAATCAGTTCTCGCCGAGCGGCTATGACGGTGGTCAGATCTGTCTTGCCGACTTGGTAGCTCGCCAGCTGATAGGCGACTTTCTGGCGGGCCAGCGGCAGGCGCATATCCTGAACTCGGGTGAGCTGATTGGTGAATGCGGCGTAGTCGGCCAGCTGTGCGTCGAGCACTTCGGTGTGGTCGCGAAGCATGTCGCTGCGCTCCGCCTCCAGGCGCCTGCGCTCCGCGTACCTGGCGCTGACGAGTGGGTCTTGGCGGCCAGTGGAAAACAACGGTAGCGAGACCGTGAATTGCAGCGAGACCATGTCGCTGTACGCCGCTGCGCGCCGCGCGTAGCTGAGTTCCACGCCCCAGTCCGGTCGCTTCGCCGCTTCAGCTTCCCGGGTTTGCGCCTGGGCGAGTGCGATCATTGGACCGTAGACCGCGAGTTCAGGGTGCGTGTGCACGTGTGATCGCAAATGTTCTGCATCGATCACAAACGGCGGCGGACCTCCCTCCAGAGGGTTGTCGCCGTCCGCGCCAATCAGTCGACGCAGATTCGCCTTGGCCTTCAAGTCGTCGGCGCGAAGAACATCCTGTCGATCAGCCAGGTCGGCTGCTTCCTGTTTGGGGCCGATAACATCGGCGGGCATTCCCCGTCCACCAGCCAACGCCGCCTGAACGGCAGTGGCGAACAGGGTGTTCTCACGACTGAGCGCATCCAACACCGCGGCGCGTCGCTCGATGTAATACCGATTTAGCCAGGCGAGCGCGCTGCTCGTGCGCACGGCTACCAGGTGGACCCGCCTCTGCGCGTCGGCTTCATCCACGGCGGCATTCGCGGCTGCGACCTGTGCATGCCGCTTCGCGCCGTTGGGGAAGTCCTGCGACACGCCAATACGGCGCATCGTCATGAAGTCGCGATCGACGCGCCATTGATCCGGGCCGGTCGCCGGAAGATTGTCGATTCCGAACGCCAGTTTCGGATCGGGAAGTGCTCCGGCAGCGCGTGACATTGAACGAGCAGCGTCCGCAGCTGCGGTCTGCGCTTCTACGTCAGCCGACGAGTGTTCAGCCAATGTCAGGGTTGCACTGAAAGTGAGGGGCTCGGCGACAACAACAGTGCTGCCGCTCAAGAGCAAAGGAACCAATAGGGATCTGAACCACATACTTCAACTCCAATGGCTGAAGGTGCGCGACGCGCAACCGGGCAGGCGTGTCGCAATGACACGCGGCCTCGGGCCTATAGACGGTGGTTTTTTACGGCGTGCGCGGGGGACGCCACTGCCCGTTCGGGACAGTGGTAGGCAGCAACCTGGCGACGGGATCTCCGACGCGGTTGCGGGCCGACGCCAATGCGGGGAGCCGAATGGGGGCGCGATCTATCGCCTGCACTTGCCCGTATCCCTGCGCGCAACTGCCGGTCATTCCGAGGCAGCTCTTGCTTTGGGAGTCACAGGGGTTGCGTCGCTCTCCGCAGCACGCGGCGCCTTGCTGCGCTCCAATGCTCGTCAATCCGGTCGGCCCACACGGCCGCACGGATGCCGCAGACGCCAGACCCGAGAAGGGTAGCGTCAGCACAATCGACAAGATGGCAATGAGTCGAATCAACAGGACACTCTCGTGGCCGCCACTACTTGCGCGGACCATAGTAGACCCAAGAGCTTCCAAATCTGAAATCCGACCCTCGAAACCGTGCACAGCGCACGTGTCCTGGGAACTGGTTCGGGTGCGGGCCTCTTCAGCTGCTGAACCTGGGACCTATACGTCCCGAACGCGGTTCCAAGTAATACTAATAAAAACAACATACTAAGAGACTCAGTGCGTGGGTGTGTGGACGCTATATTAAGTGTGATAATATCATTACGTGATTCTAATACTCTTAGTGATTCGTGCTTTCCATGCCTACGCTTTCTGAAATCCGGGACGCTTTCCAGCAGCGCGTCCTGACCTTTTTATTCCGCGGCTCGGAGAGCTCGAGCCTCGTATTGAAGGGTGGTGGCGCCATGCGCGTGCTCACCGAAAGCGCACGCTACACGCAGGATTTGGACTTCGACCATGATCCGCGCCGCTCGCTCGCAAGCCTCCAAAAGACCATTCGTTCGGCGATTGATCGCGCGCTCAAGGGAAGCGGGTTGGCCGAAACCTTGGTGACGACGCCCAAGCAGACCGACACGGTGGCGCGCTGGAAGGTCTCCGGACGGACAGAACTCGGCGAGTTACTGCACCTGACCGTCGAGGTGTCGCGCCGGGTCCGGCCGGATGAGGACCATATCGCAAGGATCCCCATCCAGGTCTCAGACCTGACGCTCCCGCGCGTCTATGTCAGTGTCTATGACGATCAGGCCCTCGCCAATCAGAAGCTGGCGGCACTTCTGGATGCCCGGCGATCCGCCGTGCGGGATCTATACGATCTCGAATTGCTGTTCGCGCGGGGAGTATGCCCTGAGGCCGATGTCATCGAGGCGCTCGGAGGAGCCGAACTCGTCGCGCAGGGCGTCGCGGCCAAGCTTGATGCCATGGACTGGGCGCTGTTCCGGGACCAGGTTCTGCCAACGCTGCCGCGAGATATTCACGCTCAAATCGACGAGCACGAATACCTGGAAATGAAGTTCAGGCTTCTGTCCGGGCTCAATACCTGCATCGCCAAGGTCTCGGTCTCTGGGGCACGCAAATGAACGGTCTACACTGGACCACGCAACTGGAAGCCGAGCTCGCTAAACCGCAGGCCCTGCGTGTTCTCGATAAGGCGTCTGTCGCTCGACAGGCGCACGGCGTGGCTCCCGCCTTATCCAACCCATCGATCGACCGCTGGATTCGGGAGTCAACCACGGTCGGTCGACTGCAACGCGTGGTGCGCGGGATGTATCTCAACCGCCTTACGCGCCCGGCGGCGCAGCCGTGCGAGGCAGCGGTGTGGCTGCGACCGGGCGCGATCATTTCGCTGCAGACTGTGCTCGGCGATTCCGGCGTCTGGAATAATTACACGGACTGGACTACCGCGGTGGTACCGCTGTCGTCCCGGTATTCGACGCCATCGCTTGGACGCACCGAAACCAACGCTGGCGTATTTGTCTTCCGCGGTATTCCGGAAGGGGTATTGGAGGGGGGCGCCGCGAAGGATCGACTTGTGCCGCAACTGCCCTATCGCCGCGCAACACCTGAAGCCGCGCTGCTTCACTGGCTGTATCTCGCGCATTCACCGCGCAGCCGCATGTCCTCACCTCCTGCCGATCTCAATTTTGCCGCACTCGACCCGGGCAGGCTCAAGCGACTTGCGCGTGCGATGGGGCTCAAGGACGCTCTGCAGACGTGGCGACGAGGTGCCGAGGCCTTGGTCACCGGCCGCGTAGGCGCCTGAAATGTCGGAGTGAGCCTGCAGAGTTTCCCCGGGGTTTGCGTCCGGGTGCGCCGGCTGTTGCGGAAAATCATTGGAAGGCGCGACGTGCGCATCGTCGAGCTGGCAATACTGATGAACATTACTCGCGAAGGAATTTCCATGGCTCCAACCACAAGGCCCTCTATCGGGGCACTCGCCACTTTGCTGGCGGCGACGATTCTGGCTGGTTGGCGCTCGAGCATAAGAGCGCAAGGCGAGCACTCCGCCCACGTCGAGGCCAACACGGTCCCTGCGCGGGGCGAGCCACTTATTCTCCGGGAAGGCGAGGGCGAGCGCCTTATCCATCGTCCGCCACCGGGTGCACTGTCGAATCTCACGGCACCACTCATTCTTAAAGTGGACCGGCGCCATGGCGGAGCGCCCGAGTTCGTCATGCTGACCGAGGATATCCCGCCTGGACAGGCTATTTCGCTCCACCGACACCCTCACTCGGACGAGATCATTTGTATTCACGGCGGGACCGGCCTCGCGACGATTGGCGGGCGCGAGACCACCGTAGCGGCGGGGGACACGATCTACATGCCGCGAAACATCGTGGTGGGTCTGCGAAACACGGGTGGCGAGCCACTGAAGATCGCTGCGTTCTTTTCCAGGCCGGGTTATGAGGAGTATCTGCGGGAGATCACCGTACCGGAGGGCCAGGATCCCACACCGCTGTCTACGAGCGGCCTAAATAGAAAAAATCTCGCCCCCAAGTCACCCCCGGGCATTGGCGAAACTCGCCCCCAGGGGCCTTCTGTACCATAAAAGTAATTTAGTGGTCGGGGTGACAGGATTTGAACCTGCGACCTATACGTCCCGAACGTGCGTGAGTAATAACTATAACAAAAACAATTATTTAGTGTAGTTCGTGCATGGAAGTACAGTCGGCAGACCGGCAAGGCGTGACCGGCCAAACTGGGTAGGGAGATCCTCAATACGTCTGCGAGCGCAAGAGTTGGCAACCGACGGCAATACGGCATATACTTGTGTATATGCCAATCCATCAGGAGGCAACCAGTGCAGCGCACAGCCAAGATATTCATGAATAACCGGAGCCAGGCGGTTCGCCTGCCGAAGGAGTTTCAGTTCAATACCCCCGAGGTATTTATTCGCAAGCAAGGCGAGGATGTGATTCTTTCCGCCCGTCCGACGGATTGGTCTGGCTATCTCGCCTCAGGACCTGTCGCCTCGAAGGAGTTCATGGAAGGGGTTGACGATTTGCCGGCCCAGGAGCGCGAACCCTGATGGCAGAGTACATGCTCGACACGGATATCTCGTCCTACATCATGAAGCGCTCTCATGACTCTGTGCTGAGAAAACTGCAGAAGGTGCCGATCGGTGTCGTCTGCATCTCAGTCATCACCAAGTCAGAGCTGCTGTTCGGGGTTGCAGTGTCTCCGCGGGAAGAGCAGGATCATGCTGCCCTCGATGAGTATCTGCGGCACGTCGAGGTTTTGGACTTTCCTGACGAAGCAGCCCTTCATTATGCCCAGATCCGCGCTGCGCTCAAAGCGCGTGGAACGATGATCGGCGCGAATGATCTGTTCATCGCGGCGCACGCCCGTTCTCTCGAGCTCACGCTCGTGACCAACAATGTTGGAGAGTTCGGTCGCGTCCAGGATCTCAAAATTGAAAACTGGGCCGAGTAGATCGAGCGCGTGAGCGCGGCGCGAGTTCCGGCACTTACACCTCAGGGACACCTGGTGCTCGCCCCGGCGCCCGCGACAGACGCGTACGTGCTGCCGGGCGATCTGCAGGTGCGCTTTGAGGCCGTGTTCGCGCGTGGAGTCGGGCACGCGCTTCTCGAACTCGGGGTCCGAGAGGTCGGAACGGCGTTGCCGCCGGATTTTGCATACTGGCGCGATTTTGCCGCGCAATTCGTTACGACCGTTTGCACTTCGGCGGCGCCGACCTCCGCCGAGACCGCCTCTCACATAAACGCTATCGCTGCACCTACGTCGACGGCGCTAGCTGACCTGGTGAACGCCGCACCGCCTATGCCGGGTGGGGAGTACCTCACGGCGGAAGTCCTGTCCGCGCTGTGGAAGCAGATCGACGCGGCATATCGCGTCGAGCGCTCCCACGCGAGGCAGTCGCTGCAGGAATTCCTGACGGAGCGCAATCCGGCCTGGCATCTCGTCGGCCGCGTGCATTTCAACCTGGCCGAGAACCGGACCGACGAAGAGGCGCCGTTCGCGTTCATTGCGACCTATACAACGCGATTGTCGGCGCAAGCGAAGGCGCAGCATCTGCCACTCGCAGAGGCGCTGCGTGAGTACGCCGGCGCCAGGAACAAAGCTCGCCTGCTCTCGCTCCTCAAACCGGTGCAGGAGGGCGCGGCGCAATGCGCGTGGCTGCACGCGATGGTCGAGTCCGGGGAGATCTATCACCCGTTGCGATGGGCGGCGGCCGAAGCTTTTCAGCTGCTGACCGACGTGCCGAAGCTCGAAGGCGCTGGGATCGTCGTGCGCACGCCAAGTGCGTGGAAAAGCGGAAAACCGCCGCGGCCACGGATCAGAGCGACCATAGGCGGCCGGGTCCCATCCGTACTCGGGCGGGATGCGCTACTTGATTTTCAGGTCGAACTGACGCTTGAGGACGAGCGCCTCACGGCTGCCGAGATTCGCGCGCTGCTTAAAGGATCGGACGGGCTGCAATTTCTGCGCGGACGCTGGGTGGAGGTGGACCGGACTAAGCTCACGCAACTCCTCGAGCAATTCCGCCAGGTCGAAACCGCGGCGTCGGCCGGCGGTCTGCCCTTCGCCGCCGCGATGCGCCTCATCGCCGGTGTCGGACTGGAGGAGGACGAGGCAGTCGAGGCGCAGGATCCTGAGTGGTCCACGGTGAGCGCGGGTCCGTGGCTCGCCCAGACGCTTAAGGGTCTGCGCAGCCCCGAGGGGCTTGCCCGCGTCGATCCCGGCACGGCGCTCCAAGCGACGTTGCGGCCTTATCAGCAGGCTGGGGTTCGCTGGCTCTACCTGTTGCATCGCCTGGGGCTTGGGGCCTGTCTCGCCGATGACATGGGATTGGGCAAGACGATTCAAATATTGTCACTCCTCCTGGTGCTTAAGCAGAAGAACGCGCCAGGAACCGGGGAGCGGCGGCAGGCACCGAGCGTGCTGGTCGCACCGGCCTCGCTGCTCGGGAACTGGGCCGCAGAAATTGAGCGCTTCGCGCCGACGTTGAGGATTCTGATTGCCCATCCGTCGATGATGAGTCCGGCGGACCTGAAGGTAGTTACGCAAGAATCGCTCGCACACGCCGATCTCGTGATCACGAGCTACGGCGCGTTGCTGCGCTACCCCTGGCTATCGAGCACGCACTGGCGAATCGCGGTCATCGATGAGGCGCAGGCGATCAAGAATCCCGGCGCCATGCAGACGCGCGCCGTTAAGAAGCTCATCGCCAGCACCCGAATTGCGCTCACCGGGACGCCGGTCGAGAACCGGCTCGCGGACCTGTGGTCGATCTTCGATTTCACGCATCCGGGTCTGTTGGGCTCGGCTCAGGCATTCGGACGCTACGTTCGACGTCTCGCCGAGGCCGGAAGCTACGCGTCGCTGCGCGACCTTGTGCGCCCCTATATTTTGAGACGCCTGAAGACCGAAAAGGCGGTGATCGCCGACCTGCCCGACAAGACGGAGATGAAGGCGTTTTGTCATTTGAGCCCTGCCCAAGCGGCGCTCTACCAACAAGCGGTTGCGGAACTCGCCGCTGCGCTCGATGGCGCGGAGGGCATGGGACGCAAGGGGCTCGTGTTGGCGTTCCTGATGCGCTTCAAGCAGATCTGCAATCATTCATCCCAGTGGCTCGGCGACGGCGCGTGGACCGAGGCCGGTAGCGGCAAATTCGCGCGCCTGCGCGAACTCGCCGAAGTGATCGCCGCCAAGCAGGAGAAGATGCTCGTGTTCACCCAGTTTCGGGAGGCGATGCAACCACTTGCCACGTTCCTGGGCAATGTGTTCGGGCGCGAGGGGATCGTGCTGCACGGCGGGACGCCGGTTGCAAAGCGCAGGGAACTGGTGCGGCAGTTCCAGGAGGACGAATTGACGCCGTTCTTCGTGCTCTCGCTCAAGGCGGGTGGTGCGGGTCTCAACCTAACAGCCGCCTCGCACGTGGTGCATTTTGATCGCTGGTGGAATCCGGCCGTCGAAAATCAGGCCACTGATCGAGCATTTCGGATCGGCCAATCGCGCAATGTGCTGGTACACAAGTTCGTCTGCCGCGGCACTGTCGAGGACAAGATCGATCAGTTGATCGAATCCAAGCAAACGCTTGTCAAGGATGTGCTTGAGGGAGGTGCGGAGCTGCACCTCACTGAACTTGGCGATCAAGAGTTGCTGAACCTAGTCGCGCTTGATATTCATTCGGCGCAAGCGGACGCCTGAGCCGCTATACCGTCCGAGAGGTCCCGATGTATTTTCGCTGGAAACCCTATGTTCCCGTCGCTGTGCGCCGCAAGAATTCCGAGCGCACGGTCGCGAAGCTGCAGAAGAAGGGTCACATGCTCGCGCCGGTGACCGCGACCCGCGGCGCCATTGCCGGGTCGTTCTGGGGTAAGGCGTGGTGCAAAAACCTGGAGCGTTACAGCGACTTCTCGAATCGACTGCCGCGCGGACGCACCTACCTGCGCAACGGCTCGGTGATCCATCTGGAAATCGGTGCGGGTGAGGTGAACGCGCTGGTCTCGGGATCGAGCCTCTATCGAATTTCAGTACGAATCACCAAAGTGGTGGCGGCGCACTGGCAAGATATCGCACGCGAATGCGCGCGGTCCATCGACTCGCTGGTCGAGCTGCTGCAGGGGCAGCTATCGACGGCCGTGATGGAGCGCATCACCCGTCCTGGAACCGGTCTATTCCCGTCGCCCAAGGAGATTTCCTTCAGCTGCAGCTGCCCGGACTCGGCCGCGATGTGCAAGCACGTCGCGGCGACGCTCTATGGAATTGGTGTCCGACTCGATGCAGCGCCTCAATTGCTGTTTGGTTTGCGAAGGGTCGATGCGAAGGAGCTGATCGCCCGCGCCGGGGACGGCGCTGCGCCGGTACACAAGGCGCCGGGCGCCGGGCGCATTCTGGACTCCTCGAAGGTCGTGGATGTGTTCGGTATCGATCTCGCGGGCGCGAATCCGGCACTAGTAGATGGGAGCGCCGCCGAGAGCAGGAAGGCGCCGGCCCCCCGGAAGGGCAAGGCAGCGACCCGTGTCGGTGCGCGGCCAGCGAGAAAGAAATCGAACAAGGCGCGATGATGCTGGCGTCCGGTGCTTTGCGTTCAAGGGCAATGAGTTCAGGGCGTCGCCAGCCTCGAATGGATGTGCGGAGCAGCCGGTGAAACTCGCACCTGAACTGACACCGAGGCAGCAATGAAACTGACACCTACAGGGAACCGTGCCAGAGAAAGTTTAGTAAAATCAATGGTCGGGGTGACAGGATTTGAACCTGCGACCTATACGTCCCGAACGTAGCGCTCTACCAGGCTGAGCTACACCCCGAAATTCAATGCTGGCGTTCGACTGCGAAGCGGGCCAGGGCCGCGAGACCTGCGCGAAACGACGTGTCGGGTAGTGGCTGCAGGGCGGCGACTGCCTGATTGGCCTCGGCTTGCGCGAGCCGCGCAGTGTACTGAAGCCCCCCGGTCGATTCAATTGCAGTGAGTATCTCGGGCAAATGCTCGCGGCCCTCGCCGGCGACGGCGCGGCGTATCAGTGCGGCCGTGGCGGCATCACCGCTTCGCAGTGCATGGATCAGTGGCAGCGTGGGTTTGCCTTCGGCCAAATCGTCGCCGAGGTTCTTGCCGCGCGTTTCCGGGTCGGACTGGTAGTCGAGTACATCGTCGATCAGCTGGTAGGCGATACCCAGGTGCTTGCCATAACGCGCCAGCGCCTGCTGCACGGCTGGCGGAGCACCGGAGACCACGGCCGCGACTTCGGCGCCGGCCTGGAACAGCTGGGCGGTCTTGCGCTGGATCACCTCGAAATAACGCTGTTCGGTGGTATCCGGGTCGCGGGCGTTCATCAGCTGCAGCACCTCGCCCTCGGCGATCACATTGGTCGCCTCGGCCATGATTTCGATCACGCGCTGCGAGCGCACCGCGGCCATCATCTGGAAGGCGCGCGAATAGACAAAATCGCCGACCAGCACGCTGGCCTGGTTGCCAAACACTTCGTTGGCCGTGTCGCGGCCGCGGCGCAGCGCGGACATGTCGACCACGTCGTCGTGCAGCAGGGTCGCAGTGTGGATGAACTCGATGAAGGCGGCGGCTTGAACTGGCGCCGACCCGGTGCCCGCGTCACCGGCGCCGGGGGCCCCGCAGGCGCGGCCGGCCAGTACCACCAGCAGTGGCCGCAGGCGTTTGCCGCCGCCGGCGATAATGTGCTCGGCAATCTGGTCCACCAGAGGGACGATGCTCTTGAGGCCGGAGCGGATGGCGGCATCCACGGCCTCGAGATCAGGGCGGACCAGGGCGCGGATCTGCTCGAGCTGGGCGGCGGAGCTGGCCGCAGGACTGCCCTGGGGCTTGAGGACGCTATTCAACTGCCTGTATCTCCAAGGAAAACCCGGTTTGACCCGCATGGCAGCGCTTGAGTAGAATGCGCGGCCTTTTCCGCTACCCGCCGGCCACCGGCTGGCGGCGAATCACACGGAGCCTTAGAGACAATGTACGCGGTCATCGCCACGGGCGGCAAACAGTATCGGGTCGAAAAGGGCGGCGTGCTCCGCGTGGAACTGCTGAAGGCCGAGGCCGGCGCGACGGTCGAGTTCGACCAGGTGCTGCTGATCGCCGATGGCGAGAAGATCACCGTCGGCAAGCCGATGCTCAAGGGCAGCAAGGTCACCGCCACCGTCGAATCGCACGGCAAGGGCGACAAGGTGTCGATCGTGAAATTCCGGCGCCGCAAGCACTACATGCGCATGAAGGGTCATCGGCAGCACTACACCCAGGTGCGCATCAACGAGATCAGCGGAGTCTAGCTTCATGGCACACAAGAAAGCAGGCGGCAGTACCCGCAACGGTCGTGATTCACACAGCAAACGCCTGGGCGTAAAGGCCTTCGGTGGCGAAGCGGTGCTGGCCGGCAACATCATCATCCGCCAGCGCGGCACCAAGGTGCGCGCCGGCAGCAACGTTGGCACCGGCACTGATCACACGCTGTTTGCGCTCAAGACCGGGCAGGTGGTGTTTGGCCGCAAGGGCGCCGAGCAGCGCATGTATGTCAATGTGCTGGCTGCCGAGACTGACACCAGTAACTAAGCCCCCACACGCGGCGATTCGACTAAAACCCCGGCCCGGTGCCGGGGTTTTCGTTTTGCGCACTGCGCTGGCCTGATGCGGGTAAGCTGGCCGGATGAAATTCGTCGACGAGGCAACGCTGCGGGTGCAGGCCGGGAACGGCGGGCGCGGGTGCTTGAGTTTCCGGCGCGAGAAGTTCATGCCCTTCGGCGGTCCCGATGGCGGCGACGGCGGCCACGGCGGCAGTGTCTGGCTGCGCTCAGCCGAGGGCATCAATACGCTGGCTGATTTTCGCATCGAGCGGCTGCACAAGGCCAAATCGGGCGAGGGCGGTTCGGGGAACGACTGCTTCGGCAAGGGCGGCCCCGATCTATACGTCACGGTGCCGGTGGGCACGCTGGTGCGCGATGCCGAGACCGGCGAGGAGCTCGGCGATCTGAAAGTCGCAGGGCAGGAAATCAAGGTCGCGCAGGGCGGCAAGGGTGGCTGGGGCAACGCGCGCTTCAAGACCAGCACCAACCGTGCGCCGCGGCAGTTTGGCTCGGGGCTGCCTGGCGAAAAACACACGCTGTTGCTCGAGCTCAAAGTCATCGCCGACGTGGGCCTGCTGGGACTGCCCAACGCCGGCAAGTCCACGCTGATTCGAGCGCTGTCGGCGGCGCGGCCCAAGGTCGCCGACTATCCCTTCACGACGCTGTATCCAAATCTGGGTGTGGTCTATTGCGGCGAACATCGCAGTTTCGTGATGGCGGATATTCCTGGCCTGATCGAAGGTGCGGCCGAGGGCGCCGGGCTCGGGCACCGCTTTTTGAAGCATCTGCAGCGCACCCGGGTGCTGCTGCACCTGATCGATATGGCGCCGGCCGATCCCGCGGCCGACCCGGTGAGCGACGCGCGCGCGATTGTTCAGGAACTGAAGAACTACAGCGAGGACCTGGGGGTCAAGCCGCGCTGGCTGGTGATCAACAAGCGCGACCTGCTGCCCG
>Ga0209583_10000130_pt1 | contig 24739 bp, 23 predicted proteins | sample Str014_FD_187201 | JGI IMG/M metagenome (GOLD analysis project Ga0209583, IMG submission 187201) | Freshwater sediment microbial communities in response to fracking from Pennsylvania, USA - Straight Creek_MetaG_SC_2014 (SPAdes) (version 2) | ecosystem: Environmental > Aquatic > Freshwater >... | reverse complement strand
CGGTGCACTCGCCGCCGGCCTCGGCATGCTCGGCGCACCGTGCGCTTCGCTTGCACAAGCGGCGCAACAGACCGCGCCGGCGCCGGCCAGCGCGGCCTCGGCGCCAAGAGCCGAGACCACGCTCGCGCCGATCGGCGTGAAGGCCAAGATCGAGACCGACGCGAACTCGGTGCGTGCCACCACTTCGACCACGGCCAAGGGCAACCAGGAGCTGCGCGACATCCCGCAGTCGGTGACCGTGATCACCGAGAAGCTGATCGAAGACCGCCGCATCGACACGCTGAAAGAAGCGCTGCACCAGACCGCCGGCGTGACCTTCCTCGCGGCCGAGGGCGGCGAGGAAGACATCCGCCTGCGCGGCTTCTCGCTCGCGGCCAGCGGCGACATCTACGTCGACAGCCTGCGCGACCCGGCCTTCTACGAGCGCGACACCTTCAGCTTCGACCGCATCGAGTTGCTGCGCGGTTCGGCCTCGATGCTGTTCGGGCGCGGCTCGACCGGTGGCGTGGTGAACCAGGTCAGCAAGATGCCGTTCCTCGGCAACGCGACGCAGGTCGACTTCACGGTCGGCACCGGCAGCTACACGCGCTTCACCGGTGACTTCAACCTGAAGACCGGCGAGACCTCGGCGCTGCGCATCAACACGATGATCACCGACGCCACCAACTACGGGACCAAGCTCGACAAGCAGGGCCTCGCACCGAGCTTCCGCTGGGGCATCGGCACGAACGACGAGTTCTACGTTTCGGGCTACTACTTGCGCAACAACAACGGCATCAACTACGGCCTCCCGTGGGTCAGGAACAGCTCGACCCAGACCAGCGCGAACCCCTCGTCGATCGACACCCGACTCGACCCGAACCACGCCTACTACCAGGCCACCAGCGACTACAACGCCGGGGGGGCCGCACTCGCGACCGCCGGCTGGACGCACCGCTTCGCCGACGGCGGCGAGCTCAAGTCGGCGGTCCGACAAGGCCGCTACGACCGCGACCAGCGTGCCGGCACGATCCGCTTCTGCCAGCGCACCGTCAATGCGACCACCGGCGCCGTCACGAATCCCGACTGCCCGACCACGCTGCCCGGGCTGAACACGATCAACGACTCGACGCGGCTGATCGAGAACGGTCCGAACAACAAGGTTCAGGACATGACGATTACCTATGCGCAGAGCGACTACAGCAACAAGTTCGGCTGGTTCGGCCTGAAGCACAGCGTGCTGACCGGCGTCGACGCGGCGCACGAGGTCTTCCACAACGACGCGACCGTGCTGCCGGCGGGTGTCGTGTTGAACAAGAACCTGACGCCGTTCACGCTGGGCGGCACCAACGTCAACAGCGTCGACGAGAGCCAGCGGCTGCAACGCCGGGCGGCCGCGTTCGACGCGAAGGCGCTGGGGGTCTACTTCCAGGATCTGGTCGAGATCACGCCGCAATGGAAACTGCTCGGCGGCCTGCGCTGGGATTACTTCAAGGGCAGCTACCAGAGCTTTCAGACGGCGACCGGCACCACCGTGCCGGTCGGCACGCAGCTGACCGACTACGGTCGCTCCGACAAGCTGTGGAGCAAGCGTTTCGGCCTGCTGTACCAGCCGACCGACGACATGTCGTTCCACTTCTCGTACGGCACCTCGTTCAACACTTCCGGCGACACCTACCAGTACGACAACCAGACCTCGAACACGCCGCCCGAAGGCAGCAAGAACTACGAGCTCGGCGGCAAGCTCGACTGGTTCGCCGGCAAGCTGAGCACGCGTTTCGCGGCCTTCTACAGCATCAAGACGAACGAGCGCAATCGTGACCCGGACAGCGCGGCCACCGCGGCGCTGCTCTCCGGCAAGCGCCACGCCGCCGGTCTCGAGCTCGAGGCCGCCGGTCGCATCACGCCGGCCTGGGAGGTGTTCGCCTCGTACGCATGGACGCCAGTGGCCCGCATCGACGTCGGCGCGCCGGGCTCGGTCGCCGGCGTCGGCGAAGGCGAGGGCACGCGCTCGTCGCTGACACCGCGCCACAGCGGCACCTTCTGGACCACCTACCAGTTGACCCAGGCGCTGCGCTTCGGTGGCGGCCTGAACGCGCGCAGCTCGCAGACGCCGAACCGCAACCCGGCCGGCATCGTTGCGCCGAAGTTCGTCACCGGCGACCTGATGGCGGAGTACACGTTGAGCGAGGCGGTCGCGTTCAAGCTCAACGTCAACAACGTCGCCAACAAGCTGTACGCCGATGCGCTCTACAGCGGCCACTACATCCCGGGTGCCGGGCGGTCGGTGCAGCTGACGATGACGGCGCGCTTTTGAAGCGATAGGACGACCCGACCGATGCTGCTCCACGTCAAAGCGGTGCTGAACGCCGACGAACTGCGCGAGGCCCGCGCGATCCTCGCGCGTGCGACCTGGGGCGACGGTCGGGTCACGGCCGGCGTGCAATCGGCGCAGGCCAAGAACAACCAGCAACTGCCGCAAGACAGCGCCGCGGCCAAGGCGCTGCAGCAGATCGTGCTCGGCGGGCTGAACCGGCATGCGATCTTCTTCTCGGCCGCGCTGCCCAGGCGCGTGTTCCCGCCGCTGTTCAATCGCTATGCGGGTGACGCGAACGCGTTCGGCAGCCATGTCGACAACGCCGTGCGCTTCATTCCCGGCGGCCAGGGCGGACGCGTGCGCACCGACCTCAGCTGCACGCTGTTCCTCGCCGAACCCGAGGCGTATGACGGCGGCGAGCTGGTCGTCGAAGGCGCGTTCGGCGCACCGCGCATCAAGCTGCCGGCTGGCGACATGCTGCTCTACCCCGGCACCAGCGTGCACCGTGTGGAGCCGGTGACGCGCGGTGAGCGCGTCGCGAGTTTCTTCTGGATCGAGAGCATGGTGCGCAGCAGCGAGCGGCGCCGCCTGCTGTTCGAGATGGATTCGCACCTGATGCGCCTGCGCAGCCACGTCGGCGAGACCGACCCCGCCGTGATCGGCCTGACCGGCACGTACCACAACCTCCTGCGCATGTGGGCTGAGGTCTAGGCCCGCCTGCGTGCAACGCTTTCCCTCAACGTCGAAAGGACCGACATGAAACGCCAACTCCTGATCACCCTCCTCGCGCTCAGCGCCAGCGACGCTGCGTTCGCGCAGCACGCCGAGAAGTGCGAGCCGATACCGAAGGAGGAGTGGAAGTCGCAGGCCGAGCTCGAGCGCAAGCTCAAGAACGAGGGCTGGACCATCAGCCGCGTGAAGATCGAGAACGGCTGCTACGAGGTCTATGGCAAGAACGCGACCGGCAAGAAGATGGAGACCTTCTTCCACCCGAAGACCTTCGAGATCGTGACCGCCCCGAAGTGATCGTCCGCTGATGCGTGACGACGCCGAGGCCAGCGTTCGCGTCTGGGACCGCGCGGTGCGTGTGCTGCACTGGACGCTCGTGGTCTCGGTCGCGCTGTCGGCGATCGGCCTGGTCGCGCTGTTCGGCGTGCACCAGCCGGCCGGCTATGTCGCACTCGCGGCGGTGCTGTCGCGCGCCGTGTGGGGCGTGGTCGGCAGCGGCTACGCGCGCTTCGCGCAGTTCGTGCGCGGGCCGCGCGCCTCGCTGCGCTACGCGCGCGCGGTGGCGCTCGGGCGCGAGCCGCGCTTCATCGGCCACAACCCGCTCGGCGGCTGGATGGTCGTCGCGTTGATGCTCTGCGTGATCGGCCTCGCGCTGACCGGCTGGCTCTACACGACCGACACGTTCTTCGGCGACGAGACGGTCGAGCGCGTGCATCGCGCGCTTGCGTGGGCGCTGCTCGGCCTGGTCGTCGCGCACGTCGCAGGCGTGCTGTTCACGAGCCTTCGACATCGCGAGAACTTGATCGCCGCGATGTTCAGCGGTCGCAAGCGCGCACCGACGCGAGACGACATCGTTTGAGCAAAGCGCGCAGGCAGTGACGCCTCGCCACGACAAAGCGCGCTCTACCTCGTAGAAATGCGTGTTTCTCCTATGAAATGTTCTTCTCTTTGCACTATGCAGGCATTACCATTCGCTCCGCACGGTGCTATGGAGAAATGAGAGTCCACGCGGCTCTCGCCCATCCCGGGCACATCAACAACTCTTGATGGAGAGAATCAACATGGCAACTGCGAAGAAGGCGGCACCCGCGAAAAAAGCGGCACCGGCAAAGAAGGCTGCTCCGGCAGCGAAGAAGGCGGCACCTGCGAAGAAGGCCGCACCTGCGGCCAAGAAGGCAGCCCCCGCGAAGAAGGCGGCACCTGCTGCCAAGAAGGCAGCGCCTGCGGCCAAGAAGCGCACTCCCAACGCGGCCTTCATGAAGGCCATGACACCGAGCCCGGCGCTCGCTGCGATCATCGGCGCCAAGCCGGTGCCCCGCACCGAAGTGACGAAGAAGGTCTGGGAGTACATCAAGGCCAACAAGCTGCAAGACGCAGCGAAGAAGACGATGATCAATGCCGACGCCAAGCTGAAGGAAATCTTCAAGAAGGCGCAAGTCTCGATGTTCGAGATGACCAAGCTGATCAACGGCCACCTGAGCTGATCGCGCTGATCGGCCGCGATCTCACGATCAGGCCGAACGAAAAAGCCGGTGCATGCACCGGCTTTTTTGTGCCCGCCGCGCTCAGGTGCGCGCCAGCCGGCGCTGCAGGAAATCGAGCCGGTCCTGGCCCCAGAAGATCTCACCGTCGACGACATAGCTCGGCGCGCCGAACACGCCGGTGTCGATGGCACGCTGCGAGTCGGCCTCGTAGCGCGCCTGCACCGCGGGCGCGTGCGAATCGGCAAGTCGCTGCGGCGGCAACTGCAATGCCGCGAGCATCGCAGCCAGCTCGGCCGCATCGGCGATGTTGCGCTGCTCGGCCCAGACCGCGCGCAGCAGCGCGCCGGTCAGCGCCATCGCCGAGTCGCTGCCTTCGTGCTCGGCCACCGCGATGATCAGGCGCGCCGCATCGTCGCTGGCGACAGGAAAGAAGGCGGGGTGCAGGTTCAGCGGCAGGCCCAGGTGATCGGCGAAGCGCTGCAGCTCGACCAGCCGATAGGCCTGTCGCTGCGGCGCGCGCTTGGCCAGCGGCAGCCCGCCCGAAACCGGGAAGACCTTGCCCAGATCGACCGGCAGCACGTTGACGCGCGCACCGGCGGCCTGCGCCATTGCCGCGAGGCGTGCGTGGCCGAGGTAGGTCCATGGCGACTGGGGCGAGAAGTAGTAGTCGACGACGAGGCTCATGCGGCGCTCCAAGGTTGCGGGCAGGCAGTCTATCTAGTGGGCACCGGCTCGGGCCGAGGCAGCGGCAATGCAGGCGGCGGCGCCATCCAGCCCTCGGCCAGTTGCTGGTAGAGCTCGGGCCCGAAGCGCGCGCTGACCGTCTTCGACAGGAACGCCACCGCCATCAGGCTGATCACCATCTGGTGGCCGTTGACCATCTCCATCACGATGATTGCCGCGGTGATCGGCGACTGCGTGACCGCGGCGAGGAACGCGGCCATGCACAGCGCGATCCATGCGTGCGTGTCGATGCCCAGACTGACCCATTGCGCCAGGTCGCTGCCGATCGCCGTGCCCACCGCCAGCGAGGGCGCGAAGATGCCGCCCGGCATGCCGCTGAAGTAGGTCGCGAGCGTCGCGACGAAGCGTGTGATCGGTGCGTGCCACTCGAGCGTGATCTGGCCGCTGATCGCCTGCGACGCGGCAATGTAGCCGCTGCCGAACGAGGTGCCGCCGCTGACCCAGCCGAGCGCCGCGACGACCAGCCCGCAGATACCCGCGAACCACACCGGGTTCGCGCTGCGCCACGCCCAGAGGCCGAACATCGGGTGCCGCTGCGGCCACAGCAGCAGCCAGCTGAACAGGCCGCCGAACACACCGCAGACGCCGCCGGCGATCAGCGTGGGCAGCAGCACCGCGGTGCCCGCATCGCGCACCGTGAGCTGGCCGAAGTAGGCGTAGTTCCCCTTCAGCGCGACAGCGACCAGGCCCGAGATGATGATGGTGCTGACGAGCACGCCGCTGGTGCGGCTCTCGAGCCGACGGCCGAGCTCTTCGACCGCGAACACGATGCCGGCCAGCGGCGTGTTGAAGGCGGCTGCGATGCCGGCCGCGCCGCCCGCGAGGATCAGGTCGGACGAGCGCAGTGCGCGGCCGTAGGGCAGAAAGCGGTTCGCCATGTTGAGCACCGCGGCGGCGACCTGAACCGACGGGCCTTCGCGCCCCGCAGAGAAACCGCCCGCCAGCGCGAGCGAGCCCAGCACGACCTTTCCGACGGCGACCCGCCACGAGAGCAGGGCCTCGATCGATCGGTCGAGCGCTGCGAGCTTGGTCGCCGCGACGACCTGCGGGATGCCGCTGCCGGCCGCACCGGGCACGTAGCGTTTGGTCGCCCAGACGACCAGCATCCCGAGCACCGGTGTGAGCAGGAACGGCGACCACCACCAGTGCTTGTACGCGTTGTCGAACAGCGCCAGCGCATGCTCGGCAAGCGTCGCGAAGCCGACCACGGTCAAGCCCGCGGTGCCCGCCGCGATCCAGAGCACGGCACGCACCTGCCAGCGCTGGCGCAGCCGGCGGTTGGTCAGGAAGGCGAGGCTCGCGCGCGGTCGCATCGGCTCGGTCGCTTGGGGGCCTGCGCCGAGCGGGAGATCAACGCTTCACGTAGCGGATGTCGGCGCGGCGGTTTTCGGCATACGCCGTTTCGTCGTGGCCTTCGGCCTTCGGGCGTTCCTCGCCGTAGCTCACGGGCTCGATCTGCGCGGGCTTGGCGCCCATCAGCTCGAGCTGCTTCGCGACGACCTGCGCGCGCTTGTCGCCCAGCGCGAGGTTGTATTCGCGCGAGCCACGCTCGTCGGTGTTGCCCTCGATGCGGATCTGCACCTGCGGATGCGTCTGCAGGAAGTTGCCGTGCGCCTGCACCAACGGTTGGTACTTGGTGTCGACCGAGAAATCGTCGTACGCAAAGAACACGCTGCGAGCGGCAAGGTTGCTCTTCGGGTCGTCGAGCGGGTCGAGCGTGACGGTGGCGACCGTGCTCTGCGCCGTCGATGGGCCGGTGGCCATGGGCGGCGGCGCGGTCTGGGTGGCCACGACCGGTGCCTTCGTCGTTTCGAGCGGCGTGCTGCTGCAGGCCGCGAGCGCGGCCGCGGCGACGAGGGTGATGGAAAGGGACTTGATCATCTGAAGACTCCTGAAGTGATGAAGGAAGGAACGGGAAGGGCGAGCGGAGAGATCCGATCCGCTCATTCGGTGAAGGGCAACGGCTTCGCGGCGAGCGCGGCATCGAAGCCGCCCATGCAGTCGACGAGCACCGCGAGGCCGTCGTGCACCTTGCGCAGTTGCGCCGCGCTCATGGTGTCGAGCACGTTGGGCAGCAGGCCGCGTGCCGGCGCGGCCGCAGCCTTCAACGCCTTCCGGCCGCCGGCGGTGAGGTGGATGTGGACGATGCGCTGGTCGTTCGGCGAGCGGCCTTTTCGCACCAGCGCCGCGGCCTCCAGGCGGTTGAGCAGATTGCTGACGGTGGTCTGGTGCACGCGCAGCCGCGATGCCAGCTCGCCCACACTGAGCCCGTCGGCCTGCGCAACCTCGTGCAGCGCCCACAGTTGCGAGCCGGGAATGCCGGTGCGTCGTTCCACGTGAGCGGAGTGGTTGCCGGCCAGACGAACGACGACGCGCAACTGCTGCAGCACGTCGAGCCCGACAGGGGCGCTTCGGTGGCTGCGAGGAGTGACGGTCGGCGTTGCATGCAACTTCATTTGCACAAAGTATATTGCTGCAAATGTATTGGAGTTGTTTCCGGATGCGTCTCGGAGCGCCCCGTGCAGCGGCCTCGCGCAAAGGCCTTATGCGGGGGATTGGAATTCGCGGCCGCGTTAGTCTGCGCGCCCATAACAACAACGAGGGACGCTGTCGATGAACATGGCGCAGTGGGGCCCGCTCGTGGCCTGGCCGTTGATGTTGCTTGCCGCGTGGCTGGCGGGCGAGTGGGTTTTCCGCCGCCTGAACGTGCCGCGTGTCTGCGCCTACGGCGTGGTCGGGCTGGTGCTCGGCGGCGCAGGTCTGTCGCAGAACGTGGCTTCACATGCTTCGCAGGCGTTCATGGCCAACGTCGCGCTGGCGCTGACCTTGTTCGAGCTGGGCTACCGCATCAATCCGCGCTGGTTTCGGCACAACCCGTGGCTGCTGATCGCGGGCATCGCACAGGCGCTGCTGACCTTCGGCGCGGTGTTCTGGGTCGCGGGGCTGTTCGCGCTGCCGGTCGACCACCGCCTCGTGCTGGCCGCGCTGTGCGTGGCCAGCTCGCCGGCGGCGATCATGCGCGTCACGCACGAGTTGCGCAGCGCCGGCCAGGTCACCGAGCGGCTGCTGCACCTGTGCGCATTGAACTGCCTGGTGGCGGTGCTGCTGCTCAAGCTCGTCGTCGGCTACTGGCACTTGGAGACCAGCGGCGATCTCGGCAAGGCCGCGTTCGACAGCGTCTGGGTGATCGCTTCCTCGCTGATCGCCGGTGCGCTGTTCGGCTTCGTCGCGCCGCTGCTCAACCGGATCGCGACCAGCAGCCAGAGCACGACCGTGACCTTCGCGTTCCTCGTGCTGCTGCTCACCGGCAGCGCGCAGACCCTGCACCTCTCGCCGCTGCTGGCCGCGCTCGCTTTTGGCGTGATCGCGCGCGAGCGCCGCATCATGCTGAGCCACGCCCAACGCAACTTCGGCGCACTGGGCGACGTGCTCTCGGTGTTCCTGTTCGTGTTCGTCGGCAGCCTGCTGTCGTGGCGCGGCTTGCTGGCCGGGTTGCTGCTGGGCGTCGCCGTGCTCGCGGTGCGCAGCGTGGCGCAAACGCTGGTCAACGTCAGCGTCGCGCGCGTCAGTGGCACCACGTTCCGCAAGGGCGCGCTGACGGGTCTGGCGCTGATGCCGATGTCGGCGTTCGCGTTGCTTCTGCTCGAAGAGAGCCGGCTCTACGGCTTCGATCTGGCGCGCGACAGCCTTCCCGCGATCGTCGGCCTGCTGGTGCTGCTGGACGTGATCGCGCCGCTGGTCACGCAACGCGCGCTGATGTTCGCCGGCGAAGCGCACCCGGAGGAAATTTGATGAGACCCCCAAGCTCACTTCGTTCGCGGCCCCAAGGACCACGCAGTGGCCCCTTCGTGGCCGTTGGGGCGCAGGCCTCCATTGGTGCAGCCCGGCGGGAGACCTGACATGCCGCTCGGAGACTTCGGAAAATCGCAGGCCCTGTCGCTCGGCGTCGAGCTCGAGCTGCAGCTCGTCAACACGGTCGACTACGACCTGACCTCGGCCGCCAACGACCTGCTGGAGCTGCTCTCGCGCAAGCCCTTCCCGGGCACGGTCACGCCCGAGATGACGCAAAGCATGATCGAGATCGCCAGCGGCATCCAGACCGCCCATGCGCCGCTGCTCGCCGAACTGCGCGGCATGCGCGACACGCTGACCGCGGCCTGTGACCGCCTGAACATCGGCATCGCCGGCGGCGGCACGCACCCGTTCCAGCGCTGGTCGGAACAGCGCGTGTTCGACAAGCCGCGCTACCAGGAGATCTCGCAGCTCTACGGCTACCTCGCGAAGCAGTTCACCGTGTTCGGCCAGCACGTGCACGTGGGTTGCGCCTCGGGCGACGACGCGCTGTTCTTGCTGCACTCGCTCAGCCGTTACGTGCCGCACTTCATCGCGCTCTCGGCCTCGTCGCCGTTCTTCCAGGGTGTGGACACGCTGTTCGATTCGGCGCGCCTGAACTCGGTGTTCGCGTTCCCGCTCAGCGGCCGCGCGCCGTTCATGCTGCGCTGGGACGAGTTCGCGAACGGCTACTTCACGAAGATGGAAGCGACCGGTGTCGTCAAGTCGATGAAGGACTTTTATTGGGACATCCGCCCCAAGCCCGAGTACGGCACGATCGAGCTGCGGGTGTGCGACACACCGCTCACGGTCGAGCGTGCCGCCGCGCTCGCGTGCTACCTGCAGGCGATCTGCCGGCGCCTGCTCGATCGGGTGGAGCCGGCGCCGCAGGAGGACGACTACCTCGTCTACACCTTCAACCGTTTCCAGGCCTGCCGCTTCGGCCTCGACGGCACGATGGTCGACCCGCAGACGCGCGAGAGCCGCACGATCCGCGAAGACATTCTGGCGACGCTGCGCCATGTCGAGCCCCACTTCGTGGCGCTGCAGAGCACGGCCGCGCTCGAGGAGATCGAGCGCTGCGCGGCGCGTTCGGGCAACCACGCCACGCACCTGCGCAGCATCCACGCCGAGACGCGCAACGTGCAGAGCATGGTGCAGGAGAGCACCCGCGCGCTGCGCGCGGGGCCGGGCTGATCAGCGCCGCGGCGGCGCGCCCAGCACCAGGGTCCAGTAGCGATCGGTCTCGTTGCCGCCGCCGTCGCTGCAGGCCATGCCGAACTCGAGCACGGTGGCGTTCATCAGGTTCGCGCAGTGCGCCTCGCTGGCGAGCCAGGCATCGACGACGGCATCGAGCGAGGGATAGCCGACCGCGACGTTCTCGACCGCCGTGCCGAAGCGATAGCCCATCGCCGTGAGACGCGCGCCCAACGGCCGGTTCAGATGGTCACGGTGCCCCATGAACTTGAGTGCGGCCATCTCGTCGGCCTGCGCCGCGGCCACCGCGGCGAGCCCGTTGTTCCAGCGCAGCGGTGTCGAGATCGCCGTGCCCATCGCGCCCCGGCATGCAGCGCCGCGCGCGCGCTCGGCATTCAGTCGTTGCAGGGCCTCGTCGGGCGAGGGCGTGTTCCCGCACCGCGCCGATGCCACCGCGCTCCACCCTGCGAGCAGCAGAGTGGCGCAGGTCAACACGCTTTGAGCTAGAGCGATTCGAGGCGAGGGCATGACGTGTATGGAGATCGCGGCGGACAGAAATCATGCAAACGATCGGCGCTGACGTCGCGTGAGGAATACCGGAAACGTGGCTTTGCGACACCGCGCTGCGTGCGGGAATGCGCGCTCGCCGCCGAGCGCTTCATCGGGTGTGACATCAGCACGCCCCGACTCCCGGGGGAGATCGCGCACACGGAGTAAACCTGCGCCTATAGTCGGCGCCTGTGCTATAGGAATCGCTCCAAGGCTTCTCATGAAGACGACACTTCGCAACGTGCTGATGGTGACCGCGCTGGCCGCCTGCGTGCAGGTGCAGGTGCCGGTGTCGGCCGCGATCCGCACCGCGGCCTCGGGCTCGGCCGAGGCGGTGCCCACCACCGTTGCCTTCGACAACTGCAGTTGGGACCGCCCCGGCGTGAACCCCTTCATGGGCGATGTCGTCGCCGCCGTCGATCGTTACCGCGACATCCCGCCCGAGGTGCGCGAGCGCCTGAAGGCACGGATGGTGAAACGCGAATACGACGACCTCGTCAGCATCCGCCGCGACAGCATCCACGGCCGCGGCGGCTACGACTACGGCAGCACGATCAGCGAGATGCATTTCGGCACGCACCAGCTGTGCCATTCGGTGACCCGCAGCGCGTGGTCGCCGACGATGGAAGAGCGCGGCCTCGTCTATTGCGAGAGCGGTTTGTGCATCCTCGTGCCCACGGTGTGCCGCAACGTCAGCCGCGTCACCCGCAAGGGCGTGGGCAACGAACTCGCGGAGGCGCCGCTGCCGATGGGTGCAGACCCGGTGGTGGCCATGAACGACCTGCCGCCGCTCGACTGGTTCGGCCCGACCGGCGCCGGCAACCCGGCGGGTGCGGCGCCCACGGGAGGCAGTGGCGGCAGCGGCATTCTGAGCACCGGTGGTGTCGGTGGCGGTGCTGGTGGCGGTGCCGGTGCCGAGCGCGGCGCCTTCCCCGGTGGCATCGCTTCGCCTGTCTTCGGCTCGATTGCGGGCGCCGGGCCCGGCGGCGTCTCCGATGCGCCGGTGCCACCGCCCACGTCGCCCGTTCCCGAACCGCAGACCTGGGCCTTGATGCTGATCGGCCTGGGCGCGATCGCTGCCATCGCACGTCGCCGCCCGCGTTGAGCGGAGCGCGCTGCGGCCTCAGCCGGCGAGCAGCGGCTTGAGGTAGCGCCCGGTGAAACTCTCGGCGCTCGTCGCCACCTCTTCCGGTGTACCGGCCACGAGCACCGTGCCGCCTCCGGCGCCGCCTTCCGGGCCCATGTCGATCAGCCAGTCGGCCGTCTTGATCACATCGAGGTTGTGCTCGATCACGACGATGGTGTTGCCGGCGTCGCGCAACTGGTGCAGCACGCGCAGCAGCAGGTCGATGTCGGCGAAGTGCAGACCCGTCGTCGGTTCATCGAGGATGTACAAGGTCCTTCCCGTATCCCGCTTGCTGAGCTCGAGCGCGAGCTTCACGCGCTGCGCTTCGCCGCCCGAGAGCGTGGTAGCGCTCTGGCCGAGGCGGATGTAGCCCAGGCCGACGTCGAGCAGTGTCTGCAGCTTGCGCGCGATGTTGGGCACCGCATTGAAGTAGGCGTGCGCGTCCTCGACGGTCAGCGCCAGCACCTCGGTGATGTTCTTGCCCTTGTAGAGCACCTCCAGCGTCTCGCGGTTGTAGCGTTTGCCGTGGCACACGTCGCAAGGCACGTACACGTCGGGCAGGAAGTGCATCTCGACCTTCAGCACGCCGTCGCCCTGGCAGGCCTCGCAGCGCCCGCCGGCGACGTTGAAGCTGAAGCGCCCCGGCCCGTAGCCGCGCTCCTTCGCGGTGTTCATCTCGGCGAAGAGTTCGCGGATCGGCGTGAACATGCCGGTGTAGGTGGCCGGGTTGCTGCGCGGCGTGCGGCCGATCGGGCTCTGGTCGACGTTGATGACCTTGTCGAACGCATCGAGCCCGTCGATCGAATCGACCGGCTCCGGCTCGGCATGGCTGTTGTAGAGCTTGCGCGCGACCGTGGCGTACAGCGTGTCGTTGACCAGCGTGCTCTTGCCCGAGCCCGACACGCCCGTCACGCAGGTCAGCAGGCCGACCGGGATCTCGACGCTCACGTTCTTCAGGTTGTTGCCGCGTGCGCCAACGATGCGCAGCACCTGCGGCTCGGCCGTGTCGGCCAGCGTGTGGCGCCTGGCGGGCACCGCGATGCGCCGCTGGCGCGACAAATACTGACCTGTGAGCGAATTCGGGTTCGCGGCCACTTCGGCGGCCGTGCCCTGCGCCATCACCCGCCCGCCGTGCACACCGGCGCCCGGGCCCATGTCGATCACGTGGTCAGCGGCCATGATCGCGTCTTCGTCGTGTTCGACCACCAGCACGCTGTTGCCGATGTTGCGCAGGTGGCGCAAGGTGCCGATCAGGCGTTCGTTGTCGCGCTGGTGCAAGCCGATGCTGGGCTCGTCGAGCACGTACATCACGCCGGTCAACCCCGAGCCGATCTGCGACGCGAGGCGGATGCGCTGCGACTCGCCACCCGAGAGCGAATCGGCGTTGCGGTCCAGGCTCAGGTAGTTCAGGCCCACGTCGTTCAGGAACTTCAGGCGCGAGCGGATCTCGCGCACCACCTTGTCGGCGATCTCGGCCTTGGCGCCCTGCAGCGTCAGCGATTCGAAGTAGGCCAGGCACTCGCGCAAGGTGAAGTGCTCGACCCGGTAGATCGGCTCCTTCGCCGTGCTGGCCGGGTCGACCAGGAACACGTTGCGCGCCTCGCGCCGCAAGCGCGTGCCGTCGCACTCGGGGCAGGGGCGGGCCGCCTGGTAGCGCAGCAGGTCTTCGCGCACCGCGGCCGAATCGGTCTCGCGAAAGCGCCGTTCCAGGTTCGGCAGGATGCCCTCGAACGGGTGCGAACGCTTGACGACGCGCTGCTTGCCGCGCGCCCCTTCCGCTTCGTAGACGAACTCGATGTCGGTCGTGCCCGAGCCGTGCAGCAGCACCTTCTGCGCGCTCTTCGGCAGCGCCTCGAACGCCTGGTCGATGTCGAACGCGTAGTGCTTCGCGACGCTCTCCAGCAGCGAGAAGGTGTAGGCGTTGCGCCGGTCCCAGCCCTTCACCGCACCGCTCGCCAGGCTCAGCGAGGGGAACGCGACGACGCGGTCGGCATCGAACACCGTCGTGTGGCCGAGGCCGTCGCAGGTCGGGCAGGCGCCGACCGGCGAGTTGAACGAGAACAGGCGCGGTTCGAGTTCACTCAGCGAATAGTTGCAGATCGGGCAGGCGAACTTGCTGGAGAAAAGATGTTCCTTGCCGGTATCCATCTCGAGCGCCATCGCACGGCCCTCGGCGATGCGCAGCGCGGCCTCGAAGCTCTCGGCGAGGCGCTGCTGCAAGCCCGGCTGCACTTTCACCCGGTCGATCACGACGTCGATGTCGTGCTTCTCGGTCTTCTTCAGCTTCGGCACTTCGGCCGCCTCGTACGCGGTGCCGTCGACGCGGAAGCGGACGTAGCCCTGGGCCTGCATGTCGGTGAAGAGTTCGGTGAACTCTCCCTTGCGGTCGCGCACCACGGGCGCCACGATCATCAACCGCGTTTCCTGAGGCAGCGCCAGCGCCGCATCGACCATCTGGCTCACCGACTGAGCCTGCAGCGGCAAGTGGTGATCGGGGCAGTAGGGCGTGCCGGCGCGGGCGTAGAGCAGGCGCAGGTAGTCGTGGATCTCGGTGACGGTGCCCACCGTCGAACGCGGGTTGTGCGAGGTCGCCTTCTGCTCGATGCTGATCGCGGGTGAGAGGCCCTCGATCACGTCGACATCGGGCTTGTCCATCAACTGCAGGAACTGGCGTGCGTACGCCGACAGGCTTTCCACATAGCGCCGCTGGCCTTCGGCGTACAGCGTGTCGAACGCCAGCGAGCTCTTGCCCGAACCCGACAGACCGGTGATCACCACGAGCTGGTTGCGCGGGATGTCGAGGTCGATGTTCTTGAGGTTGTGGGTGCGGGCACCGCGAACGCGAATCGAGTTCGCGACCTCCGAGGACGGCACGCGGTTCAGCGTCGCTTCGAGCGGCGATGAACGTGCGACGGGGGGCTCAGTGTTGTCGGGCATCGGGGGTGGCGCGCAAAACCAACCATCATAGCGGCCGGGCACTTCGCGGACCGCTGTACGGCCACCGAAGAACTCAGCGGGTTGCGTCGTCGAGCGCCTGTTTCAACGCGGCCAGCGCGGCCGGCGGCAACGCGGTGCGAGGCCCGGCGACGAGGCCGACCGATGCGTCGTCGAGGCGCAGCGTTGCGCTCAGCACGCCGTCGCGGTACAGGCGCAGCACGGCCGACTCGCCAGAAGAGGCGCTGTCGGTGGTGGCGCCCGGGCGCGCCGCCGCGGTGGCAGCCTCGACTTGCCCGAGCCAGCGCCGCAGTGCCGGCGTGATCGGCCGCGGCGTGCCGCTGCGTTCCCAGGCCCAGCGTTCGGGCTGCTCGCCGATCGACGCGAGCAATGCACCGAGCGTCGCCGGCCGCGCCTCGGCGAAGCTGTCGGCTCGCAGCGCCGCGGGTGGCGCCGCTCTCGGCACAGCGCGGCTCGCGAGTGCGCTGGCGCTGCCCAACGCGCGTGCCTCGTCGCGTGGCGCTTCGACCTTGCTCTGCGGAGCGGCCGACATGCCGGGTTCGCGTGCGCGCCGCGCCAACGGTGCGGGCTCCGCGGCGGGTGCGGCCGCCTCCTCGGCCACGCGGCGATCGGCGAACGGTTCGGGGTCTTCGCGACGCGGGGCGGGTGCCGCTGCCGACACCGAGCCGGTGCCTGGCGCGGCACCGATCTCGTCGCGCTTTGGCGCCGGCTTCGGCGCGGCGCGCTGCGGCAGCGCCGCGGTTTTCGGCGGCGCTGGCGCGACCGACTTGGCAGCCGCCTCCGGTGCCGGCGTGGCAGGTGGCGCTTCGGGCTGCGAGGGCGCGGTAACCGCCGGCGACGGCGGTTTTGCATCCACCGCCGGCGACGGCGGTGTTGCGTCCACCGCCGGCGACGGCGGTGTTGCATCGACCGCCGGTGCGCGCGCGATCGTCGCATCCATCGGCTGACCCCACCACATCACGCCGACGACGGTTGCGACCATCACGCTCGCGAAGCCGGCCGCGACCGACGGCCGCGCGAGCGCATCCCACACTGCGAGCCAGCGGCTGCGTGCGCGCACCGACTGCGGCGCACGCGCCGCGTTCGTCGCCGCGCGCGCCTGGCGCAGGATCGCTTCGCTGAGCGCTGCCGGCGGCGCGGCGTGCGCGTCGGGCGCGTGGCGCAGCGCTTCGGTGAGCCAGGCGTCGCGTTCGGGGTCGTGCGCGGGGTCGTGCGCGGGGTCGTGTGTCATGTCGTGCGTCATCGCGGCTCGCTCCCGGCGGCAGAGAACGGCGCCAGGTACGCGCCCATGCAGGTTCGCAGCTTGCTCATCGCATAGCGCAGCCGCGTCTTCGCGGTCTCGAAGCCGACCTCGAGCGCGCCCGCCACTTCGTCGAGCGCGAGGCCGTCGTCGTGGTGCAGCAGGAAGGCGCTGCGCTGCGGCAACGGCAACTGCTCCAGGCAGCCGAGCAGCTTCTCGCCGGCGCGGCGCCAGAACGCGATCTCCTCGGTGTGGGATGCGGCCGCGGCGGGCGCGGGCCAGTGCTGCCAGGCCGTGGCCGAGGCATTCACGCCGGGCTCCCACGGCGCGCCGTCTTCGCCGTCGAATGCGTCGATCGACACCTCGCGCCCGCTGCGCCGCAGCATGTCGACCACGCGATGGTGGGCGAGCGTGAACAGCCACGTTCTAAAGCTCGCGCCCTGCGGCTCCCAGCGCGCGCGGGCATGGACCACGCGCAGCCAGGTGTCCTGGAACACCTCGTCGGTCTGCGCGTTCAGCGCGCTGCCGAGCAGGCGGCGGATGAACCGGTACAGGCCGGCCTGGTGCCGCGCGTAGAGCTGCTCGAAGGCGCGCGCGTCGCCGCCGGCGTAGGCCGTCATCAGCATGTCGTCGGTGGGCTGAGTGAGCACGGGAGTCGGGGGTGGCACGGGGAGAAGTCTGCCTGATCCACCGGTGATACGGCCGCGCCGCACGCGCGGGGTGAATCGCGCCTATGCTGCGGCGGCCCGCCCTCCACCCCAAAGGTTTTCATGCTGAACAAACTCGTTCCCCTGCTGGCGCTGTGCGCCTCCGTCGTGATGGCGCAGACGCCCGCCGCCGCGCCCGCGGCTGCCGCGACGATGCGGCTGCGCGGCACGATCGAGAAGGTCGACGCGAGCACGCTGGTGATGAAGGAGCGCAGCGGCGAGACGCTCACGCTGGCCTTCGCCGACAACTTCAGCGTCAACGAGATCGTGCCGATCGAGATCGGCGCGATCCAGCCCGGCTCGTTCATCGGCACCGCGGCGATGCCGCAGCCCGACGGCACGCTGAAGGCCTTGCAGGTGACGGTGTTCCCCGAGGCCGCGCGCGGCACCGGCGAGGGCTCGTACGCGTGGGATCTGCAACCGGGCAGCACGATGACGAACGCCACGGTCGCCGACCTGGTCGCCGCGCCGCAGGGCCGCACGCTGAAGTTGAAGTACAAGGACGGCGAGAAGACCGTCGTCGTGCCGGCCGATGTGCCGATCGTCACCTTCAAGCCGGGTGACCGCTCGTTGCTGGTGCCCGGTGCGAAGGTGCAGGTCACCGCGCAGATGCGCGACGGCAAGCCGACCGCGCTGCGCGCGCTCGCCGGGCGCAACGGGGTTTCGCCGCCGATGTGAGGGACGGGTCAGTCGCCGAGAACGCGAAGAATCTCCCGCCCGTAGGCCTCGAGCTTCTTCGCGCCGACCCCGCTGATCTGCCCGAGCGCATCGAGCGAGTCGGGCATGGCCTGCGCCATCTCGGCGAGCGTGGCGTCGTGGAACACGATGTAGGCCGGCAGGTTGTGTTCGCGCGCAACCTCGGCGCGCCAGGCCTTCAGGGCCTCGAAGCGCGCGGTGCCTTCGGCGTCCAGCGGGATCGGTGGTGCCTTGTCCTTGCTGCGTGAACTGCGCGTCGTGGTCTTGCCGGCGCCGCGCGCACGTTTCGGCGTCTCGCTCGGTTGCCGCAGCAGCATCCGCACCTCGCCGCGCAGCACCTCGCGCGCGGTCTCGGTCAATTCGAGCGTGTTGTATTCGCCCTCGGTGCGCAGGTAGCCGAGCGCGATCAGCTGGCGCAGCACCACGCGCCACTCGGCCTCGCCCACATCGGCCCCGATGCCGAAGGTGCTGAGGCTCTGGTGCCCGCGCTGCTCGACCTTCTCGGTCGCCTTGCCACGCAGCACGTCGATCAGGTGGCCGGCACCGTAGCGTTGTCCGCCGTGCTGGTGGAAGCGGTAGATGCAGCTCAGCGCCTTGCGCGCCGCTTCGGTCGCGTCCCAGGTGGCCGGCGGACTCAGGCAGTTGTCGCAGGCGTTCTGGTACGCGGCGCAGGGCGAACTCGCCTCGCCGAAATAGGCGAGCAGGCGCACGCGGCGGCAGTCGTGCGCTTCGGCGAGTGTGAGCAGCGCATCGAGCTTGCCGCGCTGGTTGCGCTTGAATTCCTCGCCGGCGGGGCTCTCGTCGATCATGCGGCGCTGGTTCACCACGTCGGCCAGGCCGTAGGCCATCCAGGCATCTGCGGGCAGGCCGTCGCGGCCGGCGCGGCCGGTCTCCTGGTAGTAGGCCTCGATGTTCTTCGGCAGGTCCATGTGGGCGACGAAGCGCACGTCGGGCTTGTCGATGCCCATGCCGAATGCGATCGTCGCGACCATCACGATCGCCTCTTCGCGCAGGAACCTGTCTTGATGGCGACGCCGCACATCGGCATCCAGCCCGGCGTGATACGCGAGCGCGCTGATGCCTTCGCCGTTCAACCACGCCGCAGTTTCGTCGACCTTCTTGCGCGACTGGCAGTAGACGATGCCGGCCTCGCCCTCGTGTTCGTCCTGGATGAAGCGCAGCAACTGCTTGCGCGCGTCGTCCTTCTCGACCACGCCGTAGCGGATGTTCGGGCGGTCGAAACTGCTGATGAAGACGCGGGCATCCTCGAGCGCGAGGCGCGCGATGATGTCGGCGCGGGTCAGGTCATCGGCGGTCGCGGTCAGCGCGATCCGCGGCACGCCCGGGTAGCGCTCGTGCAGCACGTTGAGCGCGAGGTAGTCTTCGCGGAAGTCGTGGCCCCACTGGCTCACGCAGTGAGCCTCGTCGATCGCGAACAGGCTGAGCAGCCCGCGCTCTTCGAGCGAATCGAGCTGTGCGAGCATGCGCGGCGTGGTCAGGCGCTCGGGCGCGACGTAGAGCAACACGAGCCGGCCGGCCATCATCTCGCGCTCGATGCGCTGCACGTCGTCGAGAGACTGCGACGAGTTGAGGAACGCGGCGTGCACGCCGGCTTCTTCGAGCGCGCCGACCTGGTCGTGCATCAGCGCGATCAGCGGCGAGACGACCACCGCGACGCCTTGATCGCGCCGGTGCCGCGCGATCGCCGGCACCTGGAAGCACAGGCTCTTGCCGCCGCCGGTGGGCATCAGCACCAGCGCATCGCCGCCCGCGATCACGTGGTCGACGATCTCGGCCTGCGCGCCGCGAAACGCGCTGTAGCCGAACACGTCGTGCAGGATCGTGTCGGGTGACGAGGGGGCGGGTGAGTTCACGGTGCGTGTCGGCGGCAAAGGCGCGATGGTACGGGAGCGGCCTCTCGATGAAAGTCCCGCCGTTCGAGTGCCCCTGCCGCGTCGCCCGTGCGGGGGAGGGTGCAAAAGGGTCGGGGAGCGATAATTGCGCCATCCCGCCGAAACACCCCCAGATACCCGGAGCTCGCCATGGCCTCAGTCAACAAAGTCATCCTGATCGGCAACCTCGGCCGCGACCCCGAGGTGCGCTACACGCCCAGCGGCGGCGCGGTGTGCAACGTCACGCTCGCGACCACGCGCAGCTGGAAATCGAAAGAATCCGGCGAGAAGGTCGAAGAGACCGAATGGCACCGGATCGTGTTCTACGACCGCCTGGCCGAAATCGCCGGCGAGTACCTGAAGAAGGGCCGCTCGATCTACGTCGAAGGCCGCCTGAAGACGCGCAAGTGGACCGACAAGGACGGCGCCGAAAAATACACCACCGAAATCATCGCGCAGGAGATGAGCATGCTCGGCAGCCGCGAAGGCATGGGCGGCGGCGCGGGTGGCGGTGACGACGAAGGCGGCGGCGGTGGTGGGGGTGGCAACTACGAGCGCAGCGCGCCGGCACCGCGTTCGGCACCCGCCGCACGCCCGCAGGCCTCGGCGCCGCGCGCACCCACGAAGCCGGCATCGACCGGTTTCGACAACATGGACGACGACATCCCGTTCTGAAGCCTACCTGGCCGCGGCCTTCTGGTCGACCCGCGGCCCGCCGCGCCAGCCGCCGACCAGCAGCCGGGCGAGTTGTCGGCAACGCTCTTTCGGGCTGACCTGCCTGACAAGCTCGGGGCCGCGCTGGCCGTCGATGACCAACATCGCCATGCCGTGCATGCCTGACCAGAGCATGAACACGGCCGAGTCGATGTCGCCGATGTCGATCCTCTCGGCCTTCAAAGCTGCATCGAGCGCAGCGCGCAGGGCGTCGTACGAGGTCTGCGCCGCGGCGTCGAGTTCAGGGTGCTCGCTGCGCTTGAGTCCCTCGAACGCGAACATCAGCCGGAACAGATCCGGGCACTCGATGGCGAAGCCGACGTAGTTCTCGATGATCAGGCTCAACCAGCCGACGAGATCGGCGCCCGGCCGTTGCCGCGCGCTTCGCCGTTGCGCCAATGCCTCGAAGCCGCGCGCGGCCAGGCCGGCCAGCAACATGTTCTTGTCGGGAAAGTGGTTGCGGATCGCGGCTTGAGACACACCTGCGAGCCTGGCGCACTCACGCAAGGTCAGCCCACCGATGCCGCAGGTGCGCAGCAGGTGCAGGCCCCCGTCCAGCAGCGCCTGGCGCAGGTTGCCGTGGTGGTATGCCACTTTCCGTTCGACCGCAACGGCCCGACTGCGTGGCTTGGATGCTGCGATTCCGCCTGCTGTCATGGCGATTGCCTGCCCGAATGTGCACAATGAACACATTGTCTCGCGATCCATCGCATCGCGAAGAAGAAGGCCCCCGAAACCCCGATGCCGCTTGCCGGTGTCGACAGCCAATCAGAACCCATGGAATCGAGCATGACCCCCGCCGAAGCAACCATCGACGCGCTGTTCGGTCCCGAGGACGAGCAGCTGGAACAGGCCCTGGACCTGGAGAACTTCAACCGCCAGAGCGTCTACAACGTTCCCGGCTATCGGCCCGTGTTCAGCGAACTGCGCAACGTGCCGGTGCGGGTGTCGGGCCAAATTCCGGCCGACCTGCGGGGTGTCTACCTGCGCAACGGCGCCAACGTTCAATTCGCGAAGCAGCGCGCACGCGTGCACCCGTTCAACGGCCCGGGCATGCTGCACCAGGTGCAGATCCAGGATGGCGAGGTGACGTATTCGAACTGCTTCGTCCGCACACCTCGCTATGCCTTCGAAGCAAGCGTGGGCCGCGAAGCCTTCGCCGCGTTCAGCGACCACGCAGGTGGCGGCAAGGTGGGGCTGGCGCGCATGCAAATGGTCGAGAAGAAGAAGCAGAAGGGTTTGATCCCCAACCTGTCGGCGATGGAGGCTTCCACGGCATCCACATCGGTCCGATACCACGAGGGCAGGCTCTACTGCCTCAACGAAACCGCGTACCCCTTCGCGCTGAACGCGCGCCGCGAGAACGGCCGCCTGGTGTTGGACGGCACCGGCCGACTGGAGACATGGAACGGGCAGTTGCAGAGCCCGTTCTCGGCCCACCCGCGCATCGACCCCGTCACCGGCACCTTCTACAACCTCAGCATCGACAGGCTCACCGGCGACATCTGCTATTCGCGACTCGAACGCGGCCAACTGGCAGACCACCGGGTCATCCATCGGCAGGACATGGCCTCCGGCACGATGGCTTACCTGCACGACTACGTGGTCACGGATCGGTGGCTCGTCTTCCCCGACACCTCGCTGCGCAACCGTCGCGAACGCATGCTGGGCAGCACCGGCAGCCCCTACTACTTCGATTGCGACCGCAAGATGCGATGGGGTGTGCTGCCGCGCGAGCCCCGCGAGGGCGACGAGGTGCGCTGGTTCGAGACCGCGCAGCCCGGTTTCGTCTGGCACCTCGTGAACGGGTGGGAGACGGTCTCGGCCGAAGGCCAACCGCAGATCGTGCTCTACGCCCCGATGTTCGACGACTACCCGGCCGACATTCCCATCCACTCGCCCAGCGAACCGCACGCCAAGCTGCACAAATGGGTGCTCGACCTCGCGACGGGCCGCGTGGTCGTCGACCGACGACTGCTCGACCATCCGTACGAGCGCCCCACCATCGCGACCGCTTTGTCTGGGCAGGAAACGCGCTACGCCTACCTGCTCGACGAAAGCGGCGGCTACATGGGGCAAGGGGTGCTCAAGTACGACCTGTCGAAAGACAAGCCGCAGAAGTACTTCGGCTACGGCGACTCGCTGGGCGGCGAAGCCTTGTTCGTGCCCAAGGTGGGCGGCATCGAAGAGGACGACGGCTACCTGGTCGACCTGCTGATGCGGGACGACGCGGCGGACCTCGTCGTCATCGATGCGCGGACGATGACCGAGTTGGCCCGTGTCCACCTGCCCGGGCGCGTGCCTTTCGGCGTGCATGCCTGCTTGCTGGACACGGCACAGGTCGATGCCTTGATCGGCGCCTGAACTGCCTCGCCCGGCCCGGCATCGGCACCGTTCACTTGGGCGGTTCGACCGCGTCGGTGATCCACTGCTTGGCTGCCGATTGCCAGTTCTGCGTCTCTTCGACGTTGATGTAGCGCTCCCAGGCATCGATGCCGCTTTCGCGCGCCAGGCGGCGGAACTGCATTGTCGTCACGGCGTCCTTGAGCGCGACGGCCGAGCGCTTCATGCCGCGCTGCTTGAACAGCTTCTGCCCCTCGACCATCACGGTCTGCACATCGACGGCCAATGGCTGCAGCTCGCGCATGTCGACGATCACGCCCCACACATCGGGCAGCGGCGCGGCGAGTTCCTTGCGGGTCGCGTTGACCCACTCCTGCATTTCCTTTGCGTCGATCTTCCCGGCGAACGTCAGAACGAAGCCGAAGCTCTGCTTGGCGATTTTGAACATGGCGGTCCTTGCAAGTTGAGACACCCATGCGTATCGACCGCGCGGCGCCCGACTTGAGCAACGCCGTGCCCTGAAGACCACATTGCGATGGGCGCCATGTCGGTCTCGCCCAGGCAGCGACCGCCGTAGCGACCGCTTATTGCGTCGCCTGCAGTGCCGGCTGCAGCGCCATCAGCGCGCGTCGGATACGGCTCTTGATCGTGCCGAGCGGGCACGCCAGCTTGCGCGCGATCTCGGGGTGGGTGAGGCCTTCGACGAAGGCGAGGACCAGGCTCTCGCGCTGATCGTGGGGCAGCGCCGAAAGTCGTGTTTGGACCAGGCGCTGCGTCTGCGCCTGCTCGAACTGCTCGGCGGGCCCGGGCCCGGCGCAAGCGTGGGTGCCATAGGGGTCGTCGCCCTCGGCCGCCTCGCTCAGCTCGCGCGGCCGGCAGGATGCGCGGCGCAGCGTGTCGATCGCCGCGCGCTGCGCGATGCCGGTCAGCCAGGCGATGACGAGGCCGCGGCTGGCGTTGAACTGGCGGCTGCGTGACCAGGCCTTGACGTAGATGTCCTGCAGCACCTCCTCGGCCTCGGCGCGGTGCCGGACGATGCGCAGCACGATGCCGAAGATGCGCCGATTCGTGCGCGCATAGAGCTGCTCGAACGACGCGCTGCAGCCGTTCGCGGCAGCGAGCAGCAGCACGCGCAGCGCCTCGTCGCTCGCCGGGTCTGGCCGCGTATCGCGCACTTGCGTTGCTGCTTGCTGGTTCATGACTCGTCTCGCTACAGGCTGTAACGAATTCTCGGCAGCGGCCGTGAAAGCCGCCCAAGCGAAGCGCGCGACGCCGCGTAGGACAAGCGCCGCGCGATGAGCAAGACACGGCTGACAGGTCGAACCATGGCGCGTCCTACATCTCGAACGCGCTGCGATGCCAATACTCGAGCATCGAACCCACCCCTCAAAGGAGTTGCCATGACCTTCGTGACCGCCACCGACAACACCAAGCTCTACGTGAAAGACTGGGGCACCGGCCGCCCGGTGATCCTGATGCACGGCTGGCCGCTCTCGGCCGACAGCTGGGACGACCAGGCGATGGCGCTGGCCGACGCCGGCTACCGCGCGATCGCCTACGACCGCCGCGGCTTCGGTCGCTCGGAGCAGCCCTGGTCGGGCTACGACTACAACACCCTGGCCGACGACCTCGCCAACGTGATCGAGCAGACCGGCGCGAAGGACGCGACGATCGTCGGCTTCTCGATGGGCGGCGGCGAGGTCGCGCGCTACATGTCGCGCCACGGCGGCAAGGGCATCGTCAAGGCGGCGCTGATCTCGTCGGTCGTGCCCTTCATGCTGAAGACCGCCGACAACCCCGAGGGCGTCGATCAGTCCGTGTTCGACGAGATGACCAAGGGCATGAAGGAGGACCGCGCCAAGTTCTTCGCCGGCTTCATGAAGGACTTCTTCGGCGTCGGCCTGGTCTCGCACCCGGTCAGCGCCGAGACGATCGAATGGGCGCGCGCGATCTCGATGCAGGCTGGCCTGAAGCCCACACTGGCGTGCGCGAAGGCGTTCGCGACAACCGATTTCCGCCCCGACCTCGCCGCGTTCAAGGTACCCACGCTGGTCATCCACGGCACCGGCGACAAGACCGTGCCGATCGACGCCTCGGGCCGCGCCGCCGCCAAGGGCATCGCGAACTCGACGCTGATCGAGTACGACGGCGCACCGCACGGACTGTTCGCGTCGCACAAAGAGCGGTTCACGAAGGACCTGCTCGCTTTCGTGCAAAGTTGAGCGGGCGCCCTGAA
>Ga0209583_10000129_pt1 | contig 24785 bp, 22 predicted proteins | sample Str014_FD_187201 | JGI IMG/M metagenome (GOLD analysis project Ga0209583, IMG submission 187201) | Freshwater sediment microbial communities in response to fracking from Pennsylvania, USA - Straight Creek_MetaG_SC_2014 (SPAdes) (version 2) | ecosystem: Environmental > Aquatic > Freshwater >... | reverse complement strand
GCGACTTGGGCGGTGTTCTCAGCGGGTAAAACGGAACATGTAAAGTAAGCCAGCCTGCCATTTTTTGCCACATATTGCGCAGCTTTTTCAAGCACATCGGCTTGTTCTTTTAAGCGGATTATAAGCTGCTTGTCGGAGAGACGCCATTTTGCGTCGGGCTTTCTGCGCCATGTGCCTGAGCCTGTGCAGGGCGCGTCAACCACGACGAGATCATAGCCGCCGGGCCTCGCCAGTTTTCCGCTTTCATCGGCGGCCACAACTTCAATGTTGGTGGCCCCTGCTCTGGTGATCCGTTCAAAGATCGGGCGCAGGCGGTGCTTGTCGCGGTCATAGGCGATGAGCTTACCCCGGTTCTGCATCAGTGCTGCCAAAGCGAGCGATTTGCCGCCAGCGCCTGCGCAAATATCAAGCACAGTTTCGCCCGGATGAACGCCTGTCAATGCGGCTGCCAGCTGTGAGGCTTCATCTTGGACTTCATACTGTCCCAGGCCATGGGCCGGCTCGGCCTCCACGTTGACATTGCGCTCATCAATGCCCGGCGGTGGAATGCGAATACCCATCGGCGAAAGTTTGGTTGCTTCAGCACCAAATTTGGCAAGCGCCGCCAAAATATCTTCGCGCTTGGCCTTTAGCGTATTCACGCGCAAATCGACGGGAGCGCGTTCAGCCAAGGCTGCCATTTCGGCGACAAGATCAGAACCGAAAGCCTCTTCGAACTGTGGCTGAAGCCATTTGGGAAAATCGCCTGCAACATGCGGCGGCGGGTTTCCAGCCGGTGGTTTGGCCAAGGCGGCGCTTTCTGCACTGCTCAACGCGCCAGGGCCGAAGGATTCTTCAGCAAGGGCCGCGATGTCTTTGACATCGAGCTTCCACACCACCGCTAATGTGCCCAAAATCAAGGCGCGGGGCGCGTCATCATTCATCTTTGCTGCAGCGGCGTTCTTGCGGCGGAGCGTATCGAAGACCAATGTGCCAATCGCGTGCCTGTCTGTTGAACCGGCGAAACGATGGGCTTTGCCCCAATCACGCAACGCTTCCGAAGCGGGGCGGTTGCGTGTGGTGATTTCCATGATGATTTCAATTGCCGCTGCAACGCGGCCAGCGAGCTTCATGTTCAGCCCAACACAAAGAGGCGCAAAGCAAACCAAGCCCACATCACAGCCAATGTGCCAAAGCCTGAGAGGAAAGCATACATGCGGTAGCGCACGTTGTTGGACCCCGTGTGAATATAGCTGTGAATGAAACGGGTGATGACAAAGACCCAGGAGAGACCTGCCAATAGCAGATCTGGCTTTCCTGTTGCAACAATCAGGCCGCAGAGCGCATACCACGTGGTGGGTACATCGAATTGATTGTCGAAGTTATTGCCGAGCTTGCGTAAGTGCGGCGGCCATTTGCTCGCGTCTAATGCGATTTCCGAAAGCTTGGTTTCACGACCCATGACAGATGCGATGCGGCCGCGGATGTTACTGACCCCAACATATAAAACCAAAATAAGATGCAGAAAGATCGGGGCCAGAAGCCATTGTGTCGCTGACATCAGCTGTTTGTCCTTTGATAGTTCGGCGCTTCCCGCGTGATCATCACGTCATGGGCATGACTTTCGCGCAGACCCGCACTGGTGATACGGACGAATTGGACTTTGGATTGCAATTCAGGAATTGTTGCCGCGCCGACATAGCCCATCGCCGCGCGCAAGCCGCCCACCATTTGATGCAATACTGCGCTCACGGCGCCCTTGTGGGGCACCTGGCCTTCGATACCTTCGGGCACCAGCTTTAAGGTGTTGCCGACGTCTTGTTGGAAATAGCGATCGGCACTGCCCCGGGCCATGGCACCGACGCTGCCCATGCCGCGATAGGATTTATAGCTGCGGCCATTGTAGAGATAGACCTCGCCCGGCGCTTCGTCGGTTCCGGCCAGCATGGAGCCCATCATCACCACAGAAGCGCCTGCGGCCAAGGCTTTGGCCATATCGCCCGAGAGTTTGATGCCGCCATCGGCAATGACGGGAACGCCGTGTTTGGCGCCTTCCTCGGCGCATTCGACGATGGCCGAGAATTGCGGCACGCCCACGCCTGCGACGACACGCGTGGTGCAAATAGAGCCAGGGCCGATCCCCACTTTGACAGCATCTGCGCCTGCATCAATCAAAGCCTTTACCGCTTCAGCCGTGGCGACATTGCCAGCGATCAATTGCACGCGGTTCGACAGTTTTTTAATGCGTGTCACTTGATTGGCGACATGGATGGAATGGCCGTGGGCTGTATCAACCACGAGAACATCTACACCGGCTGCGATCAGCTGTTCAGCGCGGGCAAAACCATTGTCGCCTGTGCCTGTGGCGGCGGCAACGAGCAGGCGCGCTTGTTGGTCTTTTGCGGCGAGCGGATGGTCTGCCGCTTTTTGCATATCGTTTACAGTGATCAACCCCAGACACTTAAAATCATCATCGACGACGATGAGCTTTTCAATGCGGTGCTTGTGCAAGAGGCGCTGGGCTTCGGCATGTTCAACGCCTTCGCGCACGGTGACGAGATTGCGCGTCATCAGCTCTGCCACTTTGCCGTTCATATCGGTGGCAAAGCGCACATCGCGGTTGGTGATGATGCCGCAGAGTTTGCCGAATTGATCGACGACCGGAATGCCCGAAACCTTGTGGCGGGCTTTGAGCTGCATCAAATCACCCAGCGTGGCTTCGGGCGCAATGGTGATGGGGTTCACCACCATGCCACTTTCAAATCGTTTGACCCGGGCCACTTGTTCGGCCTGTTGTTCAGGCGTGAGATTCTTGTGGATGACGCCAATGCCGCCCGCCTGGGCCATGGCGATGGCCATGGGGGCCTCTGTCACCGTATCCATGGCAGCGGAAATCACAGGGATTGAAAGGTTTAAGCTGCGGGTCAGGCGCGACGCCGTGGACACTTCTGTGGGCAATACAGTCGACGCGCCGGGCTTCATCAGGACATCGTCAAAAGTAAGGTATTCAGGGAATGTGCCAGCCATAGCAGCCTCTTTACAGATTTATCGTGCAGGTTGACGGCTGCACCTAACACCCATGCGACCACGGGGCAAGGCTTGATTTCAATTGCGGTCTAGTCATCCTTTCTCTCTGGATGCAAAGGATTGCCTTGGCCTTGCGTGACATGCGATAAGCAAGAATGACCGAAACGCCAAACTTTGAAATCGTACAAAAGATCAAAGCCCATGCACATGGCCATGATGACCGCGGCCATGATCACCATGACGATCATGGCCACCACCATGGGCCCGTGAACTTCGGCTTGAGTTTTGCCATTGGCATTCTGCTCAATGGCGGGTTTGTCATTGGCGAAGTGGTCTATGGTTTGCTGATCAACTCCGTCGCGCTTCTGGCCGACGCGGGGCACAATCTGTTTGACGTTTTGGGTTTACTGGCAGCTTGGCTTGCCGCACGGATGGCTTTGCGAGCACCCACGGCGCGTTTCACGTTTGGGTTCAAAAGCTCCACCATTCTGGCGGCTCTGTTCAATTCGGTTTTGTTAATGGTAGCTGTCGGCGCCATCGGTTGGGAAGCCGTTCAAAGGTTTTATCAACCCGTGGCTGTGCCCGGATTTTGGGTGATGGTGGTGGCGGCAGTTGGGATTTTCACCAATGGAGCAACAGCACTATTGTTTATGCGAGAGCGGCAGGACGACATCAACATGCGCGGCGCTTATCTCCACATGGCGGGCGATGCTTTGGTGGCGGCGGGCGTGGTGTTTGCCGGCTTTCTGATGCAGCGGACAGGTTGGCTGTGGCTTGATCCACTGACCAGCCTGGTGATTGTTGCTGTTATCATCTTTACGAGTTGGAGCCTGTTGCGCGAAGCTTTGGCGATGTCATTAAAAGCCGTTCCGAAACAGGTTGATCCTGCTGCGGTGCGCACATTCCTGGCCAACCAAAAGGGCGTTGCCAATGTGCATGATCTTCACATCTGGGCGATGAGCACGACGGATGTGGCCTTGACGGCGCATCTTCTGATGCCAGGCGGGCACCCCGGCGACGCGTTCATTGCGGCGATTGGTGAGGAGCTTGGACATCATCACGGCATTGAACATGTGACGCTGCAAGTGGATACGGATGCTTCGGTGAAATGCGCGGCCAATTGCGATGCCGTAGCGGCGTGAGGATTTGACATGAGTTTTTGGCGCAAATGGTTTGGTTCAACTGAAACAGCAGCTGAGCCTGCCAAATCACTGGAATACAAAGGGTATCTGATTGAAGCCGAGCCTTTCAAAGAAGCTGGCCAATGGCAACTTGCGGGCAAGATCAGCAAGGATGGCAAGACTCACAGGTTCGTGCGCGCCGATCGATTTGCCGACAAGGCTGAAGTGGCCGATATTGCTTTGAAAAAAGGGCAATTGATTGTCGATCAACTTGGAGAGGCGATGTTTAAATCATGAGCCGGCGCGCTATTTTGATCTCGCGCATGTGGCGCAACGCGCGCTGGGCCGCTGCAATCATTGCCGTGGCCTTAGTGTTCGGCATGGTGGGCTATGTTTATTATGGTGATGGAGTCACCTGGCCCCAAGCTTTTGCTGATGCAACCATGATTCTTGCTGGCGAAGGGCCTTTGGATCAATTGAAGACGTCTTCTGGGCAAATTTTCGAAGGTATCTATGCTTTGATTTGCGGTTTTTTGTTTTTTGCGATTGCTGGTTTTGCGCTGGCCCCGGCACTGCATCATGTGCTGCGCAGTTTTCACCTTGAAGATGAAGAGCGGGCGAAGAAGCGGTAAGTTAATTTATGAACTGCTTGTGTTTGTTGTCTGCCGGGCGCTTATTTATCGGTGAATTTTCAGGAGCCTGTCATGAAAAATCTAACGCTCGGTTCTAATCGGACAATTCTTGTCACTGGTGCCTCCGGCGGCATTGGGAAAGTGCTTTGTGCCCGCCTTGCATCATCAGGGTGTCGGCTGGTTCTCTCCGGGCGAGATTCCGGAAATTTGCAGACCCTTGCTCATTCATTGCAAAAAACCTCCGAGCCTCACTTCGTCCTTCGCGCCGACATGAACGACGAGAACTCAATTGCCGAATTCGCGGCAGGTTTAGAACAGAGCAAAATCAAATTGGACGGTGCCGTGCTTATGCCGCCGCAGCCGCACCGCTCGAATGATCCGATGCCACCGACAGCCGTTTGGCAACAACTTTTTCAGGAAAGCTTTATTGGTCCCTTGGCGGTTCTGCGGATCGCGATTTCACACATGGCACCAGAAGTTACGGTTGGCAAACGGTGCAAAATTGTTGTGGTTTCCGGCATCAGTTCCGTCCAGGTTTTAAGTCACTACGCCACGGCCAATGTTATCCGTTGTGCGTGGGTGGCCGAAGCCAAAACGCTGGCTTTTGCCCTGGGGCCAAAGGGCATTCACATCAACACGCTCTCACTGGGTGGAACACTATCGAAATGGTATGAAGACTCAGTGCGTGAACGCGCCGCCAAATCAGGCAAAAGCTTTGAAGAATTTCTGGTTGAAGACACGGCCAATGTGCCATTGCGAAAGTATGGTCAGCCCGAGGAAGTTGCTACCGCAATTGAAGGATTGTTGTCACCTTTCACTGATCACCTGACCGGATTGAACATCATGCATGATGGTGGATTTACGCGGGCGTATTAAGTCTACTTCGGCCCGATCACGTAGTTGAAACTTACTGAAATGCGCAGGCCTTGGGCTTTATTCATGGGCACTTCGTGGCGCAGCCAGCTTTCCCACATCAAAACGGAACCGGCGGCGGGCATGAGGCTGATGTGGTTTCTGAATTCGTTTGGTGCATTGGTTTTGCGAGGCGGCGCTGCCATCATCATCGCATGGCGCGGATCTTCAAACACAATGGGCCCCGCCCCTTGTGGAACGGCTACGTAGTATGTGCCACTGATTACCGAATTGGTATGGATGTGCGAGGTGTGGGAGCCGCCTTCGGGCAGCAGGTTGACCCAGAGACTATCGCAAATGGGTTTGCCGCCTCTAATATCCCAGTGCAGTGCCTTGGCTAAGGCAGCGGCGTGTTTGTCGAGGGTTTTCGCGAGCGACTTAAACGGCGAATTTTGCAGCGTTAAAACGTCGAGCGAGCCGAAGGATGTATAGCCTGCATAGCCATGTTTCTCGCACCATTTGATCCCCGCTGCATCATCCTGGGCCAATGCCATTGCCGCTTGGGCCAGCGCATTGTTCAGTTGAGTTGGCGCGGCTTTATCGGCGCGGTAAATCAAGGTGGGAAAAAAGGACTGGATTTTGCTCATGGCCCGCCATATCCCTTCCCACTGAAACAGACAATATGGGGTTTTAATGGGTTTACCGGATCATTTGCTGGCAGGGTATGGTCGCTTTCGTACCGGGCGCTATGCGCAGGACGAAAAACGCTATCGTACTCTGGGTGCAGGGCTTCAAAAACCTAAGCTGATGATCATTGCGTGTTGTGACAGCCGGGCTGCACCCGAAACGATTTTTGACGCGGGGCCTGGAGAAATCTTCGTGATGCGCAATGTGGCCAATCTGGTGCCGCCCTATGCCCCTGATGGCGGGCATCATGCCACGTCAGCGGCCATTGAATTTGCCGTGTTGCAGCTCGGTGTCAAAGACGTTGTGGTGATGGGGCATGGGCGCTGCGGTGGCATTCGAGCCGTTGTCGAAGGCGGTGACCCGCTCAGCGCTGGCGATTTCATCGGCAAGTGGATGAGTGATGTTCACGATGTGGCAGACGTTGTAAAACATGACCACAAGCACGGGGAAGATTTACAGACTGCCGTTGAACATGCCTCGGTGGAACATTCACTGGCGAATTTGCGGACCTTCCCGTGGTTGCGCGTGCGCGAGAACAAGGGCGAGCTTGGTTTACATGGTGCGTGGTTTGATATCGCGCTTGGCGAGTTGCACGCTTATGACGCAGTGGCGAAGAGTTGGGGCGTGGTGTGAGATCCTAAGAGGCCCCAATCCGGCCTTCGGCATGGGAGAAGGTGCCGACAGGCGGATGAGGGCTCTGTCAGCTGGCGATCAATCCGGAAATCTTCCCTAACTCCACCTTCGTAAACTTTAAATTCCCCAACGCCCCCACTGCATCTTCGATTTGTTCCGGCCGTGATGCGCCGATCAAAGCTGAGGTGACTTCCTCGTGGGCGAGCACCCAGCCGATGGCCATTTGCGCCAGAGTCTGACCGCGGGCCTCAGCTAATTTATTCAGTGCACGGAGCTTTTCGACGAGTGGTGCTGTAATTTGATCCTTTTTCAAGAAACCACCCAGTGTTGCACGGCTGCCTTCGGGAATACCATTGAGATATTTCGATGTGAGCAGGCCCTGGCCCAGTGGTGAGAAACAGATGACGCCCATGTCGGCTTCATCTGCGGCTTTGAACACGCCCTGCTCTTTTGGCTCTTGTTGCAGCATATTGAAGCGCGGCTGGTGGATGAGGCAAGGGGTTCCCATTTCCCGCAGCAGCTTGGCAGCCTTGCGGGTTTGCTTGGCAGGATAATTTGAAATGCCCACATAGAGTGCCTTGCCGGACTGCACGGCATGGGCAAGCGCTCCCATGGTTTCTTCCAAAGGCGTATTGGGATCAAAGCGGTGCGAATAGTAAATATCCACATAAGGCAAGTTCATGCGTTTCAGGCTTTGGTCCAGGCTCGCAATCATATATTTGCGGCTGCCCCATTCACCATAAGGCCCATCCCACATGTGATAGCCGGCCTTGGTGGAGATTATGAGTTCGTCACGTTTATTTTTGAAATCTGTCGCCAGGATTTCGCCGAGGGCTTCTTCGGCTGAGCCTGCTGGTGGGCCATAATTATTGGCAAGATCAAAATGTGTGATGCCCAAGTCAAAAGCTTTGCGGCATAGCGCGCGCTTGTTGGCGTGGTCAGAAGTGGCGCCAAAGCTGTGCCAGAGGCCGAGCGAAAGCGCGGGCAAGAGAAGGCCAGAATTTCCGGTGCGGTTGTAGAGCATATTGGTTCTCCACTTTATTTCTCCCTCCCCTGAAGGCAGGGGAGGGAAAGTTACCTTTACTTCATCAGGGATCGTGCCTCTTCCGGCCCTAGGGGGGCGGGGCGTTTGCAGGTGGATTTCAGTTTGATGACTTTATGTTTGACGCCTGATTCCATCACCGCCGTCATCACTTCCACGACATGGGCGACCAATGAAATATCACAGCGTGCGAGGCGCTTTTTCATGATGGCATCGGCCATATCAGCAAGGCCCGCGCAACGATAGTTTGCCCATTCCTGCGCGCCTCCGGGGCGGCCCCAGTTGATTTTGCCCAGGGGATGATCCCAGGCTTTCATGGCTTCTGGCTTTTGATCGCTGCCAGCCACCATCACATCGCCGCCGAAGAAGTTTGGATCGGGCACGAACATGGCACCCGTTTGACCGTAAATTTCCATGTTCTGATGCTTGTGGGCCCAGACATCCCAAGACAGAGAAACGGTGATACAAGCCCCTTGGGCGAATTCCAACAGCGCGTGGTAGGTTGTTGGGGTTTTCACTTTCAGCTTTTCGCCATTGCGGGGATTATCCGGCTGACTGTTAATCACACGTTCTTTGCGACCTGTGGTGGCGAGGGCAGTCACACGTTTGACGGGGCCAATCAGGTTGATCAGATTGGTGATGTAATAAGGCCCCATATCCAACATTGGGCCACCGCCGGGCACGAAGAAGAAATCAGGATTTGGATGCCACATTTCCATGCCCGGGCCCATGAAATGGCATGTGCCCGACACGACCTTGCCGATTTTGCCATCATCAATGGATTTGCGGGCTTGTTGATGTGATGCGCCGAGGAATGTATCTGGCGCAGAACCGACGCGCAGTTTTTTCTTTTTGGCATATTTTTGGAGAGACACCGCGTCCTTATAAGACAGCGTGAGCGGCTTTTCGGAATAGACGTGCTTGCCTGCATCCAGAATCTGTTTTGAAACTTTATAGTGCACGGCGGGAACTGTGAGGTTCACCACGATGTCTATATCCTTGTTCTTCAGCAGGTCTTTAACTGATTGGGGCTTGACGTTGAATTGGGTGGCGCGCGCTTCTGCGGCCTTCATGTTGATATCGGCCACGGCTCTGATTTCGATGCCTTTGAACAGCGGGGCCAGTTTGAGATAGGCCTCAGAGATATTGCCACATCCGATGATGCCGACGCCGAGGGTTTTTGACATAATGTTGCTCCTTGATTTTGATGTCCTCTCCCGCTTGCAGGAGAGGAAGGGACCCGTCGTTCTTCACGACGGGGAGGTGAGGGGGAACTGGCTCAGAGCTTGACTGCCCCTCACCTATCCCACCTACGCTGACGCTTCGGTGGGCCCCTTTCCTCTCCCGCTGAAGTAGCGGGCGAGGACGAGATTAAAGTTTCGAAACGTAATTAAACGAACCCTTGGCCCAGGCCTTGTAATCCGCTGGATTGTCGTGCTCCAAAATGAATTGGCTGCAGCGCGAATGTTCGCGCAGCGCTTTGATGATTTCTGGCCAATTGCCCTTGCCCTTGCCGACAATGGTTTGGCCAAGCTCCACTTCCATATTGCCATTCACCGCGAATTCTTTGATGTGAACCGAGGTGATGCGCGCGCCATATTTCTTGATCCACTTCACCGGGTTTTGCTTGGCGTGGATGGCCCAGCCAATATCAAACTCCCAATCGATCCAAGGCCCACCTTCAAAAATGCGGTCGATGGGCATGGAACCGTCTGGAAGTTTCTTGAATTCGAAATCATGATTGTGCCAGCCGAAGCCATAACCTTCTTCGCGCATCGTCTTGGCGATTGCGCCCATGCGTTTGCCGAAGCCTTTCCAATAGGCGGCAGTGTTCTTGCGTTCATCCGGCATGACGAAGGGGCAATAAAAATATTTAATGCCCATGGTTTTGCCGATTTCAAGAACGCGCTTCATGTCGGTTTCAAACAGGGCAAGCGGCATGAGATGGGTGGTTGGCATGGTGAGGCCATGCTTATCCAGCAACGCGCGGAATTTCACCGGGTCATCGAACACGGTTCCCTTGGCGCCATAAGCCGCGCCGCCGAAGCCTTCGACTTCCTTGTAGCCGCAGGCGGCCAAGTTTTCGATGATGGGTTCCCACGGTTGGAAGTTGCGCGCAGAATAAAGTTGGAATGACAGACGTTTTGGCATGGTGGCTCCTCTTAATGCGATGATGAATAGAGATTGCGGATGACAAGATTATTTTGTGCCACCTGCAGATCAGCGGCGTTGGTGGGTGTGAAAATGATTTCGGCTTTTTCACCGGGCAAGAGATCGAGCACATTGTCGGAATAGTTGCCATCCACGCCGGTTTCTGCCGTGGTAAAAAGTGACAGGTGTTTGGCGCTGAGGCTGATGTGCAGCTTGCCGTTCTTGATTTCGGCCTTGTGGCTGATTTGTGGATCAAGGAAACGCAGAGCCTTATAGGGCTCGGCGGCAAAATGCGCCCTGCCCTTGCTGCCGTCTGCGGCTTCATAATCCATGATCAGCACATGGCCTTTGGGCAGATCGGCGCTTTTCAGTTTGGCGATTTCAATGGCTTTGTCGGGGGGCACGGCCTTGCTGAATTGCTTGAAAGGCTTTGCTTTGCCTGCGGGGTCAACAATGGTGAGTTCCAAAGTCAGCTTCTGAGCCTTGAGGCGATCATTCACCGCTTTGATGGTGATGGTGCCTTGCTTGTCAGGGATCGCCATCACGGCCACGGGCGCATAGAAGCGCTTGGCCATGTAATGCATCGCCTTCCAGTGGCCGCCGTGATCAAGAGAAGACCATGAGGCCACGGGCCAGGTGTCATTGAGTTGCCAATAGAGCGTGCCCATGCAATGGGGCTTCAAGCTGCGCCAATATTCGATGGCGGTTTTCATCGCCAAGCCCTGCTGGATTTGGCTGATGTAAACGAAATTGCCGAAATCCTTGGGGAAGCGGAAATAGCGGAACATGGTTTCAGCAATGCGCGCATTGCCGCCCTTGTTCTTCTGGTGGCTTTCCATCACGTCGCTGGCGATGTTCAAATCCTCTTCGCTGGTGGCGAATTGCTTGATGAGATGCAGCGAGGGATAGGATTGGAAGCCGAATTCAGAACAGAAGCGCGGAGACACATCACGGTAATGTTCAAAGTCCTTACCTTCGTGCCAGACCGACCAGAAGTGCATGTCACCCGAGCGATCATCATGCCAGGCATCGCCGAAGGAGAGGAGGCCGGGGGATGGGGATGATGGCCACCAGTTGATGGTTGGGTCTGTGGCCTTAGCGGCTTGTTCGATGGTATGGTTCAGGCGATCATAGGCGGCGAGATAGCGATCCCGATTGGCACGGGTTTCAGGGAACCACGAAAGTGCGCCGATGAGTTCATTGTCGCCGCACCAGAGAGCTATGCAAGCGTGGTGTTGCAAGCGCTGAACTTGTTGGACAACTTCAAGCTTCACCTCTGCGAGGAATTTTTCATCGGCTGGATAAATGTTGCAGGCAAACTGGAAGTCTTGCCAAACCATGAGGCCAAGTTCATCGCAGAGATCGTAGAACCAATCTTGCTCATAGTATCCGCCACCCCAAATGCGGATCATGTTCATATTGGCATCGACCGCAGCTTGCAGGAGTTTGCGTGTTAACTCCGGCGTGGCGCGAGAAGGCAATGCGTCAGCGGGAATCCAATTGGCTCCGCGGCAGAATATTTCTTGTCCATTCACTTTGAAGGCGAAACGCGCGCCGACTTCATCCTTCTGGTTGATAAGCTCGATTTGGCGCAGACCGATCATTCGTGTTTCAATTTGATCGCCACATTGAATTTTTAATTCATGGAGATATTGTTCACCTGATCCTGCAGGCCACCAAAGTCTGGGCCTTTTTATATGAAAGTATGCGCGGCTCTCATAGAAATCAGGTTCTGAGATTGATTGCGACTGACCAGCAAAGGTTACTGTTATATGCGCTTTATTTTTTGAAGGGGGCGCTTCAAAAATGACTTCAATACCAGCAGAGCCGTCATCAAAGTGGGTTTGTTTGATTGCTTGTATGAACAAGGCAGCGTTTTCCAAGCTGCGTAACTTGATCTCTCCATAAGCCCCAAACGGTGCAATCGCCAGGTTCCAATCCCAGCCAAAGTGGCATTGCGGTTTGCGCAACATGTTGCCGTCAGGGATGGGGCAGTTGTTTGTACTGTAGGGGATATAATAGGGTTGCGCCTTTTGACGCTTGGCTGCTTCTCTTACGTTTGAAAAGAACCGGATTTCAATTTTGTTGCGGCCGCGTTTGAGCGCCTTGCTCACATCGGGCGTATAGCGCCTAAAGCAATTGTCGGCTTTCAATACGGACTTGTTGTTGATTTTGATTTCGGCGACGGTGTCGAGATAATCAACATCCAAGTGCCACTGGCCTTCGCCATGCCACTCAAACTCGCGGCTGGCGATCCAATCCTGTTCCGCCACCCAGCGCACGTCATATTCATTGCGGCCCACATAGGGGTCTGGGATCACGCCAGCGGTGATCAGTGCCGAATGCACATCGCCGGGCACTGCGTAATCACATGCATGCTTGCCATCGGCGGATTTGATGCGCCAAGTGCCACCCAAATCAATTTCGGAGTGGCTCTCCGCCATCTTGGCCTCCTACAGGCGGTCGCCGCTTTGGGCATCAAACACTGAAGATTGAACGACACGGAACTGCACGCCAACTTTTTCGCCGGGTTGATAATGCTCAGAAGACTCGACACGAACTGAAAGCTTTTGATTGCCGAATTCAAGCCAGACCAGAGCATCTGAACCCATGGGTTCAACCAACTCCACCACGGCCGGATAAATGCCTTTGCCCTTGGCATCTTTGGCGCGCAGCAAGTTGACATGTTCGGGCCTTGCGCCAAATTCAACATCGCGGCCCGTGGGCACACCAGACAGGAAGGGATAGTCTGAAATATCCAGTTTCTGATCGCCGATGTCGATGGTCGGCAGTTTGGCTGTTCCGCCGATTTTCGCTTTGATGAAATTCATTGAGGGCGAGCCGATGAAGCCAGCGACATAGCGATTGACCGGCTTTGAATAAATCGTGAGGGGCGCATCCAACTGCTGGATTGAGCCTCCCTTCATGACGGCGATACGATCTGCCAAAGTCATGGCCTCGATCTGGTCGTGCGTCACGTAAATCATGGTGTTGCCCAAGCGCGAGTGAAGGCGCTTGATTTCCACGCGCAGTTCAGCGCGGAGTTTGGCATCTAAATTTGAGAGTGGCTCGTCGAAGAGGAACACGTCCACATCGCGCACCAGTGCACGACCGATGGCGACACGTTGGCGCTGGCCACCGGAAAGGGCCGTTGGCTTGCGCTGCAAGAGTGGTTCAAGCTGAAGAATTTCTGAGGCGCGTTTGACGCGCTCTGCAATCTCATCCTTATTCATGCCCGATACACGAAGGCCGAAGGACATGTTCCGTTCTACTGTCATTTGCGGGTAAAGCGCATAAGATTGGAAAACCATGCCAATGCCGCGTTGGGATGGTTCTTCCCAGGTTACATTTTTACCCTTGATGAAAACCTGGCCTTCAGATGGTTCCAACAAGCCGGCAATACAGTTCAGCAAAGTGGATTTGCCGCAGCCTGAAGGGCCAAGCAGAACCAGAAATTCGCCTTCGGCAATATCAAGATCCAGCGCCTTGAGAACCTGCACTGAGCCATAACTCAAGGCAAGACGTTTGACCGAGACGCTGGGAGCAGAGTTTGCTTTCATCATATCAACCTTTAACTGCGCCAGCGGCGATACCGCGGACAAAATATTTGCCTGAGAAGAAGTAAATCGCGAGTGGCACAATGCCGGTCAAGATCGTTGCGGCCATATCAACATTGTATTCTTTGCCACCCTGAACCGAATTCACAATGTTGTTGAGCTGCACTGTCATTGGATAGTTGGTGGGACCAGCGTAAATCACGCCAAAGAGGAAGTCGTTCCAGATGCCTGTCACTTGCAAGATGACCGCCACAGTGAAAATTGGAACCGACATGGGCGCAAAGACCTGGAAGAAAATGCGCCAATAGCCAGCACCATCAACGCGCGCGGCTTTAAACAGCTCTTGCGGTAGAGACGAAAAATAATTTCGGAACAGTAAAGTCAAAATCGGCAGACCGAATATGGTGTGCACCAACACAACAGCGGGCAGTGTTGAGTAAATACCAAGCCAGCGCGTGATGATAACTAGCGGATAAAGCATCACGACATAGGGGATGAAGGAACTCACCAGCAAAACAGTGAAAAAGGCTTCGGAAAATTTAAACGGCCAATTGGCTAAAGAATATCCGGTGACTGAAGCCACTGCGATGGACACAATGACACTTGGGCCCGTGATCCTTACTGAGTTCCAAAATCCCGGCGTAATGCCTTCACAGTAGAGACCGGTGCAGGCATGAAACAGCGCCTTATTCCAAGCGTCGAATGTGGGGTGCATGGTCGGCACAAAGATATTGCCGCCTTGAATGGCTTGGATGTCTTTCATCGACGTTATGATCATGATGTACAGTGGGAAAAGGAAGAACAGCGCGCAAATCGTGAGCACGGAGTAGACGACCACACGTTCGACGGTGATCCATTTCTTGGGTTTGCGGCCCGATGGCTCAACAGCAATGGCGGAGATGTTTGACATGCTAGACCTCAGGCCTTCTTGCCGAATTCAAGCCTGATCCACGGGATCAGGATGAGGGCCATGGCCACCAACAAGCAAGTTGATGCCGAAAGCGATTGACCCAAGTTTGCGGAAAAATTTTGATAGATATAGCGTGTGGGCACATCTGATGAGATGCCTGGGCCTCCATCGGTTATGGCCAATACAAGATCATAAATCCGAACCGCACCTGATGAGACGATAACGAAGGTTGTGACCATCACTGGCTTCATCATGGGCAGAACAATTTGCAAATAAGTGCGCCACGTTGAAATGCCATCAATCTTTGCGGCTTTCCAGATTTCTTCATCAATGCCGCGCAGGCCTGCGAGCATCAGAGCCATGACAAAACCTGAGCCTTGCCAAATGCCCGCAATCACAATGGCATACATCACCATCTGGCGATCAGCAATCCAGCCGAATGAAAAGCTAGCCCAACCCAGTTGGCGCATAGCGGCCTGCAAGCCATATTCTGGCGACATGATCCAGGCCCAGACGTGGCCAGTGACGATGAAAGAGAGCGCAAATGGATAAAGATAGATGGTGCGGAACACACCTTCGAGGCGGATTTTCTGATCCATAAAAACGGCAAGCAAAAAGCCGACTGAAATTGAAATAATGATGGACAAAACGGCATAGGTGACCATGTTGGGCAGCGCACCAGTGCAAGATAGTGTCCAGCCTTCTTGGCCGATTTTCGAGAGCGCTGGGCAGTTCATCCAACGATCCGCATGAAACAAGCGATCATAGTTGGCCCAGCCGACATAGCCGTTCCACCACTCAGTGGGCGTGAACAGCGGCAAAATCTTGATGTTGGTGAAAGAAAATAAAACCGTCCAAGCCGTGCCGCCAACGAAAACGCCAAGCACGATCAGCATCATCGGTATAGATGCGATTTTCGACGACAAGTTTCTGAATAGTGGATTTGGACGATCCATACGTCACATAACTCCCAGCCAATATGGTTGCAACGGGCCCGACGGCAATGAAGCGCCGAGCCCGCAGCTATTATTGGAAAAAGCCTGCCTTACTTAGGGGCTTTCTTGATGATTTCCACAAACTTGGCCTGCGTGTCCTTGGCCGTAATTTTTGGATCAGCCATGAATGCGGTGAACAGATCGTTGATCTGATTCAACGTATCACGGTCAATCATCTGGATGTCGTTCGGGAACACTGCTTTGGAATGGTCAAGAATTTCGAGACCCTTCTTCATGCAGTCATTGGCGGCAGACAGATCCACGTCAGCGCGCATTGGCAGTGAACCCTTCTTCAGGTTGAATGCAACTTGCACTTCCTTGGTGACCAAGGTGTTGGCCATCTTCTTTTGTGCTTCTGTTACCTTTGGATCTTTGTTCTTTGGGAAGTAGAACACGTCACCGCCAGTATTCAGAACTGGGGTCACACCGAGACCTGGCAAGCAGTCATAGTCTTTGCCAGCAACCATCTTGGCCACTTGGAATTCACCACCAGCCCAATCGCCCATAATGTTAGCGCCGGCCTTGCCTTGAATGACAAGACCAACAGCTTCGTTCCATTGTGGAACCATCTTGTCGGCTGGCACATATTGGCGAACCGCAGCAAGAGCATCAAACACTTTGCCAAATTCTGGGCCGGCAGCGATAGCGAGATCACGATCCTTGTAAACCTTGACGAAATTGTCAACGCCAGCAAGGGCCACGAGAACGTCGCCAACCAACAGACCAACAGGCCAACCCTGAGCCAGCGACAAAGGCTGAATGCCCTTGGCTTGCAGCTTAGGAGCGGCAGCTACGAATTCTGACCAGTTCTTTGGCGGCTCAACACCAGCGTCGGTGAACACTTTACGGTTGGTCCACATCCACTGTGCAGAGTGCAGGTTCACTGGAACGCAGTAAACTTTGCCATCAACGGTGCAGCTTGCGAGCTGTGATGCGGGGCGCAGAATATGGGCCCAATCACCCTTGGTTGCGATGTCCGTCAGGTCTTCCATCAAGCCGGCTTTGATCAGCTCATCGGCGTCTTTGCCGGGGTTGAGCTGGGTGGCACCCATCGGGTTGCCACCGAGAATACGCGAGATGATGATGGGACGGGCAACGTCGCCCGAGCCGGCGATGGCGCCGTCAACCCACTTGTCACCCGAGGCATTCACAGCCTTGGCGAATTCGGCAACGGCAGCGGCTTCGCCACCAGACGTCCACCAATGTGTTACTTCAAGATCAGCAGCCTTGGCAGCGCCCATCGCAAAAAGCGATGCGGTGAGTGCAAGACCAGCAGCAAATTTTTTTAGGCCCATGACAATTTCCTCCCTCGTCTTATTTGGGTGATGAAACGCTAACCTAGGTTTCTGGAATTTGCAACGTTTCAAATAAAATAATTTTGGACACCGAATTATTGCACTGCACAACGATCTTTTCAGTCTTGAAACGATTCAGAAATTGCCTATCGTGCCCAACCTGATGACAGAGCCATTGGAAAAGCGACCAACGCTACGCTCACTTGCTGAGATCACGGGTCTTGGCATTTCGACCGTCAGCCAAGCCTTGCGCGACAGCCCGGAAATTGCCGTGGAAACGCGCAAGCGCGTGCAGCTTGCCGCCCAACAGGCCGGTTATCGGCCCAACCGCGCTGGGGTTCGTTTGCGCACCGGCAAGAGCAATGTGATTTCGCTGGTGCTCAATGCGGAAGACGGCGGCTCCGGCTTTTTTGCCAATATGGTCTATGGCATTTCAGAAACGCTCAAAGGCACGCCCTACCATCTGGTGGTGACGCCCTACTCTCTATCTGATCCGATGGAACCCATACGATACATTGTTGAAACGAATTCTGCCGATGGCGTGATCATTTCACGCACGCAGCCGGACGATCCGCGCGTGCGCTATCTCGTCGAGAACAACATGCCCTTTGCCACGCATGGCCGAACCGACACCGGAATTCAGCACGCGTATTTCGATTTCGATAACGAGACCTGCGCTTATGAATTGTTGCGGCTGTTGCATCAGCGTGGACGCAAACAAGCCGCCTTGATCGGGCCGCCGAGCCAACTCACTTATTTTCACCACACGCTGAACGGCTTTAATCGCGGGCTCAGTGATTTCAGCATGAATGGATTTTTGTTAAGCGAAGTTGATTCTGACTCGAGCATTCCAGATTTGATCAAAGCTGGTCTGACCTTGACGCAGCAGCGCGACAAGCCAGATGCCATTGTTTGCGTGTCTTCCAGCGTGGCACTTGCGGTGATCGTCGGAATGAAACAGGGCGGCATGGAGCTTGGTCGCGATTATGATCTTGTTACAAAACCGATGACTGAAATCATCCGCCTGTCGCAGCCAGACATCATCGGGATTGATGAGAGCTTTCTCAAAGCAGGCCAGGAGTTGGCGCGGATGGTGGTGGCCTGTATTGCGGGCACTGACCCATCTGTACTACAAGTGCTCGACGCCCCCAAACACTCTTAAGGAAGCCATTCTGTGAAAATTCCGCTCACCGGCATTCTGCCTGTCGCTCCCACCGTGTTCCATGATGATGGCGCGCTTGATCTTGAAGGCCAGGCCCGCGTGATGGATTTGATGGTGGATCAAGGATCAGAGGCCATTTGCATCCTTGCCAATTTCTCTGAACAATTTGTGATGACAGATGAAGAGCGGCGCGTTTCCACCGAGACCTGCTTGAAACAGGTTTCCGGTCGAACGCCCGTCATTGTGACATGCTCACATTTCTCCACGCAGATTGCGGCGACGCGTGCCAAGCATGCCGCAGATCATGGCGCATCGATGCTGATGCTGATGCCGCCTTATCATGGCGCGGCTTTGCAGGCGGATGAAGGCATGATGATTGAGCATTTTGCGGCTGTTGCTGAAGCTTCGGGCCTGCCGATCATGGTGCAGGATGCGCCGCTTTCGGGGGTGAAATTGTCTGTGCCGTTTCTTGTGCGGCTGGCCAAAGAAGTTCCGCTGGTTTCTTATTTCAAAATCGAAGTGGCCTTTGCGGCACAGAAACTGCGAGACCTCATTGCGGCGGGTGGCAAACATATTGTGGGGCCGTTTGATGGCGAAGAATCAATCACGCTGATGGCGGATTTAGATGCGGGGGCTACGGGTTCGATGTGTAGCGCCATGATCCCTGATCTCATCAAGCCCGTCATCACCGCACATCATCGTGGTGATCGCACCAAAGCCGCGGCTTTGTATAAGAATCTTTTACCACTTATCAATTATGAGAATCGCCAATGCGGTTTGCGCTCGGCCAAAGCGGTGATGATGGCGGGTGGCGTGATCAAATCAGACCACGTGCGCCATCCGCTGCGGCCATTGCATCCAGAAACGCGCAAAGGCTTGCTGGAACTGGCACACGAAGCCAATCCACTGGCCCTGCGCTGGGGGAAATAATGCGGGTTCTGATCACCGGGGCGGCGGGCATGATAGGGCGCAAGCTGACAGAGCGCTTGTTGGCGGATGGCGCGTTGAATGGCAAAAAGATTGCACATCTTGATCTTCAAGACGTGGTTCGAACCCCCATTCCCGTCATTTCCGCCGCCCTCAGTTCTGTCATCCCTGCGAAGGCAGGGATCCAGCTTGGTCACACACCGGATATTGGGTCAGAGCTGGATCCCCGCCCACGCGGGGATGACAAAGCTGGCGTGGAGATTCATGTCGGTGATCTATCCTCAACTGAATCTGCCACAAAACTCATCGCCTCCAAACCCGATGCGATCTTCCATCTTGCGGGGATTGTTTCTGGCGAGTCTGAAACCAACTTTGATCTGGGCTTCCGGGTTAATCTTGATGGCACGCGGATTTTGTTTGAGGCCATTCGCGCTGCGCAAATATCACCGCGCGTGGTGTTCACATCGTCTATCGCGGTTTATGGCGCGCCCTTTCCTGATGTAATTCCTGATGATTTTCATCTGACGCCACTTACATCTTACGGCACGCAGAAAATGATGAGCGAGGCGTTGCTGGCCGACTACACCCGCAAGGGATTTTTCGATGGGATCGGCATTCGTTTGCCCACAATTTGTGTGCGGCCCGGAAAAGCGAATAAAGCAGCTTCAAGCTTTTTCTCCAGCATCATCCGAGAGCCCTTGGCAGGGCAAAAGGCTGTGTTGCCCGTGCCGCGCCAAGTTGTGCACACCCATGCCAGCCCGCGCAGTGCGATCAACTTTCTCATTCATGCCGCCACCATTGACAGCAACCTCATCGGTCCACGCCGCAATATCACTATGCCTGGTGTCGGTGTCACCGTGCAGGAACAGATTGATGCTTTGCGCAATGTCGCGGGCGATAAAGCCGTCGCGCTGATCAAAGAACAGCCCGATGCTGCGGTTTGGGCCATCGTCAAAAATTGGCCGACACGATTTGACGCCAAGCGTGCGCGGGATTTGGGTTTTGTGGTGGAGCAGAATTTCGGTGCGATCATCCGCGCCCATGCTGAAGATGAAAACATCAGCCTGAATTAAAAAGGGCACACCGATCTGGTGCGCCCTTTTGTAGAAATCCCAACCTCTATCAGGCTGGCTTGTTCATCATGTTTTTGACGTAGCCAATGATGATTGGCAAAATGATGCCGCCAATGCCACTGCCTGCAATGCTCTGCAGGTTGAAGCCACCGCCACCAGCTGCCATGCCCATAACGACGGGCAAGAGTTGGCCCAAGAGGCCGCCGCCAACTGCGCCGGCCGCTGAGTTACCAACGGTGCCGAGGCTGGTTGTTTTTGATACAGCGCCAGCAATGTTGCCGCCGATAGCGCCCGAAATGAGCTGAACGATAAGTGCTGTTGGATCCATAGTGTGTTGCCTCTCAAGATTGATCTGCCCCCACGGCAGAGTGCGAATCTTCTAGCATCGAAGTACTGCGTCGCAAATGTTATTCCTTTGTGCGCCGCACAACAGGCTAAAAGGCGTTTTCGCTTTTCAGCAGCGCGAAAGGCGTCTTCATCAAAATGTAAAGATCAAGGCCCAGAGACCATCGGTCAATATATTCAAGATCATGTTTTACGCGCTGTTCGATTTTTTCGAGCGTGTCGGTTTCGCCGCGCCAGCCGTTAATCTGGGCCCAGCCGGTGATGCCGGGCTTCACACGGTGGCGGGCGAAATAGCCTTCCACCACTTCATCATATAGCCCGCCTGCGGCTTTGGCCTGTGTCGCATGGGGCCGTGGGCCGACGAGTGAGAGCTGGCCTTTAATCACATTGACCAATTGTGGAAGCTCATCCAGCGAAGTTTTGCGGATGATCCGGCCGACACGGGTGACGCGGGAATCATTCTTGGTGACGAGCTTTGTTGCAGTGGCGTCGCTTTTATCAGTGAACATTGAGCGGAATTTATAAACCTCAATCAGCTCATTGTTGAAGCCGAAGCGCTTTTGTTTGAAAATCACCGGGCCTTTGCTTTCGAGGCGCACGGCAAGAGCCACGCCCGCAAGCACAGGTGTGAGAAGAACGAGCGCGACCAGCGCAATCATGCGATCTAAAACATCTTTGAGGAATTCGTTCCAATGGCTCAGCGGTCGATCAAAGACGGGCAACAACGGAAGATCGCCCAGATAACTATAGGCGCGTTGTGACAAGCGCAGTTGTGCGGCCTGGCCTGAGACACGGATGTCTACCGGAAGTTCCCAGATGCGTTTCAGGATTTGCAACAGGCGCTGTTCGGCAGAAATAGGGATGGCCACGATCACCAGATCAACCGCATGGGCGCGGGCATAATCGGCGAGGTCAATGATCTTGCCGAGTTTCTTATGACGGCGGATCGATGCTGGGCTGCGATTGTCATAACGATCATCAAAAAGTCCGATGATTTCGATCTCAAGCCCTTGCGAATTTTCCAATGTGGTAATGGCATCTTCGGCGGCTTTGCCGCCACCGACAATGGCGACGCGCTGGCGGTAGCGGCCTTTGGGAGAAGCGTGGCGGGTGGCCAGCCACATGGCAAGTCGGGTCGTTACAATGTAGAAAGCGCCTGCGCCGAGCCATCCCTTTGGCCAGATGGGTCCGAGATGCAGACCGAGGAGCGGCGCTAAAATGCCCGCTGAGATTCCTAAAATAAAAATGACAGCAAGCGATTTTGCAATGCTGGAAGAGAAACGGGCTTGGGCGCGGGCTTCGTAAAGGCCGATGCCACGCATTACAAAAATGCATAAGCAAGTCAGCGTCAATATGAAAAAGACGAGTTCATCGCCGGTTGCGGCATCAGCATTCGGCGCTGCTGCAACGCCTGCACAAAAGCCAATCGTCGTCAGACAGAAAAGATCAAGCCCCTTTAAAAGCCTTTGGCCCACTTCTTCGTTGAGACTGCGTTTGACCACGTGTTTCACCTGCTCAAGATGCTTTAGCAAAGCAGGTTTGACAGAGTGTAAAGGTCAGCGATTGCGGCGAATTGTGCAGGCGCTATTTCACGCCAAGGCCAAAAGTAGGTTAAACTTTATGCTTAAGCAAAACGAAATGGCGGGCCCTGATGCCCGCCACCATGTTCGTAAGTTTCAATTTAAAGATTGGCCGTGTTGAATGTATCGCAATCGCTCAGCGACTTGGCGGCTAGACCCGTCTTGAACCAACGGACACGTTGCTCCGACGTGCCGTGCGTAAATGTATCAGGCACAACAGAGCCACGCGCTGCCCTTTGCAAATGATCATCGCCAATCTGACTCGCCGCATTCAAAGCTTGCTCAATATCACCGTTTTGCAAAATGTGGGCCATGGCATCTGCCTCAGTTGCCCAGATCCCAGCGTAGCAATCGGCTTGCAATTCCATCATGACTGAGAGGTGGTTGGCTTGGACTTCGCTTGCTTGGCGGCGGGCTTCGTCTACTTTATCGGCAATGCCACGCAAATTTTGCACATGGTGCCCGACTTCATGCGCAACGACATAGGCCTGTGCAAAATCGCCAGGTGCACCGAGTTTTGTTTTCAACTCATCATAGAAGGCGAGATCAATGTAAACCTTGTGATCTGCCGGGCAATAAAATGGGCCAGACGAGGATTGCGCTGTGCCACAGGCAGACTGGATGAAATTGTGAAACATAACCAATTTGGGCTGTTCATACTGCTTGCCCATGTCAGAAAAAATCTTGCCCCAAACATCTTCGGTTGAACCTAAGACCTTACCCACGAAATGCACACATGCTTCCTCACCTGTGTTGGCACAGGTTGCTGCGGCATTTGGATCGGTAGATGGCGCTACCGCCGTTTTCTGGCCAAGAGTCGTGTTGCCCATGTTGCTGGGCATGGAAATGCCGCCACCGCCTGCGCCAATGTTGAGTAGGTCAACGCCGGTGACCAGTTTCAAGCCAAAATAGAGAACTGCGAGGATGATGACGCCGCGAAAGCCAATCGTATTGAGCAGCAAGGGCAGCAACATTCCCACACCGCCGCCACCGCCGCCCAAACCCGAACCGCCGCCGCCAAAGGGCGATCCCATGCCACCGCCACCGGCGCTGCGGTCATCTTCTACGTTGGAACTTTCACGTTGATTGTCGAGACGCATGGCGTACCCCCTGAATGAAGACACGAATTTGGCGGTTCGAGACTGGTTTTGCAAGGTGGTTTTGCAAAGAATTGCAACTCATGTATGACGCGGTATCATGACTGACAAACTCACTATTGCGCTGGCGCAGCTTAACCCTACCGTTGGTGCCGTGTCTCATAACCTCGCCCGGGCCAAAGAGGAGGTTGGCAAACTCAAGGACGTGGACCTTGTGTTGTTTCCGGAGCTTTATATTGCAGGCTATCCGCCGGAAGATTTGGTGTTGCGGCCTTCGTTTGTGGCGGCTTGCAAGGCGGCTGTTGAAGAACTGGCCGCTGCCTTTCCGCATGGGCCTGCGATCTTGATTGGCCTGCCTTGGAGAGAGGGTGACAAGCTGCACAATGCCGTAGCCTTTTTGAATGGTGGCAAAATTGAAACTGTTCGCTTCAAATATGATTTGCCGAATTATGGCGTGTTTGATGAGAAGCGTGTGTTTCAGCCGGGGCCGGCACCTGGGCCGATCAATTACAAGGGCGTGCGCATTGGTGTTCCCATCTGCGAAGACATTTGGACGGCGGAAGTTTGTGAGACGTTGGAGGAGACTGGCGCTGAGATTCTTCTTGTCCCCAATGGTTCACCCTTTGAGCGCAACAAGGATGACGCGCGTTTGAATCTCGTGGTGGCGCGTGTAACTGAAACGGGTTTGCCACTGGCCTATCTCAACCAAGTGGGCGGGCAGGATGAGTTGGTGTTTGATGGCGCTTCTTTTGTGTTGAACGCGGATCATTCCTTGGCGCTGCAAATGCCGATGTTTGAAGAGGCTGTCGCGATTACGGATTGGCAGAAGCAAGCGAATGGCGAATGGCGCATGGCGAATGGGGAAGTTGCCAAGCTGCCAGAGAATGAAGAGGAGGCATGGAAAGCCTGTGTTCTGGGCCTGCGCGATTATGTGAACAAGAACCGTTTTCCCGGCGTGGTGCTGGGGCTTTCCGGCGGCATTGACTCGGCAGTGGTTGCGGCGATGGCGGTGGATGCTTTGGGTGCTGAGCGCGTTCATAGCGTGATGCTGCCTTATCAATACACCAGCAAAGATAGTTTGGTGGACGCTGAAGAATGCGCGAAACTCTTGGGTGTGCGTTATGATGTGGTAGCGATTAAGGAACCTGTTGAGGGCTTTCTTTTCGCGTTGGAGCCGATGTTTGCGGGCAAGAATAGCGATACGGCGGAGGAGAATATTCAGTCACGCGCGCGTGGTGTAATCCTCATGGCGATCTCCAACAAATTTGGCGCAATGGTTCTCACCACCGGCAATAAGAGCGAAATGAGCGTAGGCTATTGCACGCTTTATGGCGACATGAACGGCGGCTTCAACCCGATCAAGGATATTTACAAGGTGGAAGTTTACCGCCTCGCCCAATGGCGCAATAAGCAGGGGTATGTGATCCCCGAACGGATCATCACCAAAGCACCCACGGCAGAGCTGCGCGAGAACCAGAAGGATCAAGACTCCTTGCCTCCGTATGAGGTGCTGGATGATATTCTTGAAGGGCTTGTGGAGCGTGAAGAGCCAGTAGCTGCGATTGTGGCGCGTGGGCATGATGTCGCTTTGGTGAAGCGCATTCAGCATTTGCTCTATGTGGCGGAATATAAGCGCCGGCAGTCAGCACCCGGGGTGAAGATTACCAGGAAGAATTTCGGGCGGGATCGCAGGTACCCGATTACGAATGGCTGGCGGGAT